>Ga0180431_10008297_pt1 | contig 11941 bp, 3 predicted proteins | sample SS_ome_11_FD_132459 | JGI IMG/M metagenome (GOLD analysis project Ga0180431, IMG submission 132459) | Hypersaline lake sediment archaeal communities from the Salton Sea, California, USA - SS_1_MS_1 metaG | ecosystem: Environmental > Aquatic > Non-marine Saline and Alkaline > Hypersaline >... | reverse complement strand
TTGTCGACGACAGGCTGGATCCATTCCGGAAACCGTTGCAGTGGCTGGATTCCCACCGACAGGAACCCGAAGATGAGCTGCGGCAACAGCAGCCACTGCGCCGTCGCCGCGGGGTCTCGTGACCTCGTGCCCAGGGTATCGCCGAGCAGGGCCAGCGCCAGGCCGGTGAGCAGGACCAGCAGACAGAAGCCCAGTGCGAACACCGGCCCGCGGTGAAACCGGAAGCCGATGACGTATCCGCAAGCCAATGCCACGACCAGACCGATCACACAGCGGTAGACGCTGGCGGTGATCCGGGCCGCCAACGGCGTCAGCGGGGCGATCGGCAACGACTGGAATCGGCGGTTGATCCCCTGAACCGAGTCGGTCGCGGCCCGGAACGCGGTGGAGATCGACGCAAAGGCGATGGCCTGCAACACGATCAGCGGTATCAGGTACTGCGCGTAGCTGCTCATCTTCAGGTCGGGGCCGTCCATCAGCCGATTCAGCGGGATGTAGAGGCTCGCCGTCGCCGCCACCGACACGACCACGCCCACCGCCACTTCACCGTTGCGCAGCGAGGGCGTGATGAGCCGCGCCGTCAGCACCCACCACTGCTGCAGGCTGGACGGGACCGGCCGAATCGCGGTCAGTGCCGTCACGACAGGACCTCGCCGGCCACCCGCTCTCCGTCGCGGTCACCGGCAGGCGATCCCGTCAGCGACAGGAACACGTCATCGAGCGAGGGCCGTCGCAGTGCGATATCGGCCAGTTCGATGTTGGCGGCGCTCAACCGCGACAGGGCGGCGCTCAACGTGCCGGGTCCCTCGGGGGCGGGCAGACTCACGCGGTCGGACTCCGGGGTCAGCGCGGCCCGACTGAACTCCGGCAGCAGTGGACCCAAAGCGTCGGCCAGGGCACGAACGTCAGCGGGATCACGCGGCACGATCTCGCAGAACGTGCCGCCCGTGCGTTCCTTGAGTTCGTCGGCGGTGCCCTGGGCGACGATGGTGCCGTGGTCGATCACGATGATCCGGTCGCTGAGGGCGTCGGCCTCCTCGAGGTACTGGGTCGTCAAGAGCGTGGCGATACCGGCGTCCTTGAAGGTGGTGACCAGCTCCCAGATCGCTTGCCGGCTCCGCGGATCCAGCCCGGTGGTCGGCTCGTCCAGGAACACCACCTCGGGGCGGACCACCAACCCGCAGGCGATGTCCACGCGTCGGCGCATACCGCCCGAGTAGGTGCCGACCCGCCGTTCCGCCGCATGTTCGAGGTCGAACTCCGCCAGCAGATCGCGGGCGCGGGCGCGGGCGTCGGGCTTCGTGAGTCCCTGTAACCGGCCGAACATCACCAGGTTCTCGTACCCGGTCAGCATTTCGTCGAGCGCCACGTGCTGACCGGTCAGCATGATCGACCGACGGACCATCGCCGGGTCCGTGACGACATCGTGGCCGGCCACTCGGGCACGACCCCGGTCCGGCTTGGTCAGCGTCGACAGGATCTCCACGGTGGTCGTCTTGCCCGCTCCGTTGGGGCCGAGCAGTGCGACGACTTCACCACGGCCGACGTCGAAGGAGATGTCCCGCAACGCATCCACCGAACCGAACGATTTGCCGATGCCTTCTACCGCGACGGCGATATCGACACCCTTGCCGGACTCTGCCATGGCTGAACTACCTACTCGTCGTCGTCGGAAACGGCCGCCGAAAGATCAACCAGGGCGAGTTCCTCGTCATCGTCGTCGCCATCCTCGTCACCCTCGACCGCTTCGCCGATCAGCGTCATCAAGGTGGCCGGGAACTGCTCCGCGAGGGCGGCCACGGTCTCGGCCGGAACCAGTCGGCTGTCGTACCACCAGTCCACGTGCAGGACTCCGCCATGCCGATAAGCCCGCAGCTCCAGGGGATGGCCCAGTCCCGGCAGGGTTTGTCGAACCGTCAGTTCGGAATCGCTGTCGAACTGCACCGGTGCGTCGCTCTGCTGCCACTCCGGGATCATGCCCAGGTAGGACAGGTAGATCTGCGCGTCGCCGGCGGCTGCCAGCACCGCGGCGGTCGGGGCATGCAGATAACGCAGCAGACCGTACCCGATTCCATGGTGGGGAACGGATTTCACGATCTGGCTGACTTCGGCGAGAAGCTGGGCGGCGCTGGCACCGGACACGCCCATCACCGGCAGTGCGATCGGGTAGACCGTGGAGAACCCCCCGATCGTCCGGCGGAAGTCCACCTCGGGGCGCAGCACCGAGCGTCCGGCGCCGGCCAGGTCGACGGCGGCGACACCCTCACCGAGGGTGAGCGCCAGTCGGCGCGCCAGCGTGGCCAACAGGATTTCCTCCGTCGAGGCCTGCAGCAGCCGGCGGGCGTTGTCGATCTGGGATGTCTGCTCAGGGGTCAGTGCCGTCGGCAGTCTGAGCAGATCAGCGGACCCCGGGGCGGCGGCGCCGGTCCCGGCCAGCCGCAGCGTCGCCTTCGTCGCAGTGTCGATCCAGTAGCTTCGGCGTTCGAGCACCGCGGGATGGGAGGCCAGGGCCGCACACCGCTGCGACCACTCCCGCCAACTCGTGGTCGCCGGTTCCAGGGCGATATCGCTGCCGGCCAGCCGCTGCCCGAACGCGGTCAGCAGGTCGGTGACCAGGACCTCCCGTGTGGTGGGGTCATCGACCATCGCATGGAGCGTCAGCACCAGGAACCGTGGTTGCGCCTGCGCGTCGATGACGTAGGTGGCCGTCAGCGGCCCGCTGTTCAGATCCTGTCCGGCGATGACGTCCTCGACGATTCCGAGCAGTGCCTCGCGCGCCTCGGCGGTACCCGGTCCGGCGCCGGCCGGGAGAGCCCGTTCGGTCAGATCGGTGAAGTCGCCGGGCTCACCGATCTGCTGCTCCCAGATCCCGGCTTGGTCGGCCACCCGCATCCGCAGTGCGTCATGGTGGTTGACCACCGCGGTCAGGACCGCCGTGACGTCAGCCGTACTCACCCGGGAATCAAGGCTCAGCACCAGTGGCACCCGCCAGCGGCCACGATCGGCGAGTCCGCCGTCGAGGAAGCGCAGGATGTTCGGCGGCACCTGCGGATCCAGGTCGCCGATGTCCTGGCTGGCCAGTCCGCCGGCGGCGTGGCGGGCAGCCAGGGTGTCGGCCAATGCGCTGAGAGTGGAGTTGTCGTAGAGGTCCTGGGGGGTGAGCTCGACACCTTCGTGGGATGCGGTCATCGCGACGCCGATCGCGACCAAGGAGTCGCCGCCGATCTCGAAGAAGTTGTCTCCCGGCCCGACCGATTCCACCCCGAGGCACTGCGACCAGATTCGCTGCAGAGTCGCCCTCATCTGTGCCCGGGCGTCCACCGGGGCGCCACCCTGGCCGTTGACCGACTGAACCTCGGTGATCGCGGCGCCGCCGTGGCCGCCACCACCGGCCGTGCGGACGGCGGCGGTGTCGGGTTCGATCCAGTGCCGCTGGCGTGCAAAGGCATAGCCGGGCAGCGTTACGCGCCGCGGGTGCTCGCCGTACAGCCGCGTCCAGTCCACCTCAACTCCGGCGGCCCATAGTTGGCCCAGCGCGAGCAGGAAAGCGTCCCGGTCGTCGCGGTTCTGCACCGGATGGCGCATCAGGCGGACCGCGCGATGAGTCTCGGCCCAGCCGGGGAGTCGCACCGCCGAGCCGGTGAGGCTTCCTCCGGGTCCCACCTCGACGAGTACCCGGTGCGCATCGCCGAGTAGCGTCTGCACGTTGTCGGCGAAACGGACGGTCGATCGGATGTGCTGGGCCCAGCGATTCGGATCGGTGGCCTCCGCGTCGGTCATCCAGGTTCCGGTCACGTTGGACAGCAGCGGGATCCGCGGCGCCTGCAGGGTCATACTCGAGACAAATCTGGCGAAGGGTTCCAGAGCCGTGTCCATCGCCCGAGAGTGGAACCCATGCGAGGTTCGGACCCGTCGGGCCACGATGCCTTCGGCGGCAAGGCGATTGGTGAATTCGCGGATGGCCTCCACAGGTCCGGCAACCACGCAACTGCCGAATTCGTTGATGGCGGCGAGGTCGACGTCGGCGGTCATGTGGACGCCGATGTCATCGGGGCTTGCCGCCACCGCCACCATGGAGCCGGGAGGTGCCTCATGCATCAGACGTGCCCGCACCGACACGACCCTGATGGCCGTCTCCAGGTCGAAGACCCCCGCCAGGGTCGCTGCCACGATTTCGCCGATGCTGTGTCCGGCCAGCGCCGTCGGGGCCACCCCGAAGGACATGACCAGTTGCGCCAGGGCGTATTCCACCGCAAACAGTGCCGGCTGCGCCAGGTTGGTGGGCTCCAGAACGGTCGGCTCCTGCTCGCCGCTGCCGAGCACCTCGGCCCTCAGGTCGATTCCGAGTTCGGCGGCGAATCCGGCGGCGCACCGGTCGAAGTTCTCCCGGAACACGGACTCGGTGTCGTAGAGACCGCGGGCCATGCCGACGTGCTGGGCCCCCTGACCGGGAAAAAGGAAAGCCACCTGCGCGGCACCGGGCGAGGCGCCCGCCGGGCGGTGGCCGATCGCGACGTTCTCATGCTCGGCGGCGGCCAGCACGGCGCATGCGTCGGCACGGTCGGCGACGACAGCCGCCATCCTGACCTCGTGCTCGCGCCGGCCCGCCAGGGTGTAGGCGACGTCAGGCAGGCCCAGGTGCTCGTCGCGGGCGAGTTCGTCTGCCAGCGCGGCCCTGGCATCGGCGAGTGATTCGACGGTGCGCGCGGACAGCAACAGCACCTGCGGGCCGTCCGGAGTCATACCGGCAGGGGAATGCTGCGGTGCCTCCTCGACGACGACGTGCGCGTTGGTGCCGCCGACGCCGAAGGAGCTGACCCCGGCCCGGCGCGGTGCGTCGGATTCCCATGGCGTGCAGGCGTTCGCCACCACGAACGGCGTGTCAGCGAGGCGCAGTTCGGGATTGGGGGCGGTGTAGTTGACGGTCGGGGGAATGGCCTTGTTCTTCAGGCACAGGATGGTCTTGACCAGGCCGGTCACTCCCGATGCCGCATCCAGGTGGCCGATGTTCGATTTCACCGAACCCAGGACGCAGGGACCCGACCGGGGTATGTCGGAAAGCTCGAAAGCCTGCCGCAGGGCTTCGATTTCGATCGGGTCGCCCAGTGGGGTGCCGGTGCCGTGGGTCTCCACGAATCCGATGGTCGAGGGATCGACCTCGGCGACCGCCTGCGCCTCGGCGATGACCTCCGCCTGGCCCGCAACCGCCGGGGCCGCGTAGGTCATCTTCATCGAACCGTCGTTGTTGATCGCCGAACCGCGGATGACGGCGTGGATGCGGTCACCGTCGTCGAGTGCGGCCTGCAAGGGTTTGAGGATCAAGGCGGCCACGCCGCTGCCGAAGATGGTGCCATCGGACCGGACGTCGAACGGCCGGCAGTGACCGGAGGGCGACACCATCGCACCGGGCTCGAAGGTGTAGCCGACGTGATGCGGCACCCGGATGGCCGAGGCGCCCGTCAGAGCCATATCGCACTCGCCGGCGAGCAGGCTCTGGCATGCCAGGTGCACCGCGACCAGCGACGACGAACAGGCGGTCTGGACCGACAGGCTCGGCCCGCGCAGGTTCAGTTCGTGTGACACCCGGGTGGCCAGGTAGTCCTTGTCGTTGAGCAGGACCAGGTTGAACATCTCGACGGTGATTCCCTCGCCGACCAGCTTCCTGGTGTCGCGGTGCGACATCAGGTTGTCCATCAGGTAGCCGCTGGCGGTACTGCTGGCGAAGACGCCGATCGCCCCGTCGTAGGTGGCGGGGTCATATCCGGAGTCTTCGAGGGCATGCCAGGAGGTCTGCAGGAACAGCCGCTGCTGCGGGTCCATCATCCGCGCGGTGTAGGGGGTGATCCCGAAGTATTCGGCGTCGAACTCGTCGATCCCGTTGAGCATGGCAGCGCGGCGGACATAGGCGGGATCGGCGAGCGTCTCGGCGCTGACGCCGGCGGCGGTGAGTGCCTCCTCGGACAGCGTGGTCACTGATTCCTCGCCGCGACGCAGGTTGTCCCAGAACTGGGTCAGCGAGTCCGCGCCCGGGAATCGGCCGGCCATACCGATGACCGCTATCGCGTTGGGGGGCAATTCATTCGGCGTATCCGTGCGGGCGTTGTCGGTGGTCACACCACATGTCCTTTCCGTCTGCCGGCCTGGGCTCCCCGGCGCGCCCGGGCGCGTTGCTGAGCACGCGCGCCGAGGCTGCCCCGGCCCGCTGGGGCGTCATCCGCCGGTGGGTAGCCCATCCGCTCACACAGCGCACCGGTCAGCGACGAGATGGTCGGATACTCGTAGATCAGCGCCGCCGGCAGCGCGATACCCAGGCTTGCGCCGAGACTGCGCTGAAGCTTCACGCTCATCAGCGAATCCATGCCGAGCTGGAAGAATCCCGCCTCGGGGTGCAGCGCCTCGCCGGACGGCAGTCCCATCACCGTCGAGGCCAACGTGGCGATGTGGTCGGCCAGGAGGTCGCGACGCCCCTCCGGGGGGCTTTCACGGAGCGCTCTGCGCAGCTCACTCTCGGGGGCCGACTCGGCGGCGGCAGCCTCGCGGGCCAGCACGTCATCGACGATGCGCAACGACCCGCGGGTGCGGTAGGCAGCAGCCAGCAGCGGCCAGTCCGCGTCGACCACAGCGGTGCGTACCGGTGCGCTGGAACCCATCACGAGCGGCAACGCTTGGATGGCCACCTCGTCGGGCATCGGCTCGAGCCCGGCGTTGGCCATCACCGCGCCCGCGTCGGACTGCTGGTCCGACAACGACTTCCACAGTCCCCAGTTCACGACGGTGGCCGGCAGCCCCAGGTTGCGCCGTGCGTAGCCGAAGGTGTCGAGGAACGCGCTGGTGGCGGTGTAATGCGCGAGCCACCGCGAACCGAGCAGGCCGGAGATCGACGAGAACAGGACGAAGTGGCGCACTTCGGTCTTCAGCGACAGCTCGTGCAGCACGCCCAGCGCGTCCAGCTTGGGACCGAACATCATGCTGACGTCGTCGTCGGTCATCTCCGACAAGGTGACCGGGCCGCCGGCGAACGCCGCGAGGTAGATGCCGTCGAGCGCCGGAAGGTCGGTGCCGAACCGGTCGAACAGCGCGGCCATCGCGGTGTGGTCGGTGACGTCGGCGGCAACCTGGACCAGGGTGGTGCTGGTAGCGGCGAGTCGCCGGCCCAGATCGTCCAATCGTTGACCCGGGTTGCGCGATACCGCGACGATCGTCCCCGCACCCATGTCGGCGAGCTGCTGGATGAGATACGGACCGATATGGCCGGTGGCTCCGATGACCAACTGGCTGCCCTCCGCGGCGACCGTCCCAGGGGATGCCGTTGCGGCCGTCGGTTCCAGCCTCGGCACATGACGGGAACCGGACCGGTAGACCACTTGGTCCTCACCGTCGCCGGCGGCGGCCTCACGGCGCAGGTGCCGAGCGGCAAGCACAGCCGGCATGGACTCATCGATGTCGATACAGCCGCCCCAGATCTCCGGGTGCTCGAGGGCCAGCGTGCGGCCCAGGCCCCAGAGCACGGCATGCACGGGGTTGGCCCGGTCGCCGTCGGTGACGGGCTGGGCGTTGCGGGTCAGGAAGAAAAGCCTCGGCGGTGACGGCAGCGTGGTCAGTTCGGTGACGATTCGTCGCGCCTCAGCGAAGAGCCGGTAGGCCGCGGCGACGTCGATAGGCGAACCGGTGCCGGTAGGGGCGTAAAGCACATTATCGACGGAGTCGATGGGGAGCACATTATCGATGGGGCCGTGGCCGAGTTCGGCGGCCAGGTCGTCGTCGCCGATCACCCGCCACGATCCGGCGATGCCGGTGTGGTGCTCGGGTAGGGGCCGGATCGGCCAGGTGGGTTCGTACAGCCAGTCGGCCGGGACGGGGCTGTCACCGGCAGCGGACGGTCCTGCGCCGCTTGGTCTCCCGGGCCGGGTGGCGGGGGCGAAGTCGATCCAATGCCGGGTATGGCGCCACGGTGTGGTCGGCAGCGCCGGATGCGGCTCCGGTGGGTGCGGGCCTACCGGCGGCCTAGCGGTGTGCGTCGCGTTGAGGGCGGTGTGGAATGCGACGGTGTCGTTGGTGTCGCGTTGTAACGTGCCGAGGCTGTGGTGGTGGGTGTTGCCGATTTCCGGATCGTCGAGGGTGTCGGAGATCGCCTTGGTCAGCAGTGGGTGCGGGCTGATCTCGATGAAGGTGCAGTGATTGGCCCCGGCCGCGGCGATGGCCTCGGTGAACCGGACCGGGTTGCGCAGGTTGGCCACCCAGTGGTCGGCATCGAACAACGGTGCTTCACCGGCATTCTCGACGGTGGAGATGAGCGGGACAACCGGGAAGCCGGGCATCAGATCGGCCAGGGCGTCCTTCAGGTCCGGCAGGATCGGGTCCATCATCGCGTGGTGGGAAGCCACATCCACGTTGACCCTGCGAGCGAACGTGTTCTGCCCGGTAGCCCGGGCGATGACGGTGTCGACGGCCTCGGCCGGCCCGGCCACGACGGTCTGGCGCGGTGAGGCGTATACCGCCACCGTCACCTCCGGCAGGTCGGCGATCAACGCCTCGGTGGCGGGAGCGTCGAGTTCCAGCAGGGCTATCGCACCCTGCTCGGCATGCTGCGACATCAACTGCGACCGTCGGGCGATGACGCGGAAGCCCTCGGCCGGAGTCAGCGCACCGGCCACCACCGATGCGGTGACCTCGCCCATCGAGTGCCCGACCACCGCATCGGGTTCGACCCCGTAGGAACGCCACAAGGCGGTCAGTGCCAGCTGGACGCCCACCAGCACCGGCTGGATCTGCTCGATCCGGGTCAGTTCGCGGCCACCTGCGAGCACCTCATAGAGGGAGAATCCGACCTCGGCGACGAAGTCCGGTTCCAGGGCCGCGACGGCTTCGGAGAATGCCGGCTCGTCGGCGAGCAACTGACGGCCCATCCCGGCCCACTGGGAACCCTGACCCGAATAGACGAAAACGGTTCCCGGACCGCACGCCCCCTGGTGGGGACCGACCACTCCGGTAGTGATCTGGCCGGCCTCGATCTCGCCGGTCGCCAGAGCCCGTAGCCCGGCCACTGCCTCGTCGCGGTCCGCCGCACAGACCGTGGCGAAGGTCGGGTGGTGGGTCCGATGGTGGCTGAGGGTGTGCGCCACATCGGCCAGCGCAACCCCGGCACCGGCACCGGTCATCCAGTCGGCGACCATGGCGGCCGTCGTCGCCAGCCGTTCGGGACTCTTCCCGCTGACCACCAGCGTGGTCACGGCGGGCTCCGCGGGCGGCAGTCGCAGCGGGGCCTGCGGGGCCTGCTCGAGCACCACGTGGGCGTTGGTGCCGCCGAAACCAAAGGCCGACACGGCCGCACACCGCGGACGTCCGGTCGCCGGCCATCCGGTCGGCTCGTCGACCACCTTCAACCGGAGTTCGTCGAACGGGATGTGCGGGTTGGGCTCTTCGAAGGACTGGTTGGGCGGAATCTCGCCGCGCTGTACCGCCAGCGCGGTCTTGATCAGTCCGGCGATGCCGGCGGCGGCCTCGAGGTGGCCGAGGTTGGTCTTGACGGCACCGACGAGCAGCGGTGCCTCGGGCTGCCGTCCCCGTCCGTAGACGGCGCCGAGGGCGCGGGCCTCGATGGGGTCGCCGAGTGGCGTCCCGGTGCCGTGCGCCTCGACGTAGTCGACATCGGCAGGCTCCACTCCGGCATCGGCGCAGGCAGCCCGGAGCACGGCGGCCTGAGCGGCCGGGTTCGGAGCCATCAGGCCATTGGACCGGCCGTCCTGATTGACCGCCGAGCCCCGCACGACCGCGAGCACCTCGTCGCCGTCGCGCAGCGCATCGGAGAGCCGCTTGAGCACCGCGACCCCGCAGCCCTCACCGCGGACGAATCCGTCGGCCGAGGCGTCGAATGCATGGCAGGCGCCGGTCGGCGACATGGCTCCGGCCTGGTCGAAGCTGCGGGTCACCACCGGTGACAGCAGCAGGTTGACCCCGCCGGCGATGGCGAGTTCGGACTGACCGGTGCGCAGGCTCTGGCACGCCAGGTGTACCGCCACCAACGACGACGAGCAGGCGGTGTCGATGGTCATCGAGGGCCCGCGCAGATCCAGGAAGTACGACAGCCGGTTGGCGATGATGCTCAACGCGCCGCCGGTTCCGGTCCATACGTCGACCTGGCTGAGATCACGCGAGGCCAGGTAGCCGTACTCGCTGACACAGGCGCCGACGAAAACCCCGGTCTGGGACCGCTGCAACGACTCGGCCGGGATACCGGCATGTTCGAGTGCTTCGACGGTCACTTCGAGCATCAGCCGCTGCTGCGGGTCGATGAACTCGGCCTCCCGCGGGCTGATCCCGAAGAAGTCGGCATCGAAGCCCGCGATATCGGGCAGGAACGAACCCCACCGGGTGGTTCCGGCCAGTGCCGCCTCGGTCTGCGCAGATCCGTCCCCGAATGCCTGCCACCGGTCGTCGGGAACGGTCACCACCGCGGAGCGGCGGCCGGCAAGCAGGTCCCACAGCGCGTCGGGTCCGTTCGCCTCACCGGGCAGCCGACACCCGACTCCGACGATGGCGATCGCTTCGGCGGAACCCGCCGGCCCGGCCGGCCCGACGTGCGCCGCGGCCTCATCGGGATGCGTCAGCGCATGGGCCAGGCTGATCACCGTCGGGTTCTGCCAGATGTCGACCGGCGACACCGCGCGTCGCAACAACTCGGACAGCTCGCCGGCGAGCACCACCCCGTCGCGGGAGCCCACCCCGAGCTCGTTGAACGGTATGTCGACGGCGACCTTGTCCGGGCTGCAGCCGACATTGGTGACGAGGTAGTCGACCAGCCAGTGCCGGAGGTCTGCCTCATCGTCGCCGGCTGAGGTCATACGGCGATATCCATGACGTCCACGCGCTGGAACTCACCTTGCCGGTAGAGCTCACCGCAGGACGAACGTCGAATCTTGCCGCTGGTGGTGATCGGGATCGAGCCGGGCGACACCAGCACCAGATCGTCGACCCGGAGGTTGTGCAGTTTCCAGACCGCGTCAGCAACCTCGTGCTTGACCTCGTTGAGCTGCGGCGCGGCTTTAACCTCGACGATGGCAACCAGATTCTCCGACGCCTCGTCCTCAACAGCGATCGCGGCGACCCGGCCGCCGGTGATCTCGCGGATGGTGGCCTCGATGTCCTCGGGGTAGTGGTTACTGCCATCGACGATCAACAGGTCCTTGAGCCGGCCCATGATGAACAACTCGCCGTCGGACATCGCTCCGAGGTCACCGGTGCGCAGCCACGGCCCGGCCGGGGTGCCCTCGGACGGGTTGTTGATCCGGGCACGGAAGACGCGAGCGGTCTGCTCCGGCTTGTGCCAGTAGCCCAGGGCGACGTTGTCACCGCGGGTCCAGATCTCGCCGACACCACCGGCGGGCTGCTCGAGCCCGGTCTCTGGGTCGACGATGCGGACCGGGTAGGCCTGCGGCGGGCCATAGCTGACCAGCTGGGTTCCGCTGTCCTCGCCGACATCGCAACGCTCGGCGACTCCGGCGGCCAGTTGGTGCAGGTCGAAGCGGGCGGTGCGGACAGTCGGCGAGATCGGCGGCGTGGCGACGTACAGGGTCGCCTCGGCGAGGCCGTAGGACGGCTTGATGACCTTCTCGGTGAGCCCGAACTTGCCGAAGCGGTCGATGAACCGCCGCACAGTGCCGTAGTGCACCCGCTCGGCACCGCTGAGAACCGTGTGCACCCGGCTCAGATCCAGGCCCTCCATGTCGGCATCGGAGGTCCGGCGCAGTGCGAGCTCGAAGGCGAAGTTAGGCGCACCCGACACGGACGTCGGGTTCTGGGCCATCAGCTGCATCCAGCTCGCCGGCTTGGAGAGAAACGCCAGCGGGCTGGTCAGCACCGCGTTGCACCCGGTCACCAGGGGCGAGCACACGCCCATGATCAGGCCCATGTCGTGGAAGAAGGGCAGCCAAGACACCACCGT
>Ga0180431_10008294_pt1 | contig 11944 bp, 11 predicted proteins | sample SS_ome_11_FD_132459 | JGI IMG/M metagenome (GOLD analysis project Ga0180431, IMG submission 132459) | Hypersaline lake sediment archaeal communities from the Salton Sea, California, USA - SS_1_MS_1 metaG | ecosystem: Environmental > Aquatic > Non-marine Saline and Alkaline > Hypersaline >... | reverse complement strand
TTGGATGCGGTAGCTCTAGACAACAGGCAGTTGATTGTTTTAAATCATTAGGTGTTAGTGTAATTGTTGCAGAGTCTTTTGGAGCAATATATGAGAGAAATGCAATAAATAGTGCGATGCCAATACTAATTGCAGATAATCTTATAAAAAGGATAAAAAATTATGATTTAATTTCTATTGATTTTGTTACTGGGGAGATAAATAATGAATCCCAAAAAAAGACTTTCCAGGGAAAACCTTTTTCAGAAGTTCAACTTGAAATCTATAAAAAGGGAGGATTACTATAGAGGTGATAAAATATGGGTATGACTTTTGTTGAAAAACTGTTTGCTAAATATTCAGGCGAAAAAAAAGTAGTACCAAGTCAAATTGTGACAGTTAAACCAGATCATCTTTTAACTCATGATAATACTGCTGCAATTATTCAGAAGATACAACCTGAATTAAAAAAGTATGGAGTATATGATACTTCTCTTTCAATTATAGTTCTTGATCATGTGATTCCTGCAGCATCTGAAAAAACAGCCTCAAACCATAAACTTATTCGAGAATTTGTACAAGATTATAAAATAAAACATTTTTATGATGTTGGCAGTGGTGTTTGCCATCAGATCGTTGTTGAAAAAGGTCTTGCAGTACCCGGTAAATTATTATTAGGAAGTGATTCTCATACTTGTTCCTATGGAGCTATTGGTGCTTTTTCTTCAGGTATTGATAGAACTGAAGCTGCTTCTCTTATGCTTACTGGAGAAACCTGGTTAAAGGTTCCTAACAGTATAAAAATGACACTTAAGGGTAAATTAAATCCTGGTGTTACTGCAAAAGATGTAATACTTCATATTATTGGTGACATATCTGCATCAGGTGCTAATTATTGTTCTGTAGAATTTCATGGAGATGTTGAACAATTCTCAGTTGAAGAACGTTTTACTATTGCAAATATGGGAGTTGAAATGGGTGCAAAAAATGCAGTATTTCCGGTTGATTCTGTAACAAAAAAATATCTATCTTCAATTGGAATTTCAGAAACACAATATAAAGCAATTTCTCCTGATAAAGATGCGAAATATTCAAGGGAATTAACATATGATTTAGAAAAAATACCTCCTGTTATAGCCCTACCACATACAGTTGATAATGTTAAATCTGTTGATGATATTAAAGATATTGATATTCAACAGTGTTTAATTGGTACTTGTACAAATGGAAGGCTATCAGATTTTAAAATTGCAGCAAATATCTTAAAAGGAAAAAAAATACATCCAAATATTAGACTTTTGCTTTTACCTTCATCAAGACAGCTATACTTAGATGCTTTAAATGAAGGATTTATTGATGTCCTTGTTAAAGCGGGAGGTCTTGTCCTACCACCTGGATGTGGTCCCTGTCTTGGCGCTCATCAAGGATGTCTTGCACCAGGTGAACGTTGTTTAAGTACCGCTAATCGTAATTTTAAAGGCAGAATGGGATGTAAAGATGCTGAAATCTATCTTGCAAGTCCTGCTACAGTTGCTGTTTCAGCAATTCATGGAAAAATAACTGATCCTAGAAAGGTGGTGAAATAAATGAAGATATGGCAATATAAAAAAGATAATATTGATACTGACATGCTGTTTCCAGGAAAATATATATATTCATGTAGCACACCTGAAGAGATTAAACCTCATTTATTAGAGGATCTTGATTCGACTTTTTCTAAAAATGTTAAAGAGGGAGATATTATTTTTGCTGGTAAAAACTTTGGATGCGGTTCATCTCGTGAACATCCTGTTGTGGGTTTAAAATCAGTTGGTGTTGCCGCAGTTGTTGCAGAGAGTTTTGCTAGAATTTTTTATAGAGCTTCAATCAATCAGGGTTTATTATTAATTGAATGTCCTGAAGCTGTAAATTCTTATTCTGAAGGAGAACAGGTTTTACTTGATATTGAAAATGGGATTATTAAGATAGGAAATAAATCTTTTACGTTTCCAAAACTTCCAAAAGAGATACTTGCAATTCGAGATGCTGGTGGTCTATTATCGTATACTAGAGAAAAACTTAAGAATAAATAAGAAAAGAAAATAGTTGTGTTTATTATTCTTCGTATATCTCTAATGTTTCAAAAAATTCTGGTTTAAAATAATAACCAAATTCTGTTTTTTCTATTAGACCTTTTTTTATACATATTTCAAATAGGTCTTCTTTTATTTGTTTTTCTTCTTTTTTTCTAATTACTTTAACCTTTGGGGCTGGTGGTTGTATTTTGTTTTTCATATCTCCATCACCTCTTCAAACAATAATATATTGTTTATTTATGACATGTTAATTGTTATCAATTACCATATATAAACTTAATGTGTAAAAATGTCAAAATGAAAATATATCATAAAAAAAAGAAGAAGAGAATTTATGGAGTATCAGTTATAATTAATTCATTTACAGGAGTTCCATCACTCCAAAGGCCCATAAATCTTTGTTCGGGTGTGTTACCCAGACAATACTCTTCATTTATGCCATAAAAAGCATAATCCGTAAGTGCATCAAACAGCTTCCAAGTAGAATAATAATCCATAGCATCTACAGTATTAAAAAATGGTAAACAAATAGGAGCAATATGATCTGCAACAATATCTGGCTCTCCATATGTATCAGTAACCTGAATTATAAAATCCTTTCTTGACAGAGGAATCTGAGTTGCGTTTTCAAATATTATCCTACCTGATCTATCTCCAACAACTGTATCATCTTCTCCTACAACAACGAGCATTAATGTCTCAGCAGGAATATCTGCAAAATCAGCATTTTCATCATTTAATACAAATGGTTGTACAGGCATTATTGCTTGAGGTACCGGAAGACCTTCAGAAGCTGCTTGTGCAGCCATATTTGCAGTAATTCCTCCACCAAGAGAATGACCAGTAATTGCAAATTTATCAAGTTCTGGTATTACATGATTACCATCTTGAAGTGTTTGAATAGCCTCCTTTACAGCTTGAATTGCATTAGAGTTGAATTCACTAAAACCTGCTAAAATTCCTCTTTGATATCGTGGATAAACTACAATGTTCCCTCTTTTAACTATATGATGAATCCATTCTCTGTAAATAATTGGGTTTAATGCTGTAAATCCATGATTAAATACAATAAGAGGAGCAGATTCAGGTTCTGGTCCAAATGGCTCAAAAATCCAATATTTATGACCACCAAATCCATATCTTGTTTTTCTAACACCATAATGTGAATAATTTGAACCCCCAGGACCATCTAAGGGTTGATCTGGTTGTGTTACATCATCAGTACTTTTTATTAAAAACTCAAAATGATGAATCTTATTATCTTCTTCGTTTAAAACTCTAGATCCTGCTTGAAATGAGCCTATTATTAAAACTAATAGAATCACTATAACAGAGATATAATTATATTTTTTTTTCATATTCTCTCAAATCCCATAAATAATATATGAGATATTAGATATAAAGATATCGATGTTTAAATAAGAATATAGGTTTATTGGATTGGGGAAGTAGTGGGGAGGTGGTGAGGAGAGATGGAAAAAGGACTAACTTCCCCATCCATGTGATATGTTGTTGTTTTATGTATATATAAACATTGTTGTCTAATTGTTACCAATAAAATGGTATAAGACTCCTTAAAAAAAGTAATATTAAAAGAAATAAAAATTAAGATAAAAAAAATTAAAAATTTTGTAAGAAGGGAAAAAGGGGGGATAAAATATGAAAAAGATTTAACGTAAAAAATCTATAGCTTTCCCTTCCTTGTAAAAACAAAGAAATAAATTACTTAAATATCTTTTTCGCAGGCGTATATGTATGTGAATATCCATTTAAAGGATTTATAAAAAAATACTAATGCATATCTTTTTCAATATTTTTCCATTTTGTTACATCTCGTGATATGCCAATAGTACCAATTCTTTCACCATTATTATTTAACCAAGGTACTTTTGTTATCGATATAAATTGTTCAACTCCTTCGGTATCAATAATTTTTTCAACGTTATCAATTATTGATTCACCTGTTTGAAATACAATATTATCATGATCAAATGATTTTTGTGCCTTATCATTTGATAGAAAATCAAAATCAGTTTTACCGATCATATCTTCTGGCTTAACTTTACATGAATCTGCCATTGCTTTATTTACCAGAACATATCTATTTTTCTCGTCCTTAAAATAAATTTTATCTGGTATATTATTCAAAAGCGTCATAAGAAAATGTTGTTTTTTATCCAAATTTCTTTCAATTTCTTTCCTATCTGTTATATCTCTAGAAATACCCATTGTACCAATTATTTCTCCCTCTGCATTAAATCTTGGGATCTTTGTAACAGAAACCCATCTATTTGAACCATCACTATGGGTTATTTTTTCTTCTTTATTTTCAATTAAAGTACCTGATTGTAATATTTGATTATCATCATCATAAATCATTCTTGCTTGATCTTCAGGTAAAAAATCAAAATCTGTTTTTCCAATCATATCCTCAGGTAATACATTATAATGTGAAGCTTTTGTTTTGTTTACCATAACAAATTTATTTTCCTCATCTTTAAAATAAATAGAATCAGGGATATTATCAAGAAGAGTTTTTATTAGACCATGTTCTTTTATTCTTGTTTTCTCAGTTAAATTTCTAGCAGTTATATCTCTGATTATCAAAACAAAATTATCAACTTCATTATCCTTTTTTACAAGAAAAAAAGAGCTAACCTCAACATCTAAGATATCTCCTTGATTGTTCTTTATCTCAGTTGTGTAACTATTTGCTGTTTTTTCGGAGAGTAGTTGTTCAAATTGACTTACAACAATAGGTTGTGATTTGGCCGTAAGTATGTCCATTCCAAATAGATTTTTCCCGATAAAACAATCTTTTGTTAGATCAAGCATTTCACAAATCTTGGTATTAACATCAAGAATTTCCCCACGTGCATCTAAAACAAGAGTTCCATCAGTTGTAAATTCAAAAAGCCCTCTATATTTTTTTTCACTTTCTCTTAATTTTTTCTCTGCTTTCTTCCGATTCGTTATATCCCAGACAAGTACAAACATGACTGGTTTTTGTTCCATACAAAACAAAGAAATACTTATTTCTACAGGTATATAGCTGCCATCTTTTGTTATACTTTCTGATTCAATATGTAAACCACCTTTTGCAGCTACCTCATCTATAAATTGGTCCCAATCAGTTTCATTTGGTAAGATATCTTTTAATGATAATCTTAGAATCTCATTCCAACCATAACCAAAAAGTTCACATGATTTTTGATTTGCTTCAAGTAATTTACCTTCAAATGATGATAAAAAAGCTGCAGCATTAACTTGTTCAAATAAAGTCTTGTATCTACCATCATTATATTCTACACTAAATTTATCTTTTTTCTCCTCAACGATATCCTCATTACACTCTTGCATAACCCATCACTTATGTTGCATCCCAACTAGAACAACAGAAAAACAAATACATTTTTGATATATAAATATGTGTTATACTTACGTAAAAATTTCTATCAAATTATTATTTTTTTTTATCAAAATGTCTTTATTAAAAAACTTCTTCAGAAGCCATATAGAAGTACTTGCATGATTTGTCAATGAGCTAACTCTACATTTTGATGGATTATCTGAAATCATCATATACGGTAGTATTTGATCGATTGCAAAAAAATCAATATTTGCTTTTGAATTAATCTGATTAATAATTTGATTTATTGATTTATCTCCGATTTGTTCTGCAGGAATTCCTTTTTCCCCGATTATACTAGATCCAAGAATTGCTTTATTTGATATAGACCATAAAGTTATCCCAACACCCGGTGAATCTGATTTTGACTCTTCTATGTCTATAGATGTCTGAAAATTATTATTAATAGATTTTTTAAAAATTGTATGTTTCATTCTTATACTAATATTATTAGGGAGATTAGAAATATTAATTATCCCCTCAATTTTTTTAAATGCAGGATTATTATCTAGTGTCAAAGATTTTATTTTATTTATAGGATGTATTTTTATTTCTGCCTTACCACCACCTTTTGGATAATATCCTCTTTTTATTAAATTTGCTTCAACTTTTACACCCATACTAGAAATCAACGGTAAAAAAATCTTTTTAAAATAATCCCAAGATGGAGACCATTTAACATCAGTTCCACCTGTAATATTTATCTTAATTGGTTTTTTTGTTTGTAAAGCACTAATTATACATGCTTGAAATATAAGTGTTATACTCCCTGCGGTTCCAACATCAAATTTGTATTCCCCTGCTTTAATATTACCTGGAAAAAATGATAATCTAGAAGATCCAATTGATAAACCTTCAGTTTTTGCATTACACATAGAAGCGATGCAGGATATAGCAGTTAGATGCTGGGGTCGAATACCTGGTTTATGCCGGCGAGCGCGAATATTTGTAATTTCAACAGGTTTTTTTGTATAAACTGATAGGGCAACTGCATATCGTAAAACTTGGCCTCCCCCTTCGCCATAAGAACCATCAATATCTAACAAAAACTCACCATTTTGAAATTGTTTCTAGGATAAATTTCAGAGATTCATTACATGCCATCTCTTTATTTTGTAATCTGTTTTCTGAAAATATGAATTTTTTAACAGTTGTATCTTTTGATGTAGCAATTCCTATATAAACAAGTCCTACAGGTTTTTCTTTTGTTCCACCAGTTGGACCTGCAATACCTGTAGTTGATACACCAATGTCTACTTTTGATTTTTCTTTAATTCCAATAGCCATAGATTTGGCTGTTTCTTCACTAACTGCACCATATTTTCTAATAATTTCTTGATTAACACCTAACAACTCTATCTTTGATTTATTACTATATGTTACAATTCCTCTATCAAAATATTCTGAACTACCCGAAATATTGGTCAATGTATGAGCTAAAAGCCCTCCAGTACATGATTCTGCAGTAGCAATTGTAATTCTTATTTTTTTTAGTCTATTTGAAATAATTGTTAGAAGACTTTCATCGATCATACTCATACCTCATTAAACCCAATCAATATAATAATATTAAAAGTTTATAAAAGATTAGTTTGTATAGATCTAAACATTTAGTAATTTTATGATTCTATATTTGTTGTGTCTTCTTTTTTTGAATATTTACCTAAAATCTCATAACATCTCATTAAATCTTTTTTCGAAGTAATTATACTCATCTCTGTTGTTGTTAAAATTATATCTATTATATTGATATTTTCCCAAGCCATTAATCTAACAATCTCATAGATAACACCAGGTATAAATAAAAATTCTTTTGAATATATTAAAGATATAGATACTATGTCTTCTACTATTTCGAGTACTTTTTCCTCATGTAAAATATCAAGCAGCTCTTCTTTGTATCTTTTATTTGTTATAATTGTAATCTCAAAGTTACCTTGGATTATATGTAGAATACCGCCCTTTTTAAAATCTATAATAGAATAAAGGGTTTGCATCTTTGGTAGCAAAGTAGATGATTCCTCTAATGACACATAACAAATATCTGTCTTTATTGTTTCAATAAAATAACCAAATTTAGGTTTTTGTAAAATTGTTTTTGATTTTTCTGCATGTCGTCTTATTGCCATAACAATTGCTGAATGTTTAACCTTTGTACCTAATTCGGCTTCTATTTTTGGTTTTAAATGATTTGCTAATTTATTATATGAAACAATCTCGTTATTTATTGCTTCTTGGAGAAAAATCTGTCTATTTAGTATCTCTTTTACAACATGACTAATAGTAGGCATGATAAACATCTCTTTTTATTTTTGTTATTATAATAACTTTTGACTTTTATTATAACAATATGTTATAAGAGGTAACTAGTTTTTATATTTTTTGTTATAATGATGACATAAATTATATATATCATCAATTATTATGTTATGTATAGTAACAAAATTTATTGTTACAGGAAAAAAGACTAAGAAAAAACGTTCACGAACGATTTCCTAAACTAGAAATATGTTGTTGAACGGGGGAAAACTCATTGGAAATAAAAATTGTAGGCTCACTTGCAGATAAAGATGAGGTCCATGATTTAAAAAACATAACCGAAGTGTTTCTTATCACACAAAGAATAAGAAATCTTGTAGATGAGCCAGATGAAGAAAAAAGCATTTTAATCTCCGTTTAACATGCCTCCTCTCCTCCCATGCCGTCAGAGCATTTTAGGGGGTGCTCTGACGGCAATTGCGCGTTAGTTTATAGTAATTTTTATAATTAGAAACATTTTTAAACCTATATAATATAAGAATTCCGGGGCAGGCATTGTCATACATAGATAAAAAAAAGATGAGATGCATAATGCTTTTTATAGCCTGCTTGCTATTATTATCTGTATTAGTTCCAGGTATTACTGGAAATAAATCTAATTTTCAGGGTAGAGCTTACAGGGATAAAAAAGTAATTTTTAATAATATTAATGAAGATGAAATTTCAGAAATAAACATCATTATTTCCCCGCCTAATTTTTATAATGCAGCAAAAGAATTAGAAGAATTTCATGACGAACTAGGGACACCAACAATTATTATTAACACAACATGGATATATCAAAAATATGGTGAATTAGCTGCTCCAGAGTATAGAGGATACTCAAACAGATTAATACCTAGATTATTTGTTAAGGAATATGATTTTAGTCTTTCAAAAAAAATTGTTAATTTTCTTAGGGATACACAATATCATCCAAACCTGGAATATGTAACACTTCTTGGAAATGGCCATAACATACCGCCAAGTTATTATTTACATTCTCAAGGGAGAATGACCAAAAGAATTTTGTTATTTCTACAAGTACCATATATTTATAATAACATTGTTGCCACTGATTTTTTTTATACTTCTCCAGATTATGATTTAAATCCTGATTATAAAGTAGGTCGTTTACCTGTTTCAAATGAAAATGAGGCAATTGAGGTTGTAAGAAAGATAATAAATTGGAGAGAAAATGCTGATTGGGATTGGTTTCAAAATGTATATGTCGGAGGAGATCAACCAAACCTACCCGAAGAAATGAACCTTCGAGGATGCTATGCTGGAGAAATGATCGCTGTAGATGCAATAAATAGAGATTTATTTGAGCATATGCCTGTAACAAAACTATTTTGGACAGAAGGCCTGTTTAATAAAGAATCAATAATTAATGCATTGGATGAAGGAAACTCTGGATTTATGTATATGATGGCGCATGGTTTTGTTGATAGATGGGGTACTTACAAAGAATTTGATCCATATGTTTATGCTGATGATTTACTTACTTTTCAAGAAAACAATAATATTCCAATAATTGTGTCTGTTGCATGTATGTCAGGTGCATATGATACATATCTAACTCATCCTTACAATATACAAAAAGGGACAACATCATTTGGTGAAGCAGTACTACTTTCAAAAGGCGCAGGTATTGCATATGTTGGTACAACAAGAGCAACATTAGGATCACCTTTATTATATCTTGATGGTGGGGAGGTTGTAATAACAAAAGAAAGAGGAATTGCAGGTATGCTTACATACTTTTTTGAAGCATATAAACAAGGTACAAATAGACTGGGAGATTTAACAAATAAAGCAATCGAGAAATATATTTCTGAGAATGTTTTTCCAGATGATCATCCTGAAAGAGATAATGATTTTATTGTTTTAGCAAGTTTTGTTCTATTAGGTGATCCAGCACTAGATATACCCATATTTGAAGAGCTTGTAGTTGAAAAACAATCATACCTACAACCACATATTTCAGCAATAGATCCAGAAGGATATACTACAGAAGAATATTCGAGACCTTGGTATTATGAAGGATCAGAAATAACTCTATGTATAGAATCTGACTCACCTGAGGTAAATATAAAAAGAATTGATATCAATAGAGATGAAGTAGTTGAAAGAGCAACATACTATCCTGAAGAAGACACACTCTATTATACATTTACAGCAAATGATGTCACAGAATATTTAATCAGAGCAGAATCTCTAGATGGAAAGGAAAGTTGGTTTTATCTAACAATAATCAAAAGAGATGATTCTAAACCTGTTTTTAAAATACTTCAGAAATAAAATTAATTAAGGGCCTATATTGTATAAATTGTTATTAAATAAGCATTGCATATATTTTTGATTAAATTCTGTAAATGAAGTACCTTTTAAAGTCATCATAATATTTACTTCAACTTCAGGTTGCTCTGATGTTAGTTCTACAAAAAAATTTTCTTCCTCATATCCAATTTTATTTGCTTTTAACTCATATACTTGATCTAAAGGTAAATTAGTTAACTCATAGAATCCAAAAATATCACTTATGTCTATCTGTGATCCTGCTTGAACAATAACAAAAGGTGTTGGAAATGTCTCCCATCCAATTATTTGATATGTTGTACCATAAATCCGTCCGATATTAGGTTCCTCTTTACCACTTGTAAGACCATTGAATGTAATGGAGAATGTCATGAAAAAAATTATAGCCATAAATAATACTAACAATGTTTTTTTCATCTTTCTTCACATTTTATTTCCCTTAACATATGATATTATTAGGAGGTAGTATTTAAAACTTACCTGAAAATGTATATTTTCTTACGTTTTATTAAAAAGAATCTAAAAAACTTAGAGTAGTATTTAAATAAGTGATTTGTTATTCGGAAGGATATTCCATTTAATTGATTCATTCTCATAAATATGATGGATTGTAAAAAAAAAACTAAACTTTATTTATCTGCTCCCGTGGTGTAGTCCGGCCAATCATTCTGGCCTTTCGAGCCAGCTACACGGGTTCGAATCCCGTCGGGAGCACTTACTTCTTATAATATGTTATTTTAGCAATTAATTATATTCAATTAAGATATATAAACTCATTTTTGAATTTAAAAATGAATAACTGATTATATTTAATCTTCTTGATTCAGAGCCCAAAATATATTTGAAAAAATTTATAAAGATATTTTTTTAATCCATTTTTGTAGTTTTTATTTTATCCTTGAGACACTCATTGATACTTTTTTGAGCATCAAGTCCAAATAGAAATGGTGCATCAGATGCCCATTCTCTAAATGCATTGATTACATCATGAACTTTTAAATCATTTGTTCCAAACCAACTATTTTTTTGTATTTGGTCATTATCAACAAAAGCAAAAATCGATCTTTTATCAATTCCTTCTTTTTTAGGTTCTACAAAGATGTTAAAAGTTGATTGGTTTCCTTCTTTATCTTGTTTGTAAAATACACAACTTGTTGATGTTGATTGGAAAACACCATATTTGTTTCTATTTAAGATTTATATATACCCCCTGTGAGTTTATAGAAAGTGAACAACAAAAAAAATTCATTTTATTATAAAATAAATTCATTTTTACACTTCCCTCAAAATGGTAATGATTTGCAGTTTATAATATTTTGTGTTAACAATTATCATACTATTACTATGATTTTTTTAGAAAGCTTAAAAAGGTTGGCATTGTCACTTTACTTTACAGTTTTGCAAGTTTAATATTATGATCAATATTTGTCTCTGCATTAATTATCAGCTTTGCGCAATCTGGTGATCCACCACCATGCATACAACCTGGTACACTAGCACTAATAGTTAATCACTCATTTAGCCGAGCTATTATGCATGAGTCTCACCTGAACAATTTGCACTTAGATATTTTTTTTAATAGATTTACAAATCTTGGATCATAAATATCTTTACATGAAGGCAAACAAACTGCTTCTGCAATCCTCCTGCAATATCTTGGATTGATATTTTAGTTTCATATGATAGAGTTGCAACATGAACCTTATTAAAATATGAAATCATATCATCAGCGCTACTAATAATAAAAAGATACATTGAAGACTGTTTTCCAGTAAAATTTGAATTTGAAGTTAGAAAATCTTAATACTCAGGTTTATGTGATGCATTATATATCTGTGAATGGCCAGAAATAGTTTTTTTG
>Ga0180431_10008293_pt1 | contig 11944 bp, 7 predicted proteins | sample SS_ome_11_FD_132459 | JGI IMG/M metagenome (GOLD analysis project Ga0180431, IMG submission 132459) | Hypersaline lake sediment archaeal communities from the Salton Sea, California, USA - SS_1_MS_1 metaG | ecosystem: Environmental > Aquatic > Non-marine Saline and Alkaline > Hypersaline >... | reverse complement strand
CGCTCGGTGTCGTCGGAGGCGAGATCGGGCTGACCGCTCTACTGCTGGTATCGGCTGGATTGCTGGGACGGAGCTTCGCAGGCCTCCTGGCGGTGAACCCGGGGTTCGATTCCGCTCGGCTTGCTCAGGTGTCGGTACGCCTGCCGGTCGGGCAGTATGCTGAACCTGAATCACGGATCGCGGTGTTCAGTCAAATGGCCGCTGAACTAGCCGCAACTCCCGGCGTCACCGCCGTCAGCGGTACCACGTCGCTGCCTTTCCTGGGATTTCCCAGTCTCGTCTCTTTCGGCATTGAGGGTCAAGCAGAGCCGGAAGGAGGGAGTCGGCACACGAGTCCGAAGATGGTACTGGCCGGTTTCCACGAAACCATGGGAATCCCGCTCCTCGCAGGGCGCACGATAACCGAAGCGGATCGGGCAGAGCTGGCGTCGATCGCGGTGGTGAGCGAGACCATGGCCCGTCGCTTCTGGCCGGGGGAATCGCCTTTGGGGGCAAGAGTGCTCTTTGGAGACACGCTGACGGTGGTGGGGATGGTCGGAGACGTCCGTCACGAGTCGATGGACGCCGAGTTCGTGCCCACGATGTATGTGCCCTTCGTCTTGAACCCACGACCGAACATCTCGTTCATCGTGCGTGCGGAACTCGATCCTGAAGCCGTACAAAGTCAGCTGCGGGGCGCAATCTGGGCCGTTGATGCGGATGCGCCCGTAACCCGCGTGAGCACACTCGAATCATTGATCTCGCGCTCTGCAAGGAACGAGAGATTCAGGACCATTCTCATGATCGTGTTTGGTGCGTGTGCTACCATGCTGGCTGCGGCGGGTGTGTTTGGCGTAACCTCACGAAGTGTGGCGCTCCGGATGCGAGAGTTGGGAATCAGATTGGCCATCGGCGCGCGGGGCACCGAGTTGATCAGGCTGTCGCTCGGCAGAACACTGCTGGCCGGTTGCGGCGGAATCGGCGCTGGCCTTATTGCGGCGCTCTGGCTCAGCCGGGGCTTGTCCCGGTTTCTCTTCGGAATCGAATCCTGGGACCCGGCCACCTACACATTTGCGGCAGTGACCCTGCTCGGGTTCAGCCTGATCGCCAGCGTTCTTCCCGCCTTGCGAGCGGCGAGGATCGATCCGGTCCAAGTATTGAGGAATGAGTGATATGAACTGGCTTCTGCGGAAGCTCCTGCGCTGGAGTCTGGGGAGAACCGATTCCCGAGTGCTCTTGAGTGAACTGGACGAGGGGTATCGCAAAAAGGCGGCAGCGGATGGCAGAGCGGCAGCAAACCGGTGGGGACGGTGGGAGATGGTTCGTGCACTCGCAATGGCCTGCCTCTCCCACAAGAAGAGGCGCTCAGCGGACCGCGCTCAAACCTTGCGGATCCGCGCGGTCGGTTCGCTCATGCAGGATCTTCGATTCACGCTGCGGTCCTTCGGCCGCAAACCGGCATTCTTCGCCGTCGTATTGGCGCTTTTCGCCCTCGGCATCGGTGCGAACACCGTCATCTTCAGTGTGGTGGACGCGGTAATCCTGCGGCCACTTCCGTATCCTGAATCCGAACGTCTCGTTACGACCTACCAGACAATTCCCGACTGGCTGGAATCCGACAACCCGGGTCTGAGAGCGGGATGGAATCGGCTGGGTATGTCATATCCGGTATACGAAGACTGGCTCGAGATGAATGAAGTCTTCGACGCGCTCGGCATCTATGCCCGCAAAACGTACGTGGCAACAGGAGGAGACCGACCCGAGTGGATCACGGGTAGGGCGGTTTCGCACGGCGTGTTCGAGGCTTTGGGCGTCCGACCAATGCTCGGCCGTCTGTTTGTGCCCGAAGACGACCAGGTAGGCAGTCCGCAACTAGTGGTTCTCAGCTCCGGGTTGTGGCGGCGGCGGTTTGGATCGGATTCTGGTGTCGTGGGCCGGACGATGACTCTCGACGAGCAGCAATATGAGATCGTTGGCGTGATGCCGCGGGGGTTCTACTTTCCTGATGCGAGCGACAATGAACTGTGGACCACGTTCAGCGATGCCGATCGACAGCGCCAACGAACCAACCAATTCGCGCAAGGCATCGCCCGTCTCAAACCGGGCTTGACGCTCCAGTTCGCCCAACAGGGGATGGAGGTTGTGCAGGAGCGACTCGCCGACCTGTACCCGCACCCAAGCAACCCGGATAGGCGATATGGAGTGCAACTCATGTCGCGCAAGGAAGTGGTCGTAGGCGACGTTCGCCCGGCGCTGCTGCTGTTGTTCGGTGCTGTGGGATTGGTCCTCCTCATCTCCTGCGTCAACATCGCGAGCCTGTTGCTAATCAAGACATCCGAGCGCCGCAGGGAGCTTGCTGTTCGGTCTTCGATCGGCGCAGGGAGCTGGAGGTTGTTGCGACAGCTGCTTACTGAGAGTCTGTCCCTTTCTGTGGCAGGAGGCGTATTAGGCACCTCGTTGGCCATGGTGAGCGTGGGTCCGTTCGTGGCGCTACTCCCGCCGGGGACTCCAAGGCTTTCTGAGATCGGTGTTGATATGCGAGTACTGGCATTCGCTGCTGGGCTTGCGGTGATGACGGGAACGTTCGTGGGGATGCTGCCTGCGCTCGCGGTATTCCGCACGCCGCTCAGTGCCGTGTTAAAGGACTCTGGGCGAGGTACCTCGGGTGGACGGTACCGCAACCGCACGCAGGCAGCACTGCTGGTCTTCGAGGTGGCTCTCACCTTCGTACTTCTGGTAGGCGCCGGGCTCCTAGCCAAGAGTTTCTGGAGGCTCACGTCAGTGGATCGCGGTTTTGAGGCCAGCGGTGTGGTGACGATGAGTATCGATCCTCGTGGTGGTCGCTACGAATCTGACGAAGCGGTGCAGGCGGTGTATCAGAATATCAACGATGCCCTGCGAGCAGTACCGGGAGTTACTGCGGCCGCCGTTTCGGTCGTTGGTCCTTTCATGGGAGGATGGTCGAACGGATCGGTCGTCGAGACCGATGCAGGAGAGGTTGAGACCAATCTCTACAGAAACGAGGTTTCCGCTTCGTATTTCGAGGTGATGGGAATCTCGCTCATCCGAGGTCGCCTGTTTGCGCCGGAAGAAGAGGCCCAAGTCGAAAGTGTGGTGGTGGTAAGTAGGGGGCTGGAGCAGACTTACTGGCCAGGCGAAAGCGCAGTCGGCAAGAGAATAAGGTTCGGGAGAATCACAAGCGAGACACCGTGGCGCACTGTCGTCGGGGTCGTGGCTGATGTCCGTCGCCAGTTGGGCACGGAACCCTATCCCACTGTGTACGGTACCGTGGACCCCTACCACCGCAGAAGGAACGTTCTTCTCAAGGTGGCGATACAACCCACGGCCGTGATCGCCGCGACACGAGAGGCAGTCAATTCGGTCGATCCCGAGCTGCCGATAGCCAACCTGAACACTCTCGAGGAACGCATGAGCAGGTCGGTGGCAGGGCCGCGGGTTAGATCGCTGCTCATGGGTTCGCTCGCGGGGATTGCTGCAGTGTTGTCGGTGGTCGGTATCTTCGGAGTACTAGGGTACTCGGTCACGCAACGGACCAATGAGATCGGAATCCGGATGGCACTCGGCGCGGCAACTACGAATGTGGTTCGCAACGTAGTCAACCGGGGGCTTGTGCTCTTGGGCAGCGGAGTAGCGATCGGTCTGATCGTCTCACTCGTTGCAGCCCGTGCCATCGAGGATTTCCTGTTCGAGGTCGAACCGATTGATCCGTTGACGCTGGCTTCGGTGACAACATTACTGGGGCTTGCCGCGTTGGCTGCGAGCTACCTGCCGGCCCGCCGAGCGGCGAAGGTCGATCCGGTCGAGGCGTTGAGACGGGAGTAGGAGAAGTTATTCGGTACGTAGAGCCAGCACCGGATCGACCCTGCTGGCACGGCGCGCCGGCAGATAGCTGGCGCAGGCCGCAACTGTTATAAGGATGGCCGCGACGCCAGCGTACGTGGCCGGGTCAACCGGCGCCATGCCGTAAAGCAGGCTCGACATGACCTTGGAGATTGCAGCCGCACCTGCAAGTCCAGCCGTAAGACCGAGCACTACCGGCTCCAACGCTTGACGCACCACCATCATCTTTACATCGGAGCTGTCTGCTCCCAATGCCATGCGCACACCCACTTCCTGCGTCCTCTGACTCACCCTGTGTGCAACGACACCGTAGATGCCTACGACCGCGAGAACTAGCGCGACTGCCGCAAACACCCCCACCAAGAGCAAGTAGAACCTCGGCCTAGCAAGCGTGTCAGACTGCAGACCCTCGATAGTGTCGAACTCCAATACGAAACCGGTCAAAACATCTGAGTATGTGCCCCGGATTGTGGGAATGAGGGAATGTGGATTGTGCGTCGTCCTTACCAGCAGGTTTCCACCCAGGCTCAGCATACACGACCGCCTTTGGATCGACTGACGTATTGAACGTTGCGTCGTCCACACCGCGGTCATCCACGTCGCCGACAACTCCGACGATCTCAAGGTCACAACACTCCCAGAACCCGATCCGCTTACTAATGGGATTCTGATCGGGCCAGTATGTGCGCGCCAGAGTCTGACTAACCACAGCCACTCTTCCGCCCGCTCTGCCCAACTCTCTATCGGGGAACCCTTCTCCTCGAAGCAAGGGTATCCCCATGGTCCGGAAGTATGTGGGACCTACCTCCGAGTGCCTCGTGTACCTCGGCTCCTCTGATGCTCCTTGTATCCGCAACGGGAGAAACCCAATACCACCATGGAGCGGCTGCAATGCGGCTGTCGTAGCGTCGATAACGCCGGGTAGCTCGCGCACCCGGGTCAGTATCTCGCGAAAGACTTCCGCTCTTGCTGCGGCGCGTGACGCGCACTCCGGATGAACCGGCATCTGACTGCCGAGTACGGGATGGTGGCTTCCAGCGTGCACCTTCACGACCAACACATTCGCGGGATCGAATCCACGATCCACCCTGCTCAATCGCATGAGGCTTTTCAATAGAAGACCGCTCCCGATCAGCAGCACGACCGCGAGCGCTACTTGGCTGGGCAGCAGCAGCCTCGAAACTCGCCATCTTCGAACGCTGGGCGACTCAGATCTACCGCCCTCTTTCAGTGCATCGACGAGTGACCTATGCGAGGAAGCGACCGCGGGCGCGAGACCGAATGCTAGACCCGCAAGCAGCGAAAGCACGATGGCAACGCCGAACGCCGGCATGCTGACGCCCGCCTCCGGCGCCCGCGGAAGGTTGCCGGGAACAAACAAGATCAACAGCTGCGTTCCGAAGTAGGCGATCAGCACACCGACCATTCCGCCCATCGCGGCGAGGAGCAAGTTCTCTGCGAGAAGATGGCGGATCACGCCCGCGCGTCCGGCGCCGAGAGCGGCCCGGGTTGCGATCGCTCGAAGCTGCGCCGCACCTCTCGCAAGCTGGATGTTGGCTACGTTGGCACATGCTATCAGTAGTACCAATCCAGCTGCGCACATCAGGAGCGTCAACTCACTTCCAAAATCCCGATACAAGATGTTACGCAGCGGGGAAACCTCGGCAGTCCAGCCGGCGTTGGTTTCGGGATGCGTTTCTTCTAGACGGGCGGCAATCGTGCGCAGTTCCGCTCCGGCTTGTTCCACACTAACATCTCGCTTGAGACGAGCGATCACCTTGAACATGTGAAACCGCCGCCCCATCTCGAATGCTGGAATGTGGAGCGGCAAGTAGACATCTGCTTTGTGGAAGTCCACCGAACCCCACTGGCTCAGCGGTGGTATCTGGAATGCCGGCGGTAGAACACCAACGACCGTCGCATATGCACCGTCTACCGCGATACGCCGTCCAATTATGTTGCTGTCCGCCGCAAACGTGCTGCGCCACAATTCGTTACTGATGATCACCACTTCGACCCATCTACCGGACCGGTCGCCAGCCGGTGCACGCTCGGACTCGAGGAACGTACGTCCCAACACGGGGCGCACGCCGAGCACGTCGAACAACGAGCCCGAGACGCTCCAGGCCCCGACTCGTTCTGCTACATCTGTGTCTCTCCCAACGGTCACTGTTCCATCTTCGGCATAATCCAACAGGTAGGCCATGTTGTCGAATGCGGTGCCTTGATCGCGGTAGTCGACATAGTTGACGGGATTCACGCCGAGGTCGGCATATGCCAACTGGCCGCGTGCAAGTGCTTCAGGGTTGGCTTCCCAAATCTGCACCAATTGCTCGGGTTCTTCGAATGGAAACGGTTCCAGGAGTACTGAGTGGTAGACGGTGAACACGGCTGTGTTAGCGCCGATTCCGAGTGCCAGGGTCAAGACAGTAGCCGCGGTCACAATCGGTTGACTTCGCAGCGCGCGGAGCCCGTACCGCAGGTCTTGCACGAAACCGCCAACCATGTGGCTGAGTCTTCTGTGCCTCTTTCGCCGAAGGCTGAGCCTAGTGCACGCGCTGCGGGTACTAGCAGTGTCTCCGAACATCCGACTTGCTTCGGCTCGCGCGTCGCACTCGCTCAACCCTTGCTCCGTCATCAACTCATCGGTAAGGCGGTCGATGTGGAATTCGATCTCTGCATCTACGTCGTCGTGCACGCAGGACGTGTCGTCGGATACGCGCGTGTACTTCCGGACGCCCCTCGGCAGGCGTTTCACCGCGATGCCTGCCGTGCCGGATGGAGGATCCTGCCGACGGCGTTTGCATAGCGCGTCCACCGCTCAACCTCTGCGTTCAGGTGCTTCTTACCCTTCGCCGTCATCCGGTAGTATTTGGCGCGGCGATTGTTCTCTGTTAATCCCCATGATGAGGAGACCCATTTGCGGTTTTCGAGGCGGTGCAGAGCCGGGTACAACGCGCCTTCCTCAATCTGCAGCTCACCCTCGGTTTCCTCGCGAATCCAACGCCCGACGCCATAGCCGTGTTGCGGTCCATCACTCAGCGATTTCAATATGAGGACGTCGAGAGTGCCGCGGATTAGATCGAGCGATTCTGTTGGCATCAACACCTACCCTAAGGTTCTTAGGTAAGGTGGCTGATGTTTTTTGGATGTCAATGGAGCTACTTGTCAGCATACCCTGCGCATTCGGCCTGTCGTTAGATGAAACTCGACGAACATCATTCCGTATGTTATGGTGTATTCACATATGTCTGACTCATACATATAGGACTCTACATGCTCAACTCCCAGCTGAAAAAGGGCAGTGCCGAACTCCTCGTGCTATCCGTATTGGAGCAGGAACAACACCACGGATACCAGATCGGCAAGCTCATCGAACGCAGGTCGGGCGGCAAGCTGCAGTTCCAGGCTTCATCCCTCTACCCAATACTCACGCGGCTGGAGGAACGCAGTTTGATCAGCGGCCGGTGGGTAGAGCAGGCCGGCAAACGGAGGCGCAAGTTCTATAGGCTCACGGCCAAGGGGCAGAAAGCACTTGGCGCGGCTCGAGCAACCTGGACCGACTTCGCGGGTGCAATGAACCAGGTGCTGGAGTGGGACCATGCGTGACTGGAAGCGTGATATCCGCGAGCGGCTTGATCTGACCGGCGTCTCGGCGGAGCGGGAGAACGAGGTGATCGAGGAGTTGGCCTCTTACGCCGACGATGCGTACCGCGACGCAATTTCGCGGGGCCACCCGGTTGACGACGCGGCGGAATTCGCTCTGCGGCAGGTGGGTGATTGGAAGCGTCTGACTGAAGATTTCTCTGGTTCAGGACCGTCAGCTCGATTGCGCGCAGCTGCGCGGAAGGTGGAGGACAGGGAACGTGTGTTGAGTCGGCGGCGCGGTGTAATTGGGTTCGCGGCAGACATGGTGCAGGATATCCGGTTCGCCGTTCGTACGCTCAGACGTCGTCCTCTCTTCACGTCCGTAGTCCTAGTTGCGCTGGCTCTCGGAATCGGAGCAACGACTACGGTGTTCTCCGTCGCGGATGCAGCACTGTTGCAAGACCTGCCGTACCAAGACGCGGACAGGTTGGTATCAATCTGGACGGAGCGGCAAGATTCGCGAGGAGATTGGCAAACGGCCTCCCTCTATCCCACTGAGCACCAGGCGTTGGAGGAAAACGTCGAAACTCTCGACGGAGTTGCGCTCTACTTCTACGCCTCAATGACACTTCGAGGGGAGGGCTATCCTATCGACCTCATGGTCGGCGAGGGCACAGCGGGACTCTCGGACGTAGCCGGAATACGACCGCAGCTAGGTCGTTGGTTCCATCCCGACGAGCTTGGCCCATTACCATCGAATGTGGTCGTTCTTGGAGACGGATTATGGCGCAGCGAATTCGGCGCCGACCCCGATGTGATCGGCCGCACGATTACGCTCGACCACGACCAATTCACGGTGATCGGGGTGATGCCGCGCGAGTTTCGCTTTGAAAACGACTTGTTCCGGGAGTCGCGGGGGTTGCTCAGCTCCAGGGAGACGGGCGAGCGCCCTCTGTGGGTGCCGAATGGCCAGAACTATGGTGGCCGTAGCAGACCGGATTGGTACTATGCCCGAGAGGGGTATAGCTTCGAGGCCATAGCGCGCCTGCGGCCGGGCATCAGCCTCGAGGCAGCGCAGGCCGACGTTGAAGCGGTCCTCGCCGGGCTCGATCCTGTCGGGCCGATCCGCGTCAAACTCGCCTACCGCGAAGACCTCGATGTTGCAGGGTTGCCGTCGCAGGTACTTCTCCTTGCCATTCCCTCACTACTGCTACTGCTGATCGCCTGCGGGAATGTGGCAACGCTCCTACTCGGCGAGGGTTTGAATCGACAGACGGAGATTGCCACGCGAGCGGCGCTGGGCGCAGGGGTACGTCGAATAATGCGATTGCTTCTTGCTGAGAGCTTTCTGCTGGGAATGGCAGGTAGTGCTGCCGGGGCGGCCGTTGCCTACGGTGCCACCAGGCTGTTCGTAGCGATCGCACCTCCAGGATCGGCGGCGTCTGAACTTCAGCTCAACACCACTGTGCTGTTTTTCGCGTGTGTTACGGGAATCGCAGCTGCGTTCGTATTCGGTCTTTTCCCCGCTCTCACCATGGGGTGGTGGTCCAGGGGTGACGTCACACAGCGCATGCGTGGCAGAACACTCACGCGGAGCCGTCGCGCAACATCGGTAGTCGTTGGACTCGAGGTGGCGCTCACAGTCATGATTCTGGTTGCTGCTGGATTGTTTACGCGTACCCTATGGAATCTGTTCGCCGAGGACACCGGGTACGATCCGTCGAACCTAGTTGCTCTCCGCACTGCAAATGATGAATCGCCGAGGCCGGAGCGGCCGCGTATCAACCAGGAAGTGGTTGAGCGGATCGAGGCGATACCGGGCGTTGTGGGCGCGACAGGGAGCTGGTCGGTACCGATGGTGATGGGGTTATGGCGTGAGGAACTGGAAGTCGAGGAACAAGACCTCGGGGATGGCCAGAACCTGCCGAGGGTTCGGTATGACATCGTATTACCCAACTACCATGACGTGTTGCGTATTCCTCTCCTCGCAGGTCGGTATTTCACCAGCACTGATGGTTTGGATGGCAACAACGTGGTTCTCATCTCAGAGACGACCGCGAGGCAGCTATGGCCGGATTATCCACCGATAGGGCAGAGGATCCGCATGGGGCGCGACACGACGTGGTCCACGGTCGTAGGGGTTGTGGGTGACGTCAAACATAGTGGTCCGGGCGAAGCGGCGTTTTCGCCGGTCTACATTCCCTATTTGCAGAGTCCCAACCGCAATGGGATGCGGTTTGCCGTAACAGTGCGAACCGCTATCGATCCAACCGACATCCTGCCGCAACTCGCGGCAGCGGCGCGCGGGATCGAGCCGAACCTACTGGTCAAGGAAGCGTTGTCGATAGAAACAGTCCTGCAACGCACTGCCACCGACCAGCGCTTTAGGGCGTTGATGGTAGTGATGTTCGGCACGTGTGCAGTCGTACTTGCAGCGGTGGGCATCTTTGGTGTCGTGGCGAGATCGTTGGCTTCACGCACCAGGGAGTTAGCGATCCGAGTGGCGCTTGGCGCAAGGCAAACGAACCTCGAACACCTGATCCTACGGGGCAGCCTCCGCACAACCGCAGTCGGCATTCTGGGAGGGTTGCTGGGTGCATTTTGGGCCAGCCGGCTGCTGACCCGATTCCTGTTCGGCGTGGAGAGTTGGGACCCTGCCACCTACGCGGCGGTCCTGCTTCTGATTATCGGAGTTTGCGTAATAGCCAGTTATCTACCCGCGCGGAGGGTGCTGGGTATTCAACCTGCGGAGGTGTTGAAAGGGGAGTGAGGAGGCCGGCGTGCCTTTTGAAACCTATTTCTATCATCCTCGTAGGAGTAATGACCTAGCCGCCTGTCTCAGGGAGAGTGGGTCATGGGAAACAGACTGCGGGAATTTGAGGAACTCGTACTTCTCAGCGTGCTCGTCGCCGGCGAGGACGCGTACGGAGTCTCCATTCAAAGGATCCTGGAATCCGACGCCGGCAGACCGGTGTTGTTGGGACCGATTTACACTGCGCTCGATCGCTTGTCGCAAAAAGATCTGGTGAGATCCGAGTTCAGTGAGCCCTCCCCGACGAGGGGTGGACGCAGAAAGCGGCTCTACCAGTTGACGCCGGCTGGAGTTGCGGCCGTCTCAGAAGCCCGTCGTGCACGTGAGACCATGTGGGCGAAGGTGGATCCCAAAGTCCTCGAGGAAGGTGGATTGAAATGAGAACACCTCCGAAAATCGCGCTGAGCTTGCTCAACTTTTTCTGTCGAGGAAACAGGCGGATGGAGGTGACGGGGGATCTCCAAGAGGCATTCTGCGGATGGAGCGACGCGTACGGTCTCACCGAAGCACGGCGGAGGTTCTGGAGGGAGATCCTCATGCTTCCTGTGTGGAAAGTGATCGGCAAGTGGCGTGGTGTCCGACGCGGAAACCGAGAGTTCAAATCCAGCCTTCAGGTGCAGGGTCCGAGTCAGCCTGAGAAATCGGGACACCGATGGCAAGGCCTCTCCGACGCGCGGCAGGACTTTGCATATGCGCTGAGGCGTCTGCGGCAAAATCCGGCTTCAACAGCAGTTGCGGTTCTCATCCTGGCCTGCGGCGTCGGCGGCAACACGACGATCTTTACCATCGCGGATTCGATTTTCCTAGACCCACCCCCGCTCATCTCGAACCCGGATGAATTGGTAAGGCTCGACGCCAGCGTAGCCGAGTTCGGTTACTACGACTTCGAGTTCTACCGCGAGCATGGAAGCGCGTTTCAGGATGTTATGGCATTCGGCGGATTTCCTGGCACACGGGGGCGCAACCCTAGGAACGGTGGAGAGGTTGCTGTCGGCGAGGGCAACGACCGTGTCCAGGCGAGTGCCTGGGTGGTTTCGAACAACTACTTCACCATGCTCGGCGTCCCCCTGCTGGGAGGCGCAGGATACACCGGCAGGGTGGGCGAGACGCAGATCGATCGGCCGGAGGTTGTAATCAGCCACGGATTCTGGCAGCGCCAATTCGGGGGTGATCCGCGGTTGACTGATCGTTCCCTGTACTTGAACGGAGTACCCTTCCGTGTTGTGGGTATCGCTCCCGCGGAATTCAAGGGAGTCAACCCGACACACCAGGTTCCCGACCTGTACGTACCGATCATGGCGGCCGGTGCCATCAGCAGAGGTTTCGAAGAAGCCCTCGAGCGGTTTTCGGAATCCGGCAGGCCTCAGGCCTCACGTTTCCTCCAGCTGGTAGGTCGGCTTCAACCCGGTCTCAATGTCGCGACGGCCGCACCACAGATGGCAATACTGCAGGATCGGTGGAATGCAGAATTCACCGATTGGGCGACGGAGGTTTACGGTAAGGGATACCAAGTAAACATCCGAAGTCAGTTTCATCTGACTCCTTGGGAAGCACGCCAGGCCAGGCAAATGTTGACGTTTCTGTGGTTCGTGGTCGGTGCGGTGTTCTTGATAGCATGTACCAACCTGGCAATTCTCCTCATAGCAAAAGCCTCAGGCCGTGAGCGGGAGATGGGAATCAGGGCAGCGATAGGTGCGGGGCGCG
>Ga0180431_10008289_pt1 | contig 11953 bp, 15 predicted proteins | sample SS_ome_11_FD_132459 | JGI IMG/M metagenome (GOLD analysis project Ga0180431, IMG submission 132459) | Hypersaline lake sediment archaeal communities from the Salton Sea, California, USA - SS_1_MS_1 metaG | ecosystem: Environmental > Aquatic > Non-marine Saline and Alkaline > Hypersaline >... | reverse complement strand
TATTCCATGATAAGATCCTTTAATACTTCTGTTGCATTACCATAGTTAATTGCTTTTTCATTTTATTAAGTCGAAATTCTACATTTTTGTATTTCTTTAATAGTTTTTCTTTGCACTTATAGTCTTCGCATCTACTCATTCCAGATTTCAAATCATTCATCAATCTTTGACTAGCTTTAATTTTATATCCAAGCAAGCATTTGGTTTTTTCTTGAGATTTAAAATCAGCGCAATATTTTGATGCTTTGGCAATATTGTCTTTATAGAAATTATAAGCGGTTAATGCCAAACTTGCAGCAATTGATGCAGTTACAAGACCCACTTCTTCAATTTTTTCTTTTTGAAGTTCTTGTAAATAATTTTCAGTAACTGAATTTTTCATTTAACAGTCCCCCTTACCAATCAACAGATTCTAAATCTTTTGTGGCTTTCTTAGGAAATTTATCTTTTGTTATTTCAACTATTGCTTGAAACTCTGGGATTACAACAGTATCTAAATCAAATTCCTCTATGCAAAAAACTCCATTTACATACATCAACAATTGTGCTAATATAACAGTCCCGTATTCATCATATGATAAGAAGTCTGGTCTCATTTTATATTGTTGTTCAAAAGTCACTTGTTTTGAGTTTCTTAATAAATAGAACAAATGCTTTTCCATTACCCATAAACTAGGAGATGTAAACGTATAAATCTCGTTAGTTGTTTTATATCGAGTTCCGTAATTATCAATATTTATTACAGACTTTTTTCTCTGTTTGCTTTCTTCATCTATTGTAATCATAAAAATACCTAAGATTGAGCAGCATCTTGTTGGTCTCGGTAATCGTTTCTAGTCCATCCACAATTACCTTCTGTTATAGATAATCTTTGATTTATCTTATCAATATCCTCTTCTTCAAGATATCTCGAGTATTCATTAACAAAATATCTATAATCACCTTTGATTACTTCAGTAGGGATTAATAAATGACCATTGTGGAATTTTTCATGCATGCTCTTGATTAAAGTTACATATCCAACTTTATTCATAAAATGAAGTTCAATGGCATTCAAAGCAATATCAAAAGTAGAAAATGATTCATTTTTTTCAATCCTCTCATTGACAAGAGCTTTAACCAATGTAAATAAAGATGGAATGTGATGATGAACCTCAACAGTGCACTCACTCATAACTTCATCAGTAACCATACAAGAAGTTACCCCAAGCACATCAATTATATAATTTCTCCATTCTTTGTATTCAAGACAACCTCGGATTAATTTTTCACAGTTTTTTACAAACTTATTATAGTCTGTTTCACTTTGAAAATTCTCAATTCTCAAAGATAATCTGAATGGATATTGATCACTGTATAATTCCAATCCTTCCACATTAGATGATTTAATTTTTATATCTTCCGCCATATCAATCTCCTATAGAAGTTTATCTGGTCCAGAATCTCCTTCCGGTCCCCATCTAACTGTCCAAATAAGTGCTGTCACTGCTACAAAGAATAAGATTACTCCAGCAAGAACTGGAAACATTCCTGCTAGATTTAATAATCCAACCCCAAGAGCAGCAGCAGGAACTGCAAATGCAATTAAAGCAGCTGCTGCCAAAATGTATGCAGATACCAATTCCCAATCAGTATCTTTTTTAGTAGAGTGTTTTCTTATTGAACCAACAACTATTTTCAATGATTCCTGAACTCTTTTCATTGGGTTGTCTTGGTTATGAGCAGTAATTGCACACAAACTTGCCATTATATCAATTGCTGTATCTGGATGTTCTTTAGGAAGAGAATTAGATAGAACCCTCTTACTCAACTTGTGATATTTATTAAAATCACTCCCCATTACCTTTTTTCCAAATTTTTCAATTACTGTTTGATTTGCAATTGATTTTGGTATGAACTTGGTAACTGCCTTTATTTTACCAATGTCACCTTTCATGGCAGACTTTTTAATGGTGTTTATTTTATCTTTTACCTGACTTCCTTTCATATTCTTCAAAATATCAGATATGTCTTCATTCAGGGGTTCTATTGACTCTTTTAAAGCAGTGATCACAGGATGTTCTTCAGTTATATTTGTCTTATATTTATTTATTGCTTGATCTGCCATCCCTTCACCTAGTAGTTTCATAATATTTCCTCTCCTTTTAAAAAGCGGTGCAGCAGATTTCTTGACATCTTCTAAGGTATCAAATACCTGACCTGCGTCCCTATTAATCCCACTATATAGAAAAGGATATGGAACAACCGAGTATGATCCTCTGAATTCCTTAGCGACGAAATAGATTTGTTTATTTACATCGTCAGCGACAATTATAGTGTTCCAACCCATACTAAATAATGAAGAAACCCCTCCAGCACTTTTGAAAAAATCATCATCTAAATCTGCTCGATTAACAAGTGCAAAGACCCCAGTCCTACTAAATCTAGTTCTATCATATATGATATCTTTCATCGGGTGTTGTGATAATGTTCCTCTTCCGAACATCCCAAATCCACGCAATTTATCATAAAATATTTTAAATAACCATCTATGAAATTTTCTAGATGTGGATACAATTTTCTTTTCAAGTTTACTTCTATATCTATCTTTTAATAATAGTTCGGCAAGTGTAGCATCAGACTTTACTGGAAAAGGAACACATTTAATTCCAACCAAAGCAGGACCTTCTGGGGTTTCCATTTTTACCCAAGTAGGTTCTAATGATAACGTACCACTTTCTATTCTTCCAAGATCAACTTTAGCAGGACCCGCTCTTTGTCTATCTTTTGCCTCATCTCTTGCTCTTTTTATAGTATCCCAAGAAGCTTGCCACATCTTATCTATATAATCTCTTTCTGCTTCATACTCTTTTCGGGCATCTGCCTGATCTTTTGCGAAGTCTTGTTTTTTATTTTCAATTTCTTCATCTATCTTTCTTTTTTCTTCTGCCGTCGCTGGTTTGATATCTTCTAATCTTTTTATTTCTTCTTTATGGGCATCTTCTCTATTTTTTTGTGCCTGTTTTACATCATCCGCTATTTCTTTTTCTCTATTTCTTCTGTCTCTACTGAAATCCGACCATATTTTATCTATTTCTCTTTGTTTCTCTTTTGCATTCAGATCACTTCTTGAATTTACCGCATCCAAAGCTTGTCTTGCTTTATCTTCACGTTGTTGAGCTATTACTGCTTCCTTCTTCCTTCTTTCTTCTATTTCTTTCTCGCTCTTTGCTACGCCTCTTATTCCTTCTATTAGATGAACTCTTCCTGCTCTATCAACTTCATATTTTTGACGTGTTATCCTCATTACCTGATCTAATCTATTAACCAGAATATATCTCTCAATTGAATGTGCAATACCTGGAAGAATATTTGGATTTACAGTCTGTGAAGACAAAACTGGATATATAAATACAGTCATATCATTTCTCCATTACATAAGAAAAACTGATTTTCTAGGGTCTTTCTTTTTATTAGTTTTATCAAAAGGTCTTTTCACTGATTCGATGGGATCCTTCATGCAGAATTCATTTTTATAAAGGCAATATTTACATTGCTCATTATCTGCATTTATAGGATCGGGAGCTTTTTTCGCGGAGATCGCAAGAAGGAGTTGTGGTCCGTAATTCAAAAATTTATTTGCTAACGCTTGATCGTACGGAATATCAAACGGGATAATCTTCTTAAGATGTCTTATAATATAAACAACAGTTATTGTATCAATCGAATACTCATATTCTGTGTTTAAAATATAAGCATAAACTAATCCCTGATGATAATGAGCTTTGATATATTGATTTTTAAATTTCTTATCGTCGATGCTTTTTAATTCTACAACACAATTATCTTTTATTGCATCGACTCTACCTTTAACCTTAAACTTTTCACTTACAATAGTTTTTTCGGTATCGGTAAAATCATAGAGTCCTTGAATCGCATCGTGGATTCGATCCCCCACCTTATTTATTAAATAGAGATAAGAGAAATTGTACATTTTGTTTATATCAACGGGAAATTTCATTCTGACATAATATGCCCGTCTAAGGCATCCAAGCAACTCAGTTACTGAGATAAATGGGCGCTCATATGATTGAATCTTTTTGTGCTCATCTACTAATTTCATTCTCATTAAAGATTCAAACCTTGAAACATCAAATCCTTTTGAGAATGGAGTATCATGATAAAGAGGGTTGTCAACAGGAATATCTTTATATCTTTTTTTAAGAGCTGTAATGCTGTCAATCTGGTCGACTGTACAGTCTTCGATAATATTTTTTACATTCTTTGTAGCAACCCTTTTATCTTTTTGTTTAGTGGGGCGCTGATTTTCTAAGTAATCAACTAATCCTGAATACTCTTTAGTCAGAGATGACATCATTGATATTTAGAATGTCGATTGCTGAATCAACAAGATTTTCTCTCAGAATTTTGTAAGCATCTTCGACAATCTGACCTTCCCACTCATTCATTTTTGCGGTTTGCTCAGATGTACTTTCAGCAAGAGTTCTTGCGATCAAAAGATTGTCAATTGCCAAACTGAATGCTTTTGTTCTGATTTGCTCTTTTACGACCTCTTCCATTACACCTTCTGGGTTATTTGAGAGCTCTTCTTTGACTACACTCTTGATGTCTTTTCGACCTTTTTCAGTAACAACTAACTTCTTACAATTTTCTCTAGCAATTTTAGCACTAGATTTTGCCATCTCATTTAGCTGTTTGCTATCTACTGAATCGAATATTGGTGCAGGAGTGTGATCAATCAATTTATACATCTCAACCATGATTGACATTAGTGCCCCTTTGGTATTCATATAATCCTCTATTAAGGCGGGGCAGCAACCTTTCATTTTAGTTACTGACTTACCGAATAGAACGTAGTCCATGGCATAAAAGTTTTCAAGTACTCTTATTTTTCCATCTTTACTTAACATTGTCATTTCCTCCTAATAAGAAAAATTACTTTCCTCGTCTTCGAGAATTTCAAGAGATATTCTTTTATTATCTCCAGAAAAATTTGTGTTCTTTATTGCTAACACCAAAACTTTAAGCGATTCTATGCTACGCCCTCTCTTCCCGATTACTTTTCCGCAATCAGATTTCGCAACCTTCACTTGAATTATTACCGATTTTGTAGATACTGATGAAAATACCTGTACTTCATCTGGATTATCTACAAGCTTCTTTACTGTGTATTCTACATATTCTCTTAAAAATTCAGCTATGCTAATGCTCATCTTTTCCCTCCTATAACATAATCAGACTCACTTTTTCAGTTTAAGTGCATATAAATTTATAGTATGTTCTTAATTGAGCATTACTTTAGCATCCAACTTTTATTCAATTACAGGATTATATTTTTGAATAATCTCAACGTCGATTGCTTCTTTTACTGCTTTATCCCATTCTTCTTTGAACTTAGCATCTTCGTTATAGAGATTTTCAGCATCCTTAGTTCTGAATTTTTTATCAGGATAAGATTTCAAATAATTCCAAGCTCCTGATTGAAGTCTTTTATTCTTTACTAAGAAGTTATAGTTAGTTCTAAAATTATTGAATCCTGTAACAAAAGAACCAACTAGTTCTATTTCAACATTTGGAGGAAATAACTTATTCTTTACTGTTCTAACTGAAGTCATTATTCCTTCAAATCCTATTTTTTCTGGATCCAATGCACCCTTTGCTTTCATTTCCAAAAGTGTAAAAGCATTAAATTTTAATACATTTCCTCCTGGCATTGATTTTCCAGTTGACATAAAACGAAGTTCTTTGGGTGGGGCAAATTGACCAATATTTAATTGATCCCTTAGTTGGTTTACAGCAATCCATGCAATATTATGAGTTGCACATTTTGCCACATACTTCGGAACAAGAATAGAAAGAAGTCTTGCTTTATATCCAATTACAGAATTGATATCTTCTGCTTCTCTTTCTTTTAAAGATAGAGTATTTGCAATTGAATCCCATACTACTGCAGATGGTTGTGTCATCCCTTTTTCTGCTTTAAATACACACATAGTCTCTAAAAATTTAAAGACCTTTTCAACAGTAACATCTGTAATTGGTTTTATTTTTGGATTTCTCACTCCAAGATTTGATAACCTAAGGGATGTTGTAGCTTCTTCGGAATCCAAAAATGCTGCTAACATTTGAGGATATTGTTTTTGACCAGCACCAATTGATTGCATTGCTATCATTGATTTTCCGCTTCCTGGTTGTCCTACAATAATACTCAGACCACCAACTACAAATCCTCCGCCCATTATAGCATCGAGTAAATCAATACCTGTTGATACTGTAAGCTTTTCTCCAATATCTTCTATAATGTCTGCTTTTTGGACAAGAAATTCTCCGAACTCTTTATAAAGAGCCATAGTTTCTTTGTCGACTCCGTCAGAATCTTCAACAACTAATGGTTTTTCTTCTGGAGTTAGACTTTCAATATCTTTTGTTGGTCCATCATTCAATTTAATGCTGTCCATTATTTCTTTAGCATCAGGCACTTCGGCGGTTTCCAACAATTCTTCTTTCTTCTCTTCGTTCATTTTACTCTCCCAATATTCGTTAATGTTGCACTGATTCTTTTATATCGTCGCTTTTCTTTTGAAACCCTTCTATCTTTTTCGCAAGATCTCTTACATTAATTATTCCTTCTATGCCGTCGTCTCCATCATCTTTCTCAAGTTTTCTTCTTATTTCAATCTCATCTTTAAGAGTCTTGCTTATTTCTTTTCTCATATCAAGAAGAGCTTTAAACAGTTCGGTAGTTGATTTAACTTTTTCTTCAAAAAATCTCATGTATCTTTTATCAAGATTTTCTGGGAACAACGAGTCGATTTTTACCTTGATTTTTTCAAGATCTTCAATCATTGATTTGATTGCTTTTCTGTGTTCGCTAAATTCATCAAGAAGATCTGAGACTATTTGTGCGTTTTCAAGATCCATTTTATTTATGTTCCTTCAGTAAGAACTTGCATCTTACCTGTTTTATCCAAAGGACTTCTTACATGACCTGTTTCATATACAGTAGTTCTGTCAGCAAATTCACAGGTAAACTTTCCGGGTCTTGATGTCATTGCGCCATGGCATGAATCATTTGGATTGAATTTACAATTTCTTGCATGAGGACATTGTTCATTTGTTTCTAAAATTAACATTTATTTTATCTCCTCTCCTTCTGCATTAAAGAATTCAATTTTATCAAACACTTCGTTGAAAACCGTATCTACTAATAATGTTTCCAATTGTTCATGCATCCTATCTATAACATGTTCTGGAAACTTCCCTTTAGATGTTTCTCTTCTCCTTTTACATTCTTCAAGAGAAGTGGTCATGACCATAGCTCTGATGTTATATCCATATTCTTGAGCTATAGATGACCACATTTTTACTGTATTGATATTAGTATTTGTTTCATCAACGACAATGTTTAATCCTCGTATCATATGTGCTCTAACCATAGTTCTTGCTATAGCGCCTATATGAGGTTCAACAAGATGATTAAAATCTGATCCAAATGCCAATCGAATATCATCTCTGCTTATAATATGATACCCATAAACACCTTCATTAAAACCTTTGCCAATAATATAATCATCGACAAATGTTGATTTACCGCTTCCTGGCAGACCTACCATTATTATGAGTTCGGTCATATTTCACAGCTCCCCGATGCACATTGTACATCTTCACTTGATAAAAAATTAGTTGTTTCGTTTTCTTTTAAATATTCCCTTACTTCTTCTTCTGTTGCTTGATTTAGAGGTTGCCCTTCTCTACAACCATCTCTATATACTGTAACTCCCTTTAGATCATAGATATATTCAAGCAAAAGTTTGCTCAAGTCATCTGTGGTAGACTCTCTTGGCATATTTATAGTTTTAGATACACTTCCATCAACATACTTTTGAACGGCACATTGAATTTCAAAGTGGTCTTTTGTTTGTAAATCAAAACTATCTACTAACCAATCAGGAACTTCATCTCCAGATCTCAAGCATTTTTCATATACAGGATGTACATACATTCGATCACTAACTCTATCTCTTCTCATATATGCTTTAGAGAATAATGGTTCAAGTCCACTGCAACAATCAGCAACCAAAGATATAGTTCCTGTGGGAGCAATTGCCATCAATGTAGTATTTCTAATTCCATGCCTCTTAATATCCATTCTTAAAGAAGCAGGAAGTTTTCTTATAAATGATGCCTTAGAATAAGGAATTGGATCGAATGCCGGGAATGCACCCTTTTCCATTGCTATTTCAATAGATGCTGAATATGCAACATCTCTTATAAATCTCATTAACTTTTCAAGTTCTTGAACAGATTTTTCTGAACCATATCTGAGACCTTTGGCAAAGAAATAATCAGCAACACCAAGAACTCCAATCCCTACTCTTCTTGATCTGTGAGCATTGATATCTATTTGCTTTATGCTATATTTATTAGACTCAATAATATTGTCCAAAAATCTAACTGCAAGTCTTACTGAGTTTTCTAGTTTTTTCCAGTTGGTATTAACACTTCCTGTGATAAAATTCGGTAGTACAAACGAACCGAGATTACAAACACCATACGGTTCAAGAGTTGTTTCTCCACAAGGATTTGTGCCAGTTACTGGAGCAAAGTAATATGAATTATTCTTTTGAAAGTTATTCCAATTCAATAATCCAGGTTCTGCATGGTTAATCATATTTTCAACAATTTTATCCCATATGATTCTTGCAGGAACTTTTCCACAACTCTTTTCTCTAAATTTGAATTCCCATTCGGAATCTCTTTCTACTGCCATCAAAAAATCTTCATTTATAGCAACAGAAATATTAAAACATGATAACTTCCCATGGATAATTTTAGCATCAATAAAATCCATTATCTCTGGATGGGATACTTCAACTGTTGCTATTGCTGCCGCCCTTCTTCCTCCCCCACTTTCAATAGTTCTTGCAGCACCATCAGTCGCTTCTATAAAACTTACCAGTCCGGAAGATTTTCCACCTTTTCCAAGGATGTCAGCATTCTTTGGTCGGAGTGGACTAAAGTTTACTCCAACTCCTCCGCCATCAGACCATAAAATTAAACTGTCCTTAATTAGTTGACCGATTTCTTCAATTGAATCTCCTACTGGTAAATGATAACAATTGAATAACGATCCTCTTGATTTTCCACTGTTTCTTAAAATTCTTCCACCAGGCATAAAATCTTGATTATAAATAAGCTCATGAAATGCATCTCTATATTTTGCCTGGTGTGTGGTTTCTGGTGATGAACCTGCAATTGCTGATCTCAATGTACAGTCGTACCATCCTTCTTCAGGATGTAGAAAATATCTATCAGTTGCAATTTCTTCAGAGCTCTTTGATAACGCTTTCTTTTTGTTTGTCATAACCTACCCTCCAAGATTCATAATTCAATCTATTGCACTTTCCCTTTGAATAGAAAATATTCTGTGATCTTAGTGCCTTTCATTTTAGTCACTTTAGTGGATACAAAGTGATACAATCCTTTTATCTTTCTGCCGTTGAAACGTACCACCATATGTGCTGTTGAATATTTTTCAATGGTACATGCTCCATCGTCAAATTTAACCAATTTTCCAGCACCATAACCTGTATTTATCACTCCTATAAATAATGCTTCCTCTTCTGAATGATCATGGGTTTTTACTGCCAGTACTTTTGGTCCTGCCTCAAGTGGTACTCCTTTACGAACTGCAAAGGAATCCCATATTTTACTATTTGGTTTTCTAAATCTTATATCTTGATGCTTCCCTGCTCTTTTAGCATAATGGTCAACAACTATGAATTTTGATTTGCTTTGCATTTTGAAAATCCTCTAACGCCCATCGTGCCAAACAATAAGCGTCACATATATTATCATCGTCAAAGTCAAGATCCCATTTACATTTAGCAACTTTCATCATTAATTTTTTATCCGCAAAACCATCTGTTGTATGCCATTTTTTAAGTGCGGTGGGAGCTTTAACTTCAAAAGGAACGTCGTTTTTGAACAAATGTGTCCTTAACATATATAACAACCCAACTCTTTCCCATAATGAAGTGCTTTTTGCCATATGAGATAAATCTTCAATATACATTAAATCCATATTGAAAATATTAGCAATATACTTTGATTGGTCATAAATATCAAGAAGTCGTTGTTCAATATTTATATAACATTCTGCGTGAGTTGATAAAAGATTTTGTTCAACTATTTTACCAGTTTGATTTATTATTACTATTCCAAATCCTGTTAATGACGGATCCACCCCAACATAAAATCTCTCTTCTTCATAATCAAACATGTAAATTCCTTTTCGCCTAACCGTGATCTATAATAATATTCGGATATGTTCCTTGTGTAAGTTTTTCTATTATTTCTCTCTTCTTCTCTTTTCCTTCTTCAAGAATTTCTGCACTGAGAGGAATTTCTCCAAATGGAGTTCTTAATGTCCCATCTCCATATTTCTTTCTTATTCTTCCTAGTACAATCATCATATCAGCGAGTGCCATTTCACAGAAAAATACTTGAAATTCATTTGGGATTCCTCTGAAATCCGGCGGTTGTTGTCTTTCATACTCAACAGTACAACCTTGAACATCGGATGGAACTGGAGAGATTCTTACAATATTTGGATGTTTAAATTCAAAAGTTTGGTCAAATGATGAAAACATCATTTGGTCTGCTGCCATTGATTGAGCAAGTGCCCAGTTTTTTAACTCTCCATGTGACCAAACACCATAAGGTTGATGACCATGAAACATCCATTTAGAGTGATCAAAATATATTTCTACTACAGTAAGAATTTCTAAATTTTGAGGATCTTGGATATAATATTCATTTTGTCTTCCAGGAACCTTGTAAATAGAATTATTAAAATCCAAATGAATCTTCTTTTTTTCAGGGATAAACTGAGAAAACTCACGAAGCGTAAAATCTTTAATATGCTCCATAATTTCAGTATCTTCCAATTCAAGTTGTTGAAATGGAAATCCTAAATGGCTCTTAACATATTTAAGAACTCTTGTGGCATTTAACATACTTTCCTCCTATGTTAGGGAGGAGAATAACCATAAAATAGATTATCAAGCTCTTCCCCAAAGAAAACTCTATTCATTTCCAACGCCGTTTTTAACTTGTCGAGTGGAGCGGGCGCAACTCCTTCGGTAAGTAGCTTAATAGCATTATTTCTGCGATTCACCATTTCAGTAGTACTCGGACTTTCAAATACTCTAGATATCAATTCAAATGATACCAACCTCATGTTTTTAGATATTGTTTGCTTTTTCTGTTCAGCACTAATCACCTTACTCAAATATTTGTTCGGAACTTTGACCTTAGTTAAGTCAAAAATAGGTTTACCTTGAGAGACATTGTCAAGCAAATTTTCCATGCTTCCAATTAGTTTAATGAGATCATTCAGAATTGTTTTGAATCTCCCTGCTGCGATTCCATAAACCCCGTGAACATCATCTCCAACATCTCCAATTATTGACATTGCTAAAGGTTGGAGCTTGTCATCCAACTTAGTTTCAGTCTTTAATTCTCGAGACATTACTTCTCCACTTCGTACTAGTCTTTTTGTTTTTACAATTTTTTGAAAAACATACACATTAGATCCTGCTGTAAGAGTTTGAAGTAAGTCGTGGTCATTTGAGTATACAAGATGTGCAGTATCTCTTCCTGTATTTACATGTTTTCTACTAATAGCAAAATATGGAATAAAATCTGCCTCCATATTCAAGAGTCTCACTACTGTCACATTCGGAATTTTATTACATATCTTTTCTATTGCTTCGAAATTCCGACGTACTGTATTTTGAAACAATTCCCTCTTTTCAATTGGCAATCCGTATAGATCATCAATTCTCCTGGATATTTTATATTCCTTACTTATATTTTGATGATAATACGAAATGCCGCTTTCAAAGAAAATATAAAAATTAATCTTGATGTTTCTTTTTATTGAGTATAG
>Ga0180431_10008288_pt1 | contig 11953 bp, 6 predicted proteins | sample SS_ome_11_FD_132459 | JGI IMG/M metagenome (GOLD analysis project Ga0180431, IMG submission 132459) | Hypersaline lake sediment archaeal communities from the Salton Sea, California, USA - SS_1_MS_1 metaG | ecosystem: Environmental > Aquatic > Non-marine Saline and Alkaline > Hypersaline >... | reverse complement strand
TGCGTGAGGCCCAGCACCGGCATGGGCAGGTCGCCCACGTGCAGGGGCCTGACCCCGGCGCGCGTGGCCACGCACGGGATCTCCACGCAGCAGCCCGCGGGCAGGTTCGTGACGAGCCCGTGGTTGGGCACGTTGCCGTTGAACGGAAACAGCTCGCCGCCCAGGCGCGCGTGCAGGATGGAGGCCGCGTACTCGTGCCCGCGGGCGAGGTCGATCTCCGGGCGGGCCAGCCACTCGCGGATGCCTTGCTTCCAGGTCTTCTCTCGCGCCTGGTACATCTTCAGAAGATACGCGTTCGTGCCGGTGTTCAGCCCCTTGCCCCCGCGGAAGAAGTGGCGGATCAGGTCCGGCCGCTTGCGGAACCACCAGTTGTACTCGCTGTTGTGCCCGCTGCCTTCGGTGACGAAGTACCCGAGGTGGAGGAGCATCTCGTTGCGCACGGGCTCCTGCCAGTAGACGTCCGGGTCCGAGCGGACCTTGCGCTTCAGGCGCGGATACAGGTCGCGGCCGTTCCGTTCGAGCTTCAGGTACCAGGACAGGTGGTTGAGCCCCGCGCACACGTAGTCCATGCTGTGCGGCTTGAGGTTCATCCAGCGTTCGAGCTTGCGCGCGCCGCCCTGCACGCTGTGGCACAGGCCCGTGGCCTCGATGGGGCTGGAGCGCTGCATGGCGTGACAGAGCATCGCCATGGGGTTCGTGTAGTTGAGCATGAGCGCGTCGGGGCACAGCTCCTCCATGTCCCGGCAGATGGCCAGCATCTCGGGGATCGTGCGCAGCGCGCGGAATACGCCCGAGGGCCCGCGCGTGTCGCCGATCGTGACGTCCACGCCGTACTGCTTGGGGATCAGGATGTCGTGGCGCCACACCCGGGTGGAGCCGCACAGGATGGTGACGAGCACCCCGTCCGCGCCCGGGAGCATCTCGCGCCGGTCGGTGGAGGCCTGGACCGTGGCGGGGTATCCGCCCTGGTCGATGATCTTGTTCACGGCGCGCACCGCGAAGCGCAGGCGCTCCTTGTTCGTGTCCACCAGCCCGATGGTGGCGTCGCGCATGGTGGGAAAGGTGAGAAGGTCGCGCACGAGCCCGCGCGTGAACCCGAAGCTGCCCGCGCCGACGAATACGATCTTGGCCATGGCCCTCCCTTTCGGCTGGTCCGGGGCGGAAGGGCTTGAGGCTAGTGGGCCCGGGCCGCGGTGTCAAGCCGCGGTCGGCTACATGTGCTCGATCATCGCGGTCGCGAACCCGGAGCAGGGCACCACGGTGGCGCTCTCGGTCAGGCGCGCGAAGTCGTAGGTCACGATCTTGTCCGCGATGGTGGCCTCCAGGGCCTCGACGATCTTGTCGGCCGCCTCGTTCCAGCCGAGGTGGCGCAGCATCATCTGGCCCGAGAGGATCAACGACGAGGGGTTCACCTTGTCCTGGTTCGCGTACTTCGGCGCGGTGCCGTGGGTGGCCTCGAAGAGGGCGTGGCCGGATTCGTAGTTGATGTTGCCGCCCGGCGCGATGCCGATGCCGCCCACCTGCGCCGCGAGCGCGTCGGAGATGTAGTCGCCGTTCAGGTTCATGGTGGCAATGACGTCAAACTCGGCCGGCCGGGTGAGCACCTGCTGCAACAGGATGTCCGCGATCGCGTCCTTGATGAGGATCTTGCCCTCGGGCACCTCGTCGCCGCACTCCTCCCAGGTGACGGTGCGCTCGGGAAACTCCTCGCGCGCGACCTCGTACCCCCAGGCGCGGAACGCGCCCTCGGTGAACTTCATGATGTTGCCCTTGTGCATCAGGGTCACGCTGCGGCGGTCGCGGTCGATGGCGTAGTTGATGGCCGCGCGCACCAGGCGCTTGGAGCCGGTTTCGCTCACGGGCTTCAGGCCCAGGCCGCTGTCCGCGCGGATGTCCCACCCGTAGGCCTGCTTGCACATCTCCAGCAGCTTGCGCGCGTCCTCGCTGTAGGCCTGAAGCTCCTTGCCCGCGTACACGTCCTCGGTGTTCTCGCGGAACACGACCATGTCCACGAGCTCGGGCCGCCGCACGGGGCTGGGGACTCCGGGCACCCAGCGCACCGGGCGCAGGCACACGTACAGGTCCAGGGTCTGGCGCAGGGTGACGTTCAGACTGCGGTACCCCCCGCCCACGGGCGTGGTGAGCGGACCCTTGATGCCCACCAGGTACTCGCGGAAGGCCTGGATCGTCTCCTCGGGCAGCCATTCACCGACCTCCTGGTTAGCGCGCTCGCCGGCCAACAGCTCCTTCCATACGATGCGCCGGTCGCCGCCGTAGGCCTTGTCCACCGCGGCGTCGAACACGCGCACCGCGGCGCGCCAGATGTCCGGCCCCGTGCCGTCGCCCTGGATGAAGGGGACGATGGGCTCGTCCGGCACCTGCAGGTTGCCGTCCTTACACGTGATCCGTTGCCCGTCGGCCATGGTCTGCGTCTCCTGCTCCAACGCCTGGGCGAAGTCCCGCCCGCGTCCCGGCCCCCGGTGGGCCGGTCAGCGGCTGGTGCGTTCGTACATGAGCCGTCCGCCCGCGAGCACCACCTCGCGGGAGGTCTCGTCCAGAAGCGCGCGCGCCTCCACGTCCCGGTCCTTGGTGCGGTTGCGCACCGTGACCGGACCTCCGGCGCGCAGTTGTTCGGCGACGCTGTCGATCACGAGCTCGTCGTCGGGTTCCAGGGCGTCGTAGTCCTCGGGCTGCTCGAAGACCAGGGGCAGGATCCCGAAGTTGACCAGGTTCGCCGCGTGGATGCGCTCCACGGACTTGGCCAGCACCGCGCGCACGCCCAGGTACATGGGGCAGATGGCCGCGTGCTCGCGGCTGGAGCCCTGGCCGTAGCTTTCGCCCGCCACGATGACGTTCGCCACGCCGCGGTCCCGGTTCTGGACCGCGCGCTCCGGGAACGTGGGGTCCACGCCCTCGAACACGAACTCCGCGTACTTGGGCACGTTGGAGCGGTACTTGAGCCGCGAGCCCGCGGGCATGATGTGGTCCGTGGTGATCTTGTCGCCCACCTTGATGGCGACCACGCCTGCGAGGGTCTCGGGCAAGGGCTCGGAGAGCGGCGGATCGCCGATGTTCGGGCCCCGCACCACCTCGACGGAGGACCGGTCCTCGGGCGGACGCAACAGCATCCGGTCGTCGACCAGGAACTTCGCCGGCGCCTCCACGCGCGGGGGCTCGAGGTCTGTGTCGCGCGGGTCGACGAGCTCGCCGGTCAGCGCGGCCACGGCGCCGACCTCGGGGCTCGCGAGGAAGATCTGCGCGGACGGGGTGCCGCTTCGTCCCTGGAAGTTGCGGTTCGAGGTGCGCAGCGTCACCGCGTTCGACCGGGGCGCGTGGCCCTGGCCGATGCAGAACCCGCAGGCGGTCTCCGCGATGCGCGCGCCCGCGCCGATCAGGTCCGCCAGCGCGCCGTTGGCCGTGATCATTTGCAGGACCTGGCGCGAGCCCGGGGCCACCACGAGCGAGACCGAGGGCGGAATCGTGCGGCCCTTGAGCAGCCCGGCCACGGTCATGAGGTCCTGGTACGAGCTGTTCGTGCAGCTGCCGATGCACACCTGGTCCACCTTGGTGCCCGCAAGCGAACGCAGGGGCTGTACATTGCCCGGGCTGTGTGGCGTGGCCACCAGGGGTTCGAGGCCGGACAGGTCCACGGTCAGGGTGCGCTCGTAGTCGGCCTGCGGGTCGGCGGCCAGGGCGCGGAAGTCGTCTTCGCGCGCCTGGGCGCGCAGGAACCGGCGGGTCACCTCGTCGCTGGGAAACACGCTCGTGGTCACGCCCGTCTCCGCGCCCATGTTGGTGATCGTGGCCCGCTGGGGCACGGAAAGGGTGCGCACGCCGGGGCCGTCGTACTCGAGCAGGCACCCGACGTTGCCCTTGGTGGAGAGGACGCTGAGCATATGCAGCACGACGTCCTTGGCCGTCACCCAGGCGGGAAGCTCGCCCGTGAGCGCCACGCGGATGACCCGCGGCCAGGCCACGGTGAACGGGGTCCCGGCCATGGCCAGGGCCACGTCCAGCCCGCCCGCCCCGATGGCGAGCGCCCCCACGCCGCCCGCGGTGGGCGTGTGCGAGTCGCTTCCCAAGAGCGTGGCGCCGGGACGGGCGAAGCGCTCCAGGTGGACCTGGTGGCAGATGCCGTTGCCCGGGCGGCTGAACACGATGCCGTACTTGGCGGCCACGGACTGGAGGTACCGGTGGTCGTCGGCGTTCTCGAACCCTTCCTGCAGGGTGTTGTGGTCCACGTAGCTGACCGACAGGTCGGTGTGGACCCGGTCGCGGCCCAGGGCCTCGAACTCGAGATAGGCCATGGTGCCAGTGGCGTCCTGGGTAAGCGTCTGGTCGATGCGGATTTGCACCGGGCTGCCGGGCTCGGGAGTGCCGCCGGCCAGGTGATCGTGGAGGAGCTTTTCGGCAATGCCCTGTGCCATGGCGGGCCCCCTTGCGCAAGAGACGCGGGCGAACCGGTTCGGTTACCGCGGTATTCTATCGACCGGACTTCCGCAACGCAACCGTGTTGCCGGGTGCGGTTGACTTTGCGCGGCCGGGCCCGTAAGCATGGCCCCGGACGGCGCGGAAGCCGCCCCGAATGCGAGGAGACCAGGGTGGACGAACCGCAGCAACAGGGCGCCCGCGGGCGAGGCGCCTGGTGGCCGCTCGTAGCGGTGCTCGTGGCCGCGTGCGCGGTGTATGTGTGGGAGCTGCCGGACCGGGGCTGGTACGCGGAGGACTACAACCGCACGCAGACCGCGGCGCGCTACGGGCCCCTGGAGGCCGCGCGCCGCTGGTTCGGCAGCGAAAACGGCCGGCTGGACGTGTGGGTGCAGTGGTCCCTGCACCAGCTGCGCAGTCCGCAGGCCGTGCACCTGGCGACCCTGGGGATGCACCTCGGGAACGTCGCGCTCCTGTACGCGCTGGCCCTGCGGCTGGTGGGCGCGCGGGGCGCGTGGCTTGCAGCGCTCCTGTTCGCCGTCCATCCGCAGGGCGCGCGCACGGTGTTGTGGGCCTCGAACGCGTGTTATCTGGCGGCCACGGCTGCGTGCCTGGGCGCCGCGCATCTGGCGTGCGTGCGCGGGCGGCGATTCTGGCTCGCGCACGGCGCGGGCGCGGCGCTGTTGGGCCTGGGGCTGGCCGTGCATGAGCAGGGCGTGGTGGCTGCGCCGCTCTTTGCGCTCCTGGCCATACGTGGAGGGGAGTACGGCAAGCGCCGCCCTTGGGCCGGGGCCGGACTGTACGCACTGGCCGGCTTGGGCGCGGTGGGGCTGCAGCGAGCGCTCAGCCACGCGGGCAAGGCGCATGCGCTCAGCTTCGCGAACCTGCCTGCGAAGATGGGCCTGCAGCTCGGGCAGGCCCTGGAGCGCTCGGTCTCGCCCGGGGTGCGCACGACGCTCCTGCCGCTCTTGCGCGGTGAGCTGGACGCGGGCGCCGGGTTCCTGGCCGTGTGGGCGGTCGGGGGCCTGGCCGCGGCGTGTGCGGCGTGGCTGGCTCCGCGTGGGCAAACGGGATCACAGGGCGAGATCCCGCGCAACCGGGACCTTCTGGACCTGGCGGGCAAGGGGCTGCTTGTGTTCCTGGCCGGGTATGCGATCGGCGCGTTCGCCCCGCATCCGTATCTCGTGAAGCGCATGTTCTACCTGCCTTCCGTGGGGTGGGCGCTCGCGGCCGCGTGCCTGGCATTGCTGGCAGCGCGCGGGGCGAGGCGACTGACGCGGGGCGCGTGGGCGGGCACGGCGCTCCTGGCGCTGGCAGGCGTGGGGTTCGCGTTCGTGAGCGCGCCCGTGGTGCTGCGCGAGGCCGAGTACTTCGCGCGCGGGACGCGCCTCCAGCGCGCGGCCCAGGCGGCCCTTGCGGACGGGGAGACGGCCGCAGGCGCGCTGCTCCTGGGCGTGGACCATCGGGGCGTGTACCTGCCGGGCGCGCGCCAGGGATTCGGCCCGCGCGGCGTGCCCGCGCCGGGGAGCGTGGTGCTCGCGCGCACGCAGACCGGGTTCCGGCGCGTGGGCGCCCTGGTCGTGGACACGGGTGAGGAGGGCTCGCCGCGAACCGTGCGCCTGGACGGGCCGTCGGGCCGGGCCCTGGAGGTGGTCCACCGGAGGCTCCAGGCCCCGTCCGCGGACCGGCCGCTCGCGCGCGTGGGCGCGGACCTGGCGCTCGTGGATCTGGAGGTCACAGCCGCGCACGGGGTGCACGCTACCGTGGCGCTCGCCCTGCGCGCGGGCCGGCCGCTCGCCGTGGACCAGGTCTTTCCGCGGGTCGCGTTCGCGTGCGCGGACGGCACGGTGCGCGGGCCGGCCACGCGCAGCCCGGCCCGGCCCGTGACCTGGCGCGGCGAGCCCGCGTACCGCCACGTGATCGAGACGCCGCTGCCCACGGGCGCGCGTGTGCGCGAGCTCATTGTCCGATTCGTGCCCGTGGCCGTATCGGCCGAGCAAGCCCGAGTGCATGAGGTGACCGATCCGCTCGCGGGCGGGCGCAACTCGATCCGGCTGGACCTGACGAGTGGTGCGAACTAGAGTCCCTTGGCCGGCGGGTCGGAGGGCTGTTGCCCATCCGCCCCCGTCTCCTGTGTCGGCGCCTCGGGCCGGGTGAGGTACAGCGGCCGGCTGCACACCACGCGGTGGATGCGCTCGACGTACGTGGCGATGGTGGCCAGGCTCGCCAGGATCGCCGCGCCCAGAAAGCCGCTGGTGACCATGAGGCTGGGCCAGCCGCGTTCGGCGGTGCCCAACAGGTACGCCGAGAGCGCGTCGAGCACGCCCAGGATGCCCACAAGCGCGGCCACCCCGGCCAGGGTCCACAGGAACACGATCGGCGCCTTGGAATAGGCGAACAGGGCCTCCAGGGCTAGCCCCAGACTCTTGCGCACCGTGTACCGGGGCGTGCCGTAACGCCGCGGCGGCGGGGTGTAGCGCACGACCTCCTGGCGGAAGCCCGCCCAGTGCACCATGGCCCGCCAGAAGGGCGGCTCGCGGAAGCGAAGGAGCCCCTCGAGCACCGCGCGGTCGAGCAGGCGGAAGTCGGCCGCGCCTGCGGGCAGGTCCAGGCCGCACACCGCGCGGAACACCCGGTAGAACCCGCGCGAGAGGACGCGCTTGGCCGACCAGCCCGGCCCGTCCTGGCGCAGGGCCTGCACGATCCGGGCGCCCGCGTGCCAGCGTTCGAGCATGGGCGCAATCAGCTGCGGCGGATGCTGAAGGTCCGCGTCCATGGAGAGCACGGCCTCGCCGGCGGCTGCGCGCAGGCCCGCGGTGAGCGCGGCCTGGTGGCCGAAGTTGCGCGACAGGCGCACGAGCCGCACGCGCGGGTCTTGCTCGGCGAGCGCGCGCACGAACTCGGGCGAGTCGTCGGTGCTCCCGTCGTCCACGAACACGAACTCGAAGGCCTCGGGCCGGTCGCGCAGCGAGGCGGCGAGCTCGTCCCACAGCCTGGGCAGGCTCTCGGACTCGTCCAGGAACGGGACGACGATGGACACGAGCCGGCTGCGATTCGCTCCGTCGCGCACAGCGCTTCCTCCTGCTGCCTGGCCGAGAAGAGGTGCTCCGTCAGCCCTCAGGGGCTCTCCCTCCCCGTCACCCCCTCCCGGAGGGAGGGGGGACGCGCGGGCGCGCCTCCTTCCGGCTCTGCCTCTCCCTGCGGTTCCCCCCTCTCCCCTCGGGAGAGGGTCGGGGTGAGGGACGTTGCGAACGCTCAGCCCCGCGCCGCGGGCTTGCGCACCCGCAGGCACAGGTTCACGCATACAGGATACAGCCACGGACCCGCGCGGTCCAGGCGGCGCAACAGCCCGTGCGTGCGCTTCCACACGAATGGAACGAGGTGCAGGCCGCGGCGGTGCTCCACGATTCCGCCCATGGCGCGCACGCGGCGCACGAGCTGCACGGGTCCGAGCCAGTGCTCGTGGCCCCGGTAAGCGCGCAGGCCCAGGCCGTTGGCAAGCCATTGCGCGGGCTTCCACACGCGGTTTGGGACGGTGACGGCCGCCAGCCCCCCGGGGCGCAGCACGCGCAGGAGCTCGCGGATCGCGGCCTCCGGCCGGGCGGTGTGCTCGATCACGTCGCTCGCGACCACGTAGTCGTACGCGCCGTCGGCCACCGCCAGGGCCGACAGGTCGCCGATCACGCGCTGCGTTGCGCACTTGCGCGCGACCTGGGCGAGGAGGTCCGGGCCCACGTCGAGGCTGGTCACGCGCGCGCCGCGCTCGGCCGCGGCCTGGCTGAACCATCCGGTGCCGCACCCCGCGTCCAGCAGGCGGCGGCCGGTCAGGTCTTCGCCCGCCAGGAGTACGTCGAACACGACCCACAGCCGCCGCGCCAGGTCGTAGCGATCCATGGCCGCGTCGAACCGGTCGGCGAAGCGTTCGTAGAACCGCTCCTGCGCGTCGAGCCTGCGGCCGGTCGGGTCCATGGGGTGCGTCCCGGATGGGTTCGTCTCAGGTCCCTCCCCCTCACCCCCTCTCGGAGGGAGGGGGGACGCGCGGACGCGCCTCCTTCCGGTTCTCCCTCTCCCCGCGGTTCCCCCTCTCCCCTCGGGAGAGGGTCGGGGCGAGGGACGTTGCGCGCTGTGCTAATTCCCTTCTCGCACAGAGCTCTCCACTCTTCCCTCCCCCTCCCCCCCTCCCGGAGGGAGGGGGGGGACGCGCGGACGCGCCTCCTTCCGGTTCTCCCTCTCCCCGCGGTTCCCCCTCTCCCGTCGGGAGAGGGTCGGGGTGAGGGACGCTTCTCGGTCTCCGTGCCCTTCTTCCTTTCCCCCTGGCAGAGGGCCGGGGCGAGGACGCGAATGACGAAACCTCAGCCCGCTCGCGCGCGGAACCGCATGACCTGTCTCGAACCGTATGCTACGTTGCGCAAGGCGCGGCGCAAGGCCCGCGGGTCAGCGCCCGCCCGCGGCTCGTATGAGATGCTCGGCGGCGCGTGCCACGCCCGCGGCGTCGGACCCGGTCAGCACCACGGTGTCCTGCTCCGGGTCGAACGCGCGCCAGGCGAACTCGACAAGTCCGCGGCCCGGGCCCGGGTAGAACGGAGTGCACGGGTGCGGGGTGAGCCCGTGCACGTTCATGATCCGGTCGATCAGTGCATGCTCCGGGCCGATCCCCAGCAGAATGACGTCCCGATCGATGGCCACCTGCGGGCCGGAAACGTGCACCTGCGCGCCGTCGGGGCCGAAGGGCAGGTCGTGGCGCAGGGCCAAAAGCTCGTTCGGGAGCCGCATCAGGACGTCCACGTCGCGCGCGCGCAGCGCGTCGGCGATGCGCCGGGCAAAACCCAGCTCGCGCGCGGACCCGGGCACCACCAGGACGCGAGAGAGGTCGCCGAGCCAGTCGTGCACGATCCGCTTGTCCGCGATCTCGAGCGGGGCGAGCTCACGCACGCCACGGATCGCCGGCGGGGTCGAGACCGCCGCGTGGGCCGTACCGGACACATGGGCCGGCGTACAGGAGACCGTGACCGCGTACGCGCCTGGAGGGTCGTTGGCGGCCAGGGCCAGCCGGCCGGTGAGCTCGCCGTCCACGAACGCGCCCCGCCGGTGGACCCGGGCCTCGCCCGCAGAGTCGCGCACCAGCACCTCGGCGGGCAGCGTGGCGCTCAGCCGGTCTCTGTTGCCGTCCAGGAGCACCGCGGTCCAGGACACGGACGCCGTGCCGCCGCGGGCCAGTTCGCGGCTCGCGCGCACCTGCACGCTATGGACCGGGCGCGGCAGGAAGGCGCACAGGCGCACCTCGCGAGCGTTCAGGTCCAGGACGAGGTCGCCGTCGGTCACGCGGGCCTGTTGCAAGCTCATGAGATCATAGGCCGCGGTCCAGGGCTCGGGCACGGCCACGTGCGCGGTGCACGGCTCCCCCGCGTTGACGGTCCACAGGTACGCGGCGCCCGCGCGACGCAGGGGTGGACCGTGCACCTGCGCCGGGCCCTGGCGCAGGTGGGGCAGGGGCCCGTTCGACTGTGCGTCGAGGGGCGAGGAACCGGAGAAGTCCGCAACCGGCAAAGCCGCCAGCGTATCCGCCAGCCGCCGGGCCGCGCGGGTGAATACGGCCGTGTGGTCCGCGCCCAGGACCACGCCCTGGGCGCCCTGGGCGAGCGCGAGCCAGGCGTCCAGGTCGCTGGGGCCATACGCGAGCACGGTGTGCGTCCCGCGCAGGTGGGCAAGGGGCGCGAGCCGGTCGAAGAGATGGGCGCTCTCCACGGGCCGTCGGCAGTCGAGGAGTATCGGGTCCATGGGGAGCGGCGTCGCGTCGGGCAAGGCCTGCGCGTCGACCACGGCCGCATAGCCCACGTCCGCCTCGGGCGCGTGGGCGAAAGCGCGCAGTCTGGTCAGGATCTTCTGGTCCCAGCCGCCCACGCCGCGGCCACCCTGCACGAACGCGGCGTAGCAGGCGAAGCTGCGCGCGCGCTGGGCGAGCAGGGCGTTGGATCGGCCCAGGGCCTGGGCCGCGGCCGGGTGCGCGCGGGCCGCGTCGCCCAAACGGCGGGCGTCTGCGCTGAAGAGGTACCCGGTCAGGCCCTCGCGCGTGGCCGCCTCCATGCGCGCGCGCACGGGGACCTGGGCCTCGGCCCGGGCCAGGCTCCCGCGCAAAAGCCAGGCCGTGGCCCCGCTGCGCGCGGCCGCCCGCGCGTCGTCGGGCACGTGCCCGGCCAGGAGCGTGACGCCGATATGCTGGTCTTCGCCCGCAGGCAGGATTCTGAGGGGCAGGTCCGCATGCAGGTCGCCGGCCGCGACGCGCAGCACGTACGTGCCGGGCCGCAGCAGGCCGGCGGGGAACTCCACCGCGCGCGCGCCCCGTCCCGCGGGCGCGGCCCAGTCGGCGGCCCACAGCACGGTCTCCCGGTCGCCCGCCAGAGCGCGCAGACCGGCCTGCACGGTGGCGGCCTCGGGCCGGTCCATGCACAGGGCCACGGTCACGCGCTCGTCGCGGCGGAAGGCCCGGCGTCCCCGGGGCGTGAACGCGCGAAGGGTCGCGCGGTCGGGCGCGGACGGCTCCGGCCTGTCCTGTGCGGGCCAATGCACGATGCCGTGGTCCTCGTCGATCGTGAGCGCAGGCTCGCCGCGCTGCGCGCCGTCGGGCGGGTCGTCCCATTCGGCGGAGAGCTCGCCGTCCCGGACCTCGATGCGCGCGCTCCAGTCTGGGCCGAGCACCCGCACCGTGCCCTCGGGCAGGCGCACCGCGCGGTGGCCGGTGCCCTCGGGCAACAGGCGCTCGATGCGGTACGCCCCGGCCTCGGCCGGCACGGCCAGGATGACCCGGCGTCCGGAGGGCGGCGGGACCTCGATGCGCGCCCCGTAACAGAGAAGCCCGTCCAGGGTGCGCCCGTGCAGGCCCGGGGTCGCCTTGCGGGGAACCACGTTGCCTGAAGACACTGCAAAGTCGAGGGACCAGCCCAGCGCCCCGTCGATGCGGTGCGCGCCTTCGGACAGCCGCGCGGTCCGGGGTCCGGTCCAGGAGAGGTCCTCGTCGTCCAGCGTCCAGGCGCCGTAGGAAGGCGGGATCCGGATGTCCACCCGCACGGGCGCGTCGTCCGCAAGGGCCGCTCGGCCCGCGACGAGCAGGGCGAATAGGACGAGGAAGGTGGCTCGGAAGGGGCGCGCGTCCATGCTGCCTCCCGGGGCTGGTGCAAAGCTCACGAGAGCGGCATGGTACGGTCTCAGGGCCCAGATGCAAGGGAATTCAAGGGTATGGGCGCTGGCGCGGGCTATCCCCTTGCGCCTGCCGGGCCGCGGCGCATAATGAAGGGCACACAGTCGCCCGCGAGGCGGGCGCGAGTGCGGGGGAAGTGCCGATGCGACGACTCATGATTGGGGTCTCCGGCGTGCGGGGCGTGGTGGGCGAGACGCTCACCCCGGAGCTCTTGACGCGCCTGGGAGAGGCCTTCGGCACGTTGATCGACGGGGGCACCGTGGTCGTGGGCCGCGACACGCGCACGAGCGGCGAGATGGTCAAGCACGCGGTGCTCTCGGGGCTGCTGTC
>Ga0180431_10008287_pt1 | contig 11953 bp, 12 predicted proteins | sample SS_ome_11_FD_132459 | JGI IMG/M metagenome (GOLD analysis project Ga0180431, IMG submission 132459) | Hypersaline lake sediment archaeal communities from the Salton Sea, California, USA - SS_1_MS_1 metaG | ecosystem: Environmental > Aquatic > Non-marine Saline and Alkaline > Hypersaline >... | reverse complement strand
TCGATTGTACTCTCACGCCTGGGCGTGTCAAGATTGGGGCGAGTGGGGACGTGTGCAGGTCCTGGCCCGACAGGGGTCTGGTACCAGGCATCTACTGGACGATGCGACGCATCACCGCGGGGACGACGGTGGGGAGAGGACGCTGCACCTCGCGCACCCCGCGAATCGGGATCATCGGTTGCGCACACGCTCCCTTGTGGCGCAGATCTCGTCAGCATGCTAGAATAGCGGCCCGCTGATACTGTTCGTCCAACAATCAAGAGAAGGAGGATTCTTGCGTCGGAAGTTCATCTGGTTGGTGTTGGTTTCGCTCGGTGCTTTCTTGATCTACTCGTTCGCTCCGATCTCCCTGGCCCCCCAGGGGCGGGTGGTGCTTGCCGTTCTCTTTGTCGCCGCTGCCCTCTGGCTCTCGGAGATTCTGCCGCTGTTCATTACCTCATTCATCATCGCTTTCTTGCTCATCGTATGGGGAGGATTTGGCACCCAAGAGGTCTTCCGCCCGTTCTTCGACCCCATCATTGTCCTCTTCCTGGGAGGCTTCATCCTGGCTCGAGCCTTCTCCAGGTACAAGTTGGACCAACTCATCTCCGAGCGTATCCTCCAGGTCATCGGTAGAAAGACCAATCTGGTCATTCTGGCACTCATGTCCCTATCGGCGACGTTGTCGATGTGGATGTCGAACACGGCTTCGGCGGCGCTCCTCCTCCCCATCTCGGTCGAAATCCTTCAGGCATCCCGGGTAGACGAGGACGACCCACTTTGGAAGCGGTTCCCTCTAGCTGTTGCCTATTCTGCCACGCTGGGTGGTCTGGCCACTCTCATCGGCAGCCCGCCCAACGCCCTCGCACATCGCTTTCTGCAAGAGGGCGGCATAGAGGTCTCGTTCCTCGACTGGATGGTTATGATGCTGCCCCTGGTCATCATACTCCTGCCCGTCGTCCTGGGGGTGCTCAGCCTTCTCTTCCGAAGCAAGGTCGACAAGCTAGAGATCCATCACCGGGAGTTGCCCAAACTTGATCTGAAAGCCAAGGTAGTCGCCGCGACGACGGTCGTCTGTATGTTTCTCTGGCTCACGGGCGAGCAGACAGGTTTGAGCTCCTACGTAGTTGCTCTGATTCCGATCATCCTTTTCTTCACTTTCGACCTTCTCGGGGAAGACGACCTGAAGGCACTCCACTGGGAGACATTGATCCTGTTTGGGGGTGGCATCACATTGGGGGAAGCCGTGAGCGCCTCTGGCGTCGATACCCTCATCGCCGATTCCCTGGCTACATTGATCACCGGCCTTCCCTGGCTGGTTCTGCTGATCGTCACGGGATTCGTTGGATTGATCATGACTATAGTGGCCTCCAATACGGGCGCTGCCGTCCTGATGATGCCCATTGTCATGGGCCTGGCCCGGCAGCTGGGTTTGGATCCCCTACCGATCGTGTTGGTCACGACCTGCGGCGTCTCGCTCGACTTCATCCTCCCCGTGGGCACGCCGCCCTCCGCGCTGGCCTACTCCACCGGCCGCATCAGAACCGATGAGATGGCTAAGGCGGGACTTGTCCTGACCGTTTTCGTCATCCTGGTGCCTGCCCTCTATGCGTACTGGCTGTTCTAGCCCGCAAGCGAGCCTCAGCGCGAGCGACCCTGAAGGCCTCCAACAGTGCCTACTTGTCAAACACTGCCGATACCGAGAGCTTCATCTGGTGCGGTCCAGAGACCCGGTTGAGACTTTTCAATCTGGCTCTGTTTGCCATTCACCTCACCCATGCTACACTATGTTGGTCACAGTCTATGCAGCCACGATGACCTGAGTCAGACGTCTGCCGACAGGAGGAAACACTTGCCCTCACCCCACCACTCCGCCTCGACCGACATCGGCATGCTCAATGAGCAGCCGCTCCACGCGGCCCTCAAAGCCTACTACGCCACCAACGATGCGGCTCGGGAGGTGGACGTCGACGGCTATGTCGTCGACGTCGTTCAAAACGACCTCCTGGTGGAGATCCAGACCAGCAACTTCTCGTCCATCAAGTCGAAGGTGATCTCCCTCGCCCAGCGCCACCCCCTGCGGCTGGTCTACCCGATCCCACGGGAGAAGTGGCTCATCAAGCTGCCCAAGAAGAAGGGCGGCAGGACAAAGCGGCGGAAGTCCCCCAAGCACGGGCGCGTGGAGGAGGTCTTCAAAGAGTTGGTGAGTTTTCCCGACCTCCTCTGCCGCGAGGCGTTCTCCGTCGAGGTCGTCTTCACGCACGAGGAGGAGGTCCGCCGGCACGACCCGACGCGTTGGCGGAACCGGGGGTGGGTGACCGTGGAGCGGCGCCTGCTCGATGTGGTCGACCGGCAGCTCATCCAGCGGCCTTGTGACGCCCTGTCACTCCTGCCGGAGACGCTGCCCGAGGAGTTCACCACCGCGGACATGGCTGAGGCTATGGACGGCCCCCGATACCTGGCCCAGAAGATGGCCTACTGCCTGCGGAAGATGGGTGCCATCACCCAGATCGGCAAGCGGGGCCGGTCCAACCTCTACATCACGGCCGATGCATAACTTCCGGCGGCGCATCTACCGAAGCCCGGGCGAGCTGATGTGCGACGTACACGCCATCCTCGCGGACCGGCAGCTGCTGCGGACGACCATGCGGGGCGGCCTGGACCCGGCCTTCCGCGAGCGGCTGATGCTGGTCGTCACCGGAGTCAACGGCTGCCGCTACTGCTCCTACGCCCACGCGCGCCAGGCGCTGGCAGAGGGCCTATCAGAGGAGGAGATCGAGCGTCTCGGCCGCCGCACCTTCGAGGGGAGCCCATCCGACGAGATACCAGCGCTCTTCTACGCCCAGCATTGGGCCGAGACAGACGGTCACCCCGATCGAGCGGCGCGGGTCTCAGTGGAACGGGCGTACGGCGAAGAGCATCTTGCCCGCATTGAGGTTATCCTCCGCATGATCCGGGTCGGCAACCTTCTGGGTAACACTTGGGATTTCGTGCTCCACCGCCTTACATTTGGACGACTCGGTGGTACCGGAAAGACAAGCTGACCCACATTCCCGTGAACGTCGCCCACCGGCCTGAAGAGTCGCTGCCGGGTTCCCGTCGCCGCCTTTCCCCACGCCCTATGCTGCCTGCTTGCGGCGGCGCGACCGCCCCCAGTCGATTGCCACTTGAGCCACCCCCGTGCTAGAATACGCACCTGTACCGACGACAATGATAACTGCGGCCAGACGCTCAGACGCCGCACAAGAAAGAGATCTAAGAGAGCTATGATCGAAACCTGGACCCCAAAGCGCGCCTTGTTCATCTATGCCCACCCGGACGACGTGGACTTCTCTGCCGCCGGAACCGCGGCCAAGTGGGCCCGGAACGGTAGCGAGCTGACGTACGTGATTATGACCGACGGGAACGCCGGTAGCCACGACCCCGACATGTCGAAAGAGCGGCTAGGCCAGATCCGCCGCGCGGAACAGCGCGCGGCAGCCGCGGTGGTCGGCGTCAGCTCCTGCATCTTCATCGGCTGCCAGGACGGCCTGCTGACCCCCACTCTCCAGCTCCGAAAGCGGCTGGTGCGCATCATCCGCGAGATCCGACCCGAGGCCGTAGTCTGCGGCGATCCCCGGCGCTACTTCTCCGGGGACACCTACATCAACCACCCTGACCATCGCGCGGCAGCTCATCTGGCGCTGGACGCCGTCTTCCCCGCAGCAGAGATGAACCTTCTCTACCCCGACATGCTTGAGGAGGGCTTGCACGGTCACAAGGTGAACCACGTCTACATCTCGACCCGAGATGATCCAGACTGCTACGTCGACATCGGCGACACGGTGAACCTGAAGATCGAGGCGCTCCGGCAGCACGCGAGCCAGATGAACGGCTGGGATCCCGGGCCTCCCATTCGCGAGCGCCAAGCAGTCCTCGGCGCGGAAGCGGGCTGTGAGTACGCCGAGGCCTTCCGCCGTATGGTCCTCAAGCCAATCGAGGAGGACGCGACATGAGTATCCTCTTCGAGCCCATCCGCATCGGCACCCTGGAGCTGCCCAACCGCCTCGTCCGCTCGGCGACCGCGGAGCGCATGGCCGACGCAGACGGCCGACCGCGCCCCGAGCTGCGCACGATCTACCGGAAACTTGCTGAGGGTGGTGTGGGCCTGATCATCAGCGGGCATCTGTACGTGCATCCGTCGGGGAAGGCCCACCCAGAGATGACGGGGATCCACAGCGACGATCTGATCCCGGACCTGAGGGCACTCTGCGAGGCGGCGCACGACGCTGGAGGGCGGATCGCCGCACAGATCAACCACGGAGGTATGCAGTGCAGCTCTGATACAGTGGCCGAGACCGTAGCGCCGTCGTTGGTGGATGCGCCGTTTCTCAGTCGCCAGCCACGGGCGCTGACGTCCGGGGAGGTCGATGAGCTCGTCCAGGCCTATGCAGACGCAGCCCGTCGGGCCCGGGAGGCGGGCTTCGACGCTGTGCAGATTCACGGCGCTCACGGATACCTGGTGAACCAGTTCCTATCGCCCTACACAAACCGTCGGACCGACGCGTGGGGCCCAACGAGCGGGGCCGACGCCAACTCGGATCCTGTAGCGGGCCGTACCCGCTTCCTCAACGCCGTCTGCAGCGGGATCCGCCGCGAGGTCGGTCCTGAGTATCCAGTCTTCATCAAGCTGGCGATGATGGACGGGGTGGAGGGCGGACTGAGCGCCGAGGATGGCGCGCGAGTGGCCGCGAGGCTCGAGGGGATGGGGCTCGACGCCGTGGAGATCAGCAGCGGGATCGGCGGGGGCGAACCGCTGAACAGCCGCGGGGCTATCCGCAAGCCTTCGGATGAGGCCTACTTCCGCCCCCTGGCACAGCAAGCGCGGCGGACAACCTCGCTGCCCATCATCCTCGTCGGAGGGCTGCGATCGCGACAGGTGATGCAGGACTTGCTAGAGACCCGGGACGCGGACCTGGTGTCCATGAGCCGACCGCTTATCTGCGAGCCCGACCTGCCGGAGCGGTTCCGGCGCGGGGAGCAAGAGAGGGCCCGCTGCATCTCCTGCGACCAGTGCTGGCCGGGCGCGTACGGCGAGGGGATTGCGTGCGTAGTAACCGGGAGCGAGTAACGGGACTCGAAGAGCCTCCCACTCCTCTTTGTACAGCTGGAGACCGTCTCTTCGGAGTCCACACTGCCTCCCGGTGAGTCCAGTTCCTCGGGTCGAGCAGACGGTGCGAAGCATTCTGCGGGTGACCGACTCTCGGGCAACCACGATCAAGGAAGCCGATCGGGGAGATCCAGCCGACCAGAGCCCTCCGCTCGCCATCGTCCCACCCACTCCGCCCACAAGTCGCAAGCTGACCGGTTACACCCACCCGCGGCCAGCCCTCGACGCTCGCGATTTGCGAATCTCCCCCCGTCGTGCTTTCACTTCACCCACTTGACTGCCGGAACCCTGGCACGGGGCTCGGAAAAGTTGGCAGATGGTCCCGCAGCAGCAAGTATTCTGTGGTATAATCGGAAGTAGAGGACGACGCATCTCGCCGACATTGTCGCGACCCGTCCGCGGCCGATGAATCAGTACAGCGCCGGGCACGCCCCCGCTCCGCGAACCCATCGCAATCGTGCATACAATCCGACAGCCCATCGGCGAGACCTCCGGCAGCGGCCTATGTGAGGCCGTCAACAACCGGGACATTGGCAGAGCGGCGCGCAGCCTGAACGCGGCCAGCAGAGGAGCCGAACTCGTGGGCGGCCGTCTCAAGCTGCGCAGTACCATCGGATGGTGCTAGAGCGAGGGAGGTTAGGACGATGAACGTCTACCGGCTGTCCAAGCGTGATCGTGACCTGCTCCTGACCGGCGCCGACCTGGAAGCCGTGCTGGCGGACCGGGAGCGGGAGAGACTCGAGAGAGACGAACGGACCGAACCGCGTCTTGCAGCAGCGTCCGTCGAACGCCTCTGGGTCTATGAGGCGCAGTCTGAGAAGGACGAGGGCTATGCCGATATGACACCGATTCAGGCATGAGGCATACAGCAGGAGGGACGCGCAAACTGAAGGGAGCGGCCGGCTAGCGGGGGCGTGCACGGCCGGCGACCAGCCCAAAACAGACAGTGAAAGGCGCCGACATCCGGCGGGGAACGGTTCGCGAAACCAGAACCCCGCCGCGGCCGGCGCTTTCTCGTGCGCAGAGCACACGTTGGTGTGGCGCGGCAGGGACCCTTTGTCGGACAACCGGATCACGATCCAACCAAGGTGTGTCGAAAGTAGTGCTTTTGTCGCAGTGGGAGTAGACTATTGCTCCGATGCGTACTGGTCCGAGACCGAGTATGATAGCCAAGTCAGGGATTTACGGGACTCATCGAGCTGCCGATTACGTCGGGGCATGTCGATCCTGGCAAGCAGGGACAGAGGGACACCCAGCCATGAGAGCGGCTTCGATTCCAAAGGGCACATCGCGGACGGAGCATCCGGTGTCGGAGTGCCAGGCCAGCTGGGCTGGGCACGTCGATCAAGGCGATAGGCTGTCCACACGAGTGACAGCAGGCGCGCGTGTCTCGCGCCTTCCTCTTCATGACCCCGTATTAGGCGAAGAACCGAACACGTATCATCGGACACTGGAATGACACGGGCGCGCGTGCAGTTCTGGAAACGATATCGCCACGACATGGCCGAGGCTTACGGGCGCATTTCGAACGGCGGCAGCATCGTTCAAACGGCCTGCGGACCCATCCAGTACACCGACTTTGGCCAGGGGCCTCCTATGTTGATCGTCCATGGCTCTGGCGGGGGCTATGACCAAGGTGAATACTTCGCCAGGCTCATCGGAGGGAACTACCGATGGATTGCTCCGTCTCGGTTCGGGTTCCTGGGCACTCCGGTACCGGAGGGAGCCGATTCATCGATGCAGGCTGATGCCCATGCCTGCCTGCTCGAAACGCTGGGTGTTGAGCAAGTGGGAATCGTGGGCATATCTATGGGTGGGCCCTCCTCCCTGCTGTTTGCTGTGCGCCATGAAGAGAGAACGAAGTCATTGACCCTGATCAGCGCCGCCAGCCGTGCCATCCCACCGCGCCGGCCTCTGGTCGCTGCACTTTTCAATGTCTTCCTTGATGATTTCGTCTACTGGTCGCTGGTGCACGTCATGCCCGGCATGCTGCTGGCGGCGCTCGGAGTTCCAGTCGGCGTGCAGAGGGAGCTCACTCCCCAGGACGTGGTGCGATTGACTGGGTTTCTAGATACCATCCAGCCGATGGGGGCTCGCAGAGACGGACAGATGCTCGAACAGGCAATGTCAGAGATCCACGCGACTGCGATCCGTGAGATCCGCGTGCCCACCGTCGTACTCCATGCTCGCGACGATACGCTCGTGCCCTTCGAGCACGGTGAGTTCGCCGCCCGGAGCATCCCGGGGGCAGAGCTGATACGCATGGAGAAGGGAGGCCATCTCGCACTAACCCTCGATGTGAATGCCGCTCAGAGACAGAACCTGCGTTCGTTTTTGGATCAACATAACAGAAGGTAAGGAGGTGCCGAATGTGGATCGTAGTTCTTGTACTACTACTGCTAGGTGCGCAGCTGAACCTCACTGCCCTTGTCCCGCTCCAACCCGGGGATAACCCAGCCCCCTGGTGGGTCGGCGGCCGCCTGCTCTGGCCGTTCGCCGTGGAAAGTCAGGCACTTCTGCCATTCGCCGATTCACTAAGAGAGTTTGCGCCGCTCATTGGAATCGTGTCGGGTACGCTCTTCCTCATGGCCGCAGCTGCGCTCTTGCGCTGGGTGGTCCCGCAGAGCTGGTTCAGCTGGCTCATCGTGGGTGGGGCTGTGCTATCCATTGTCCTCCAGCTGGTCTGGTTCTCAGGCTGGGCCGTTTTCCCGATCCTGGTGGATATCGTGCTGCTCTGGGCCGTGTTCGGGCAGCAGATGACCGTGTCGGGCCTGCGCGAATAGCGAGCGCTAAGACCCCTGCATCTCATCTTCCGACAGGGCCTGGTCGGCCCTGTCGGAAGGAGGAAGACATGTCCACGCCGCGCGAGCTGCTGCTTGACAGCCCACTACCCTCAGCGGCAGAATCTCATCAACCTATGGGCCAGGACCAGGCCTGGGCCGTCTTCTCCGCGCATGCCTTCTACGCCCTGACCCATGCCACCCAGGTTTTCCTGTTGGTGTTGATCGCTGCTGGTCCATCGGCACTGGGCTTCTCGCTGCCCAAAGCACTCCCTATCGCCGCGCTGCTCGTCAAGGTTGGCGCCGAGCTCATCCACAGCGTGTGAATCGTTCTGCTCCTCATTCCTGCACTCATCTGGGGGTTTCATCGCGTCCGAGACCACTACGGCCTCATCGAGAGGGTTATCCGCCTGAAGCGCGACAACAAGAGCACGGGATCCCTGCCTACCCTTCGAATCCGGGCGCGAAAGGCAACCACAATGGATTGGGCAGTGGCTTTGCGAGGTGGCAGGCAAGGCGGCGACCGGGTCCGGAGCGCACCGGTTTCCGGCACGACGGTGCGCTGTCCGTCCGCCGCAGCCGCGTCCCGGGCGAGCCTCGTCTGCAGGTCCTCGCGCGGGATGTCAGACGCGTCGGGGCCGCGGAAAGGAGTACATGGATGGGATCTTGGCAGCCCGGGATCGGGGTTTCTGCCCGCTCTGAGCACGCCACCCCATCCTACAGGCCTCGATCGCCGGCGATGAGCAGGGTTGGTGATGCCCCGGATCCTCTCGCCCCTCCTTGACTCACCCTGGCACGGCGTCTGCCGAATCGCATAGACTTGAACGCATCTAGATGAAGGTGAAAACAATGTCAAGACACATCATCCGTCCCCTGCTGACTTCACTACTCGTCGGTCTATCCGCCTGCGCCCGGGCGGGGCCTGCTGCCCCGAGCTCTGTTCCTCCTGCCACGGCTGCACCCACGCTGCCTGCCACGCGCACATCCATCCCCTCTCCCACAGCTGCCCAGCTCCCCACAACGGAGGCAGATCCAGCGGGTCCTTGTGTGGTGGTGGCAGCCGCCGAGACGACCGTCTACCAGCGTCCCAGTCTCGATGCGGGCGTCTTCGGCATCCTGGCAGCCGGAGACCGGATCGTTGCGACAGCGGTCACCCATGATGGCTGGATTGGCTTCGACCCGGGAACAGCCCAGGCGGCGAACGTGGGTATCTTCAGACTGCGCTGGGTGCAGCGAAGTAACGGCGTTTCGCTGGAAGGGGCATGCGCCGATCTTTCTATTGTGGTAGGACCCCCTCCGGGCGTGTGCTTCACCATGGCGATGGAGGAGATACCCATCCAGTCAGAGCCCAGCGCCGCGTCCACAAGGATCGCCACGATGAAGAGTGGGGACTACGCCGCGGTTGTAGGCAGAGGCGGAGACTGGTTCCAGGTGGACCTTGGCCTCGGGAGTCTGGGTCTGAATCAAACCGGATGGATGAGCAGCGAGAGCATCAACTTCAACGGCCCCTGTGAAAGCCTGCCGCTTGTGCTGACCCCAACCGGGTCGACAGGGTCCTACACAGATCCCTTCGCCTACTGCGCCGCCGTCGGCACCATGGATGCGCCGGATGAGCGGTACGCAGGCCCGGCGGCGCCCGAGGCCGTCATCGAAGGCCTGCGAGCCAAGGCAGGCATCGCCGAAGACGCGCCGGATGACTGGGTCGCGCCCGGAACCGTATGGCGCTGTATGGACGGCGACGTCTGGGCCTGCTTCGTGGGTGCGAATCTGCCCTGCTCCGCGAAGGCAGATACCAGCACAACGCCTCGCCCTGAGATGGAGGATTTCTGCAGCGAAAACCCGGACGCTGACTTCATCCCGGCGGCTGTCACCGGTCGAGCAACGGTGTATGAGTGGCGCTGTGACGGCGCCACCCCCGAGGTGGTGCAGCAGCTGGTCACACCAGATGCCCAGGGTTTCCCGTCGGACATCTGGTTTGAGCTGACTTCTCCGTAGCCTGGCGGCGTTTCGATGCGGAAAAGACCCTGAGCGAAGCCCCCCGCTGCCACGCGCCGTGCTTGGTCCTCCGCGACAAGCCCGTAGATGGGCGAGGCCAAGGAGAGGTCTCTTCTCGATCTGAGCGAGGCGATAAACCTATGCTTCACTCGCCTTCGCTAAACGTCAACCCATACACACAAGATTGCCTCATTGAAGACCGAGACCGGAACGATTCCATCGGCCGGCGGAGGTCAAGACGGACAAGCTCAAGCAGTCTCCGATGGACTCGCCGCGATGACCATCAACACCATCGCGAACGTGTAGAATTGCCCATGCTTGTCGCTTCGACGGATCAAGGCCCTTTCCTTCCAGTCGGCCTTTCATCACGGGTTCGGATCGCAGCATCGATGAGCCCACCACGATGACCGAGCCTAACCAAGTGAAGTGCATTGGAGGCAGCCCATAGTCTGGAGTATGCGTGCCAGGGTGGGCGATCCAAGGAGGGTGAAGCGTGTCGGACCTTACAATTGATGACTTCTTTCGGGGCAAAGAGGACTCAAGAAAGCTCTTCGACGCCATCTCGCGCGAAGTTGATCATCTCGGCGACGCGACGGTTCAGGTCTCGAAGAGCCAAGTGGCCTTTCGTCGCAGGAAGAGTTTCGCCTTGGTCTGGATACCGGGCCAGTACCTCTCGAATCGTCGAACGGCCCCGCTGGTGCTTGCCTTGTCCTTTCCGACACGTGACGCATCCCCGCGATGGAAGGAGATCACCGAAGCCGGGCCCAACCGTTTCACGCACCATCTGGAGCTGTATCGCAAGGAAGACGTCGACGACGACGTGCGCCGTTGGCTGCGAGCGACTTGGGAGCAGGCCGCCTGACGAGCGCAGTCGGCCTGCTTCTCGGCGACACCGGGCTCCTCCATCAACCAAGAGGTTCGCACGCGCGAGGCTTTGCGCGCAGGCGCCGCATTGGCAACCCCAGGGCAACGGAGCACGGGAGAAAAGAGGATGCATCTCAAGGTCTGCCGCTTGGTCTACGAGGACACTCAGGGCCTCGGTCCGGACGACGTGCTTTCGATACGGGAAGCTGAGAGGATACTCGGCTCCAAGCTGAGGAACCTCCTTCAACTCGTCGATGAAGGAAGGCTGACCCTCCTCATCGATGCCGATGCGCCAAGGGGCTGGGCATGGCGCTGGCTGCTCCTGCGCTCTGAGGTGGAGAAGATGGCAGACGAGGGGCCGTCTGGCGGACGGCATCGTGGACTGGAGCGATAGTGACTGGCTGGGTAACCTTCTCGCGCAGCAGGCCGGGGGATGTCGTCCCCGGTGCCCGGTCGAGGCGCATCAGCCCAGCACTGCTTCCTCCGTCGGCCGCCAATCTCCAGAGGACTGAGCCTGCCCGAATGTCGCGCACCTCACCCCCTCTGATTAAGTGGCCCGTGGATTCCCCCGAACGGCGAGTCCGCGAGCTTCCTTGCCTCTTGCACAGGAGAACCGAGAAGCGGGAGAATCGCCGGACTCCCCGACTCTCGTCCCGGGTCTGGATTCCCAAAGTCAAGATGATCGGCCCGGCAGGCCGAAGTGCAGAGCAGAGTATCAGCTCTGCTCCGCTAATCTGCTGGACTTGCCCAAGGCCCGATCTAAGACCACGTCCGCTTTCAGGTGCGTGATCGAATCTATGGCCTACTCCAGTTCACGGTGACCAAGGCCTGTTTCATCGGCCTGATCCGTGCACTCACCGTCCGGGCCAGCGTCGGCTGGCGCGCTGTCTGTCTGATCACCGGTTCAGTGGGCGCGCTGCTCTCCATGGTGATCTTCCTCGAGGTCCGCGAGCGGCCCCTGGAAGCTGTGAGCCAGAGATGGCGAAGCTGGAGACGCTCGGCATCCACCCGTTTGGCTAAGGACGGCAGTCGACCTCTTCCGCAGGCTCGGCCTACGGCTGCTCTTCGCCCCCGGGTTTCTTCGCCGGCTTCCCATGGAATGTGATAGACTGCTGGTCATTCCATTGCCTGGATACGGAGCGGAAATGCACACCCGATGCGGTGTTCACGACTATGTCGCTGGACG
>Ga0180431_10008283_pt1 | contig 11957 bp, 8 predicted proteins | sample SS_ome_11_FD_132459 | JGI IMG/M metagenome (GOLD analysis project Ga0180431, IMG submission 132459) | Hypersaline lake sediment archaeal communities from the Salton Sea, California, USA - SS_1_MS_1 metaG | ecosystem: Environmental > Aquatic > Non-marine Saline and Alkaline > Hypersaline >... | reverse complement strand
CTACACGAAGATGGGTGGCGAGGCGCCGCGTCCGGGCGCGATCAACACGTACCTGTTCGTGGTGGACAACTTCGAGGAGGGCGAGCGGCGCGAGGACGCGCTCTTTCGGGTCGGCGAGTGCTACTCGAAAAAAGCCCGACGGGCGCGCTACGACAAGAAGGCGATCGAACAGGCGCTGTTTTATTATCGTCGCTGTCTGCGGGAGTATCCGAAGGGGAAGCACGTCAAGGAGGTCGAGCAGCGGATCGCGGAGCTCGATCATCGTCGGGCCAAGGGCATTTACGAGGTGGCGCTCTACTACGAGAAGCGGCGCCAGTACCGCGCGGCGCTTATCTATTATGAGGATTTGATGGCCAAGTTCCCGCTCTCGCCGTATGCCGAAGAGGCGCAGGAGCGGATCGCGGCGATCGGTAAACGGGCGCGGCCGGAACCGGAAAAGGCGGCCTCCCGCGACGAGGTGATCGAGGTTCCGGAGTCGGACGAGGCGAACGAGTGACCGGAGAGGAGGACGCAAGGCGATGCGACGCGCATGGTTTCTTATGATGGGATTGCTGGTGTTGACGGCCGTTGGGGGCGGATGCGGCTACCGGGTGGGGACGCTCCTGCCCGAGCATATCAAGACGATCGCCGTGCCGGTGTTCGTCAACGAGACCAATGAGCCGCAGTTCGAGATCCAGGCCACGAACGCGGTGATCAACCAGCTCGCCACGGACGGCACACTGCGCGTGGTGCCCGAAGGGGAGGCGGACGTGGTGCTCAGCGTGCGCCTCATCCGGTACGAGCGCAAGGCAATCCGCTACACGGGAGCGACGCGGCCGGCCGAGTATCGCCTCACGGTGACCGTGCTGGCGACGCTGCACGATACGCGCGAGGGCACCGACTTGTGGAAGGACGTTCGGTTGAGCGGCAACACCGAGTTCGTCGTCGGGGCCGGGCTCCCCGCCGCCGAGCGCCGGGCGCGTCCGGAGGCGCTGGAGGACCTTGCCCACGACGTGGTCGAGCGAATCGTCGAGGGGTGGTAGCGGGCGCGTGTCTGCGGACGTTCTTGCCGTGGGGGCTGTATTGTGAAGCTGGAGGACTTTCGCCGCGTCCTCAACGAGATTTCTCTGCGTCCAATTCTGCTCATCGTCGGGTCTGAACCCCACCTGATCAAACTTCTCGTCGAGGCCCTGAGGCAACAGGGCGCCAAGGCGCACGGGGAGGGGTTTGCCTGCCGGACGTTGTACGCGCATTCGCACACGGCGCGTCAGGCGGTCGCCGAGTGCCGGAGCGGCGAGTTTTTCGTGACCCGCAAGCTTGTGTTTCTCCACGGGATCGAGCGCTACCGCAAGGGCGACCTCGGCGCGCTCGCCGAGTACGTGCGCGCGCCGGACGCCGCCGCGTCGCTCGTGATGACGGCCGAGAACGTTGACGGGCGGACGGCGTTTGCCAAGGCGATCGGCAAGGCGGCGGGCGGCCGGGTTGACCTCAAGCCGATGTATGAGAGCGAGATGGCGTCGTGGGTCGGCGCGCTGGCGAAGCGCTGCAGCAAGCGCGTGGGCCGCGAGGCGCGGGAGGCGCTCGCGGAGCTGTGCGGCACGAACCTGACGGCGCTCGCGGCCGAGATAGAGAAGCTGGGGATGTTCGTCGGCGAGCGCGAGGCGATCGAGGCGGCCGACGTCGCGGCCGTGGTCGGCCGCGGGCGGACGGAAACGTACTATCGCCTGCGCGACGCGATCCTCGATCGGCGCACGAGCGAGGCGCTGGAGATCTGGGGGATCCTTGTGGAGGAAGGGGAGAGCGCGTACGCGCTGCTCGGGCGGCTTCGCCAGACGCTGCGCGAGCTCGTCAACGCCAAGGAGCTTGCGGTGCAGGGGACGGGCATGGCGGCGGTCGGCCGCGCGCTGGGCATTCCGGTGTGGCGCACGCGGGCGCTGGAGGCGGTGGTGTCGAAGGCGAGCCTGGAGGCGCTCCGGCACCATTTGGTGCTTCTGTTCGAGGCGGACGTGGCGTTGCGGCGGAGCCGGCTGACGGAACGCCAGGTGGCGGAACGCCTTCTGGTGTCGTTGTGCGCGGCGTGACTTAGCCCGGATTTCTCACAAGCCGGATGCGGCTTGCTCGAAATCCGCCACCGCCGCACGGTGGTGCGGCGGTGGCTTCGACGCGGCGCATGGGCGCCTTGCTCAGGGCTAACCCTGAGCGGAAGCGACGCGAGTCGCTGGAGTCGAAGCCCGAAGGGCGCATTTCGAACACCCCGTGTGAGAAATGCGGGTTAGGCGGGGAGCGCGTTGATCTTGCTCGTGATGCGTGCCTTGTAACGCGCCGCCGTGTTCAGCTTCAGGAAGCCCTTTTTGACTGCTTTGTCGTAGAGGGACGCGAGCTCGGAAAAGTTTTTCCGGGCCTCAGGCCTATTGCCCGCCTCGATCGCTGCGAGCACCTTCCGGCGCTGTGTGCGGATCCTGGAGGTGTGTGCGGCGTTTCGTTGGCGCCGCTTTTCGGCGGTTCTCATGCGCTTCGTGGCGGACTTGGTCGTCGGCATGCGATTCTCCCGGTCACTGTCGTGTGTATGACCCGCGGCGCGTCGCGCTCAAGCGGGGAGTATCCGTATACGCGGCACGTGGCGCGGCGTCAAGGGGTTTCATCACTGCTTGGATTGCCATTGCGTCGCGTGGAATTGCTGGTATACGATGCGGGTGGTGATTGAGAGGCGGCCCACTGAGGCAAGCGGGGCCTGCCGAAGGAGTTTGACAACCCCATGCGCAGCGTGCTGAACCCCGGACTTTGGCGCTTCGTTTTTCTCGGCGCTGTGGCGGCGTCTGCTTTCTGTGCGCTTCCCCGTACGTGGGCGGCGGCCGACGGCTCGGGAGAGCCGGCGCCACGGTTGGCTGGAGTTGCGGGGGTCGAGCGTCCGGACACGGTCAAGGATACCCTTTCCTCGAACGAAAACAAGGAAAGCGAAGACTATGAGCGGCGCGTCAGGCAGGGTGAGAGGAACCGGTTGATTCCAGTCATCGTGCTGCTGGGGATCGTGTTCGCGGTTTTTGTTGTGTGGTGGGGCTGGGGAAAGCTGTTCCGCCGCGAACGCAAGTTGTAGGCGGCGCGCATGGAGGCGCCGCACACGGCTGGGGTCAGTGCGCTCGCGTCTTTTCCTCGTTTTTCGTCGAGACGTCCCTTCCTTTTTATCGTTGCCTTCCTTGTTGTCGGAATCCTGGCCGGGGAATGGGTGTGGCGCGGTGGGCTGCCGGTGGTCGCGGCGGTTGCGGTCTTTGTCGTGTTGGCGGGGCTGCTGGCGGTGGTGGCGCCGCGGCGGCTCGCCGTCGCGGTCGTCGCCGCACTGGTGACCTGGCTAGGCGTCGTGGCGGTGAACGTGCATCGGGCCTCGTCGCTGCGGGGAGATTCCCTCAGTGCGCTCGTCGCGCCCGGCGAAGTGTGCCGGGTGGAGGGGATTGTTCTCGACGAGCCGGAGGGCGGGAAGGCCAAGGAGGTGTTCGGCAAGCGGGACTATCGGCGATACCGGTTTGCGCTGCGCGTGACGGGCGTCGGGTCGGGAGCACAGACGCGGCCTGCGACGGGCACGGTGATGGTGACCGTTTCGCGCGAGGGGGAACTGGAGCTTGGCTACGGCGACCGGGTGGCGCTGTGGGGCACGGTGGACGTGCCGGATGCGGCGCGGAACCCGGGCGGCTTCAACTATCGGGCCTACCTCGACCGGAAGGGGATTTTTCGAGTTATCCGAGTCGGGAAGGGCGGCGAGGTCAAGCGGCTCGGCGGTGGAGGGAGTCGGATTTGGAAGCTCATTTATGCCGCACGCGGGCGGCTGGAGCGCTCGATCGAGTACGGCCGGATGAGCGATGACAGTCGCGCGTTCCTCAAGGCAGTGCTGCTGGGCAAGCGCGGAGCGGTCAGCGAGGCGCTCGAGGACGCTCTGGTGGACACCAACACGGTCCACATCCTGGCGATCAGCGGGCTGCACGCGGCGATCATTGCGTTGGTGATTCAGCGGGCGCTGCAGGTGTGTTTTTTGCCTCGGTGGGCGGCCTCTGCGTTGACGCTTGTCGTCTTGGCATTCTATGCGGCGATGACGGGCGGCCGAGCGCCGGTCGTGCGCGCGAGCGTGATGATGGCGGTGTGGTTGGCCGCGCCGTTGGTGCGGCGCGAGGCGGATACGCTCAACAGCATCGCGTTTGCGGCAGTAATCGTTCTGCTCATAAGACCGCTCGAGGTCTTTTCGGCGGGCTTCCAGCTCTCGTTCATGACGGTGGGCGTGATCGTGCTGCTTGCGCCGCGGATGATCGAGTGGTTCTCCGAGCGGCTGCATCTGAGACCGGAGCGCGACGTGGAGGTTCCTCGCTGGCGGCGGGTGCTGAATCCAAGTGCTCGGGGTGTGGTTGGGCTTTTCGCGGTCTCGGTGTCGGCGTACGTCGCGGCGGCGAAGCTGACGGCGTACTACTTCAACCGCTTTGCGCCGTTGTCGTTCATTCCGAACGTGGCGTTGGTCGCACTTATGGGCCTGATCGTGCCGATCGGCCTCTTTGCGGCGGTGGTGGGCCAGGCGAGCTCGGTCGTGGCGGCGGGACTCAACACGATCAATGGCCTGCTGATCGGCGCGCTGCAGCAGATTGCGGTGCTCACGTCGAATATAAGGTTCATTCATGTGAACGTGCGGTCGGCGCCGGCACTCATGCTCACGGCGTACTACGGCGTGCTTGTGGCAGTCGGCTTTGCGCATCGGGCGTCGCGCACGGTTCGTGTGGCGCTCGCGGCGGCGCTGGCGGTGCTGGGAGCGGTGGTGCTCTGGTCGCCGGCGCCGGGTGGGCCGCGCGGGACGGAGATCGTGGTGCTCGACGTGGGGAAGGGAGATTCGATCTTCGTGCGGACGCGCGAGGGGCGGCGGATCCTCATTGATGGCGGGATGGTGCTCGGCGGGGATCCGGGCCGCTTTGTGGTGATGCCGTTCCTAAGGAGCCGGGGATACAACCGGCTCGATGCGGTGGTGCTGACGCATTACGATGCGGACCACTACGGCGGGCTGGCGCACGTCATCGAGCACATCGAGGTGGGGGAGTTCGTCGTGCGCGGGGGCCCGGAGAGCCGGAAGGCCGACGCGGTGCGTAAGATCATGCGGCTGGTGAAGGCACGAGGGATTCCGGTCGTGCGCCTCGAGAGGGGGGAGCGGCTGACACCGCCGGGGGATACGCCGGTCGTGGCGCTCGCGCCCGAGGCGTCTTTCCCGGGCACGATCAGCGAGAACAACGTTTCGATCGTGCTCCAGGTCGGCGACGGCCCGAAGGCGTTGCTGACGGCCGATATCGAGAAGGCGACGGAACGGTGGCTTGTGGAAACGCAGGCGGCGCGCCTGCGGGCGTCGGTGCTCAAGGTGCCGCACCATGGTTCGAAGAACGCGAGCACGCCGGAATTTATTGAGGCGGCACGGCCGACTCTGGCCATCGCGACGGCCGATCGGTTTGGGATTCACCAGCATCCGGCACCGGCGGTGGTGAAGCGCTATGAGTCGAGAGGGGTGCGGCTGCTTCGGACCGACGAGCACGGCGCGGTGATCGTGCTGTTGACGGCCGATGGCCTGCGTGCGTGGACGATGCTCCGCCCGTCGGAGAGGTGAGGCGGGTGCGGGCCGAGTAGCGGGACACGCGGCGGACGCCGGCTATTGCGCGTACTCGTAGATGACGCCGTCGGACGCCCGGGTGCGTATGCGGAGCGGGAGAGCTTTTTCGAGTTCCTGCCTCGATGGCAAGAACCGTGATTTCACGTGATTAAAATAGACGATGATGCCGTTCTCGTTCTCGAGGCGTTCCTTCATGGCGGCCAGCTCGGCGGTGTACTCTTCGTTCGGCTGCCCGCGTTTGATTTTTCCGGGAATCGGGAAAGAGAGCCGGTCGGCACAAAAGTATACGACGTGGCCGGCGTTGGTGAACACGGGCACTTCGGGGTCGAGTGTTGTGACCTGCTTGATGAGATAAGACTCTCGCAGCGCTGTGCGTATCGAGGCCAAGCCGTCCTTGTGCGCCATCCGGATCCACCAGAAGGAACGGTTCGCATGCCAAACGGCAAAGACGACGGCGAGCAGAACGGCGGCGATCGTGATCGTGCGTATTCGTTGCGTGTGACGGAGCAGCCGGTCGCCTAGAAATAAGACGAGGATGAGGGCAGGAGGATAAAGGGGCGCCAGGATGCGGAAGTCTACGTACATGGCGAACATGCCGACGATCAAAGCAAGCGAGAGAAGGATCAATGCGAGGTAGCACGCGATGAACGTGCCCAGCACCCAGGGAAGTTTTGCAGGGCATCGTGTCGGCGCGACGGCTTCGTGCTTGCGGGTCTTCCGTCCGAGGATCAGGATGCTTAGCAGCATTGCGACGACGATGACGATGAGGGCAATGGCTCTGACGTTGAGTGGGACCCACTCCGGCAAAAGCCAAAGTGAAAATGTGTCGAGGCCGTTTCGGAAATGATGCAGGGAGATTGAATGAAGGCGGACGGTTCGGCCCGTTGACGTCCCGGCCACGATGACGTTTCGGATGATCCACAGGGCAAGAGGCAAGCATGCTATCCCGGCGAACAAGAGCGCGTCGCGCAGCTTCTTGGAGAGTGCCCGCTTCGTGAAAAAGAGGATAATGAGGATTGCCGTGATGATGAGGGATACGCCGGCGTATCGAGTGAGAACGGCAAGGGCGATGATCGCCGCTGAAGCAAGCAAGAGACCCAGGCGCTGCCGTTCTGCGTATTCGGCAATCAGGAGAAGCCCCAGCAGGCCAAGGAATATGAAGAGGGGCTCGGTCCAGATCATGGAGTGGACGTGGAGGAGATCGACGGAGGTCAGCACGAGCAACGAGCCGAGAACAGCGATCCAACGAAAACGCACGTAGCGTCTCAGAATGAGGCCAACCAGCAGTACGTTGCCCCCGAAAATGGCGGCGTTGGCCCACCGCGTGACGATGAGCGGATCGGGCCCGAAGAGGCCGATGAATGCGAGGAACAAGGGGTAGAGCGGCGGCCAGATGACGGCCGGTTTGCCATAGAGACCACGGTAGCCTTGGCCGGAAACAAGGTTTCTGGCGATGGCAGTATAGCTGGCGGAGTCAAGAGAGGGACCTGCACCCCATCGAGTGCTGAGCGATACGAAAAGGACGCCTAGTAGCGCAAGAAAGATGAGCAGAAGGGTGCAGAGGATGTTGTTGCTCCATTTTCTGGAGAGGGTTCCCTTCATGGCCGGAGTTTTCCCTCGTTGTCTCGTTGCCACGTCCGCGTTCAGGATGGGTGTCCACGGTTGTCTTGTCAATCAGCAAGTCCTGGCGCGTGTGGCCGCCGAAGGCCAATGAAACCTAAGGTGCTCGTTTTCAGGGGCGTCAATAGGGCTAAGGTGCTTGCCTGAAGTGCTCGATACTCCAATCGGGTCCCGCTCGAAGTCGTGGGAAGGAATGTCTCAACGTTCCGTCACCTGGAGGCAAGGCACCTATGAGGCACGTCCAAGGGAAGCGCGGCTTCACGCTCATCGAGGTCATCTTGGCGGTCGTCATCATTGGGATTCTGGGGGGGATCGTCATACCAAAGTTTGTCGATCAGGCCGAGAGAGCGAAGGTCGCCAGGATTCAGGCCAACTTGCAGGCGATGCGCTCGGCGATCCGGCTCTGGCAGGCTGATCACGACGGCGAGCCGCCCCAAAAACTCTCGGAGCTTGTGCCGGACTACCTGCCGGAGCTCCCCGAGGAAGCACTCACCGAGACGGCCGAGGAGGTCGGCGCGTACAACGGTTCGGGCGGGTGGGTTTATAAGGACGGCAAGGTGTCGGTGAACCTTTCGGCGGCCGAGTTGACGGCGGACCTGGCGAGCGAATCGGCGGCAAGCGGGAGCTAGAGCCCTGGAGGCAATCCTTTCGCCGATTCGCGTAAGAACAGGTATCTACGCGAGCATGGACTTGATTTTCAATATGATGCGGTTGAACTCGTTGGTGACTTTGGACTTGCCGATGAAACCGCCCCACATGCCCGACATGCCTTTGTAGATCATGAGCCGGACGTTTTCGGATTCCTGGTGGGCCTGGACCTTGAACTTCATTCGGCTGCTGAAGGGGCCGACCATGGCAAAAACGCCGCCGCTCCCCTTGGCGTAGATACCGTCCTGAGGCACGCCATCTTCGAGCCGGTACCCCTCGGCCGCAAAGAACCGTTCGAGGTCGCCGGCAAGCTTGGCCGCGTCGGGGTTCTCGATGATGATCGTTGCGCCCTTCCTGCTCTCTTCGTAGCGCTCAAGCTTCCCTTCCAACATGGCACGATCTCCTTTCAGACAAGAGTGCGTGCCTCACGGCATAGCACGATGCGTGCCGATTCGGTGTCCGGCTCGACCTTCCCTTACGATTGCTTGCAGAGGCCCGCGCGGCGCATGCGGTCGTGAAGACGCTGCACCTGGAGGCAGAAGGCTTCGAGCCGGGCCTCAACGACCTGGGGGAAGGCGGCGCCGTCGGTCTCGATGGCGAGGAAGGGGAAGCTCCCGATGCTCCCGAGCCGGGCGATGATCTGGCCGGTGTGGTTCGTTTCGGGCAAACGATCGGCGTGCATGGTCTCGGAAAGGATTGCTTCGGCGACACGCGAGGGCATGCAGCCAAACGGCCCGATGGAGATGACGCCGGAAACGGTGTGGAGGATCTCGCGCACGGCGCTCCCGACGGTGAGTACGGCCTCGCCGAGGAAACGCGGGTTCATAAGCAAGCTCCCCGCGTGCATCGTGCGGTCAATCTCGACGAGCTCGGAACGGTAGAGGCCGCTGCGGGCAAGAAGGTTCTTGTAGTGGGTTTCGATGCGTCGCTGCACGATCAGCCGGATGGGGAGGTGAAGGCGGTCGCGCAGGCCGAGTCGTTCCTTCGAGAGGTTTTTCCTAAAAATGTAGTCCACGTAGTAAAGGAACTCGCTGATCGGCGAGACGCGCGTGATGAAGCCTTTCTCGGCAAGGCGGTCGGTAAGTCCCTGGCATGAGAGCTCGTCGTGGCGGACGAAAATCTCGCCGGTGAGCAGGACGGCGGGCGCTTCCTCGACGGGGCGTTTAAGCGGGATGGTGGTGAGCATGTCGGCGGCGGCCATCAGAGCGCGGGCGACGGACTCGCCGTTTTCACGCGCAAGCGCCGCGAGGACGAGCCGCCAGGCCTCGTCGAAAATCGCCAGTCCGGATTCCTTTTGCACGGCGAGCGCTTGGACGGCGGAACGGATCTCGTTCATGGTGTCGGCGGCGGTGACCGCCTGCCAGGCGCGGTGCGTGAACGTCGAGCCGAGGCCCGAGTAGCCGTCGCCGTCGCCGAGGGGCACAACGCATAGGTCGGGGATCTGCTCACGCTCGATGAGACGCTTGGTAAAGACGTTGTACTGGCCGAAGCGGCACGGGCCGGTGGATTCCGGCATGAAGTAGATGAGGACCTCGCCCGCGCGGCGGCGGTGCTTGAGGTACGCGAGCAGGCTGCCGACGGTGAGCTGGAGCGGGAGGCATTCCTTGCAGTTGGTGGCGCCACGACCGAGCTTGAGGACCTCGGCGTCGGCGGGGGGCAATGCGGTGGCATGGATGCCGAGGCTGCGGACGGCCGCGGCGAGCGCCTGCGTGCCGAGCCGACCCATGGACGGCACAAGCATGTGCACCCGCGGGTCGCGCGCGCTGAGGCGCTCGCCCGACGAGGTGCGGATGGTGAGCTCGTTACGCTCCATGGCCGCGCGGGCCGGTGCGAAACGCTTGGGGCGTGTGGAGGACTTCTTGCTTCGTTCCAGTTCGCGGTGGCGGGCCACGACGTCGAGGAAGGCCTCGACGCGCGTGTCGAGGCCGGCGTCGGCGGTATGGCTGTCGAGCTCGAGGGTGAGCGAGGGTTTGCCGGCCATGAGGTCGCGGAAGAACGTGAGCACGAACGAATCGGGCCCGCAACTGAAGTTGGTGATGAACGCGCCGAAGAGCTGCGGGTGGCGCGCGACGGCCTTGGCAACCTTCAAGTTGAGTCGGCCCATCGCCCAGTACATCGTGTCCGGGCATTCCTCGTCGAGGAAACCGAAAAAGTCGAACGGAACGATCCGCACGCCGCGCGAGGCGAACTTGTGCGGGATGCCCATGTTCGCCTCGCCGGCGAAGGCGTTGTAGGGCCGGCCGAAAAGCACGACGGCAATGGACGCGGGATCGGCTTCGATCTCGTTGAGGATTCGGCGGCCGGTGGCGTACATCGCTTGTTGACACGCGTCCATGCGGTCGCACGCGGCGTCGAAGGCTTCGAGCGCGCGACGGCGGGTAAAACCGAGTTGCCGGCCGAGCTCGGCGAAGACGTCGCGCTGCGAGCGGAAGCCTTCGGAAAAGTTGAGCGTCGGCGAGAGGATTTTTGGGGCGTTGCCGTTGAGGCCGAAAGCGGTACGGAGGTAAAAGAGCTCGCTTTGGGCGAAGGGGCAGAGCTTCTTGTACGGGGCACTGTCCGCGACGTGGGTCTCGACGACGAGCGGCATGAAGAGGTCGTCCGGCCGCTTGGCCAAGAGATCCGCGAACATGCCGTGGGCGAGCTCGGCGGGATAGCAGAACGCGGCGCCCCGGCGCTCGCAGCCTTCCTCGTGCGCGGTGTCCGGCAGGACGACGTGAAAACCGAGATTCGCAAAGAAATGCGAATAGAGCGGCAGGAGGGTGTGCGTGAGGAAGGAACGGTTGATGCCGACAGTCTTTGCGCCGTTGGTTGAGACGGGCTGCACGGCGTACTCGTCGAGAACGAGGCGCTGGCGCTCCGCGACGAGGTCGAGCGCAGCCGCGTCATGGCGGATGTTGAAGCGGGCGTTGTAGTACTTGTTGCACGCGCCGCCGAAGGGATACGTCTTGCCCTCGATGACGATGCGGTTGATCTCGCAACGGCGGTCGCATTTCTCGGCGCCGCCGCGGCAGGTGAACGGTTGCTTGTAAGCGACCTCTCTCGACGAGAGCTGCCGGAGGTCGAAGCGCTGTTTCCCCAACAAACCGGCGGCGCGCTGGCGGTGCTTGACCTCGATCGCGACGCCGAAGGCGCCCATGAGGCCCGGGTCGGGCGGGACGACGATCGGCTTGCCCACAAGCGCGGCCATCGCCACGGGGACGGCACGGTTGTAACAGACGCCGCCCTGCATGAAGATCTTCTGGCCGACGGGGCGGTTGCCCTTGACGCGGTTGGCGTAGTTCATGCCGATCGAATAAACGAGGCCGGCGACGATGTTTTCTTGGGCAATGCCCTCGTGTGCGGCGTTCTTGATGTCGCTCGAGATGAAGGCGGCGCATTGGTCGTTGAAGTTCGGCGGGCGGTCGGCGCGGAGGGCGATGTCGGCGATCTCGGTCACGTCGAGGCCGAGCGATTCCTTGGCGGCCTCCTCGAGAAACGAGCCGGTGCCGGCCGAGCACGCCTCGTTCATCGCGTAGTCCGACGGGACGCCGTTCGTCAGGTAGGTGTACTTGGCGTCCTGGCCGCCGATCTCAAAGATGGTGTCCACGCCCGGATCGAAATGCGCGGCAGCCGTGGCGTGGGCGATGATCTCGTTGATGATGGCGTCGGTCAGGGCGTGCAGGCCGGCGATCTGGCGGCCGGAGCCGGTGACGCCGAGGCCGACGATCTCGACAGGGACGTCGAGGGCGTCGGCGAGGCCGGCGTAGCACTGGCGCGAGGCGCCGACGGGGTCGCCGTTGGTGCGGAGATAGACGGAGGCGAGGATCGCGTCGTCGGCGGTGCGCAAGAGGACGGCCTTCGTCGTCGTGGAGCCGACGTCGAGGCCGAGGATGCACTCGTCGCCCGGGCGCGCCGTGCCGCGCACGCCGGGCTTGAAGGTGACCATCGGCTCGGCTTCGCAGAGTGGCCGGAGAAAGTCGAACGCTGAACGGTTGTCGCCAAACAACTCGTCGGGGCCGGGGTAGGGGAGCGTGGGGTGCTCGATCGCCCAGAGCGCGGCGCCGAGCGCTTCGAAGTACGGCGCCTCGTCGGGAATGACGAGGCCGGG
>Ga0180431_10008282_pt1 | contig 11958 bp, 10 predicted proteins | sample SS_ome_11_FD_132459 | JGI IMG/M metagenome (GOLD analysis project Ga0180431, IMG submission 132459) | Hypersaline lake sediment archaeal communities from the Salton Sea, California, USA - SS_1_MS_1 metaG | ecosystem: Environmental > Aquatic > Non-marine Saline and Alkaline > Hypersaline >... | reverse complement strand
CCTGCCCCACGTGATGGCGGTCAATCTACATGTCTTGCAGGAGCGCATGCCGGGGAGTGTGTCGTTAGGACGGTATGGCGAGGTGGCCCAAATCCTGACCGGGGATGAAGACGCCACCGCCGACGATGGCGTCGCGTGGGTGCAGGAGCTGTGCCAGGCGTTGGAGGTGCCTTCGTTGTCCTCTACCGGGGTGACCTCGGCGGACTTCTCGGCCCTGATCGAGAAGGCCTCTGTCTCCAGCAGCATGAAGGGCAATCCAGTCGAGCTTAGCCCTGAGGAGATGCGGGAGATCCTGACCCGGGCCATGTAGGCCGTCGGTCGCTCTCACCTGGCGGTCCCCCTGCCAGGTCGTGCCGCCGGCGAAAGCCTCTCTCTTATATTCTTCGGCCCGGTTGTTTGACGAGCCTTTCTTGCTGTTCTATAATCCAGCCGAAAGGGTGCAACCAAGCGGCGATGGGTGCGTATTGATATGAGGAAAGGAGGGGAGCATGGATCGTGGACGTAGATCAAGTTTAGCCGGTGGGTTGGTGTTGATCTTGCTCGGGACCTGGTTCTTAGTCGCTCAGTTTGTGCCCGGGCTGCAGATCGTGGTTTCCTGGCCGCTTATCATCGTCGGTGCTGGGATGCTGCTGTTGGTGATCGGTCTGCTGACTGGAGTTCCGGAGATGGCGGTGCCAGCCTGCATTGTCGGCGGCATAGGTGGGCTGCTGTACTGGCAGAATGCCACCGGAAACTGGGACAGTTGGGCTTACGCCTGGACGTTGATCCCCGGTTTCGTTGGTGCAGGCGTTATCCTGGCGGGCCTCCTCGGCGGGAAGCTTCGGCGCTCAGTTCGTGAAGGAGGTGGGCTGGTTCTCGTCAGCCTGGTGTTGTTCGCTATCTTTGGATCATTCTTCGGCGCGTTGGGCATGGTGGGGGATTACTGGCCGGTGTTTCTGATCGCGTTGGGCTTGCTACTTCTCTTCCGGTCCTTGCTTCACTCTCGATGAAGTGCCGGCATCTCGATCCGGTAGAGTTTCTCAGCCACGCTGTTGTAAGATAGGAGGTCTCGAAATGAAGCGGTTTGACGTGCGTGTCATTGGAGGTGCCCTGCTGGTCATCGGCGGCGTCCTGTTCTTGCTCCAGAACCTCGGGATTCTCGGCGGTGTCTTGGGCTTTCTGTGGGCGTTTCTTTTCGGCGCCGGGGGATTGATCTTTCTGTCTGTTTTTCTGGCCGACCGTAGCGACTGGTGGGCCGTCATCCCTGGCGTTGCCCTGCTTAGCCTGGCGGCCGTGACCGCTCTAGACCAACTGGTTCCGGAGGCCGACGAGGCCTGGGTGGGCGCGTTCTTCCTGGGAGGGTTGGGGCTGTCCTTTTGGTTGATCTATCTCACCAATCGTGAGCACTGGTGGGCCGTCATCCCCGGCGGCGTTTTGTTCACCCTGGCTCTGGTGGCCGGTCTTTCTTCCGTGTTTGAGGATGTTGAGATGGGCGGTGTCTTTTTCTTGGGCCTGGGGCTGACCTTCGGTTTGCTCTCTTTGTTACCCACCCCGGAGGGGCGCATGAAGTGGGCCCTCATTCCCGCCGCTGTGCTCCTGGTGATGGGATTGCTGCTTCTGGCTGCTGCTATGGCCATCCTTGAGGTTCTCTGGCCGGCGGCCCTGATCCTAGTCGGATTGTATTTCATCGTTCGTGTCTTTGTCTCCCGCTAGGATCGGGGAGCGAGGCGCGATTTCAGCAGCGATGTGAGAGGAGGATGTGAGGTGGAGGGAAAGACGCGTAGAGGGGGCCTCGTCGGTCCCATCATTCTGATCACTTTGGGCGTGGTCTTTCTAATGAACAACCTGGGGGTCTTGAATTGGAGCGTCTGGGTGGTGATCTTTCGCCTGTGGCCGGTCTTGCTCATCGCCGCAGGTCTGGATATTCTCGTCGGCCGTCGCTCGTTTCTGGGTTCCTTGTTGGCCCTGGTTTTGACGTTGGCTGTGCTGGCGGGTGCACTGTGGCTGGTGGGGACGGGCGTCGTCACCTGGCAACCTGCAGCCGTTGAGGAGATCAGCCAGCCCCTGGGTGAGGCGACTCAGGCTGACGTCGTCATCGCTCCTGCCGTCGGCCCCCTCCACGTTGCGTCCCTCGTGGACTCGACAGACTTGGTCGCCGGCACGCTCCATCTGGGCAAGTGGGAGAGCGTCAAGCGTGACTTTGCCGTCGAGGGTGAGACAGCGATGTTCACCCTTCGGGGTGAGGGCGCGTTCATGGCACCTGCTGGGGGCTGGGGCGACGGGCGAGGTTGGGATGTAGGGCTCAACTCGGGCGTGCCGTTGGATTTGGAGGTCAGCCTGGGCGTGGGTGACTCTGAGGTGGATCTCACGGGATTGACGGTGAGTGACCTGAAGGTCAGTATGGGGCTTGGCCGGACCACCGTTACCCTGCCCGATGAGGGGGACTTCCGAGCCAAGGTGGATGGCGCGATTGGCCAGACGATCGTGGTCATTCCTGCCGGATTGGCGGCCCGCGTCCGCGTCGACGCGGCGTTGGCGGGGAGCGATGTGCCGGACAGCTATCAGCAGCAGGGAGACGTCTACGTCTCGCCAGGCTATGCAGATGCTGAGAATCGCGTTGACCTGGAGGTGGGCCAGGCCATTGGTAGCGTCGTGATCCGCCGTGCTGGAGGGGAGTAGCAACGCTCCGTTTCCTACGCATGGTTTCTACCCGCCTATAGATCGGATTGCCCAGAATGTGAGCAGAGCTGCTCGCGTTCTACCCCGCCCGATCCACGTAGGGGAGCGGATTTTCATCCGCTGCAAGCACAAGGTGAATCACTACGCTTTATCTTCCTATAGACTCTCCCCCTGCGTCTCTGCGCCGATAGAACGAGATGCCTATCGGTTCAAATCCCAGTTTGGCGGCTTGTGGTACAATCTCGGTGCCGCCCACGAAGAGCACGCCACCCGGTCGCAGGGCTTCGCGGAAACGTCTGTATAAGCGGTCCTTAACCTCCGTCGTGAAGTAGATCACCACGTTGCGACAGACGATCAAGTCAAAATCGCTCCCAAAGGGATCGATCAGCAGGTTGAGATAATCGAAGGTGATCCGACGTCGCAGGTGCTCGATGACGAAATACCCTTCGTCGAGGTCGTTATCTGAGTTGCGTTTGAAGTACCGTTCGAGCAGGGGGGAGGAGATCTGTTTCGTTTCTTCGGAAGAATAGGGCCCCCCGGCCTGTGCACGCGCCAGCGCGGAGTGATCGATGTCGGTGGCGAGAATCTGATGCCGGCGGTGTAAGCCGGTGGCCTCGGCTAGCATAATGGCCAGGGAATACGGCTCGTGGCCGTGGGAGCACCCTGCACTCCATACACGCAGTCTGGGACGGTCGTGAATCAGGTTGGGTAGAATCGTGTGCTGCAGGTACTCGAATTTCTCCTGGTCGCGGAAGAATGACGAGACGTTGATGGTGAGGTAGTCCTTGAGCTTGCTGACGGACGTTGGATCGTCTGAGACGGCACGGAAGAAGTGATGCCAGTCAGGATGACCGGATCGCAACAGGTAGGTCCTGAGGCGCCGCTGGACCTGTGGGGTTTTGTAGCAGCCCAGGTCTATGCCGGTGAGTTTGAGCACCTTATGCTTGACGAAGGTGTATTCGCGCGGGTCCATCAGTCAGTCCATCGTCAGTGGTCCGCGATCAAATTCAGCAGGGTCGGAGCGACTTCGGGAAGCGGCACGACGTGGTCGGCCAGGCCTGCCTCGACCACGCTGCGAGGCATGCCGTAGACCACGGTGGTTGAGTAGTGTTCGGCGATGACCTTCCCGCCAGCGGCCTTGATCTGGCGTGCGCCGGCGGTGCCGTCGGTGCCCATACCGGTGAGTATGGCGCCGATCACGGCGGAGCCATGGTGCGAGGTGGCCGATTCCATGCACGTATCCAGTGCCGGGCGAACGCCGTTGCGGCGGGGGCCTTGGCCGAGGGTGACTTTCCTTTGACTGTTGAATTGCAGGTGGAAGCCGCCGGGTGCGAGCAGGGCCAGACCGCGCGCCAGGCGGTCGCCGTGGGTTGCCTCCTTTACGGTGAGGGAACTGCTCTGGTTGAGCCGCTGAGCGAGTGCGTTGGTGAAGCTGGGAGGCATATGCTGAACGATGGCCAGCGCGGCTGGCAGGTCGGGGGGGAGAGCAGACAATACCTGTTGCAGCGCGCGCGGCCCACCGGTCGAGGCGCCGATGACGATGAGAGGGTCACCTTGATGAAAGGGGCGCGGTCTCGACGTAGGGACGTGTGAGGGTGTGTGAGGGGGGGCGTGCGCGGGTGTGGGAGCTGGGAGATGTGGGGACGTGGGGGTGAGAGCTGCGATCTTGATCTTGGCGATCAGATCTTGGATGACGTCGTGGATGTTTGTGGCACTGGTGGGCTTAGGGACGAAATCGACAGCCCCCCTCATCAGCGCTTGGATGGTCGCGCGAGTGCCTCGTCGGGTGAAAGCACTGAGCATGACGACGGGGGTGGGGCATTCGGCCATGATGCGGCGCAGGGCAGTGAGGCCGTCCATATGAGGCATTTCCACGTCCAGGGTGACGACGTCGGGGTTAAGGGCCTGGATTTGGGTCAGCGCATCGAGTCCGTCGTGGGCTCTACCGACCACCGTGATGTCTGGATCGGTCTCTATGTGCTTACTCAGGGTATGGCGCATGAAGGCGGAATCATCCACCACCAACACGCGGATGGGATGTTGCCTCTTCTGAGTCAATGATCCTCCCAGGGTTATTCCAGTACCCTCTGTAGGGCTGTGATCAACTGGTTAGGAGGGACCGGCTTGATCAGGAAGTCCTTGGCCCCAATGTGGATGGCCCGCGTGGCAGCTAGATTTTGATCCAGAGCGGTGAGCATGATCACTTTCGCCCTGGGGTCGAACATGCGGATTTCAGTCAGCGCCTCCAGGCCATCCTTGCGCGGCATCGTGATGTCCATCAGCACGGCGTCAGGACCGTCACGCCGGTAAGTTTGTACGGCTACCTCTCCGTCCTCGGCCATAAGCGTCTCGAAGCCGTGTCTGGTGAGCAGCTTGGAGAGGTGGTTGCGCACAAAAAGACTGTCATCCACGATGAGTATTCTAGACATTAAAGCCTCCTATTCTCGTATCGTTTGTTCGCCTTTTCCCAGGCTTCTCACCGTCACCTGACCGTCGCCGATGTAGAGTTTCACTGTACGGCCAATATTGCCTCCGATCTCTCGGGCATATATCCGGATGCCAGCGGCCTCCAGTGCGGCTTCGGCGGCCTGGACGTTGCGATCTCCAATGTTCAGCGAATCTTGAAAGCCAGGGGCCGAAAGAACCCGGGCGCCGCCACAGAGTCGTGCTTGCAGCCGGCTGCGCTTGGCGCCCAATGACAGCACAGACTGAATCAGGAGTGGCGTGCCTTGCTTCACGAACTTGGTGGGACGGGAGTCACGGACGGCCGGGTTTCTTTCGTTAGGAGCGGCCGGCAATAGGGCATGCAGCATGCCTCCCACCTGTGCCACTGGATCATATAGGCAGATAGCTACGCATGAGCCGAGTCCATAGGCCACCAAGACATCTTCAGGGACGTCACTTGCGATGATCTCTCCGATGGGGACGGCGTGTACGTTCACATTCCTTTACTCCCACTTTCCTGCTCCATCGCCTTCGCTATCCCTCGCCCCAGATCTTGAATCGCGGGGTCGGGTAGGACCCATAGCCGGCCTTGGATGCTATTACGGGCATCCCGGAGGGTGGTCTCAATGATCAAGAGGTCGTCTCTCACGGCGGCCACCGGGGTGATGATCACGTCAAGGATGGCCCCCAACATGTCGACCATCACGGCGGGGGGCGATGGTCGCAGCAGGTCCGGCATATCCGCAAGTTCGGATACGGCGTTGAGGAAGGAAGCCAGGGTCATATTGCCGATTTCGGCCAGGGCTGAGCGTTCCATGATGCCCAGCTCAGTGGCGGTGCCTGGCTGGTCGCCCGCGAGCAGATCGACCAGATGAAGCGCGCTGGTGAGGGGCAGGATGAGAATGGCCTGCCCGCGCAGACCGCCTCCCATTACCAGGTAGATGCCGACCATCTCGGCCTCGGCACCACCGGCCCGTGCAGGTACCTGAGACAGTGGCACCTTCTCTATCAGCGGGTCTTCATTGCTGATGCTCTTTCCGACCATGTCTGAGAGGGTGCGTGAGACGTGCCACATCACCTTGCGCAGCGCGTGCTCTGACTGATGGCCGTCGATCAGATGGTTCCAGATTTCCTTTTGGTTGTTCACGTTGTAGCCTCCTGCCTTTGGGCCTGCAGGCAAGCGCTGACCAGGCCCGAAATATCAATGATGAGAGCGATGCGTCCGTCGCCCAGGATGGTACAGCCGGATATTCCCGGAACGTTGCCGAGGAGGGGGCTCAGCGACTTGACCACGATCTCTTGTTTGCCAATCAGGTCATCCACGATCAAGCCGACCTGGAGTTTTCCCCAGGACACGATCACGATGGCCTGTTTGTCATGATTCAAGGGGGAGGATGAGAGGTGGGGGGTGGCGAAAAACTCGCGCAGATGTAGGAGTGGTAGAACTCGGTCGCGCCAACGGACGACGGGCTTCCCCTTCACGCTGCTGACGGCGACGTCCGATAGGTACAGCGACTCGACGATTCCGGTTAGAGGGATGGCGTAACTATCGTCGCCTACGGAAATCAGCATAGCCTGCACGATGGCCAGAGTGAGAGGCAAGGTGATGCGAAAGGTGGTACCATGTCCCACCTCGCTCTCGACCACGACTGATCCACTGAGCTGTTTGACGTTGGTGCGCACGACGTCGAGCCCTACGCCTCGCCCTGAGACGTCGGTGACCCGCTCGGCGGTGGAGAGGTTGGGTTGGAAGATAAGCGAGATGGCTGCTTCGTCGTCCAACTGAGTGGCCTCGTCTTCGGATAGGATGTTCTGTCGCACGGCGGCACGGCGTATGCGCTCAGGGGTGATGCCCCGGCCGTTGTCTTTCACGGAGATGACGATGTGTCCCTCCTCGTGGGCGGCGCTGAGCCACACGGTGCCTGTGGGAGGTTTCCCGGCCGCCATGCGCTCCTGTGGTGATTCGATGCCGTGGTCCACGGCGTTGCGTATCAGGTGGATGAGAGGGTCGCCGATGACCTCAATGATGGAGCGGTCAAGCTCTGTGGCTTCCCCTTCGATGACCAGATTGACCTGCTTTCCAGCGGCGCGTGCCAGGTCGCGCACCAGGCGGGGAAATTTGCCGAATAGGCGCGCGATGGGCAGCATGCGGGCCTGCATGACCTCTTCCTGCAATTGGTCCACGACCCGGCCAAAATGGACCGTCATTTCGCTCATCGCGTTGATGGACCCGTCGTTCCGGTGGGCGGCATCCTTTCCGTACTGCGCGCGCAGCGAGTCCTCGATCTGGGCCAGACGGGTGCGATCGGTGACCAGTTCGCCGACCAGGTTCATGAGAGCGTCTAGTCGCTCCACGCTGATGCGCACCGTGTTATCGGTGGTGGGACTCTCACCAGGAGTCACGACAGGTTGCGTCTCAGCGGGCATGGATGTTGTCGCGGGTATGTCGGTTGCGTAAGGCTTCACCTGAAACTCGGCCAGATCGGAGATGCCACCCAGGATGTGTTTCACCTCGCTCTCAGGGGTGGTATCCGCCGCATGGTTAGTATCCGCTTCATCGGATTGGATGGCCAGGACGAGCCACAGGCTGCCGTCGTGGAGGTCTTGGCTCAGGTCCTCCTGGGACGGGCACTGGACGATGACCTGGCCTATTTCCTCCAGCGTCATGGCGGCCTGCAGGAGTCGGGCTCCGGGGGCGAAGGCATCGGCGCACGCGGTGACCTCGATTTCCAGCACGGTCCGTCCCTGTTCTTGGTATTCTCGCACCTGCGCGGCTTGTTCTGACGCCAGGTGGTGCTGGCCGTTCCCCCCCTGGGGAGGATTGAGGGGGGAGGCATCAGGTGGTGCACCTCCACGCCCGCTTGACCTCATGTCCTCACCGGGTTCAACAGCCTGCTCCATCAGCGCACGCAGGCGCGCCAGGGAGGCGTTGGCATCTGCCTCGCTAGGCTCCTGGGTGACGACTTCGTCGCGCAGCGCTCTCAGGACGTCAACCGCGGCCAGCAGTTGATCGGTCACTGCCTGGGTGGGGGACAGTTGACCCTCGCGCATGGCGTCGAACAGGGTTTCCAGGGTGTGAGTCAGTTCCGCCATCTGATGGTGGCCGATGGTGGCAGCGACGGCCTTAAGGGTATGGGCGGCGCGGAAGGTAGCGTTGAGTGTGTCGGGGTCGGTCGATCGCTCCAGGTGCAGGATCCCCGTTTCCATGACCTGTAGATGCTCGTTGAGGTCCTGGAGGAATATCTCTATCTCATCGGCTTCGATGTCAAATTTCAGTTTATTTTCCATACCTCATCTTCACCTTTATCTTATTCCCCTTTTGAAAAGGAAGCCAAGCCCCTGCTGTGGCTGAGGCCAATGCGGCTGAGGCCAATGCGGCTGAGGCCAATGTGGATAAAAATCGGGTGTGTTTCAAATGAGTTGAGCGTTGTAGTGCGCGCTTCAGCGCGCTTTTACGGCGATAAATCGCCTACTACAAACCAGATTTCAACCGAGATGAAATGCACCCATAAAAATCATCCCATAGGAGGTCGGACAAGAGCAGCCTGCGGCTTGACCGTGGGCGTCTGTATCTTAGCTTCGGGCAGTCGGAACCGTGCTATCTGTTCTCGCAGCGCCTGAGCCATTCCCGCCAGTGCTTGGGCCGATGCGGTGACCTCTTCCACTTGAGCGCTTACTTCCTCGACGGTGGCGCTCACCTCCTCGGATGCGGCACCGTTCTCCTCGGATATCGCGGCGATATTCTCTATCGCCTGTGACGCCTCGCCCGCCCCGGCAGACATCTCTTCTGTGGCGGCGGTGTTTTCCTCCACCACTGCCGAGACGCTGTCCATCGCAGCCACCAGTTCGTTGGCCGAATCCTCCATCTGCTGTGCGGACGAGGTGATGTCCTCGATCTGCTGGCTGACCGACTCTATAGCCAGCAGTATGGAATCCAACGCGCGTCCTGCCTCGTCCGCTTGCGACGTCCCCGCTTCGACCTCGGCGCTTCCTGCGTCCATCGCTTGCACCGCCTCGTTGGTGGTCTGTTGGATGGTCGCGATCAGACCGGCGATCTCCTGAGTGGCTTCCGCCGAGTTCTCGGCCAGTTTACGTACCTCGTCGGCCACGACGGCGAACCCCTTGCCGTGTTCGCCAGCGCGTGCTGCCTCAATGGCGGCGTTGAGCGCCAGCAGGTTCGTCTGGGTGGCGATGTCGTCGATCGTCTCGACGATAGCGCCGATCTGTTCTGAGTTCAGCCCCATCTCCTTGATCCGCTGGCCTACGAGGTCGCTGCTGGCCTTGATGCTTTCCATTCTCTCGATCATCCGGTTGATAATCTCGGCGCTATCGCGGGCGGCCTTGCTAGCGTCAGCCGCGCCTTCGGCCCCGGCGTGGGCGTTTTTGACCACCTGTCGAGTGGCGGTGGAGATGCGGCCGGTGATCTCAGCGGATTGAGCGACGGCGGTGGCCTGTTCTTGGGCTCCTCTGGCCACGCCATCGATCGCCCGTGCCACCTGCTCGACGGTGTTGGTGGCCGCTGTCACACTCTCATTCTGCTGCGCTGTGCCGCTGGCGACCTGTTGGATCGTGGCGGCGACCTGGTTGGCGGCTTGGGCGGACTGGTCGGCGCTGGCCCTGAGTTGGTCGGAGGCCGATCCGACCGCGCTCGCATTGTCGGCTACCTGTCCGATCAGATTGCGCAGATTGACGATCATCTCGACGAAGCTGTTGCTCAGCACGTCTTGTTTGCCTTTGGGCTGTACTTCGACCGTCAGATCGCCATCGGCGACCCGCTCGGCGCACGATGCGATGTCTCGAACGTATTCCCCCAGCCCTTGAAATGCCCGCATCATAGCCCCTGCCTCGTCCCCTCGCTCTAATAGTCTATCTGTGTCTTGACTCTGTGTGCCCGTGACGTCTCCCATCGCCAGCTGCTGGGCTTGGCCTGTTACCACGACCAACGGCAGCGCGATGGAACGCCCTGCTCCCAGTCCGACGATAAACAGAAAGACGGCCACGACGCCAGCGACCAGCAGGCTGTTGCCGAGAGCCTGCAATATGGGTGCTTTGACCTCGTCCAGGTCCTGGTCGAGCACGATCCTCCATCCCAGTGGGCCGGCCAGTTCCCCTTCCATAGAGTGATAGGCGACGATCGCTGGATTCCCCTCCAGGTCATCCATGTTCTCGCGCCAGCCCTCCCCCGTCTCTTCGATGGCGGTCAGGATCTCCTCAGAGGCTTGTTGCATTAACAACTCTTTGTTGTTGGCGTAGAGAATCCTTCCCTCCCTATCCAGCAGTGCTGCGTGCCCCGTCTCTCCAAAGGCGATTGTGGAGAGAGCGTCGAATACGACAGAGATGTCCACGGTGCCGCGCAGCACGCCGATGATGTCCTCCTCCTCATCGTGCACGGGGACGCCGACGTTGATGGCCCACGCCTGGGCGCTTTCGTCGTATTCCACCTCGCCGATGTACGTAGCGCCTTGACCGTCTTTGTAGGCGCCCTGCCACCACTCCTCGTCGGCCTGCAGATAGTCACCGGTGCGGTCGGTCATGGCCACGTTGAGGCCCTGGATGTCGGTGACGAACACCTCCACCTCTCCCGGAAACGCTTGCATAAAGCTTCTCAGATGATCGCTGACTTCGTCGCTGGCGATCTCGGCCACCAACGCGTCCGCGCTGGGGTCTTCGTCCTTCCACGCCTGGTCTAACGCGGCGATCTCGGCGTCCAACTCCGCCTGGGTGCGGCCCACGTAGGCCTGATTGGCGGCCTCGACGGCTTCGACTATCGAGGGGGAGAGCGCCAGCGCTTTCAGGGCCTTCACATTGCCAGCCACGATCTCGGCCGAGCGCTGGAGGGCTTCGTGTCCGTAGCCCACCATCTCCTGGCCGCTGGCCCTTACCGTGTGTTGGGATAGGGTGAGGTAGCTGAACACAGTCAGGGATGCCACCGACAGAACCACGACCGAGAGCACCAGGCCGGTGATCTTGTTCTGAATCTTCCAATGGACGGGGTTCAGGGACCGTCTGTTGGCTGGTCTGTTTTTCTGTTGTTGAGACATGGGAATCTCCTTTCTCGTACATCGTGAGAGGTCGTGCAGGGCTTGTGTCGTGCGCCTCAGATTCTGCAGAAGTTCGCCATAACCATGTGAGTCGCCTCTCTCCTGGCCCGGTTGTTCAGGTGACCGGCACTTGTGAAACCAGCCTGGAAAGCGGCGATTTCAGAGAGCATGTACAACTTTGCTACCACAACCGGCGTAAAAGCGCCGGTCACCTTGAATTCTACACTATCTGTTCCTGGGAGCTGGTTACAGTTCCGTTACAGGAAGGTTGCGTCTTTTGTGTGGGCTGAGCCATAGACCGAGCCGCGTTTGCGCTGGGAGAGGGGCATTTGTCCCCCTGGGGCCGTCACAGTATAATAGCGACGCTTTCCATTGGAGCGGTATATCGGCTGTGAGGTGGTCATGTCCGATAGAGTGAGTCAGGCGCTGGATGTCCAGCGCCAGGCGTTGGCCCGGCGGATTGTGGCGCGGATATATGAACTGCGGACAGGGGTCTGCGCGGGCGAACATAAGGATCGTCCGTGCAGTGATGAGAAAGGGAGGGAGAAGAGCCTCCAGGACGTCAACTATCACCTGTCCTATCTATCGGAGGCGATCGCCGCCTCGGACCCGTCGTTGTTTCTTGACTACGTGGCCTGGGTGAAAGTGTTGTTTGCCGGCCTTCAATTCCCCGAGGATGCCCTGAGGGTCACCCTTGAGTGCACCCGCGAGGTGCTGGGGGAGGCACTACCGGAGGAAGTGGTGGCCGTCACGGGTGAGTATCTCGACGCCGGACTGGCTCAGCTTGCCCAAGTGCCCTCCGCGCTGCCTACCT
>Ga0180431_10008281_pt1 | contig 11958 bp, 9 predicted proteins | sample SS_ome_11_FD_132459 | JGI IMG/M metagenome (GOLD analysis project Ga0180431, IMG submission 132459) | Hypersaline lake sediment archaeal communities from the Salton Sea, California, USA - SS_1_MS_1 metaG | ecosystem: Environmental > Aquatic > Non-marine Saline and Alkaline > Hypersaline >... | reverse complement strand
GGTGATGGCCTGCTCGGCGAAGCCCAGCCGCTCCCTGGCCGCGTCGACATTGCGTGAGACCGACGCCAGCGCCGACTCGTCGAACTCGATTCGAAACTGATTCAGCTTCTGCTCGGAGGGTTGGACGCGCGCGGTGATGGTCACCAGTTGCCGGGTGAGGGCATCCAGCCGTTCCGGTGCGTTGAACACCAGCTCGCGCATCCGGTGAAAGGCCGCGTTCTGAGCCTCCAACTCGTCATTGGCCTTCGCGGCGGCCACCACGACGCGGGTCAGCAAGTCGCGACGTTCCGACAGCGGCTCGGGGATGTCGTCATCGAGTTTCTGGCGAACCGCGAACGCCTGCTGGAGCGTGGTCCGGGCATGATCCACCGCGGCGGCGAACGGTGCGGTCGGCCCCGCGCCGAGCTCTTCGACCGCCAGAACCAGTTCGTTGGCGCTGGTGCGCACCGCGTTGTCCACATCGACGACGATCGAGCGGGACAGCTCGTCGAGAGCGTCGATCGGAACCGAGGCCAGTGCGCCCGGATCGGTCAGATCGAGTTTTTCGGCCGCGGCAACCTCAGCGGCGAGGCGCTTGCGCCGCCGGGAACGGCTCCACAGCATCAGTGTCCCGATCGCCAGCAGCCCGAGTCCGGCAATGACAATGAGCGATATCAGGGATGGTCCGCCGCCGGTGCCCGTGCCGGCCTGGCTCAGTCCGGCCAGCCCGGTGGCCGCTGCCATCGCCGCACCGGCCCAGTCGTCATTGCGCAGAGCCGGTTCGATGCGGTCACGCCGGATTTCGTCGACTTGGGTGGAACTGCCGCCGGCCGCTTCCGAGGAAACCAGGAATGCGTAGGACCGCTGTTCGGTGGCGACTGCCAGGACCGCGTCGTTGAGGCTCAGGTCGCTGATCTTCTGCGTTTGCTGCGCCCAGCCCACCGCTCCCTGCGGAGCAAACGAATCGACGTAAACCACCCACAGTCGAATCCGCCGTTCGCTGTAAAGCTGGTCGACAGTCTTCTGAACGTCAGCCAGCTGACGATCGGTGAGCACTCCGGCGTTGTCGGTGACGTAGTCGGGCAGCCGGAATGGAGCTTCGGCGGACACCGCCGGGGCCAGCAGGGTGGCCGCAGTCAGGATCGCGACGAGCAGGCTGAACAGACGGACAGGGCGCATGACCGCCAATCTAGTAGCAGTCGCATACCGTCGATAACCACGTCAGCAAAAGTCCGCGGCGATCAGCCGCGGGCGTACTGGCAGACTGTGCCACGGTGACGACGATCCACAGCGGCCGCTACGACGGGACCGACCACGAACGGGTGGTGGCGGAGAAGCCGAAATCCGCCGCGCTGCCCGGTACCAGCACCGAACACCGCAGCGATTTCGCCCGCGACCGGGCCCGGGTGCTGCACAGCGCGGCGCTGCGCCGACTCGCCGATAAGACCCAGGTCGTCGGCCCCCGGGAAAGTGAAACCCCGCGGACCAGGTTGACCCACTCACTGGAGGTGGCTCAGATCGGCCGGGGTATGGCCGTCCCGCTGGGGTGTGACCCGGACCTGGTCGATATGGCGGGTCTGGCGCACGATATCGGCCACCCGCCCTACGGGCACAACGGCGAGCGGGCGCTGGACCAGTTCGCCGAAGATATCGGCGGCTTCGAGGGCAATGCGCAGAACTTCCGGATCCTCACCCGGCTCGAGCCGAAAGTCCTTGCCGCCGATGATGCCCGCAGCGTGGGCCTCAACCTGACCCGCGCGGCACTGGATGCCGTCACCAAATACCCGTGGCAGCGCACCGCTCCCCGGGACAAGTTCGGGTTCTACGCCGATGACGCCACCATCGCCGACTGGGTTCGTGCCGGCGCCCCATCCGGCAGGCCCTGCCTGGAGTCCCAGGTGATGGACTGGGCCGACGATGTGGCCTACTCCGTGCACGATGTCGAGGACGGCGTGATTTCGGGGCGCATCGACCTGCGAGTGCTTGCCGACTCTGGTGCCGCCGCCGCGCTGGCCGGATTGGGGACCTCGGTGTTCGGCGGCGGTCCGGCCGGTCCGGTCCCCGCCGATCTGGAGGCCGCCGCGGAGCGGCTTTCCCGGCTGCCGGTGGTAGCTGCGGTCGGCTGTTATGACGGCACTCTGTCGGCCGCTGTCGCTCTCAAAGCGCTGACCAGCGAACTGGTTGGCCGGTTCGCCTCGGCCGCCGTCACCCAGACGCTCAACAGCGCCGGCCCCGGTCCGCTGGTGCGTTACCGCGCGGACCTACAGGTGCCGGCCACCGTGCGCGCCGAGGTGGCGGTGCTCAAGACGCTGGCGCTGCAATTCATCATGTCCGATCAGCGACACCTTAATGTGCAGGCCCGCCAGCGCGAACGCATCCACCTGGTCGCGGGCCGGCTGCTGGCAGGCAGCCAGCAGGCCCTGGACCCGCTGTTCGCCCCGTCCTTCAACACCGCCGGCAGCGACGCCGAACGCCGGCGGGTGATCGTCGACCAGATAGCGTCCTATACCGAGGGGCGGCTGGAGCGGATCGCCGCCGCCGATCGGATCTAGCGCAGATTCAGCGCAGATCTAGACTGTGTCGGTGACCGGTGCGGTGAGCGGGGGAGGTACCCGGAAGGGACGTATTCCCGACCGCGATATCGCCGCGATCCGAGACAAGGTCCGCATCGAGGACGTCGTCGGCGACTACGTTCAGCTGCGCCGGGCCGGTGCGGACTCGATGAAGGGCCTGTGCCCCTTCCATGACGAGAAATCGCCGTCGTTCCACGTCAGGCCCAACCACGGCCACTTTCATTGTTTCGGCTGCGGCGAAGGGGGTGACGTCTACGCCTTCCTGCAAAAGATGGAACATGTCAGTTTTGTGGAATCCGTTGAACTCCTAGCCGACCGGATCGGCCACACGGTCTCTTACACCGGTGGCGGCAACACCATCCAGCGCGACCGCGGCAGCCGTAGCCGGCTCACCGCCGCCAATGCCGCCGCTCAGGAGTTCTATTCGGCCGCATTGGAATCCGAGGAGGCCGCGCCCGCTCGCCGCTACCTCACCGAGCGCAACTTCGACGCGGCCGCCGCAGGACAGTTCGGCTGCGGCTTCGCCCCGTCGGGCTGGGACTCCCTGACCAAGCACCTGATCCGGAAGGGCTTCGAGTTCAAGGAGCTTGAGGCCGCAGGATTGTCCCGGGAGGGCCGGCGCGGTCCGATGGACCGATTCCACCGGCGGCTGCTGTGGCCGATCCGCGGATCCAGCGGGGAGACGGTGGGATTCGGGGCCCGCCGGATCTTCGACGACGATCCCATCCAGGCGAAATACGTCAACACCCCCGAGACCGTCCTGTACAAGAAGTCTGCGGTGCTCTTCGGCATCGACCTGGCCAAGCGGAACATCGCCAAGGGGCATCAGGCCGTTGTCGTTGAGGGCTATACCGATGTGATGGCCATGCATCTCGCCGGAGTCACCACCGCGGTCGCCTCCTGCGGGACGGCCTTCGGCGACGAGCACCTGGGGATGTTGCGCCGGCTGATGATGGACGACAAGTTCTTCAAGGGCGAACTGATCTACGTTTTCGACGGCGACGCGGCCGGGCAGGCGGCCGCGCTCAAGGCGTTCGCCGGGGAGCAGAACCTGGCCGGGCAGAGCTTCGTCGCGGTAGCCGCCGACGGTATGGATCCGTGTGATCTGCGGCTGGCGGCGGGCGATGCCGCTCTGCGCGATCTGGTCGCCCGGCGCACCCCGTTGTTCGAGTTCGCCATCCGGACCACGCTGACCGACCATGACCTGGACCGGGCCGAGGGTCGGGTCGGAGCGTTGCGGCAGTGCGTGCCGATGGTGGCGAAGATCAAGGACCCCACCCTGCGCGATGAGTACGCCCGGCAACTCGCCGGGTGGGTCGGCTGGGACGACGTCGCCCAAGTCATCAGCCAGGTGCGCGGGGAAGCCGGCCGCAAACCCGGTGTTCGTTCCCCCGGCCGGGGGCCGGCGGAGGTGCGGCGCAGCCCGGCGGCCGGGCGGCCCGATCCGCGCGATCCCACGCTGTGGCCGCAGCGTGAGGCGCTCAAATCCGCTCTGCAGTATCCAGCGCTGGCCGGCCCGGTGTTCGATTCGCTCACTGCGGACAGCTTCACCCATCCGGGTTATGCGGCGGTCCGCGCCACCATCGAGGCCGCCGGTGGCACGTCGGCCGGCCTCACCGGCGCACAGTGGATGGAGCGGGTCCGCGGGCAAGCCTCCAACGCGGCCGTCGGGGGACTGGTCAGCGAGCTGAGTGTGGAGACCATCAAGGTCGAGGACGAAGAGCGGCTGCCGCGCTATATCGGCGGTGTGCTGGCGCGTCTTCAGGAGGTCTGGGTGGGCCGGCAGGTCGCCGAGGTCAAGTCCAAGCTGCAGCGGATGTCGCCGGCCGAGCAGTCCGACGATTACCACGCGCTGTTCGGCGATCTGGTGGCGCTCGAGGCCTACCGTCGAAGCCTGCTCGAACAGGCCAGCGGAGATGACCTGACCGCATGATCAGGGTTATCGTTAACGAACACGACGCCACCGGCGAAAGGCCATGCATGACCTCCGCAAGTAATTCCGCTCGGCGTATCACCGTCGCCGGCGGACTGGCCATCGCCGCGGTGGCCGTTCCCGTCGCCATTGGCCTGGCCGCCTCGGAACCCGCGATTCCTGCCGCGGACGGCAACTGCCTGGCCTGGTTCGGATCCCGCGACGACGGCATCTGCATGGGGTACTCCAACGGCAACCCGACCTTTATCGGCACTCCCGCCCTGGGCATCTGGGGGCCCGGTTACGGAAACGGACTGGGCCTGTCCACCGGTCCGCTCTTGCCCGGCCAGACCATCACCCAGGGCATCAATCCCTGACCTGCGACCGATCCGGTTCCAGAACCGCTGTTCCGGCGTCGATCTCGGTCAATCTGACCATCGGCGGGTCGGGGGACACCCGGTCGGCTATCTTTCGCCGTCCGGCGTCGATCACCGATTTGGTGGCGGGATGGCCGGTGACGGCTTTATACGTGCCGACAATCTGCTCGTAGCGTTCCCGGCCGGCTTTCGTACCCAGGACGTAACCCGTCGCCAGTACGACCACGAGGCCGATCACGATGTACCTTCCATGACACTCCATCCTGCCTGATGCCTGCTCCGGGGGCCGGTCCGGTCGCCCTTGGCGCCGGAGGCCCCGGGTAAGCTACAGTCTGTGCCCGACCCGCGAGGTGTTCGGCGCGGGTGCGGTCCCCTGTAGCTCAATTGGCAGAGCTTCCGACTGTTAATCGGACGGTTGATGGTTCGAGTCCATCCGGGGGAGCTACGGCCGGCTAGGTAGGCTCGGCGTGGAATTGACCTAAATCGACGGAGACATGACCGCGATGAAGCCCCTGTTGAAATCGTCGGGCGTACCGCTCGGCACGTTCTGCGCCACATTGGTCTCAGACAGTTGGACCGCCGCGCGCAAAAACCCCCCTGTCTGAGATCAACGTTGTCTGAGATCGGCTGACCCGTGATCAGGTCCGTAGGCCGACTGGGCCCGTTGCGGGTCGCCGGACTGGTGTTGTGGCAGCTGCGATTCACCCTCCTGGCGATCATCGTCGCCGTCGGGGTGTTGATTCCGGTACCGGATGCCTCGCAAAGCGAATATGCCGCAGCCGTGCTGTCAGTTCTGGGTATCGGCGCATCGGTATTCATCGCCTTCCGCAACACCACGGCCTATAACCGCTGGTGGGAAGCCCGCACCCTGTGGGGCAGCATCATCATCGGCGCCCGCACCCTCAACTACGGCCTGACCGCGGTCGACGACGGATCGCCGGCGATGGCGGGGATCCTGGACCGGATGCGTCGCCGTCAGGTCCGGTACTGCTGGCAGCTGGCTGCCGAGCTGAGGCGTATCCCGCCGGTGGCCGGAGCCACCGACCTGACCCCGGAGGATCCCGCCGACGCCGACGCAGTGGAACTGCTGAACCGTCAGGCCGCCGCTATCCAGGCCCTCGCCGCTGCCGGCCTGATCGACGCCCAGGCCAGGGTTCTGCTGATTACGGCCAACACCAATGCCGCGGCTGCTCAGAGTGGTCTGGAGCGGGTCCGCAACGAGCCTCTGCCCGTGCACTATGACCTGTTCATCCGAGGGCTGGCGTGGTTCTTCGGGATCATGGCATTCAGCCGCCTCGACGGCGCCACCCACCACCCCGTCAGCCTGGTGATCGGGATTCTGCTGATGTCGGTGTTCCTGGTCGCCGAACGGCTCGGGCATTTCATCGAGCAGCCGATGAGCAACAGGGTCTTCGATATTTCGATGAACCGGTTCTGCGCCGTGATCACCGGCAACCTGCTGGGTGCGGGTCATCCGCTGGCCCAGCCCCGGGAAAGCGACAAGGCGACCGTCTGGATGTGAGTCGGCCGGCGTTGGCGGCCACAGCAGGTCGGCGCGCCGGCCCGCAGGCCGGGACTGGCAGAATCGAGCAATGACGTCGACCCGGCCGCGCGCGCCGGAGCAACAAACCGACGGGTCGCCGTCCCGTCGTCGGCTTCCCCGGTCGTTGACCCCGGTCGAGATGGCCCAGGCCGCAGTGATGGGTTCTCTCAGTGCGGCGCTGACCATCGTGTCGGTGGTCGTTCCGTTCGCCGGCGGTCTGTCTTTGCTGGTTGCCGTCCCGATGGGCCTGCTGGCCTACCGCTACCGGTTGCGGGTGTTGTTGGCGTCTGCGTTCGCTGCCAGCACCGTCGCGTTCCTGATCGCCGGTATCAGCGGTTTCATGGTGGTGTTGAACTGCGCCTATGTCGGCGGGGTGACGGGCATCATCAAGCGCCGGGGCCGCGGTACGCCCACGGTCATCGCAGTGTCGGCGGTGGCCGGTTTCCTCAACGGCGTCTGGATCGTCGCGGCGCTGATGGTGCTGGTCCGGTTGCGGACCCTGACCTTTGACGCGATGACCGCCAACGTCGACGGTCTGGTCACGGCCATGTCCCAGTTCGAGCCGCTGCGCCAATCGGCCCAGGATGCCCGGGCGTTGTTCGGGACCGCGCTGCAGTACTGGCCGGTGCTGATCATGGGGTACTCGATTTTCACCATCATGGTGGTGTCCGTCGTGGGCTGGTGGGCGCTCTCGCGGGTACTGGAACGGCTGCGCGGTATCCCGGACGTACACAAACTGGAGATCCCGGGGGAGAGCGGACCGGTGGCCCCGGTCCCGGCGCGGCTGCGCGAGGTTCGGTTCCGCTATCCCGGGGCGGCGCGCGACGCCCTGCAGCCGTTGAGTCTGACCGTCGAACCCGGGCAGCACGTGGCGATTACCGGCGCGAACGGGTCGGGTAAGACCACGCTGATGCTGCTGCTGTGTGGACGGCAACCGACCTCGGGAAGCATTGAACGTCCGGGCGCGGTCGGGCTCGGTCAGGTGGACGGCACCGCCGTGGTGATGCAGCACCCGGAGAGCCAGGTACTCGGAAGCCGGGTCGCCGACGATGTGGTGTGGGGGCTGCCGCCGGGTACCCGCACCGATGTCGGAGGCCTGCTCGGCGAGGTCGGCCTGGCCGGTATGGAGGAACGCGAAACCGGCGGTCTTTCCGGCGGCGAACTGCAGCGGTTGGCGGTGGCCTCGGCACTGGCGCGACGGCCCTCGATGCTCATCGCCGACGAGATCACCAGCATGGTTGATCAGCAGGGCAGGGAAGCGCTGCTCGGGGTGCTGTCCGGCCTCACCCAGCGGCATCGGATGGCGCTGGTGCACATCACCCATTACGACAACGAGGCGCGGACCGCCGACCGCGCGGTCAACCTCAGCGAATCGCGGGACAACATGGTGATGGTCTCCCACGCCACCCCGCCCACCGCGTCCACGCACCCGGCGCCGCGCAGCAGCGCGCCGGTGCTGGAGTTGTCCGGTGTCGGCTACGAATACGCAAGCCGAACCCCGTGGGCCAAGACCGCGTTGCGTGATGTCAGCTTCACCGTCAACGAGGGTGAGGGGGTGTTGATCCACGGCGGCAACGGCTCCGGCAAATCCACCTTGGCTTGGATCATGGCCGGACTGACCAGCCCCACCAGCGGCTCGTGTCTGGTGGGGGGGCGGCCGGCCGACGATCGGGTCGGAGATGTCGCGATCGCTTTCCAGGCCGCCCGGCTGCAGCTGTTGCGCAGCCGGGTCGATCTCGAAGTCGCCTCTGCTGCAGGATTCTCCCCGCAGGACACCGGCCGGGTGATAGCGGCCCTGTCCACCGTCGGGCTGGACGCCTCACTCGCCGGCCGGCGTATCGACCAGCTCAGCGGTGGTCAGATGCGCCGGGTTGTGATCGCGGGACTGCTCGCCCGCTGGCCGCAGGCGTTGATCCTCGATGAGCCGCTGGCCGGCCTGGACGCTGCCAGCCAGCATGGCCTGCTGCGACTGCTCACCGACCTGCGTCTGAACAACGGCTTGACCGTCATCGTCATCTCGCATGACTTCGCCGGACTGGAGGAGTTGTGCCCGCGCACCCTGCATCTGGACCGGGGCCTGCTGGCGTCGGCGCCGGCCGAGGCCGGGGAGATGCCGTGAGCGCCGCCCGTCAGCGACGCCCGGTGGTGCTGCTGCGCCCGGTTCCCGGCACCTCGGTCATCCACGAGCTGTGGGCCGGAACCAAACTGATTACGGTCTTCGTCATTTCGCTGCTGCTGGCGTTTTATCCGGGCTGGTTCGCAATCGGTCTGATGGCGGCCCTCGTCGTCCTGGTGATCCGGCTTGCCCACATTCCGCGCGGCGTCCTGCCGTCGGTGCCGCGATGGCTGTGGATCCTGCTGTTGCTCGGGGCGGTGACCGCGACGCTGGGGGGAGGTGAGCCGGTCCTGCACCTGTGGGCCGTGGACCTCGAGATCGGTGGTCTGCTGAAGTTCCTGCGGTTCACCTTGCTGTCGATCGTGCTGTTGGGACTGGGGGCGTTGGTGTCGTGGACCACCAATGTCGCCGATGTCGCACCCGCCGTCGTGACCCTCGGCCGTCCATTGCGGCCGCTGCGGATTCCGGTCGACGACTGGGCCGTCGCGCTGGCGCTGTCATTGCGGGCGTTCCCGATGTTGCTGGACGAGTTCCGGCTGCTCTACGCCTCACGGCGGCTGCGTCCGCGTCCAGTACTGCCCGACGGACGGGCGCGTCGCCGCCGGTGGGCCACCGAACTGGTCGACCTGCTCGCCGCGGGTATCACCGTCGCGCTGCGACGGGCCGACGAGATGGGGGATGCGATCACCGCCCGCGGCGGGACCGGCCAGATCTCGGCGGCTCCGTCCCGGCCGAAGAGGGCGGACTGGGTGGCGCTGAGCATCCTGGCGGCGCTGTCCGCGCTGGCGATCGTGGTGGAGGTCCGCGGGCTGCTCTGAGGCTCGGCGGCACCCCCCCTGCCCCCGCCCGCGCCCCCTTCCTCCCGCGAGCGTGCGTGTCGGTACGCAGACACGCCGCGCCGGTGTGCATTCTGCGCACGCTCGGCGGGATGGCGCGCACGTGCGGATGCCGGACAGTGCCGTTATGGCCGGGGCCGCTATCGCCGCGCGGCGGTGTTGGCGGCGTGCTCGGCCGCCGCAAGGGTGTCGCCGACCGGGCGTCGGCCCAGGAACATCTCATCGAAATACGGCTGGATCGCCTGAAAGCCGGCAGCGAAGCCGGCCCCACCCGGTGCGGCGATGCGCGGGCCGTCGAGCACCGAGAAGAACGGTGCGACCTCGACGCCCCGGGCGTTCCAGTAGTCGAAGTACCCTCGCTGCGCCGGCAGCACCGCCGGGATTGCGGCTCCGGACCGACCCAGATACGAGTTACCTCTGCCGCCCAGCCAAGCCAACACCGATCTCACCGCTTCGGGGTGACGTGTGTACGGATTGCCGGCGGCCACGATGCCGTTCGTCACGCTCACCCGCCCGGCCGGGCCGGCCGGCAACATCGCCACGCCCCATTCGAATCGGGCCTGTTCGGCCACCTGTGCCAGGTTGTAGGTGCCGGACTGGAACGTCGCCATCCGCCCGGACAGGAACTGGTTGCGGGAGAAGTCGCCATTGTTGTTGGTATCCGAGGCCGGTGGGGCGACGTGCTCGGCGTTGATCAGGTCCACGACATAGCGCAGCGCGGTGGCGGCCGGCGGGTTGTCGAAGGCGAACCGGTCACCATCGCTGAACATCCCGCCGGCCGAGCCGATGTAGTTCAGGGTGATGCCCTGCAGATCGTTCGCCGCGTTGTAGCCCCACTGTCGAATCCGGTTTGGATCGAATCCTGGCGTGCCCGAACGTCGTCCGCCGTTATCAACGGTAAGCCTGGCCAGCAGCGGGCGCAGGGTATCGCGGGCGGGGTCAGGATCCCAGCGGGCGTTCCCCAGTTCGGCCGGTGTCACGCCCGCCGCGGCGAGCAGATCGGCGTTGTAGTACAGAGCGATTCCGGCGTCGGTCAGTTGCGGCACGCCCCACAGCACGTCGTTGCGGGTGAACTGTTCGACCACCGAGGGTTCCCAATCGGGTGACCGCATGATGGGCATGAGCCGGCCGTTGTCGGCGTATTCGGCGAAGTGGGAGTTGTTGATCCAGAAGATGTCGTCGGCGCCGCCGCCGGCCACGTCGGTGCGCAAGGTGTCGAAGTAATTTGCGTAGGCCACCAGGGTGATGCGGACCTCGATACCGGGGTTCTCGCGGTTGAACTGGTCGAATGACTCGCGGTAGGCGGCAGCAACCTGCTCGTCCCACAACCGCATCGTTACGACGGTCCGGCCGGCCGCGCCGTCGCCGCGGTCCAGTGCCGCCACCGCGCTGACCAGCATTACCGAGACGGCGACCAGTGCGGCCAGCACCATCGTGGAGAACCGCGGCCTGTTCACTTCAACCCGGTGACGATGATCGAGCGAACGATATGGCGCTGGAAAACGACGAACAACGCCACCAGTGGCAGGATCGCCACCGTGGTGGCCGCCATCACCAGCGTCCACTGCGCGTTGTACTGCGACTGCAACCCCGCGGTGGCTACCGTCAGCACCCGCCACGTCTCGCCGCTGGTGATCACCAGCGGCCACATGAAGCTGTTCCACTGCGAGACGACGGTGATCAGCGTCAGGGTGGCCAGGATCGGTTTGCTCGCCGGAAGCACCACATGCACGATCACGTCAAGGGTGTTGGCGCCGTCCAGACGGGCGGCATTGATCAGATCAGCCGGGATCGCCCGGAAGTACTCACGCAGCAGGAATATGGCGTACGGCGAGCCGAACAGGAACGGCAGCACCAGCGCCCAGAAGGTGTTGCGCAGTCCGAGTTCGGCCATCATCAGGTAGAGCGGAACCACCGTCACCGTCGCCGGAACCATCAACGTTGCCACGTACACCCAGAACAGCGTGTCGCGGCCCGGAAAGTCCAGCCGGGCGAAGGCGTAGGCGGCCAGCACCGAGAAGGTCAGCTGTCCGAGGGTGATGATCGCCGTCATCAGGGCGGTCACCGCCAACGCCCGCCCGAAGCCGGCTCCACCCAGGGCGGTGTAATTCTCCAGCGTCGGCGGGTCGGGCATCGACAACGGCGCGGCGGTGGCGAACTGCCGTGCGGAGGTGAGCGAGGTCAGCAGCCCGAGGGCGAAGGGCGCGATCGTCAGCGCGGCGGCGATCACCAGACCGCAGTAGATCAGCCCGTTACGTGAGGTCATAGCTGATCCGTCGCCGGAAGTAGAGATGCTGGGCCAGGGTCACCCCGACCAGGATGACGAACAGCACCATCGCCATCACCGCGGCCCGTCCGATGGCCGCGGCACCGAACGCCTCGGCGTAGATGCGGTGTGCCACCAGATCAGTCCGCCCGGCCGGACCGCCGCCGGTCAGCGCGTAGACGGTATCGAAGACCTGCGCCGCGCTCACCACGCCGGTGACCGAGACAAAGAATAAGGTGGGCCGAAGCATGGGCAGCGTGATCCGCCAGAACCGTTGCCAGGCGCCGGCGCCGTCGATGCGGGCGGCGGCGTGTACCTGCGGGGGGATGGCCAGGATGCCGGCCAGGAAAAACAGC
>Ga0180431_10008279_pt1 | contig 11961 bp, 9 predicted proteins | sample SS_ome_11_FD_132459 | JGI IMG/M metagenome (GOLD analysis project Ga0180431, IMG submission 132459) | Hypersaline lake sediment archaeal communities from the Salton Sea, California, USA - SS_1_MS_1 metaG | ecosystem: Environmental > Aquatic > Non-marine Saline and Alkaline > Hypersaline >... | reverse complement strand
GTATCTGGGGTGGCGGACGTGCTGGCCGGGGACGGCAAGTCGGGGGTCTTCAACGTGGGCGACACCGTGGTGAAGATCAAGCCAGAGCCGACGGGACACCCCTGGCACCATTTGCCGGGCATGAAGACGTCCGAACTGTATCTGTTGACGGAGTTCGAATCGTTTCACGGCAAGCGCGGCACGGCGAGAATCCGAAACACACTCTACGCCGATCTTCACGTCGAGGAGTATCTCCTTGAGGACCCCAATAGATTTTAGTGTGGGGGTCCTGGGCGTCCCTGGCCTCGCGCGAGCCGACGTCGAACCTGTCATCTCTTGAGGAACGCAAAGATGCTGATGCCCACAATCGATTGGAAAGCGCTATGGGATAAGCGTGGATTCAAGGCCACGGTGATCGGGGCGGCCACCGTCTTGGCACTCAGCGGCGTGGGAGTGGCGGGCTATTACCTCTGGCCCGAGGGAGCACCGAAGCCTCCGCCCCCTGTGGAGACCGCCACCACGCAAGAGGCGCGCGAATACCTCGCCAGTGACGACTTCAAACAGCTGCCCTTGGATCAGCGGACCGAATGGATGGGTCAGGCGATGCGGAAAGTGGCGCAGATGGAGGATGAGGAGCGCCGGAATCTCTGGCGGAACACGGACGAGCAGACGCGCCGCCGGATCGGCGAGAACATGCGCGAAATGATGACGGAGCGGATCAACCGTGATGTGGAAACCTATCATTCGCTGCCTGAGTCAGAGCGTGAGGCGTTCCTCGATAAGCAAATCGATGAGATGCAGCAGCGTTGGGGAAGGGGCGGGCGGGGGATGGGGCGCGGTCCGAGGGGCGATCGCCCGCCCAGGCGCGAGGGACAGGCCCGCTCGGGCGACCGGGGCGGTCGGCCGGAGGGATATCGGGGCCGTCCTGGCGACCGAGGTGGTCGCCCGCGCGGATTTCGGGGACGTCGGGGGGGAGGCGGACCGGGGGGGCGTCTAGCCAGAATGCCGGCGGACAAACGCGCCCAGTTCACGGTCTACATGAAGGCCATGGCGAAACGGCGCGCCGACCGCGGTTTGGGACGACCCGGTCCTCCGGGCCGGCGAGGGGGCCCTGGCAGACCCAACCGCTAGTTGCACCGCTGTCTTCCGCGTCACCGCGCTGAACAGGGTAGGCAGCTGCGCGCAGAGGCGCGGCCAAGAACCGTTCCTTTCTGCGAACATCCCGTACCATTTCCTACACGGCCTCACGACGTGAGAAGAAGAACGCTCGGTCGCCGTCCAGCTCGCGTTTCCGCCTTACCAGACAGCGACGATGGTCCACGCAGACGTCAACGATGTCGTCCTCGAGAACGATGTCCAGGCCAAAGGGACGGCCAATCCCGCCCCCTCGATGTCCGGGTTGCGTCGCACACCGGTAGCACATAACCTGTACGAGCAGACGCGCCGCGAACGTCGCTGGCCGGTGGCTGCCGCGTGGGGATGATCTCTCAGGATGGTGCGGTCATGGACAGTGAGCTGAACCGACGGGGGTTTCTCAAGGCGATGGGTCTGGGCACGGTGGCTGGGATGACGGCGCCGGTCCTGGCGCCGCGGGCACAAGGCGCAGGCTCGGGCACGAGGTGGCGAATGCGGCTGTCCACCTCGTCGATCCATTACATGCAGCTACCGATCGAACGGGCATGCGAGCGGATCGCGACGTTGGGGTTCGAGGCGATTGACATCTGGTCGGCGCACGAGAAGTGCCCGCACCTGGACGACGTGGCCCAGCGCCTGGGTCCGGATGGCCTCAAGGCGCTGCTGGCCAAACACAACCTGAAGCTGTTCGCGTTCTCGGTCTATAGCGGCGGGTATGCCCGTTACGCGGAGCTGCTGGGCAAGGCCGGCGGCGGCGTGGCCATTCAAGGTGGCCCCGGACCGTGCAAGCCTAACGAACTGACCACGCGAATGCGCCAGTTCCTCGAGGGCCTCAAGCCGCTGGCCGAGCTGGCCGAGAAATACAATTCGTACCTCGCCATCGAGAACCACGGCCACGCGCTGCTGGATTCGCTCGATTCGTTCAAGGCCTTCGTGGACATCAACACCTCGCCGCGGCTGGGGATCGCGCTGGCGCCGTATCACCTCCAGACGCTCAAGGCCTCGGTGCCCGAGGCGATTCGCATCTGCGGCAAGCAGCTGTTCTTCTTCTACGCCTGGCAGCACCAACCGGACGCCAAACAACTGCCGGGCATCGGCCCGACCGACATGACGCCGTGGATCCGGGCCCTTGCGAGCGTACGATATCGCGGATATGTCAATCCGTTCATGCACGGACACCCGGAACCCGACGTGATGTCGGTCAACCTGGCCAAGTCCCGCGATTACCTGAAGGAATGTTATAAAAGGGCGATGCGTGGAACGTAGGGCGTCGTCTGGGACGCAGATTGGGATTACGGAATAGGGGAGCAAGTCATGTCTGATGATCGTCGGCCGTCGGGCGGATCAAGTGGGGTAACCCGTCGGGAATTCATGCGGGATAGCGCGGTCGGTGCGGCCGGCCTGGCCGCGGGGATCGGCGCGGTGCCAGGCCAGAGCGCCCGGGCCGCGGACGACCCGGCCATCAAGAAAACCCGCAGCTATAACGCGAACATGGAGTATCGGCGGTTGGGCAAGACGGGTCTGTGGGTCTCGGCCGTCTGCCTGGGCGGACACTTCAAGAACCTGCCTCACCGCTTCGGCACCGACGGCTTCAAGAAGAACCGGCGGGACGTGGTGGGCGCGTGCATTGACCACGGGATCAACCACGTGGACGCCTGCACCGAGAACGAGGTCCTGGGCTATGCCGAGGCCCTGCGCGGGCGGCGGGACAAGATGTTCTTCGGCTACTCGTTCTACGAGCACGAGATGCGCCGAAAAGAATGGCAGACCACCAAGAAGCTGCTCGAGGGGTTCGACGACCTCCTGGGCCGGGCCAAGCTCGACTACGTCGACCTCTGGCGGATCACCTGCTATTGGCTGCCCAAGACCAACCATACCGTGGCGCAGGAGCACGCCATCGTCGAGGCGCTCGACAAGGCCAGAAAGGCCGGCAAGGCCCGCTTCACCGGCATCTCGACGCACAAGCACGACTGGGTCATCCGGATGATGGCGACCTATCCGGATCAGATCCAGGCCGTCGTGGTTCCCTACACGGCCGGCTCGAAGCAGGCCCATGCCCGCGTCGACCCCGGCGGCCCGGCCGGGTGGAAGCCCGTGCCCGACGCCGAAGCCGGGCACGATAAGTCTATGGTCAGCGTGATCGAGGCGGTCAAGAAGCACAACGTCGGCTGGTTCGGGATCAAGCCGTTTGCGAGCGGCTCGATCTTCAAGTCGCGCGGGGCGGTCGTCGCTGCCACCAAAAAGGCCGACGACGAGGTCGCCCGCCTGACGCTCCGCTACATCCTGGGCAACGATGCCCTGACCGCGCCCATCCCCGGGATGATCACGGTCGATCAGGTCAAGAACGCGGCCTTGGCGGTAACCGAGCGCCGCAAGCTCGATCTGGCCGAGGCCCGACGGCTCGAAGAGGCCGTCGACGGGATGTGGGCCAACCTGCCGCCCGAGTACGGGTGGCTCAAGCAAGAATGGGAGTGGGTCTAGCATGAGCCGTCGGGTGAGCCGGTGGTGGCCGGGGCGACCTGGCGTCCGGTCGCTTGCCCTGTGCACGGCGGCGTGCGCCGTGCTCGCCGCGTGGGGATGCTTGCAGCCCGAGCCTGCCACGACGAGCGGCGGCCGGCTGTCCGCAGGCGAACCGGCCGACAACGCCGTCTGCTTGATCTGCCACATGGATTTCAAGGCCGAGGTGCTGTCTGTCGTGCATGTGAAGGCGGGCGTCGGCTGCGCCGCGTGCCACGGCCAGTCGCTGGCCCACGGCGACGACGAGGTCAACATCACCACGCCCGACAAGCTCTTCGGGCGGGCCGAGATCGACCCGTTCTGCAAGACCTGCCACCCGACGCACAAGACCGGCGACATCTACGACGCGTTCGTCAAGAAGTGGCACGGCAAGCGCCGCCCCAACGGACGGATGATCCTGGATGACGCGGTCTGCACCGACTGCCACGGGAACCCCGCCGCCCTGAGGCTCGCCCAGCAGGAGGCGATCCAGCCATGACACGTCCCCGGTTGTGCGGACCGGGCAAGGGCCGGTAAGCATGGTATAATGGGCCCGCCCGAATGACGTGAGAGGTGATCCGCAATGTGAGCCGGTATCACAGGACCAAGGAGCAAATCATGGACCAGAAGCAACGACCATCGGACGAGACGAGCGACGTGACCCGTCGGAAGTTCATGCGCAACGGCGCGGTGGGGGCAGCCGGGCTTGCGCTGACGGCGGCGGGCTGCGAACAGGCCCAGAAGGGCGAGACGGGCAAGCCCTGCGAGTCCCACGACAAAGCCGAGGCGGCCATGAGGAAGACCCGCAGCTACAACCCCGACATGGAGTACCGCCGGCTGGGCAAGACCGGCCTGTGGGTCTCCGCCGTGTGCATGGGCGGTCACTGGAAGCGGATCGACAAGATGGTGCCGGGCGTCTTCAAGGGCAAGGGCTGGCTGAGCGCCGACCTGGACAGCCCGGGCTTCCGGAAGAACCGCCGCGACGTCGTCACCCGCTGCATCGAATCGGGCATCAACCACATCGACGCCTGCACGTGGCAGGAGGTGACCGCCTATAGCGAGGCCCTGAGGGGAAGGCGCGACAAGATGTACCTCGGCTTCTCCTGGTACCAGGAGGAGATGCGCAACGAAAAGTGCCGCACGACCAAGGCCCTCCTGCGTACGCTCGACAAGGGCATGCGCAGGACCAAGCTCGACTATGTGGACCTGTGGCGGATCACCATGCACGAGCAGAGCGGCCGGCACAGCAAGAGCGAAGTGGATGAGATGATGGGCGCCCTGGCCAAGGCCCGCCAGCAGGGCAAGGCCCGCTTCGTCGGGCTGTCGTCGCACGACCGGCCACATATCAAGTGGATGATCGAGACCTATCCCGACGTGGTTCAGGTCGTCGTGACGCCCTACACCGCCAAGAGCAAGGTCCTGCCGAAAGACAGCGTTTTCGAGGCGATCACCAAGCATGGCGTGGGTTTCTTCGGTATCAAGCCGTTCGCGAGCAACTCGTTGTTCAAAGGCGACAGCACGCCCGGCAACCCCCACGCCGAGCAAGACGACCGGCTGGCGCGACTCGCCATCCGGTACATCCTGTGCAACCCGGCCATCACGGCACCCATCCCCGGCATGATCAACCCCCACCAGGTGGACAACATGGCCAAGGCCGTCAAGGAGCGTCGCGAGCTCGACGTGGCCGAGGCCGCTGAGCTCGAGCACGCCATGGACGAGGCCTGGGCCAGGCTGCCGGCCAACTACCAGTGGCTCAAGGACTGGGAGTACGTGTGAGGCAATCGAGATATCGCTCGCAGGTGCTTGTGCTGTCGGCGGTGGTCGTTGCAGCGGCAAGCTGTGAACAGACGATTCCGCCGGTGCGCGACGTCGACGAGGAGCCACTGCTGCTGCTCGAAGATGGCGATGGCGCGGAGGATCTGCCTCCGCCAGCCGGCCCCGTGGCCGACAACGGCCGTTGCCACGTGTGCCACATCAACTACGAGGACGAGAAGCTCGCCGTCATGCACGCGCGGGCCAATGTCGGCTGCGAGCGCTGCCACGGCTCGTCCGACGCCCACTGCGGTGACGAAGACCACCTCACGCCGCCCGACGTCATATACGCCAAGGCGAAGATCAATCCCTCCTGCATGACGTGCCACCCCCGCGCCAAGATCGACATCAAGCCACACCGGCCCGTGCTGCATGCAACCGGCACGCCCAAGAAGCACTGTACTGACTGCCACGGTAAGCACCGACTGAGCCGCCGCTTGCGAAGATGGGACAAGACGACCCGCAAGCTGATTGAGGACAGCTAGGCCCCGGGGCCCGCAGAACGGACCCATGTCACACGCCCTGCAAAGGCGTCGGTTCTCCGCAAACACGCCGCGGGATCTTCTCAGCTTCACTGTCTGCCCTTCGTACTTCTTGGCGAGCGGCGGTTGTGCTATAACAGGCCCCGTTCGAGCGACCCGTAGGCGATGGGGCTGGTGTAGACGATGTGCGGGATCTTGGGCGGCATGGCGGTCGACCCCTTCGGCTGGGCCGATCAGGCCGATCGGCTCGACCGTGCGATCGATCTGCTCGCGCATCGCGGGCCCGACGATCGCGGGCATCTCGTCCGTGACGGCGGGCGGACGTTCCTGGGGCACCGACGGCTGAGCATCATCGACCTGGCGGGGGGCCACCAACCCATCACCGACGAGTCGGGTCGACGCTGGCTCTGCTACAACGGCGAGATCTACAACTTCCGCGCGCTCCGCGACGCCCTGTCGGGCCGCGGGCATGCGTTCCGAACGCGCACCGACGGCGAGGTCGCCCTGCACCTCTACGAGGAAGACGCCAGCGACTTCGTCACCTCGCTTCAGGGCATGTTCGCGATTGCCATCCTCGACGAGACGGCGGGGCGTCTGACGCTGGTGCGGGATCGCAACGGCATCAAGCCGATGTACTACTATCACGACGGGCGCTCGCTCATCTTCGCATCGGAGATCAAGTCGATCCTCGCCCTGCTGCCGTCCCGGCCGGCGATCTCGGGGCACGCGCTGCGGGAGTACCTGCGGTGGAAGTACATCCCCGAGCCGCTGACGATCTTCGAGAACGTCTACAAGCTGCCGCCGGCCCACGTCCTGTGCGCCGCCCGCGACGCGGACGGCGGGCGGATCACGCTGGAGACGCGACGCTACTGGGCGCCCGACTTCGGCGGCGACAAGCTGAGCGACGAGGGCGAGGCAATCGAACAGCTCGACCGCAAGCTCCGTGCGTCGGTCCAAAGCCATCTCGAGTCCGACGTCGATGTCGGGGCCTTGCTGAGCGGCGGCGTCGACTCGTCGCTGGTCGTTGCCTTGGCGGCGACGGTGTCCGGCCAGCCGATCAAGACGTTCACCGTCGGGTTCGAGGAGGCGGGCTTCGACGAGCTGCCGTTCGCGCGGACGCTGGCCCGTAAGTACCGCACGGAGCATCACGAGGAGCACGTCCGGATCGATCCGGTGACGACGGTGCAGCGGCTGGTCCGGCACTTCGACGAGCCGTTCGCCGATTCGTCGGCGCTGGCATGCTATCGCGTCTGCGAGATGGCCAGCCAGCACGTCAAGGTCGCGCTGACCGGCGACGGCGGGGACGAGACGTTCGCGGGCTACCGGCGGTACGACGACCTGCGCGGCTACGCGGACCGCGCCGTCGGGTGGCGGCGGCTGGTCAGACGCGCCGCCTTTGCGTCGGCCGGCGCGGTGTTCTCGCCCGAGGCCAAGTTCCTCAGGCGGTACCGCGGCAACTGGGACGGCCCGCTCGCGCAGTACGAGGAACGTCAAGTCATGTGTACGCGGTGGCTGTCGAACCGGCTCCTGGGCGAGGCCTATCGCGCCGCCGACGGCGAGGACGTGTTCGGCCGGCATCGACGCGAGGTGGACAACCGGTGCTGGCCCCCTGTCGAGATCACCCAGTACGTCGACTCGAGGATGTACCTGCCGGGCGACATCCTGACGAAGGTCGACCGCGCGAGCATGGCCTGCTCGTTGGAATGCCGCGTGCCGTTGCTAGACCACACGATCACCGAGTTCGCCGCCGGCCTGTCGGTGGACCTGAAGATCCGCAACGGCGTCCGAAAGTACCTGCTGAAGCGCGTGGCCGAGCGGTACGTGCCGCACGAGCTGTTGCATCGCAAGAAGATGGGGTTCCGCGTGCCGATCCGGCGGTGGTTCAAGCGGGATCTGCTCGACCAGACGGCCGACCTGCTGCTCGACGGCGTGTTGATCTCGCGGGGCATCCTCGACCCCGCGGGCGTGCGATGGGTCGTTCGCAGTCAGCGGCGACCGTGGCTGAACCTCGCCAACTGCCTGTGGGCCCTGTTGTTTCTGGAGCACTGGGCCCGTGTCTATCTCGACCCACCGTAGACAACCGGAACCCACGCGCCATGACGATGGACCAGAAACGTCGCGTGCTCGGTCGGATCGGGCCGGCCTTCATCGCCGGTGCCTGCATCATCGGGCCGGGCAGCGTCACGCTGATGTCGAAGACCGGCTCGCTGTACGGCTACGCGATGTTGTGGCTGGCGCTGGGGTCGGGTGCGTTGATGGCCGGCTTTATCGCCCTGTTCATGCGCTTCGGCATCTATTGCGACGACACGTTCCTGGGCCTGACCGCCAAGCGGATCGGCCGGTGGTACGCCGTCTTGTGCGGCATCTCCCTATTCTCGGTCGACGCGACGTTTCAGTTCGGCAACTGCCTGGGCGTGACGGCCGCGATGAACACGCTGCTGCCGGGCGTTCCGCAGATCGTCTGGCCGATCGCGTTCACGGGCGCCGCCGTGGCGTTTCTGTTCGTGTTCAGGAACATCTACCGCGTCGTCGAGAAGATGATGGTGTTCTTCCTCATCTTCATGGCCGTCGCGTTCCTGGCCAACCTGGTCTGGGCCGGACCGGACCTGACCGCTGCGCTGAGGGGCGTGTGCGTGCCCTCGATCCCGCCGGGCGTGGACTGGGTGACCCTCGGCGGGCTGGTAGCCACGACGTTCGTCATCGTCGTGGCCTTCTTCCAGTCCTACCTGGTCAAGGCGAAGGGGTGGGGCGAGCGGGATCTGGGCAGCGCCGCGGCTGACACCGTGCTGGCCTCGATCATGTACACGCTGATCGGGATGGCCATCATGATGACGGCCGCGGCGGTGCTCTATCCGAGCAAGACGGTCGAGAGCGCGACGGCCATGGCCGGCCAGCTCGAGGGCGTCTTCGGCCCGTACGCGAAGCTCGTCTTTTGCCTGGGGTTTCTGTCGGCGGCGTTCTCCAGCTTCATCACCAACTCGCTGATCGGCGGCGTGCTGCTCAACGACGGCTTGGGATTCGGCGGCCGGCTCGACTCGCTGCCGACCAAGCTCTTCGCCACGCTCGTCCTGCTGATCGGCATGACGACGGCCATCGCGATCACCCGCGCCAAGCCCCGACCCACGCCGTCGGCGCGCGAACCGTCATCGACGACGCAGGTTGCGAGCCTACCGGCCGCCGGGCCGAGATCGCCCGACGTCTCGAAGGTCATCGCGGACCGGAAGGTCAAGGCCATCGCCGTCGGACAGGCCGCCACCATGCTCGCCGTCCCGCTCGGCGCGATCGCCATGGTCGTCGTGCTCTTCGACCGCCGTGCCACCCAGGGCCGCGCGCTGGCACCGTGGACGAAGGGATTCGTCCTGTTCGGCACGATCGTCCTGCTCGGCATCTCGCTGATGATGTTCGTGAAGATCAAGCCGAGGCTGGTCGAGGTCTTCGGGCTCGGCTGACCGGCCTTACTTGCGCGTCGAATCCCGGCCGCGACGGCCGCGCCGCATGGGCGACCGGCCCTTCTTCGGCCACCGTTTCATCTGCGCTTGGGTCGGGCCCGGCAGCCGGCTCAGCAGGGTCTCGAATCGCTTTCGAACGGCCAAGACCTTCGGGTCGTTCGACGTGGTGACGTCCGTATACCTCGTCTCGTCACGGCGGTCGCCGCAGTCGTACAGCCGGCCCGTCCCGTCGAGCAGCCAGCGCGGGTCGCGGAGCATCCGCTTGTCGGCGTAGCAACTAAAGATCCAATCTCGGCCCTGGGTCTTCTTGCCGCGGAGCACCGGTGCGAAGCTCTCACCGTCGATGGCGTCGTCCGTCGGCAGCTTGGCACCCGCCAGGTCGCACAGCGTCGGCAGCACGTCGCTGAAGTCGATCAGCGCGTCGACGGCGCCCTGGGGTTTGACCACACCGGGGCCGTTGACGATCATCGGCACGCGCGGGCCGCGCTCTTGCTCGACGTTGCTCTTGCCGTAGCCGGCGGTCCCGTTGTCGCAGGTGAACAGGATCACCGTGTTCTCACGCAAGCCGAGCCTGGTCAGGCCCTTGACGATCCGGCCGACGAGGTGGTCGGTGTACTCGACGTTGGACTTGAGCGTTCCGCGGACCCGCCGGGGTGTCTTCCTGCCGTTGGCGTCCAGCTCGGGCACGGGCAGGTAGCCGGAGCGGTCGGCCTCGAAATCCCACGACCTGTGCGTCAAGCACATCGGGTAGTAAACGAGGAATGGCCGGTCCTTGTTGCGCCTCGCGAAGTCGAGGATGAAATCGACGAAGAGATCGGGGCCGTAGTCGGTGTCCGTGGTCGGCACGGGCTTGTCGTTCTTGACGATGGCCGGGTGCCAGTACCGCGCTGGCCGGCCGATCAACGTCCCCCGCCTGCCCCGCAGCGCCTCGGTCTCCACGGGTCCGTCGAACCCCTTGTATTTCGCCCACATGCAGTGCTCGTCGAAGCCGTATTCGGCCATCGTGCCGCGGAGCTGCCACTTGCCGCAGATGGCGGTGGCGTAGCCCGCCTGCTTGAGCAGGTGGGCGAAGATCTTGTTGGTCTCGGCGAGATGGCCGCCCCGCTCGGTCGGCCCCGGCTTCAGGTTGTTGTGGAACCACCCGGTGCGGAAGCCGTATCGGCCCGTCATGATCATCGCCCGCGACGGGCTACAGATCGGCGTGGCCCAGCACGTCTCGAACATCACGCCGGTCTCGGCCAGCTTGTCGAGCACGGGCGTCTTGTGCGCCTTATGGCCATAACAGCCGAACTCCCTGGCCGAGCAATCATCGGCCATGATCAGGATAACGTTCGGCCTGTCCGCCTGCGCCTTGCCCGCGTGCTGCTCGCCCACAGCCGTACGTTGCGGCATCACCAGCGATGCCGCGCTGGCGCCCGTAGCCTTTAAGAACTCACGACGTTTCATGATAGTCTCCGATCCGGCAACGCCCGGCACAGCCGGGCTCGGGTGCCCCATCGCTTTGGCGGTGGGGGACACGAATTCGCGTTCCCCACCGCTAAAGCGATGGGCCACCCTTGGTATGTTCTCACACTCCTACTGTTCAGTCTTTGCCGCAGGCAGCTCAGGCGTACCGTCCGTACCGCTCTGCCAGGTCCGCGACACGCCTGACGCGCTCCCGCAGGCCGTCGGGCGGCACCTGGTCGGCGACGCCGAGCACATACGTCGGCGCCTGACGCATGACCTCCAGGACCTCTCGCACGAATCGGTCGAACTCCTCGTCGCTGACGAGCGGCGTGAAGTAGATCCCGGGCAGCCCGCCCCAGATGATCGAATCGGGGCCGGCCCAATCCCGGATCTCCGCCATCGCCAGGTCGCCCACCGGGCTCGGCGTCAGCCCCTCCAACACCGTGAAGCCCACGGCGCCCTCTTCTCGCAGCAGGCCCCGCAGCGTCCCGTCGATGTGAATGAACGAGACCTTGCCGGCCTGGCGAATGCGACGCGTCCATTTCTCCTGGCAGGCCCGCATGTAGTCCTCGAAGAAGCGCTTGCCCACCACCTCGGACGACAGGTTCTCCGGGACCATCAGGCACTCGGCCGGTGAGGCGACGGCGAGGTCGACGGCCTGGTCGAGGTTCGCTTCCATGACGCGCAACGTCTCGGCGAACTCGTCCTCGGCCTCCACGACGCACTCGGTGACGGCCCCAATGCCCGCCTCCACGGCCACGAGCTGCATGAGCGGGCTCCTGGGCGTGTAGCACAGCACGACGCCGAGATCCCGGACCAGGTCGACCCGCCGGTCGGCCTCGGCGTAGTCGGGCCTGTAGGTGGTGTGCTCGTACAGATAGCGCAAGGCCGGCAGGTCCGCCGCGGACTTGATCAGGTGCTCGGTCGGCGCCTCCGTGAACGACCCCGGCAGAGACGTCCACTTCTCCCGCAGGTCTCCCACGGGCGTACGGATGGTCCGGTAGCGATCGTGGCCTTCATGCCACTCTTTGACGTGCACCGTGTCATCGTACGTGGTCTGGAACGGCCAGTACCCTTGCAGATAGAAGCCCACGCCCAGATCCCGATGAAAGTCGAAGTACGCGTCGCTCTGCTGGAAATCCGCGGGCACCTCGCCCCGCGCC
>Ga0180431_10008278_pt1 | contig 11961 bp, 6 predicted proteins | sample SS_ome_11_FD_132459 | JGI IMG/M metagenome (GOLD analysis project Ga0180431, IMG submission 132459) | Hypersaline lake sediment archaeal communities from the Salton Sea, California, USA - SS_1_MS_1 metaG | ecosystem: Environmental > Aquatic > Non-marine Saline and Alkaline > Hypersaline >... | reverse complement strand
AATTTCAATGCCCAGCAACGGCTCGATTTAAATAATATTTTATCTATGGAGAGCTATTCGGCTTTCGATATTCGATCGATTATTAGTTCATTTGTTGGTGTTGATAAGACTTATATCGTTCGTGGTTTGTCGGTCATTGGTAAAACTGGTTTGTCTATTGAGATTAGCGTAGGCGACTCATTAGTTTTTAATCCAGCTGATGAAAACGGTAGTATGTATCTAGGTTTGTCTGATGATACCAATGAAATCATCGACTTACCCGCAAATCAAACCAATGTGTTTGTTGAAGCTACTTTTACAAATGTAACGCAAGCTCCTACAACTAAAGGCTTTTGGAATCCATTGGCATTAAGTGGAGAAGAGGCTGGCGGTAAAGAGTTTACTGCGGCAGCAAATACACAAAACGTAGTTGTCTTAAATATTGCTGTAAATACAGTAGGTTTTACTGATGGCGCTGTGCCGTTAATGAGAGCTTCGACCAGTGCGTCTGCTGTTACAGCAATGGTCGATGCAAGGCCACTGCTTTTCCGCTTAGGTACCGGTGGAACAAACCCAGATCCATTGCGGCAATACGAAATGTCCCCGGCTCGTGACGAGCCTGTTCCTGTTGGTACTGGTGTTGGCGATGCGGTTAATAGTCCATGGCGCTCGAGAGACGCTGCTGGTGTGCGTAATGATAAGGGCTTAGAAACATTCAAGAATTGGATGGACCTTGTTATGACGCGTCTGGCTGAAGTAGACGGGTCGTCAATCTGGTACAAAGGTGGCGCATCTTTGGCAGGCGTATCGCTAAATCAGCTATTCTTTGACACAATTGGTCATAGCATTCAACCCTCACTCCAGTCTGCATTTAAGTGGAAAGATATGGGCAGCGGTTTGACCTTGGCTGGTGAGGGTACCGTACCGGTGGTGTCGGGCTCATTTCATACTGGTCTGATCAAGTGGAAATCGAATTACCATACAGTTGAATGGCATCTCGGCAAGACATTTGTTGGTGGCGGCTCAACCTTCCGTAATTACAGCAGTGTCCGTTTCGAAGCTGATGTCCCTGTTGACGGTGGCAATATTTACCTACGTCTTGAAAGGGAAGTACCTAAGGGCTCGGGTAATGCCGTTAAGTGGCAAAACAACGACTCTTATGGTGCATTTCCTGCGTCAGAGGCAGTATCAGGTAATGCAGGTGACTTTACCGGTATTGCACTAGGTGATTATATCCGCAAGCAATCAGAGGGCTATAACCAGTATTTCCGTGTAGTTAAGATGACAGACGGCGTAACTGTCTATGATAACTCGGTTGCTGCTGAAGAGAACAGAGTTGCCGACGCTTCAATAATTGCATTGCAGGTCCATGAAGCAATATCAAGCCCAACGACAGAACCGTTGCGTTTTTTTAGATCTCGGTATTCTGATGATGATCTATTTTCCGATACAGCCCTTTCTGACCCTCACGGCTTTCAGCACACCGATTACTACTGGCTTGGGCGCAGAACTGGCGATCTGTTTTATCTCCGCGATTACGGTACGATGCAGTCTGGCGAAGAAGTTACGACAATGGATGTCGTCTGGGCTCAAGGTCGCCAAGGTGGCGGTGATGGACTGGTCTTTGAGCATGCCTATGATGCTGTTTATGATTCAGTCAGTGGCTATTCGCTTAAGGGCGCTGGCGTTACTGAGCTGTTAAAGATTTACCGGTTTAAGCGCGACAATACTAGCCTCACTCCTGGTAGCGGCGATAACTCTGGAGCTTTGATTGAGTATACGATTGATGCCCCCGTGGGTGTATTGGCTGCAGGCGAAGCACTGTGGGTTCGTCTAAACGACACAACAGGCGGAACCTTAACGAGCGGTCCGGTTACAAATTCAACTGATGACCTTGATAATACTGACACTAATACGAACCATTGGGAAGTTCGTGACGCCGCAGATTCGCCGGAAAGAAGCTTTGATAACAAAGATGTATACCTTGTCGCTCGTAAAGAAACGATTAACGGGCACGAAGCATTAATTTTTGCAGACGGTACTGTTTTGCAAGAATATGGGCATTATATTAATAATCATGTAGAAATACAGGGGAGTTTTAAGCTTACTGGGCGGCCAGCGACTTCAGTTCTTTTTATTAGTGATACAGTTACTGGTGAAGTCGAGACAGATGTCGCTAATTTTTTCTATGATGAGGGCGCTGGCGAGTGCGGCATCCGTAACTTTCGAATAACAGATCAGAAAATTGATCAAGATGTTGCTGACGACGTTGATTTTCTGCCGACAATGAGTAATAAAACATTGCGTATCGGTCACCTAACGTCAACAACGCATATTCTTGGTGACTTGATTGTTGATGGTACCACTGTTCAGGCCAATGTTGAGCAACTGCAGGTAGAAGATAAAGTTATTACATTAGGCGTTGGTAATGCTCTTGACGGCGGATATGGCAGCGGCATTGAGGTTGCCGATGATACTCGAGATAGTACCCAGATTGATACCTTCAATACTCAGATTTACGCCGATTTGACTGTAAGCGTAACTGGCTACAATATTGGCGATATTATTGGTGTCAGTGCGGTATTGGATGTTGGTGGTATTACGGCAGGTCAAATCGGTGGCGAATACGAGCTTAAGGCCACTGGTGCTGTTGCGGGCGATGCAGAGATAGTAGCTGGTAAACTGCGCATTTGGACTGCTGGAACAGCGACGAGCAGTGCATCATCCACTACCACTCCTCCGAAAACATTCAAGAAACCGTGGTCGGTTAGAGTCAGCGATGCCTCTGGTGCTTATACTGGCATTACTAGTTGGGCAGTTAGGGTTAAAGGCGTAGCTACGACGCCCACTATTACGCCAGTTGTTGATTATGGTATCGTTCCTACTGCGCATTCAGTAAATATGCAGGCTACCCGTATTCCATTCGTTAACGATGATAATGCAGGTCCGTCAGACGACTCCACATTAAACTTCTCTTCCAAGCTGACGTGGGACGACGCAGCCGAACTGATGAAAATTACTGGACATCTCGTTCCTGGGATTGACGACACCTACGATCTTGGTGAAAATAGTACACCACTACGCTGGCGCTACCTTTATATTGGCCCAGGCAATGACTCTGGCATTGTGATTGGTGACTCGTATCTATATGAAGATAGCGCTAACCATCTGAAAACAGACGATGAGTTAGAGATCGATCTGGCACTTTTTCTTAACTTGCATGCCCAACTTAAAGCCTATGCAACCGGCACCGCACCTACTGTATTTCCTGCAAGTGGTGATGATCTCAATGTATTTGCTCGAGATGGCTTTATTTACCAGCAAGACCTCAATGGCGATCTTCGACTGTTGACCAATGTCGAGGGAAATATCTATGAAGAGATTGTAGATATAGTTACGGGCGCGTCCGGTAATAACCAGATGGAGCCCACTACGGGCACGTCTACCGTTGCAATTCCATTAGATAGCCGCCATTTGGTTGCTACTCCGGAGAATTCTACGGCAGATACTGTTTCTGGGTCTGCGACAGTTACTGTAAACAAGCTTGGCCACGGCCTATCAAATGGCGATTTAATTACAGTAATGACTTCCACCGCAATTGGTGGTATTTCTGCGGCAAATCTTTCGGTTACGAATGCCGCTATTTTTGGCGTTACGGCAAATACTTTTCAATACACCGCTTTAGCCCCGGCTCTTCCTGCTTCGCCTCCGTATTCAGGTACTCTTGATCGCGTAACTGCCCTATTTATCAGACAATTTACTGTTGGTTATGGCGAATTAGAAATTTATAGAAACGGCCAGCAGTTAAATAGAGGCGAAGATTACGATGAGGCTGGACCCAGCACTGTTACGTTTTATATAGATAAAGAAGAAACTGATATATTTACTTTTCGAATTGACGCCAATGGCGGTGCTTATATTGTCAATATGGCTGGCGGAACAAGTCTTCAAGCCGCTTATAATGCCGGTAATTCAATTAATATTGCCACCGGAACTCCCGTAACAATTACAGGGGCTTCTGGTAAATTGCTACATGTCGCTGGCGATATGCAAGTTGATGGCGTAGTTGATCCCAAAGGTATTACATTTACACGGGAAGGTGGTAATCCGCTACCCGTTGGCTCAGATGGTCTCTACGTAGATAGTAGCGGCAATCTTATTCAGATTCGTAATGGATTAGCTGATGTTGATATTACTGCAGTAGCAACAGGTAGCGCAGAAGCCAAGAACGTTAAAGGTACGTTAGAGAATCAATCCGGTAGCTTGTTGACAAAACTGACTCCCGTTTCAATCGATGCCGCTGGATCAATGGAGACGACCGACGTTAGTGATGAAAACTCAGTAGACTCGCTGGTTGGTATTGTGGTCGCAGATATTGCTGATGGAAGTAGTGGAAAATATGCAATGGACGGACTAATCGAGAATATTACGACATCCTTTGCGTTGGGCGATACTGTTTTTATTAACAAAACTGGTGGTTTAACTAATATAAAACCAACTATTGGCGTTGGCGGCTTTCTTGCTGGAGATTTTGTGATTCGTGTTGGTGTAATTTCAAAAAATCAGGATATTCCCGCTAACAAAGATTTAATTGTGCGAATTGCCCAGGTTGGGCAACTTTAGGAGGCACTATGGATAAGATTGATGTTGAAAAGCTGAGCGATGAGGAAATCGAGGAGTTGCAAAAAGAAATTGGTAAGAAAATCGGTGGGTTATTTAATAGCTTACGCGAAGAATGTCGCCAATATCTTGAGCCATTTGGCATAGATATCAAAATTAGCTACCTAATGTTTCCTAAGGGTACAGACTTGAGTCAAATCTTGAATATGACTGAAGATAAAGCCAAGGACGAAGCTGACGCTGAAATTAAATAAATAGTGACCCTTGATGGTAAAATAATCATCGGAACGTATCAACAATGAATTTTACGATAAGAGGGTAAAAATGGCTACTGTGTCTCGTCTTTCTGCTCTAATTAGTGGTGCGCAACGGAATGTCAATTTGGCAGCTTCTGGTGCCGGTATTCAAGTTGATATATTGGAAGTTGGCGCAACCGCTCCTAATACTTTGACCAAAACAATTCTTGGTAACTTAATTAGCTTGCAGAATGCGACCGATTTTTCAGACGGCACGAACTCCCATACTCATGACGGTCGGTATTATACCGAAACCGAAATTGGTGCGGTCGCTGATGGTGCAGCTGGTGCGGATCTCGTTGGTGTTACTGGTATTGCCGGTATTTTGGCTGGTGCCGATACCACCGTACAAGCCGCCCTCGAGGCATTTAAGACATATATTGACGACTCGATTTCCGGCAAAGACGACGCCTCTGAGATCACATACACCGCCATTCAGCCTCTCGATTGGGATGGTGATGTGCAGCCTGGTAATGTAAACGCCGCTCTTGACCAATTAGCTGAACGTGTTGATGACAATGAGTATGATATTGGCACTAAAGCGGCTGACGCTGATGTTCTGAAAAAAGATGGTAGTGTTGAGCTTTCCTCCGATTGGGATGTTGGTGGCGTTAATAAAATTACTGGCATAATCAATCCCACTGTGGATAGCGATGCCGCAAACAAAGCATACGTTGACGCTACGGTCATTAGCCAAGGCCAAGTCAAAGAAGCCATTTTGGTTGTTGAGCAAATCAGCGATGCCCAAGGTATTCTCGCTGCTCTTGCTGCTTGGGTAGCCACTAACCCAGCAGTTAGTGATACATTCATCCTAGAAGATGGAACAAACACAGAGACTTATACTTTCAAAGCAGCTGAGTCTGCCGCATTTGATGTTGAAATTGGCGCTACTGCCGCAGACACCATGGTTAATTTGGTGAATGCGATTAATGCAGATTCGTCATTCTGGGGTGCGAAGTTCAATGCAGACGCACTCGACTCAATGAATGCAGACGGTGTTGCTGTAATTTATGAACTTACGTCGGCTTCTGGCGCTTCCACTTCCCGTGCATACGGTTCGATCGCAGCAGATCAAGCCTACGTGCAAATTGTTGAATATAATGGAGAATCTGAGTACAGATCAGCTAAAGCGTCGATCGATCTGCCATCTGCAGACCCGGCTGCTGGTCGGTTTGGTCTTCGCCGCCAAGCCAGTGCTTTGGTGAACGGTGAGATTCATCTGTCGTTGGGCGATGACTCTCTTTATGAGTGGGATGATGACGGCTCTACCTGGGTTACGCTGGCCGCTGGTGCTGTTCCTGAGGCTACTTCAGCTTCTGGTGGTGGTGTAAAAGGTAAGTGGACCGCCGATAGCGACAAAGGCCTTTTGATTTCAAGTGGTGTCGGTGAAGTCAAGATTGATGACTCGACAATCAACTTTAGCTCCGGTAGCTTGCAGATTAAAGATCTTGGTATCACGAACGCCAAGGTTAGCGCTTCTGCGGCCATTGTTGAGTCAAAGCTTAGTCTTGATTATTCAACCAGCGGATTGAATACCGCAATTACCAACCATACCGGTAGCTCTAGTAACCCGCACAGTGTAACTTTTACGCAAGCAGTTACAGCTGACGGCAATACTGATATTTCTGCAGCAGAAGCCGAAACCCTGACCGATGGCTCTAACGCTGACAGTCTTCATCAACACGGAATTACTAAGAAAACCATGGTTGCCGGTGAGTCGTTTGCGGCCAACACGACCTTTGCTGTACGGATGTCGATCAATGGCGAGACCGATGGTCGCGTTTATAAGGCAGACCAAGACGTTTCAGCCACAGATACTGCTTACGTGATCGGGCTTGTAAGGCCAAGTGGAGCAGTCGCTGCCGGTGAGAGTATTGACGTCATCCTTCTTGGCGAGATTGTCTCCAGTGTTGCATTTACTGCATCGCAAGACGAAGGTAAGCCGGTATTCCTCGGGTCATCTGGCGTACTTACCCTTACTCCTCCTGATCCTGAGGCTACTTCGGATAAAGCTACTGTAAGAGTTGGTACTGTTGCTTTGACAGGGGCCGCCAGTACTGCTAAAATTATGGTACAAGGTATCCAAATGGTGGGTATTACATGATTCGGAGTTTAAATGCCTGGTGGGCAACGTTTATCATTACAGAACGGTGTGTTGAAGCAGACTGCAACTCATAACATAAAGGATGCGACGTCTGGTTCTTATACTGTATCTAATAGCGACCCATACACTACTTACATCGTAACTCATGCCCCTGCGGGGGCATATCTTTTTACCTTACCTAGTGCTAGTACTCATGACGGTCGAGAGATCACTATTGTAAAAACAGGCCAACTTATTGGTGAAGGTCAAGGCAATGAGCGCTGTATCCGTATTCAGTCGGCTAGCGGAACCGTGGGCGGTCAGACAGAACAAAGGATGTACCTTGATGGTTCGGTTATGGTTGTTGTGGCCCGAAGCAGTAAGTGGTTTATTAAATCGCTAATAGAGCAGAATGTTTTTAGTATGTATATTCGTGGCATAAGCGCAGCTGGTTGGGAGGACTATGTCTTTAGTCGCAATATGAATATTTTTTCGTTCTCGCCGTTGGCAGACCATGTCGGTAGTTCTAGTACCACATCAGCTGCTTACTTATCTACAAGTAGCGGGTCTGCTTATTGGCCTCTCGGTTGGCGTCCGCTAATTGGAAGCTCTAGGGCTGGTACGGGGAGAGGGAGAGACGACGGCAGAAGCCCGTCGACCATCAACGCTTTGTTTGTTAACATGGGTACTGGCGGTGCCAACTCCCTTAGGTGGGGTTTTCAGCTGAATGGCTTTGCGGCTGGTACAAATACAAAAGGGATCTTGCGGTCTACTTTTCGTTACACTTGTGATCAAATTTCACAATAATTGACTGGATTGGAAGATGCCTAAAGACAGATTAGCGTTACAAAACGGTACCCTAAAGCAAGTTACGGACCAAAACACTTACATTAAGGTTGATGGTAACTATGTGATTCCCGATAGCGATCCATATACTCTATATGTTGGCGCTTCCCCTTCTGCCGGAAATTCACGCTATATGACGTTACCAGCTGCTGCAAATCACCCTGGACGCCGAATTACTATAATGAAACTTGGATATTATACCGGTGAAAGTGCGCTTCGGATATTATCCAGTGGGGGTAATGTTGGCGGTAGATCTGAACAACGAATGTATATGGATGGATCTCATATTCTGGTTCGCAGCGACGGAACGAATTGGATAGTTGAAGAGCTATTTGAGTCAGGCATCGCTACTTTATATTTACGTGGCATGGGGGCTGGGTCGCAAGATTACAAAATAACCAGGAATATGAATCATTTCCAGTTCACAATGCAGGGTGATCATGTTAACTCAGCAACTTCGTCTTCAGTGGCTTACCTTTCGTATCGCAGCGGTGGGCAGGATTGGTACTATGGCTGGCGTCCAGTGAGCCAACGTTCGATGTCTAGTGTTGTCCGTGGACGCGATCAGGGTGCTTCTACAACATACGACGCGGCTTTTATCAATTTTAATAATACTGCATATCCTGCGGCTGTAAATAATACAATATATTATGGCTTCGGTATAAATAGCTTCAGCAGTGGCGGACCTTACGAAAAGGGGATAGAGACGAGTACTTTTTGCTATGTATCTGATAATATAATCCAATAGGTTTCGTTATGCCTAAAAAACGAATGATACTTCAAGACTCTAGTTTGGGACAAACCCCGGTCCAAGCTGCGGATCATAATGTCAAAGATTTGACTGGCTTAGGCGCTGGTGTGGATTATACTATTTCCGATGGCGATCCTTGGGATGTTTATGTGATCACTCATGATACTGGAGCTGGTGCCCGCGTTATTTACTTACCTTCGGCTGCAAACAACGAAGGTCGGGAAATTACAGTAGTTAAGACAGTATCGGCGCTAGGCGGCAATAGCGGTCGCGCAACTTACGCATTGATTATTCAAACGGTGAGTGGAAGTATTGGCGGAAGGTCTCAGCAATATTTATATTTAGATGGCGGGTACTTAAAAGCGTTTAGCAATGGTACAAATTGGATCATTACTGCTTTGGTCGAAGAAGACATTGTAGACTTGGGTATGGATAACTCTCTCGCCACAACGTATCAGAATTATAAGATTCATCGCTCAATGAATAATTTTACTTTTGGGCTCCAGAGCGACCATTTGTATACTGGGACTAATACGCAATTCCACCTCGGGGCTGGACCTGCAGCAAGTGTAACATACTTTCCTGCAGGTTGGGCCCCTTATACCACTCAGGTCTTTTCGTCTCCATCCAGAGGGCGCGACGACGGAGCTAGTACAACCCGCCTACCAGCCTTTATTCAAGTTCGGGCAGCTGGAGCTGGAACTCTTTATAACGCACGGATACTGCGCGATTGGACATGGTCTAACTTTACGAGCGCGAATGCGACAAAGGGACTTTTGGAGTCAACATTTTTCTATACAACTGATAGAATTCAGCAGTAAAAGAGGTTAGTTATGGCAACCAAACTTAAAGGTCAACAGTCGATTAGCATCGATCAATTAGATCAGATTGTCGATTCAACGACCAAAAACTATCGCGAAGTCACGCGGGCAATTAACTCTGAGCTAACGATGCCTTTGCGCATGACCACAAACGGCATTTATACTGTAAGTGTTGATTCTATTGTCGTAACTAACCCAGAACACGGTAGAAATCGTACAATTCCGCCTATTTCAGGCGTCGTGCCTCCATTTACATCTGGCGCGATTGCTGTTCCGAATACTAACGGCGGAAGTCTTTCGCCATCGCCCGGCGCTGGGTCTGTAACACTGAGTATTTCTACTGATTTATATTATGTTAAGGTTGGTGTAAGCGTTAATACTGCGGGGCAGCTGGTCGTTACACTCGGTAGCGAAGGCAGTACTGTCAGTAATGCTGGAGAGCCAGATACGCCACCAAGTACGTACGGTGTGGGCTATTTTGTTGTCCAGCGCGATGATTCACTCTTGCCTGGTGCAAGTATCCAAGTTTTAAGTAATTCAGATATTTATCAATATACTCATAGTGGTATGCCTGAGACTATTATTCGCCAAAATAAAAACGCCCAGCTAGTGGCTGGCGGCACCTGGAGCTGGAATTCTGGAACAAATACGCTAGCTTGGTCTGCTGATGCGTATATTAGTATTGGTGGAATTGCCCACAATGTAAACAGAATAGCTGCAGGCAATAGTACTGGCTTAAGTGCTGGCGATCGAGTATTGTATGTTGAATTGAGGCGCAGTGGTGGTGCTGGTACTTTAACGGTCAACAGTGCAGCAATTAACGCAGTAAACCTTACTGATGATACATTTATTATTGCTCGTCGGATCGGCAATGACGTAATGCTCGCTGAAACATTCCTTTTAGTGAATGGCAATAAGCTGAAGCTTGGCGAAGTCGGCCCCTTAACAAATAAGGGCGACATTCTTACTCACGATGGAAATAATTTGGTTAGGTTGGGGGTAGGTACTGATAACTTTGTTTTAACTGCCGACAGTAGTGCTGCTGGGGGTTTGAGTTGGGCGTCTGTATTGGTTGAGCCGCTTGGCATGGCCAATGGTGACATGTTGTATAAAACCGGTGGAGCTATCGATAAACTAGACCATCCTGGTGATAGTTCCTATAATGTAGTAAAAATGACAGGCACTGTCACAACTTCAGTGGGTCAGATTGACAATACTGGGTTTTTCGACCAAACTGGTGCCGGTGGAGCAAAAGCGACTTCCGCACTTTGGGGGGTTATTAAAACATACCACCCAGAATTAAACGCCAATAGAATACAAAATCTTTCTTGGACTGCGAGTGATAGTAAAAATGTGCCAGTTGACAAGGATATTATTGTTTGTAATACAGGGCCTTATGGGGCCACACTAAATCTTCCTATTGCCGCGAATTTTGGCGGTAGAATGATCACTATTGTTAAAAACAACGATAATCCGGGGCAGGCGCTTGCTCGACTTCGAATACGCGATACCACATCTAGTATTGCTGGCCAAGTTTCCCAGAACATGCACCTAAGCGGCTCTTGCACGGTTTATTCTGATGGGTCAAAATGGATTGTAATTGATTTGCGTGAAGATTCAGATATTGCCGGAACGATATATTTAAAGAACTCAGGAGGGCTTACCCTGGCTTCGAGCGATGTTTACGTTAGCCGTCGCGGAAACAAAATGACGATGACCTTAGATGGCCTTATTGATACAAGCAGTAACACTCGTCTGTATCTTAGTTTTGACACTACCACCACGACGGTGGGTTGGCCGGTAGGATGGAGTGTGATCACAAGCGGTAGTGCGTATTCGTCGCCAGTGCTTACATTGGACGCAGCAGGAGCTTCTTCCCCTTCTATTCCATATTGGGTACCAGGAATTGTTCAAGTACCACAGTCAGGAAATAACCCGCAGATACGGCGGAACAATCTCTGGTCATCTACGTACCTTGGTAATTTTTCGGCTTCGTCCGGTAGTCGCGGGGTTGGTAATGTAACTTTTACGTACTTAACAGACCAGCTTGAAAACTTCAACTAAAGGTTGACATAAACATAAGAAATAGTTATCCTTAGGTATCGTTATTCGCACTTCGCGAACGCGAATGTCTAAGGATTTTCTATGTTTGTGCAATTACGACAATTTTTTGCACCAAAAGGGAGTAAGAAATTGCAAGCTTTTGAAGATGCCCTAGCTCATACACTGAAATACGAAGGTGGATATAGCCACGATCCCGATGACCCTGGCGGTGAGACCAATTATGGTATAACAAAAAGAACCGCAGTATCGTATGGTTATGTGGGCTCAATGAGAGACATATCGCTCGAAAAGGTTAAAAACATATATAAAGACGGTTACTGGGATAGAAACAAACTAGACGAAATCTCAGGAATTAAACCGGAAGTTGCAGTAGAGATATTCGATGCTGGTGTGAATACTGGTGTTGGCCGTGCCGCACAGATTTTGCAAAAAAGTCTAAACCTCATGAATCGTAGCGAAAATGACTTAATCGTCGATGGTATCATTGGGAAACGAACGATT
>Ga0180431_10008273_pt1 | contig 11966 bp, 7 predicted proteins | sample SS_ome_11_FD_132459 | JGI IMG/M metagenome (GOLD analysis project Ga0180431, IMG submission 132459) | Hypersaline lake sediment archaeal communities from the Salton Sea, California, USA - SS_1_MS_1 metaG | ecosystem: Environmental > Aquatic > Non-marine Saline and Alkaline > Hypersaline >... | reverse complement strand
CCGCGGTACGGCCGGCCGGCAGGTCAAAGTAGTTGTCGCTGAACAAGACCTCGGCACCGTCCAGTTCCAGCCAGACGAAGCGGGCCAAGGCCTGGGCCGTGATTTCCACCTCAAAGCCGCCATTTGCCTCTCTGACAGACATACGCAGCCCGGGGTCGCCCAGGACGAGATGCTTGTTGGGCACGAAGGGGAGAGTGCCCAGGCTCAGCCGCTCGTCGCCCTGCCACAGCTCGTAGGCCAGCACGACGTCGCGGCGCACGGCCTCCCTGAGCGTAATCGAGGGACCGGCGGCGACCCGGTCCGCAAAATCGAGCGCGCACACCTGCACCGAACTCAAGGCAGGCACGAGCACGGCCTCCTCCCCCGCCTGCAGGACCTCGCCCGCCATCGTCTCCAACGACCAGCGGACGGTGCCCTGCCACTCCTCGGTCAGATCGCTGGTGACGTGGAGCGCCACCTCTGGCCCCTGATCCTCGGCCGAGAGCAGGACGGGCGCATAAAAGCGCCGGGCGGCGTAATGGAGCACCTTCCAGCGCCCGAAATAGTCCAGGCTGGCCCAGGAGGCGACGGGCCAACAGTCGTTCAACTGCCAGTAAAGGGCACCACTGGTGCAGCGCCGGTTCCGGCGCCAGTATTCCACGCCGGTGCGCACCGCCTCGGCCTGGAGCAACTGGGTCAGGTAGACCAGCGACTCGAAATCCCTGGGCAGGCGAAAGTGATCGGTCATATAATTGATGATCTTGCCATTGCCCGCCGCGTTGCGCTGGTGGTGCTCCATGACGTAGGAGGTCATGTTCCAGTCCGCCTCGTCGGCATAGGTGCGCACCGTCTCCAGTGGCGGGAGCGACTGGAAGCCGAACTCGCTCACAAAGCGAGAGTCGTGCTCCCAATATCCCTTGAACGGCCGGTTGCCGTGCCACACCTCCCAGTTGTGGGTATCGCCGGCCTGGACACCGTTGGGGTTCTCAAAGGGAACGTTCGACGAGGGGGAACTGGGCCAATAGGGATGATCGGGATCCTCGGCGGCGCATATCTCGGGCAGGAGATGATGGAACATGCGATCGTAAGCCGCCTTGTAGCGCTGGGCGTCTGGCTCATTCCATCCCCACTGATCCCACCCCCACTCCATCTCGTTGTTGCCGCACCACAGCGCTAGGCTGGCCCGATGGCGCAGGCGACGCACGTTCTGCACCGCCTCGACGCGCGCGCTCTCAAAGAACGCATCGTCGTCGGGATACATGCTGCAGGAGAAACAAAAGTCCTGCCAGACCAGGATTCCATACTGGTCACACAGGTCGTAGAAGCGCTCTTCCTCATAAAGGCCCCCACCCCACACGCGCAGCATGTTCATATGCGCCAGCGCCGAGCTGTGGATCAGGTGCTCCAGGTGAGCATCACTGAGACGGGTGGGGAAAGAGTCGGCCGGGATCCAGTTCGCGCCCTTGGCAAAAATGGGCACACCGTTGACGACGAACTTGAACGAAGTGCCGAACTCGTCCGGCTCCTGGCGCAACTCGATCTGGCGCAGGCCAAGCTGGAAAGAGCGCGCGTCACAGATGGTGTCTCCGCGATAGAGGATCACCTCGACACGGTAGAGCGGCTGAGCGCCATAGCCATTGGGCCACCAAAGCTGCGGGTCGGCGACCTGAATCTCGAGTGTGCCGGCCGTCGCATCCCCCTTCAAGACGACCTTGGCCTCCCGCGTGCGCCCATCGGGCGCGGTGAGGCGCATAACACACTCTAGATCGACATCCCGCCAGCGCTCGACGGTCAGACCAGCGTTGACGGCGACATTCGCTTCGGCGTGACGCTGGCGCAGGTGAACGTCTTCGAGGCGCGCAAGGGTATACCCCTCCAGGCGTATGTCCTTCCAGATCCCGATGGGCGGCAGTTGCGGCCCCCAGTCCCACCCGAACTGGCACGGAGCCTTGCGCAGGTGAGGGCCGCCGGGGATGGCCTGGGATGGCCCCACCAGCGGCTGCTCCTCCTGGCGGGCGCGCATGGCCGCCACCGGCGAGGAGAACGCGACGTGCAGCTTGTTCTCGCCTTCGACCAAGTGCTCGGTAATATACCAGCGATACCGCCGAAACATGTTGTCCGTGTGCCCCAGGGGCTGGCCGTTTAGCGTGACTTGGGCGAGCGTATCCAGCCCATCGCAGACGAGAAAGACTCGCTCCTCGGCCAGCAGATCGGATGAGACCTGGAAGACACGCCGGTATTCCCAGTCGCGCTCGGCGACCCACTGCACCCGCAGCTCGTTATCGGCGACGAACGGATCGGGGATACGATCGAGGGCCAGCAGATCGGTATGGACGGAGCCGGGCACGGAGCCGGGCGCGAGATCCGCTCCGGTCCCTATATCTCGGAACTGCCACTTGCCGCTAAGCGATTGAATGTGCATGTCGTCTTTTTCCCTTGTCAACAGTAGATTCGTCTTCGGCCCGCGTCTCGTGTGGAAGAGGGCCAGCGCCCGCGCTGCCACCGGCTCCGCAGGAGACACGCACGACCAGCTCGGTCTGGACGGTAGTCTGAAGGGACCTGTCCGTCTCGCCAGCAATGCGGTCGCAAAGGTGCTCGACGGCCAGCTTTCCCATAACCTCCAGCGGTTGATGGACAGTGGTCAGTGGTGGGCGGAAACTGGCCGCGGCGGGGATATCGTCGAAACCGACGAAAGCGACGTCTTCAGGGATGCACAACCCGGCCTGATCGAGCACCGCCATCGCGCCAAAGGCAATCCGATCGCTGGCCGCGACCACCGCCCGCGGCCGAGGATCCACCTCGAGCAGGGTGCGCATCGCGTGTCGCCCCGTCTCCTCGTTAAAGCCCAACCCTGGCACAATCCATTCCGGCCGGATCGGGATACCCCAGGCCTCGAGCGCAGCCCGGTACCCCGCCAGACGGTCCCGGCTCACGGGCATCCAGTTGGGACCGCACAGGATCGCGATACTCTGGTACCCCAACTGCAGCAGGTGCTCGGTCGCCACGTACCCTCCCTGGTAGTTGTCGACAGAGATATAGTCCAGCCCGGTGTGATCATACTGCATGTCGATCAGCACGCTGGGAAATCCCTCGCGCGCCATTGCCCGCAGCGACTCCAGGCTGCTCTCGACGGGGATGAGCACGAGCAGCCCATCGATGCGCCGGCTGCGCCACAGCCCCTCCAACAAATCGGCCTGGAGATCGGCCCGCTCGGGAGGGTCCAAGGGATTGGCGGTCAGCAACATCCAGTATCCGCGTTCCCGCAGTTGATTCTGGACACTGTTGATCACAGAGGTACAGAAGGGTGTGATTACGTCGGGGACGACCAGGCCCACCACACCGGTCCGGCGGCAGGAAAGGCCCACCGCCTGGGCATTGGGGTGGTAGTCCAGATCAGCGATGGCATGGAGCACGCGCTCACGGGTGGACGCGGCCACATCGGGCCGGGCGTTGAGCACACGCGAGACAGTCGATGCCGAGACACCCGCCCTGCGGGCCACATCCTGAATGCTGGGGCGATCCTGAGTCCGTATGGACACCTACAACTCCCGACACAACCTGATACAAGAGGGCAACTCGCCGCCCTGGTAGCGCTACCGGTACCGCTACCGGTAGCGCTACCGATAAGATACCAGAGAATCGAAGGTTTGTCAAGGAATTTTAAGATATCCCGCCCATGTAGGCAGCACGGTGCTGTAGGCAGAGACGCTGACGCCAAAGGTGAGCGTCGCCTGCCGCATCCAGCAGATTTCATAGTGCCCCACAAGAGTCACAACCACCGTTCCAGAAACCGCACCACCTCCGCGCGCATGGCCGCGGTCTCAAAATGGCCAGTATCGTATCGCAGCAATCTCCATGCCTCCGCAGCGTTCTCCGCCTCGTAGACCCGGCGCAGCTCGGCGTCGATGCGGTCGAGGCCGGCGGGAGGGGTCAACCGGTCAAAGTTCCCGGCCAGACTCAGGTGGGCGCGTGGAGCGACGAGCGCGTTGATCTGCGCGGTGCTAAAGTGCTTGAGCAGACTGGGCACATAGTAATAGATGCCGTGGCCATCGAGCCCCCGTGCATCGACGAGGGCCTGGAAATCGGTCAGGCAGCAGAGATCGACGCAGACCCTGATCCGAGGATCCAATGCAGCCACCCACCAGGCCATGGTGCTGCCCATCGATATGCCCATCGTCGCCAGGCGATCGGCGTCCACATCCGGGCGGGATACCAGATAGTCGATCGCGCGCAGGCTGTCGTAGACCATCATGCCCCACATGACGCGCCCGGTCCAGAGCATCTCTTTGAAAATCTCGGATTCGGACCGCCCCCGTCTCTCGCCGAAAGCCCAGGCATCGATACACAGCGCGGCGTAGCCACGCTGTGCCAGCGCTTGAGCGTAGGGGGGCCTCTGCAATCCATCGCGGCCGGCCACGAGCTCATCCTTGCCCAGCACGTAATCCCCCCCGTGGGCGTGGTTGTACAGGACAGCAGGAAATGATCCTCGTGCCCTGGGGCGGACGAAATACGCCAGGACAGGCTCAATCCCGTTCAGGTCGAGGATCAGTTTCTCCAAGACGTAGGATTCCCGCTCCTCCTCACCGATCTTGATGGGCGATATCCTCCGTGTACGGTCAGGCAGATCTCCGAGAAGACCGTAAAGCTGATTGCGACGCTGCTCTTTGTTCAGCGGCATATGACCTACCCCCTTCCTATGCGCTGGGAACCCACCATTGTCAGAGACCAGTCGATGACCCCGGAATCGTGCTGTTTCAGTGAGGTTCGATGACGACGTCCTTCCAGAGACGGACCGCGATCACCGAGGCGGGGGGATTGCTCACCCACGGCTTTGCCAACAGGTGCAACCGGCCATAGCTGAGGGGCATGATCGCCGCTTCCTGCACCAGGATTCTGTCCGCCTCCTGGTACAACCTAACCCGCTCCCCCTGGTCCATCACCTGGCTCGCTCTCTCCACCAGCCCCTCATAGGCCTCGTTCCGCCATCCGGTCTGCTTCCAGCGAAAACCAACCCTCAGAAAGTTGTCGGGATCGAAAAAGTCGGCCGCCCACCCGGTGAGCCACAGATGGGGCGTCCCGCTGCGCAATGTATCGAAATACGCCCCCCCCTCCACCGCCTGCCACACGATCTCTACCCCCAGGTTCTCGCGCCACTGAGCTTGCAGGTACTCGGCCGTGAGAGAAGCAGGGGCACCCGGTGGTAGCCACAGATCGACAGTGGGAAAGCCACGACCGTCCGGATAGCCAGCATCAGCCAGCAGTTCCCGCGCCTGCTGGGGGTGGAAGGGCAGACCGATCCCGATCGAGTGCCCCGGCATCCCCGGCGGCACGAACCCACCCGTGGCCGGGAGAGCCCAACCCTCCCCGATTACGTCCACCAGTGTCTCCCGATCCACGGCGAGGACAAAGGCCTGACGCACCGAACGGGCGTCGAAGGGCGGACGGGCGACGTCGAATCCCATGTAGAACGTGGCCAACTCTGGTACCGCGATATACTCCCCGGCGTGCCGCTGGCGTGCGCTCTCCATCTCTGCCGATGGAAAGAACGTCATATCCAGGATATCCAGGCCATCGGCCTCATACGTCCCTAGCCTGGCAGTCTGTTTCCCGCGAGGAAGGAGCGAGATCTCCACCCGCTGCACATTTCCCATGACCCTACCACGATATGCGGGGTTACAAAAGAGGGTCATAGACTCAGCCTGGTCCCAGGACCCAAGCCGAAACGGGCCATTGGTGACAATATTCCCGACCTCCGTCCAGGCTTCGCCGTGTGCTTCCACCGCGTGCCGGGGCACAGGATACATGGCAGTGTGGGCCAGCAGATGGAGGAAATAGCCCGCGAGCCGCTCCAGTTCCACGACCAGGGTGGATTCATCAGGCGCCCACACCCCCACGTCCTCCGCCCTGCCCTCCCCCCGATGGTAGGCCTTGGCTCCCTTGACGTCGTACAGCAGGCTGGCATTGACCGATCCGGTGGCCGGGTCCAACACCCGCCGCCAGGCGTACACAAAGTCGCCCGCCGTCACCGGAACCCCATCGCTCCAGCGCGCATCATCCCGCAGCCGGAAGACGTACCTGCGCCCGGCCTCGGACAGCTCCCAGCTCTGCGCCACGCCTGGCAGGACCTCCATCTGCGCACTCAACTCCACCAACCCACTGAAGAGCTGCTCGATCAGGTCACCCGAAGCCGTGTCCGATGCCATCGTTGGATCGAGGGTCACCGGGGGGTCACAGCTTATCCGGAGCGCGTGGGGAGCAGGCGGCCGGTCGACGCGCAAGGTCTCACCGACCCGCCGCCACAGTGCAAAGCCTTCCTCATAGGTTTCGCGCGCCTTCCGGAACTCGAAGGAAGCGTGATAGGTCAACCCCAGCTTGATCAACGTCCGGGCTGCCCGCTCGTACTCCTCGCCTTCCCTGAGGAACGCCAGCGCCCGCCGGTAATAGTCGATCGCCTCCTGGTTGGCATAGGCCAGGCGCGCACGATCGCCCGCGCGCAGCAGATATTCGGTCGCTTTCCCCGGCTCCCCCGCCCGCTCCCAGTGATGGGCGAGCAGCCCGACCTGCTCCTCGACTCGATCGGGGAACAAGCGCTCCAGCGCCTGGGCCACCAGCCGGTGAGTGGCACGCCGTTCCTTCTTCAGCAGGCTGTTGTAGGCCGCATCCTGGGTCAGGTGGTGCTTGAAGATGTACTCCAGTTCCGGCACCTGCGCCCGCTCACGTATCATCTGCTCCTGCTGCAAGGTCAGGAGATGCCGATCGAGATCTCGCTCCTCCCGTGCGATGGCCTCCAGCACTCGGCGGAGAAAGATACGTCCCACGACAGCCGCCAGTTGCAGGACCCGCTTGGTCTCCTCCTCCAGCCGGTCGACACGGGCCATCAGGATGCCCTGCAGCGTGTCCGGGATAGCGATGTCTTCCACATCCCGGGCCGCGTGCCACCGGCCGGTAGTTTCATCCTGCGCGACGGCCCCACTTTCCATCAACGAGCGGACGATCTCCTCGGCGTAGAATGGGTTACCCTCAGCGTGGCCAAGGATGCGATCCTTGAGCCGCTGCGGCAAGCCCTCCACTCTCAGCAGATTGCCCAGCAGCGCCTCGCTCGCGGCGGGGGAGAGCGGATCAAGCCCCAGGCCGGTATGGCGATGGGGATAGCGCTGGGCTGCGATCTCTTTGATGCGCCAGCACCCACGCTCTCTCTCGGGGCGAAAGATGCACAGAAACAGCACCGGGGTGCGCCCGGCCAGGGATAACAGTTGCTCCAGTAACTCTATCGAGGTCGGATCGGCCCAGTGGAGATCCTCGCAGACAATGACGAGGGGACACGGGCGGGCGGCGCAATCGAGCAGGATCTCTATCGCGCGGAAGGTGGCAACCTTGAGCTCCTCACCTCCAAGATCACGCACCCCGGCCTCGTCCTGGGCATCCAAGGGCAGGGACATGAGCCGGCCCAGATAGGGGTAAACCTCCGCGAAGCGCTCCGGGCATAGGGCCTGGACACGTGCCCGCAGGACGTCCCGGACGGCGACGGGCGTTTCCTCCACCGTCGCCCCCAGCAGCCCGCGCAGCACGTCCAGCCAGAGCAGATAGGCGATGGTTGTGCCGTACGACAGGCAGCGGCCCTCCAGCCAGTTGAGAGTCCGACGTCCAGAGTCCAAAGTCCGACGTCCAGCGTCCCCGGTCCGACGTGTCAAGTCCGGCGTCCGAGGTGGGAAGTCGGAGGACAGATCGACTCCGAGTTGGAGAGGAGTGCCCAGGACTCGAGATCGAAGCTCAGCCACGAGCCGCGACTTGCCCAGCCCGGCCTCCCCTACAATCGTCACGATGCCCCCGGTGCCGGCCTGCAGGCGCTCGACGGCCCCCTGAAGCGCGGCGAGCTCGGCCTCGCGACCCACTACGGGGGATTCGAGCCCGGCGATGCCCCGCATCCTGCCGGGGACAGCCCTGGAGGCCAGCAAGCGAAAGGCCGGAACAGGCTCCGCTTTGCCCTTGACCTGGACAGGGCCCAGCCGCTCGAACTCGAACAGCGGTGCGGTCAGCCGGTACGTGTCCGGGCCGACCAGGATTTCCCCCCGTTCCGAGACCTCCTCCAACCGCGAAGCCACGTTGACCGGGTCGCCCATCACCGAGTACTGTTGCCGCTCACGGGTGCCGATGCCCCCAGCGACGACCAGGCCAGTATTGATGCCAAAGTGCAGATCTAGGTCGACGGACCGCTGGGCGTTGAACGCTGCCAGTGCCTCCACCATGTCCAGGGCCGCCCGCAAGGCGCGTTCGGGGTCGTTTTCGTGCGCCACCGGCGCGCCAAAGAGGGCCATAATCTCGTCGCCGATAAACTTGTCGACGGTCCCCCCGTACCTTTCGACGACCGGTACCAGGCGCTCAAAGCAACCGTTCATCAGGTCACGCACTACCTCGGGGTCCATCGTCTCGGCCAGGGTGGTGAAACCGGAGACGTCGGCGAACATCACGGTCACCAGCTTGCGCTCGCCAGCCAACGCTGGCGCGGGCGGGCACACAGGCATTCCCTGTAGCTCCGCCAACTGCTGGCGCAGCGGTATCAGGGCTGTCTCGACGATCTCATCACCCAGGACCGCCCGCTGGGCTTCCACACCGGCGATGGCCGCCTCGAGCCCGGCTACCTGCTCCTCGAGCGTTGACACGGGGATGCTCCTTTCCGTTGCCGCGGGTGCCAGGATGGCTGTACCGCATGGGTGACGATTATAGCACAACCCGCCTCAGTGGCCCACTGCGGACAGTGGTCCGTGGGGAGCCGGGACTGCTTCAAGCATGGCATGCCTCTTGACCAAGGATCGAACTTGCGGGAATCGACAGTTGGGTCGATCTCGGCTATCATCGTCCAGCCTCGGAAACAGCGGCCGGTGGCCACAGGAGACCCTGTTACAGGGCACACGGCACCAAGACCCGGACAAGTCCGGGCATCCAGAGCGCCTGAACAGAGCACGATCCCCGGGCCACTTGAGGCGAACCCTCAATCGCGGAGATCGCTATGGAGCACTGGGATCTGGAGAACATGGGCGACCCGGAGAAGGACCGAGATCTGTATTACAAACGGTCGCCGTTCTTTTTTCTGAACCGGGTCCGCGCGCCGGTGCAGTTGATCTGCGGCGCAAACGATCCTCGCTGTCCGGCCAGCGAATCGATCCAGGCGCGGGACGCGCTGGCAGCACAGGGGAAGCCGTGCGACCTGGTGCTCTATCCCGACGAAGGGCACAGCTTTTTGAAGACCGAAAACGTGGTGGATGCGGAGAAGCGGAGGGTAGAGTTCCTGCCAGCAACTGAACAACGGGTGCCAAAGTGACAGCCAGGGGGCGAGTCGGCAGGACTGGGTACATCCCCTCTAGAATGATGCGCTGGCGCCTGCGCTCAAGGGGCGGGTCCGGCACCGGGACGGCGGATAGCAGCGCCCGGGTGTAGGAATCGACAGGATGATCGTACAGCTCGTCCTTTTCGGCCAGCTTCACAAGCTGGCTCAGATACATGACGGCCACACAGTTGCAGATGTGGCGCACCATGCTCAGGTCGTGGGCGATGAACAGGTAGGTCAACCCCAACTGGGCCTGCAGATCCTCCAGCAAATTGACTACCTGGGCCTGAATCGAGACGTCGAGAGCAAAGGTCGGCTCGTCGCAGACGCTGCACTCGACCATAGCTAGACAGGGGCGCAACATACAGACCGGGTGACGAGCTGGACGCCCCTGGTCGTGCGAGTAGAGGGTGGATAGGATGGGAGAGGTAGTGTGCCATCGCCTCGATGACGGAGCCGTGCACCTGCGTCCCTCCGGGGCCGTCGAAGAAGACGATCGGGCGACCTCCTACAGTCTGCTACAGCGCAGGGAACTCGGCGCGCAGTGAGGAAATGGCAGTGTTGTCCAGTGACATGGTTCACGCCTTATCCAGTTTATCCTTCACTCACCGACCAGTATCAGTTTCAGATCATTGACATTGGTCCCGGTCGGTCCAGTCTCAATGAGATCTCCCGTGATGTCCAGCAGATCAAATGCAGAATGCATTCGCCGATGCTCCTCGGCATCCAATCCGGCAGCCGTCGCCCGGGCCACAGTTTCGCCGTCCACCAAGCCTCCGGCCACAGCAGTGGGACCATCGGTCCCATCCGTATCCACCGACGCGGCGACGGCTCGGTCCTGGCCGTCAATCTGCAACGCGACGCACAGAGCAAACTCCTGATTGGGCCCCCCCTGCCCATACTGGTTATGAATTGTAACGACAGTCTCCCCGCCGGCGATGAGGACCGATGGTGGTGTGAGGGCTCGTGACGCCTGAGCGAAGGCCAGCGCCTGATCGGCGCTCTCGCCCTCCATCTCGGTGGTAAGGACGTGTGTCGAGTAGCCTAACTCTTCGGAACGCCGGACAGCCCCCCAACACGCCGCATCGCCAGGCACGACAATGAAGGAGTGATAGGAATACTCAAAAGCTTTCAGAGACTCAATCTCTGGACCGCGTTTGAGGTGTGTGCGAACCGAGGCGGTAACCCGCTCCCATAGGTCATACCTGTCCATTACTCTCCAAGCATCCTGGTAGGTAGAGGTGTCGGGCACTGTTGGTCCAGTGATGTAATCTAGCGGATCGCCCGTCACGTCAGAAACCGTGAGATTGATCAACTCGGCGGGGAATACCTGCTCGGCCAAGCGTCCACCCTTGATTCGTGACGCGTGCTTGCGTACAGCGTTGATCTCTCGAATTGAGGCTCCGCAGGTGAGTAGGATTTGGTTCAGCATCTGTTTGTCGGAAGAGTTGATTCCCTCCGGCGGCCAGGAAAGCAAGGCCGAACTACCACCCGTGATGACCGCAAAGACCAAATCGCCCCGATCGGCCTGGCGGGCCAAGGCCATCACCTCTTGGGCGCCGCGTGAGCTCGCTTCATCCGGCACGGGATGACCGGCTTCAATGACGCGAATCCGCCGTAGTTGAAGAGGTTCTCCGCGCTTGAGAACCACGAACCCATCGGTGATTCTCTCACCCAGCATTTCCTCTAGAGCCAAGGCAATGGGCTGACTGGCCTTCCCACCACCCACGACGTAGATGCGCTGCCACTCCTGCAGATCGTATTGGAGGTGGCCCACCGACAAGAGTTCTCCGTGCAGCTTGAGCAGATTTCTCGTTGCGGCGTACGGATCAGCGGCGTGAATGGCATGCTCGATGATGTCGACAGCCGCAGCCCGGAGGTCAAGTGGTCCATGGTCTAGGAGACGTTGTCGATTCTGGATCCCTTGCCAGCGCTTCATGGTCTCACCTTAGCGGAGACTCGTCACTTCCGCAACATCCCAACCAGCTACGCAGGCCAACGAAAGTTGCGCCCCGCATACACGGCCTGATCGCCGAGTTCCTCTTCGATACGCAGTAGCTGGTTGTATTTGCCAGTCCGTTCGCCGCGCACGGGCGCACCGGTCTTGATCTGACCACAATTCAGGGCTACGGCGAGGTCGGCGATTATGGGATCCTCCGTTTCGCCCGAGCGTTCCGAAACCTGCACACCGTAACCATGGCGACAGGCCAGTTCAGCTACGTCCAGCGCCTCAGTCAGTGTGCCGATCTGGTTCACTTTCCAGAGTACAGCATTGGCAGCCCCCATTTCGATCCCTTGTCGTAGGCGCTCTGGATTTGTGACGAAAAAGTCATCCCCCACCCACTGGACGTCCGGCAGCTCAGCGGTCAGTTCAGCCCAGCCTTCAAAGTCGTTCTCGTGAAGAGCATCTTCCACTGAGGCCAACCGATACTCGCGGCTCAGCTCGCTGTAAAGGGCGATCATGTCGTCGCGGGACATCTTTTTACCACTCATGTGATAGATTTGCTCATGCGGATTGTAAAAGTGGGTAGCCGCAACATCGAGACCATAGACGATTAGGTCGGTGTAGCCAGCGCGGTCTACCGCTTCGACGATAAAGTCTAGCGGCTCTCGTACACCGGTCATGGGGGGGACAAAGCCGCCTTCGTCGCCGACGTTGACT
>Ga0180431_10008270_pt1 | contig 11969 bp, 19 predicted proteins | sample SS_ome_11_FD_132459 | JGI IMG/M metagenome (GOLD analysis project Ga0180431, IMG submission 132459) | Hypersaline lake sediment archaeal communities from the Salton Sea, California, USA - SS_1_MS_1 metaG | ecosystem: Environmental > Aquatic > Non-marine Saline and Alkaline > Hypersaline >... | reverse complement strand
TCATGTCTCCCCCTACGCTGCCATCTGCTCTAGCTCGTCAAGCGCCACTAGTTCTGCTAGTTCGTCGTCGTCCAGATAGTTTGTAATATCCTCGATGCGGATATACTGCCAGCTAACACGATCGCCATTCCAGCACACGCGCGTTATGTCGTATTCGCCATCTTTGCGAATGTTGCCAGACACGCGCAACTGTTCGTCGTTGTCGCTATCCCACGCGTAGTCCAGAAAAGCGCGCTTCTCTTCTTGCGCAACTAAACGCGCTTGGCCTAGCGTGCGTGTGTAGTAGCATGAGTTAGGCAAGTAACCGTACAGACCAACTGTGACTGAGTAAACTCTGTTTGAGCGTGCCATGTTTCCCCCCCTCGTGTGTGTGTCCGTGTGTAGCTACATGGACAGTATACGATATGTAGCGTCAAATTTCAAGCGTTTTTGGTTACAAACAGGTTACAATCTGGTTACAAATAGTGTTACTCACACGCATACTAGCGCGTTATGAGCGTGTGCGCGTATGCGCGTGGCTCTAGGCGTGCCACGTTGGCGCGCGTGGGTGTGTGCTGGCGCGTGGCACGCTGGGCGACGCTGGCGCGTGGCGAGTGGTTGCGTACGTGTGCTCGTGTGTGGTGTCGTCGTCGTGTCGTCGTCGTCGCTGGCGCGTGTGCGCATGGTGGCGTGCTATGGCGTGGCGCGTGGGCGATGGGGGAGAGATGCGCTTGTGAGTGGTGAGCCCTCGCCCCACACCTGACCGCCTAACGCCAGCTATGCGCGCCCACACACGCGCGAGCTATGCGCGCAATGCGCCCCAGGCGCTAGCCCCAGGCGAGTCAGAGTATATGAGTTATTCTGAAATAACTAGGATACTCTAGCCACACGCCAGCACACGCGCGCACACTAGCACACTAGCCAGCACACGTTAGCACAAGCTAACAACCACGCGCGCGCACACGTTAGCATGTGCTAACACGGGCGCGCACGCGCCCACGGGCGCAAGCAGATATGCTAGTGTGGCAGGGGGGAGGGGGGGAGCCCCTAGCGATGGGGGTGGGGTATTGGTGAATGACCCCCTCTTTTATAGTAGGCCGCCCCCACTATCGCTTGACATAACGAGTGAACCCTTCCTTCAGCGTCCCTTCAGCGTTCCCTTCATACTGTGCGTAGCGGTTGACCACTGGTTTGCTATGGTCTTTTGTTGTACTAGAGACCATGAAACGTGATCCTGAAGGGAGTGAACCCTAGGTCCCATATACATACATTTTCTGTAATATTCCCAATAATGCTCAATTTACGGTTCATAGGGTTCATCGCTTCAGCGTTATGGGCGTTTAGGAGCCCCCGCGCGCCTACGACAAGGCAGCCCGCACGCACCTTGGAGAACTCGCCTACACCAACTTCTAGCCGCTATGCTGGTGGCATATAGCTGGGTCTGGGGTGCTTGACAAGTGTTTTTTTATAGTGTATAGTGGGATAAGAACATGCAGTAGGCACTGGGAGGCGCCTTGCGCAACCACACCGACATGGCAGACACTGGCCACGGGCTCATGGGCTACGAGGGGCTAGCGTGCGCCGTGATCCAGCAGTTCTTTACGGACGTGATAAACGATGTTGGCCGACGCGGGGCAGAGGGGTGGACGTTCTTCACAGAGGACAACCCGAGCCTGCGGTTCTGGGCAGACATTGCGGGGTTAGACATTGAGAAGATATGCTGGCGTGCCCAGCGTGCGATTCGTGAGAGGTATGCCGAGGCGATGCTGGAGGGGGCGCGATGACCCTAGGTGAATACACGGTGGCCGAGCACAAGGCCCTACACAACCTTGAGATGACCATGATAATTACCGTTAAGCGGCGCTGGTGGCACCATCACCTGGGACTGTGGGTGGTCAGGCTCGGGTTTTTGCTATTCGGATTCGGCAAAGTGCAGATTGAATACAATGTCAACAGTGATATGTAGTATCGTCGGTTGGGGCTACAGTTAGCTGGCGGCACGAAGATGGGGAAACCCGCCGCCGTTACCAGGTGCAACTCCTGGCTCATCCGCCTATTGTCAGCGAAGTTCGGCTCCATGCCGCGTGAGCCCTCTGGGCGACTGGTCAGGGCTCCTATACTGGCAGATTGGACTCCCGTGCTATGATTGTGTTCGGTTCTGGATTGGTAGCCAAGAGGTAAGGCGGCCTGGGTGCACCTGGGCCATCGCGGGTTCGATTCCCGCCCAGTCCACTGTGTCGGTAGGTTAGTGGTAAACCTTGCGGCTGTGACTCGCATAACGCGGGTTCGATTCCCGCCCGACACCTTCCGTTTACTGAAAAAGATCGCCGCACATTTTCAATAAAACATCAGAGAATGAAAAGGTTTTCAATGCCTCGCTAGTAACGCAAAGTGGAGATTTCGTTACCAAGGGTACGGGGAGTAACACGTCTGTAAGTAAGGGGGGTAGGATGAGTAGTGGTAGCCCGGTTGTAGAGACCGCAGACAGAGGCCCTACGCTGATGGAGATGGCGCGGCGAGTGGAGGAACTTGCCGAGGAGACATTGGCCCATCTGTGCGCCAACAATGGTATCATCAGAGATAGTGCCGAGGGTACACCGCCAAGGCCGTCGGCCACCTTAGAGACGGGTATGGCGGTTGCGGTGGGCCTCTTGCAAGAGGCCGAAAAGCATCTCCATGAGGTCAATAGGCAGATTGGAGACCTGTACGAACAACTAGGGCGCTAACGTGTCCCGTTCGTACAAGCACTCTCCAGTGTTCACGTATGCTCGCGCGGGCTCTAGTAAGTGGTGGAAGGCCAAGTCGAATCGCAGGTTGCGACATCGCGTGAAAGAGGCGTTACGGCGTGGAGCGCCGTTGCCTTTGCTCAGGCAAGTGTCTGACAAGTGGGACTCATCACAAGAAGGGCGCTACTGGATGCGGGGATCATCTTGGCGGGTGTGGCGCAGCGAAGAGTGGGTGCGATGGATGATGCGAAAGTAGGGGGATGATATGAGTATGAGCGACAGAGAACTAAAGGGGCGCTATTGGAATAGTACCCATCGGCAAGACGACGGTTCCATTCGCGTGAATATGATCGGGGAGGATGGCACCGAGGTTTTCTTTTTTTTCTTGGACGACGACGAGACCAGGACGGCGGCAAACTCGCTACTGCGCATGGTGAACCCTGATGGGACTGCCCGACAGTCCGAGAGTATTCTCTTGGGCGAGCGCGAATACCAGCGCGGGCGTGCAGACGGAATGGTGCAGATAATGGATGTGATGAGGGGCGCGCAATGAACCGACGAGATTTTTTGCGCAAGGCGCTCGGTGGGGCCGCAGGAGTAGTGGCGGCCAAAGTGCTCCCTGAGAGTGCGGGGGCGCCAGTCAAGGAGCCAACACTTGTTACGGATACCAGTGGGCATCTTGAGGCAGACGGGCTCTTTATCCCCCGCGCCGGGTATCTCGATTACGAGGGGGGCGGGGTAGGCTCCTGGACAGAGGCGTATGTCGATGTTGCAGAGCACACACATGGAAGGGACAGAGACTGGGTGAAAGAGCGCCTATTCCACACGCCCCAGATCGAGGTGCCAGACGATGACGTACAGATGGCAAGCACGTCGTCTTATGTGGTTTCCAGTGCGTGGTATCCGTCGCTTGAGAAGAAGGCGACATGAGCAAAAAGGCCAAGATAGCAAAGCAGCGAAAGCGCATCAAGGCGCTAGAGGCCGAGATGGCCGAAATGAGGGAGCGTATTCGCCTTCTGGAGAGAGGGTTGAGGATAGTGCCGCCGCCCATAGTGATTCCTCCATACAAAGGGCCTGATTCGGACAAACTGTGGCGCACGCCATTTTGGGTCAGAGACACGGGCGATCCGCTACCTGACCCAGGCTATACGGTCACTTGCTATAGGCCGGGCGACATGAAGCCGTTTTGTGTTGTTTCGCGTTGAATGATCCATAGTCCTGATGGTCTCTGTGGGACAAAGGCTTGAGGGGCGGGGCTTGCTATCATAGAAAGACGACATGCCAGCGAAAAACCTTGTGACCGCGCAGCAAAAACGGGATAACAAGGGCCGCTTTATCGTCGAGGGTAGCGACCCAGCGGCGGTGAGCGCCAGCCAAGTAGTGGCCCAGCGTACCAGAAAGGGCGGCGTCACCGCTGAACAGCAGACGCGCTACTTGACCCGCCTCCATAAGCGCGTGACGATGGAGGACTGGGACGCCATCGCCGAAAAGGCCATTAAGCAGGCCAAAGAGGGGAACTGGCGTGCGCGTCAGTGGCTCTCTGACTATTGTATGGGTAAAGCACAGCCGCCGTCGGCGCCCGCCGTCATTAACGATAATCGGAGCCTAGAACTTGACTTTAGCAAACTCTCGGGCGAACAACTCGCAAAGGCCCTTGAGCTTGCCAGACTTCTCGGTCTTAGAGGCGAGACTCCAGGCGGAACTGGCGACTCGGAGGCTGGCTGAGTTTTCGCGGCAGGCATGGCCCCAGGTCGAGCCCGCCGTTGAGTACATGCACAATTGGCATATTGACGCGATTGCCGAGCATTTGGAGGCGGTCACAGAGGGCCACATTCGGAACCTTGTGATTAACATGCCGCCCAGGTCGATGAAGTCTTTGCTCGTTTGCGTATTTTGGCCCACGTGGGCATGGACGAAGCGCCCTAACCTGCAATGGCTATTTTCATCCTATGCCGAGGACTTGGCGCTACGCGACTCGCTCAAGTGTCGTCGGTTGATTGTTTCGCCGTGGTATCAGGAGAATTGGGGCCACGTATATCAACTGCGTGGCGACCAGAATCAAAAGAGCAAGTACGAGAACAATAAGGGCGGCCATCGCATCGCCATTGGAATTGGTGGGGTGGCGACTGGTGAGGGCGGCGACATCTTGGTCATGGATGATCCTGTCAAGGCCAAGGACGGCAATTCGGACGCGACGCTCAAGTCAGCAGCGTCTTTCTTGGACGAGACCCTGAGCACGCGGGGGAACAACCCCAAGACGGTGCGCAAAGTTATTATTATGCAGCGGTTGAGCCAGAAAGACCCAACGGGCCATGTGCTGGAAAAGATGGGTATGGGCGGCGAGCGGTGGGAGCACTTGTGTCTGCCCATGCGCTATGAGGGCAGCCGCTACATGACCAGCATCGGGTGGAGAGACCCGCGCAAAGAAGAGGGTGATCTTCTGTGGCCCGAGCGGTTTGGAGAGAAAGAGGTCGCTGGACTAGAAAAGAGCCTTGGGCCACGCGGGGCCGCTGGGCAATTGCAGCAGAGGCCAGCCCCCCAGGGGGGCGCAACGTTTCTCAAGTCGTGGTGGACAGGCCAGAATCGCTACCATCACCGAAAGAATGAGAAGGTCAGCCGTTGGTTGAGTGTGGATACGGCCTTGAAAGAGGCAGACGATAACGCCTATTCGGCGGTGTCTACGTGGGATATGTTGCCCGACTATCGCATTGCCCTGACTGATGTGTGGCGCGATAAGGTGAACTTTCCCGACCTGATTGCACAGTTGGAGAGACTGAGCGTCCATGCAAACAGGGACGACCTGTTGGGCGGGGTGGTTATTGAGGATCGCGTGAGCGGTATCAGTGCCGTGCAGACACTCAGGGCGCAGTCGCCCGAATGGTTGGCCAGCCGAGTGATCGCATTCCCCGTAGGGGGGAAGGGCAAACTCTATCGCGCTCGGCAAGCGAGTTCGTGGTGCGAGCGGGGGGGTGTGCTGTTGCCTTATCCAGCGGACACAGCCCCGTGGTTGTACGAGTTTGAGGAAGAGATATTTAACTTTCCAGGGTCTCGATATGCCGACCAGGTGGATACGTTCTCGCAGATGGTTGTCTATTTGGAGTGGTATCTGTCCAGTTGGTGGCAAGGGGTGATGAACGGATGAGCCCAAGAAAGTATTGGGGCAACATAAGGAGCCATCGTAATGCCCTTGCGTTCTAGGACTGACCTGTCTATCCATATGCTCAAGTCATGGGTGACTTATTACGAGCACGAAAAGCCTGTGCGCGAGTTGTACGACCTGCTCAAGGCGTACTACCTGAACAATGGACTATATGACGCACTCTATAATGCCCTGTATAGTGTGGGGGCTCAGACCCAAGACCTGCGCCCTCTGCGAAATCCGGCCTATCGAGCGGTGGAGTTTTACGCGGCCAAGCTGTGGCCAGGGCAGTTGCCCGAGGCGCTGAATATCGTATCGGAAAACAAAGGGTTGCCCGACACAGTTCACCAAATATGGCTTTGGTCGAACTGGGTACAAATGAAACAGCGGGCGGCGCGCTGGGCGGGCATCTATGGCGATGTTTTTATCAAAGTCGAAAAGCCGCCCGACAAAGATCGCGTCTACTTGGCTCTGATCGAGCCTCAGCACGTAACGGACTTTGTGGTAGACGAGCGGGGATACATGACGTGGCTCAGGCTGGACATCCCCCAAGTGCGGCGTAAAGATAATGTCAACCAAGCCTTTATCCGCACAGAGATATACGACAAGGCGACGGATTCCTTGCGCATTTGGGAGCATACGCAAAGCCCCGAGACAGGCGAAAGCGGCCTGGGAGACCCCAAAGAGCAGTATGCGCTGACGGAACGTCTCAGAAACGACTTTATTCCTGTGGTACAGGCAAAGTTGCGAGATATTGGCGAGGACAGAGGGCTGGGGGCCTATACCCAAAGCATCGACAAGATTGACGAGGCCAACCGGATCGGAACACGCCTCCACCAAATGCTTTGGCGATACAACAAGCCTGTATGGGCGTTGCGCGCTAACCAGGTCTCTCCCGATGGGCGGCCTATTCCGGCCCCGCGCATCGACAAAAACAGCGACTCAGAGATCGAGATGGGCGGGGATCAGGTGTTTCGTTTGCCTGGGAATAGCCAACTCGACCCGCTCATTCCTAACATCTCTTGGCAGGACGCCTTGTTGGTACTACAAGACCACATGAGCGAGCTGGAGCATGACTTGCCAGAGCTGGCCTATTGGCGAATGCGGGAGATTGGCGAGTTGTCGGGGCGAGCTGTCCAGTTGCTTTTGGGCGACGCGATTGACAAGTTGCTAGAGGCACGCGCCAACCTAGAGGCGGCCCTTATTCGCGCAGACCAAATGGCGATTAGTATAGGGCAGGAGTTTGAGTTGTTTGATAATCTGGGGGATTACGACAAGGGCGCCCTAGATCACACCTTTGAGGCCCGCGAGGTCATCCCAACGCCAGAGAGCGAGCGAGCGCAAACCGTGTCGCAATATACGGGCGCAGGGGTCGCCAAGCAGAGCGCGCTACAGCGCGCGGGATGGACAGAGGATCAGATCGCAGAGGAAAAGCGATTGGCCGCAGAAGAGGAAAAGGAGCGGCAGCGCGCTTTCGAGCAGAATATGCTAGAGTCACAGCGCAGATTTGGCCAAGAGGGGGAGGCAGATGGCCCATCCAATGCGCCAACTGGCGAGCGAGTGGAGGGATAGGCTTCACGCCGAAGATGCCGCAAATCGCCTCGCCCTGACACGCTTGTGGATGGCGATGGAGAGAGAGGTCGGCCCCTCGATTGCGGCCTATGTTTACAGCCCAGAGCATGAGCGCGAGCAATGTGGCAAAGGTTTGGTGAGTCGTGTTCGACAAAATCTGCCGCCCGTGATAGCAGGAGCAAGGGCTATTATAGAGCGGGCGGGACGCACCTTTTCAATTTATGGCGGACAGGCTGGCCAAGCGTTTTTCCGAGAGCAGGGCCAAGACTCGCCTCACCATACGGCCCCGCCCGAGTGGGGGGGTGAGTGGGAAGAGCGCCTTGAGAAAGCGGGCGATCTCGCTTTGGCCGCGCTCTTGGCGGCGATGTTGAGGGCAGGAGATAGTGCGGCAGCGGTGCGGATGCTCCAGCGAGAGATCGGCAAGGGGCTGGCCCCCCTCCTAATGGTGGGGAGAGATTATCCTGCCCATATGTTCCGCGCCAGCTTGGCCCTTTATGAGGCCCCTCGATGGGTGCGTGTCTCGGCCAGGGCGCGATCTACGTGTATGGCATGTATCCTGCTGGATGGTACGCCACTGAGGGAGCCGGGGGACTTGCAGGATCATCCTCATGGACTGTGTTTCCCGGTTCCTGTGTTTGACTCAGCGTGGCCAGGGGAGACGGGCGAGGAATGGTTTTTGGGCCTTGAGCCAGACGAGCAAGAGGCGTTGATGGGGCCAGCATATTATGCCGCATGGATCAAAGGGGCGTTTGATTTGGACGACTTGATCTTGTTGACGGCTGCTGGATACGTTATTGTGCGCAGTTTGAGAAGCCTGACCGAGGGGGAGCATGAAAATTGATGTGGCGGTTCTGAATCAGGGGTGGATTCGTACCGAGTTGGTTGAGCGAATGGTCAAAATATCGCATGACCCTCGCTATGACCTAAGAATCACCTACCCGACGGGCTCGCCAGTTGCGCATAATCGCAACGCGATTTGCAAGGCATTTCGTGAGGGCGATAGCGACTTTTTGTTGATGACGGATGATGACCAGTTTTGGCAAAAGAACCCGCTTGATGCCGTCGAGCTTGACCTGGACGTTCTTGGGTTCCCGACTCACGTGTTCCAGCCAAAGAGAGAGCCGGTCAGCCCCATTCGCTGGAACGTGGTAAAACTGCCTGGGGAGCAAAAGGGCGCGATTCGAGAGGTCAAGGGGATCGGGTCTGGGTCGCTTTTGATCGCACGCAGGGTGTTGGTTCATCCTGATTTGCGCGACCCATTTCAAGATCGGTTTGATGATGAGGGGTTGCGCCAGGCCAGCGAGGACTTGTGGTTTTGCGAAAAAGCCCGAGAGGCGGGGTTCAAGATTTGGATGGCGGCGAACAACCCGTGCCATCACATCAAGCCGGTTGACCTGATGTATGTGGACTTGCTGATTAAGGGGGAGATCAGTGAGCATCTTTTGGGCAACGCTAGTCGTTAGTTTGGTTGAGCTGCAAATTAGCAGAGACAACCTGGGAACGCCATTCAACGGATACGGGGCCTTGGGAGATACGTGGCATCGCAGGAATCAGGCGCCCATGCGCTATCGCGCTTTGATGGCGTGGCTGATTGGGTGGATGCCCGATAGCAGGGCGAGACTGGTGTTGTACTTGCTGGCTCGGGCGATTATGACGGCGACAACGCTCTTCTTGGCCGAGGCGGTGTTGGGCGATTGGCGATGGATGGCGCTGGCCCTTGTCGCAACGTCGCGGTTCGACTATTGGGAGCACTATCCCGAATTGGTTGGGATACTTGGGATATTATCAGGGAATCCTTATTGGGCGGCGATAGGCGCGGTGGGCTGGGGACTGAGCCGCGAGACGGCGTGGATGGCCCTGCCTATGGCGGCGGCGACTGGGCAGTGGTGGGCGCTTATGGCGCTACCCGCGCTGGCGGCGGTGCGGATTGGTCAGGGCAGAGCGGAACTATATTGCGAACGATGGACGTTCTGGGCGCTTAATTGGCCCGATATACAGTCGGTTCGTGCGCGATTTGACCCATACCCGCCCATAGCTATAATCTTGTCGATAGGGGCGCTGGTTGTCCCTTTGTGGGGCGATATGTCCTGGGCCTTGCAGAGAACAGCGTGGGCCGCACCTATATTTGTGGTTGCGGCGTGGACATTGGCCCGTCCCAGGGAGATTCGGATTCTTTTGCCCACGGCGATTTGGATGATTGGGGCGTGGGGATAACATGGATAACCGCCAGCTATGGCTGGCCATTCGCCAAGCCTTGATTATTATGCTTGGCGCAATAGAGGATCATTTAGGCATAAGAAGAAGCATAGTGCCTAAGCGTAAGAGATAAAGGAATAGCTACCGAGAACGCACAAGCGATCTCAGCGGCACATTTGCGAGACAGCGGACATCCGCCGTTTCGGAGGTGTGCCGCTTTTTTGTTTCCGTATCGGGTCGCACCCGAAACAGCGCATATATACGGAGGAATCATGGCTGAGGACAAGAAGCAACCGATTGATGAGACGCCACAGGACAATCCGGCTGCGGAGCCGAAAACTACCGAGACTAAGGCGCCTGATGGCCCACCGGACACATGGGAAGCGATTTACAAGAGCGACCGCTTCAAGCAACTGCTCCAGAGCAACAAGGACATGAAGAGCGAGTTGGCCCAAAGAGAGGCCGACGCCAAAAAGGCAGAGGAAGAGCGCCTAGAGCAGCAAGAGGAATGGCGTAAACTGGCCGAGCAGCGCGGAGAGGCGCTGGCCGATGCCGAGCGTAAACTGGCCGAAAACCAGATCGCTATGTTGCGCCAGAAAGTTGCCCAAGAAGCGGGACTCCCTAACGCGCTGGCTATGCGGTTGCAGGGCACAACAGAGGAAGAGCTGACGCAAGACGCCCAAGAGTTGGCCAAGTTGTTGCCCAAGAAGGACGGGGGACTCCCCCCGACGCCAAAGCCCAAAACGGGCGATCCGATACCGGACGAAGAGAAAAGGAAGAGGGCTTTTAGAAGCCGTCTCTAGGAGTAGCAAAAATGTCTGATCTGACGATTACAGCCACGGATGTGGCGCCCATCGAAATCTTTGAGCAAATGACTGGCCCCGCCGAGGAAGCCCTGAACGCGGGCGAAATGGTGCGGCTGGCCACGGGCTCGGGCAAGATCACGCCGGGTAACGCAACCGCCGCTGCTGAGGCGCGGGTTATTGGTATGGCGATTAAAACCGCCGACTTTGCCAACGACTCCATCACAGTGGTCAAGCGTGGCATCATCGACGTGGGCGACGCCCTGGACGGAATGGACTATGATGACGCGGTGTATTTGTCCAACACCGATGGCACGTTGGGCACAGCCGCCGCCACGGTCTCTACGATTGTTGGCCGCGTGGTGCCCGTATGGGGAAGCTCGACAGCGGACAAGGCGTTGTTCCTTGACCTGCCGGCGAACCTGTAGGAGGTAACACAACATGGCTAATACACTGGCTTATGGATTCATCGGCCTTGAGGAACTGAGTAAAGAGCGCGTCAATACGGTTGGCGTGCCTCGTATTTGGGACGCGATCATGCAGAGCGCCGCAGAGCACACGCGGCAAGTCAATGAGTTGATGGCCTCCTTTGTGGAGCGGACAACCGAAGCCAAGCAGCGGTTCCAACAGCCTGGGGCGGGCACATTGCAGCCCATTGACGAGTGGGGCGTGCCGCAGCCCGTTCGTGAAGAGGGCTACTATGATGTGGCCTACCCGATTCAGGGTGGCGCGCACGCTTGGGGAACCAACCGTGTGTCTCGCGCACTGATGACGGTGAAAGAAGCAAACCGCCAGACGGTCGAGGCTATCCGCCGCGATGCGGACTGGATACGTCGCCACCTGTTGGCGGCTGTGTTCGACAACGTTTCGTGGACATTCAACGACCGAGTAGGCGCTAACGGGAACGATGGCTTGGGCAGCATCACAATCGAGCCCCTGGCCAACGGTGATACCGTGGCGTATCTCAAGACGAGCGGGGGCACCGCGACCGACACGCACTACCTGGCCCAGGCCAGTGCTATCGACGACTCGAACGACCCCTTTGACGACATCTACACAGAGTTGATGGAGCATCCTGGCAATGCGGGCGGCGCTGTTGTGGTCTACGTTCCGACCAACCTAACGTCTACGATTGAGGCGTTGACCGCCTTTGTGCCGGTCGCCGACCCCGAGATTGCCTATGGCGCCAGCACCGATCTTTTGCGCGGCAGTATCAGCGCCGGATTTGGCCAAGAGGTACTGGGGCGCGTGGACAAGTGCTGGATCGTCGAGTGGCAGAATCTCCCCGACAACTATATGCTCGCGCACGCCCAGGGCGGCGGCCCTGTGCTCAAGATGCGTGAGTATCCGGCCCCTGAGTTGCAGGGCTTTTTCCCCGAGGATCACAGCCCGAATGGCAACCTTGAAGTGTTGCGCATGATTCGCTATGCAGGCTTTGGTGTGGTCAACCGCACCGGCGCCGTAGTCTATCGCATCGGGAATGGCTCGTATGGCATCCCCAGCGGCTATGACGCACCCCTGGCGGTCTAGCAGACAGGATGACGGGCGTAGAGG
>Ga0180431_10008269_pt1 | contig 11970 bp, 10 predicted proteins | sample SS_ome_11_FD_132459 | JGI IMG/M metagenome (GOLD analysis project Ga0180431, IMG submission 132459) | Hypersaline lake sediment archaeal communities from the Salton Sea, California, USA - SS_1_MS_1 metaG | ecosystem: Environmental > Aquatic > Non-marine Saline and Alkaline > Hypersaline >... | reverse complement strand
ACCGGCCCCTTATGATGAAATCAACTATATAGATACCCATATATACCTTGATCCTAAACGGTGGCACTCAATGGGTATGATTGAGCCGACAAAAGACACTGTTACGGGTATGAACGATATTTTTAACGGTATTCTGGATGAAATGTGGCAGAACCTCATGCCGCCCGTTATCGTTAATAAACATGCACTTTGGGATTGGGACACCATGATGTTTGCTCCGCAGCAACGATGGTTAATTGGTGGAGATCCCAACGCGAATATAAATTTCGTTCAACCATCTTCGATTTCAAGGGATGCGTGGCAGTCTTACGGGCTTTTGGACAATGAAGCACAGCAAACATCCGTGACTAATGCAATGGCCGGTATGGGCAAGGAAAAAACCGCCACCACCAATGTAATGAACGCTGAGCTGAGCGCAAACAAGCTGGATCATATTGTCAAAATGGTTGAACAGACGTTTCTGATCCCGTCAGCACAAATGGATATACGATTTGCTAAGAAATTTGCCCATCCGTTAAGCCTCTCCCTTATTGTCGGTATTGCGATGATGGAAAAGGGTAATAAACCGGAACCATTCCAGTTTAAGGATTGGGAAGAAATTTACAAATACGTTCCGGCCGCTGCTTCAGTAAAACCAGAGCACCAGAAGGAGCGCGAAATACAAGAAGATGTCCAGTTAATTCAAATAGTTGGCTCAATTCCTAACCCACAAACTACAAAAGTAGTAAATAAATTACTTGCCAATATATTCAGGAACAGGAATATGCCGGTTGAGGCCGACTTGTTGGATGAGGACTATTTTGAACCGCAAAGTGAGGCGGGGAGTATCCAGCAGATTATGAAGACAGTTTCGGGAGCCTCAAATCAAAATGACGTTCCGATGAGCGGCCAGGAATCGTCGGTCAGGCAAAAACAGATATCAGGGATGAGTTATGGATAACAGAGATGATTTAGGGCGTCTTGCGTATTTCGTTTTGTTTGGGGATACACCAGACCAAGATGTAAATCCGGCTGATCCTGCAAATTTTCCCAGAATTAAGGCGGAACGTAAAAAGAAGGTCAAGGACTTAAAAAAGTTCTGGGAGGGGCCGGGCAGTCCGTTGATGGACCGGTGGAAACAGAAGATACGAATGAATGTAAACGATTTATTCACGTCGCCGGACCCCAACTGTACATGCGAAACATGCTCAAAAATAAGGAATATAACATCAATATTAAGGGTTTTAGCGGAAGCTGAGGCCGTTTTAAACAAGTAACCCCTGCCACTCGCCAAAGTTAACAGGGGTTGAGACAAAAACCTAAGAGAAAAGGATTTTATCATGTCCGATGATACTACAGATGTAGCCGTCGATCAAGACCCAACTGAACAACCCGAAAAGTTTGAACCGTCTGAAGAACAGAAACAGTATTTTGGTTCCTGGATGGGCCGGAAGGTCAAGGAGCATACAGAAAGCCTGCGGTCTGAGATAGGCGAGTTGAAGCAGCTCCTTGCTCAGAAAAATGAACCAACCGGGGATGAACTGACTGAAAAAATTCTCAACGGCGGTGCAAAAGAGGTATTCCAGCAGCTTTTGAAAGAGGAAAAGCAAAAAGAAATAACCCTCAAAGCCGCACAAGAGAAAGACCTTCAAAAAGCGATGACGGGTTTCAGTGAAGATCCTCTTTACAAAGATGTATACGTAGATGCCCATAAACTTGCCAAGGACGCTATGAGTAAAGGGTATCCTGTGGGTCCCGCTACTGAATTAGCGATGGCTAAAGCCAAAGAACAATTTCTTATGAGCCGTGACCCCGACTACTCGTTAAAAATGACAGGTTCCGGTAAACCCCAACCCAGACAGAAAAAGAAAGAACTTCCGTCTCACATGAAGGCCGCCGCACAGAGAGATATTGCAGACGGCATTTTCAAAGATGAGGCTGAATATATAGACAGTCTGACACCCGACATACGGGCCAGGCACGGATTATAGGCACCCTTACAGGACAAGCCTTTAGTGGAGAAAAATGAAAAAAAGAAATCCGATTGGCAACGAAGATTACCAGTACACCAAATGCAAACGGTGTGGTTTCCCCTGCAAATTAGACAGGGATAGGATCAGGCCGGGGAATGGGCAGACATACAGTGAGGTTACCCATACCCAGGATCAAGCACCATACGATTCTACAATTTCGTTTGGATGCCCCCAATGTGGACGCGGAGAATATGACAAGCCGATTCGGAGATGAAAGGACTTAGAAAATGAAAGTTGTAAGGGATCTTTTGGGTGGTGGAAAACCGTCGCCTATAGAACTTCCGTATAACGGTGATGAGGATGTCGATTCTGTCACTACAAGATATAAGGGCTCGCTCACCAAGATTATGGATTACGATGATATTGATCATGGCGTTTTCCATACTTTCGCCGGTGTTGCGACCGCAATGGAGAACTTTTCCGGTATTCTGGAAGAAGAGCAGGGTATTACAGGGAATTATCTCCCCGATGATGCTGATTACGGTGTGAAACTGAGACACATTACCCCGTGCTTCCCGTCTACCATTATTCGCGCAGAGTACGCACAGGCCGATGCAGAAGGGACTGACAATTATGATACCGGTGCTACTGCGAGTGCTGCTGGGACCACTTTTACCCAGGATTTGGGCGCGACCGCTGATTCAGCAATCGGCGGGTGGATTTATATGCTGAACGGGGCCGCTGCTGGTGAACTTCACTATATCACCAACAACACCACTTCCGCTGCAACCACAAGCGCATTTACAAACGCTGTAGTAGCAACCGACGATTTCCTTTTTATCAGCCCTGCAAATTGCAGAACGCTTGATTTCGACGCCACATACACCGGCATTAAGAGCGAAACTCAGGATGATCTAAGAACGGACGCTGTTGTGGGAATTATGCACTATATCGAAGCGCCTGGTATTCCGTTTCAGAGGCTTGACCGAGACAAACATGACGGTCTTGTAATCGCAAACGCAAGATTCTACCACGACTTCACCATTCCGTCTAAGAATGCGTGGGTCGCTGGCATTGCTACATCATAAGGAGGTAAAACATGCCGAGTATTGCACTATCTGAGAACTTTGGCGATCTCCTGGATGCCAGGGTCAGAAAAATTTATGACAAAGAGTGGGAAGAGAACATCAAATTATCCATGATCCCGAAACTTTTTGGGATGGAAACCTCCAGCCGGGCGTATGAAATTGTTTCCGGTATCGGCGGAATGCAGGACTTCCAGGATTTTGACGGTTCTATCAGTTACGATACCTTTAACCAGCTTTATGACAAGACCTTTACCTTTCCTGAGAAGGCACTTGGGTTCAAGGTCGAACGAAAGCTGTATGATGATGATCTGTTCGGAAAAATCGACAGAAAACCGTGGCAGATGGCTGTATCAAGGGCCAGAACCAGGGAAAAAACCGCTGCAAGTATTTTCAACGGTGCTTTTGTTGGGACCGATGGCCCCGATTCTCTGCCGCTTTGCTCCGCCTCTCATCCGTATTCACCGGATGATCCGACAACCCAGAGCAACGCCGGTTCTACCGCGTTGGCTGCAACCGCAGTAGAAGCAACCCGCAGACTTGGTCATACTTCTGTTTTTAATGACCGTGGTGAACTGCTTACCATTAATTACGACACCATTTTGTGTACCGTAAACAATGAGGAAACAGCTTACGAAATCATTAATTCCAGCGGGAAGGTAGATACTGCCGACAACAACAAAAACTTCCATAAAGGTCGTTATGACTTGGCCACATGGGATAGGCTGACCGATTCAAACAACTGGTTCATGCTGGACTCGCGTCTGTGCAAGAAGTTCCTGTTGTGGTGGGACCGCATAAAGGGCGGGATTAAGATGGATCGTGATTCCAATACGCTGGTTGCCAAGTGGTACGACTACGAGCGTTACTGCGCTGGATGGGCTGATTGGCGAATGGTTTACGGCCAGAATGTAAGTTAAATAAAAACCTACTGGGGGGCTTTTGCCCCCTGGTTTAACAACTGGTAGGTGAATTATGGGTTATACACACCATGACAAGGTAAGTGCAAATTCGTTTGCAATTGGTCAGAAGGGGTCTGAAGTAGATCTGAATGTAGACCAGGAGATTATCAACGGGGTTATTGACGATATTTCAAGTGCAAGTACACACTGGATGGTATCACCCTACGCAGGCACTATCGAGTCTATTTATTCGGTCATTGATACTGCAATCACAACCGCTGCCGCAGCTACGATTTCCTTTAAGGTCGGGACAACTGCTGCAAGCGATGTGACAGGCGGGGATATTACAATCGCGGCAGGCGCGACAGCCGGGACCGTGGATAGCTCTACCCCGACAGCGGAAAGGACGTTAACTGCTGGTCAAGCAGTAGCAATGATCACGGATGGTGGTTCAACAAACGCGTCAAAAGCTGAAATCTCAATGGTTATCAAAAGGACTTAATTATGGCTAAAAAAGATTTAACTCTTATCACGCCTCAACAAGCAACAGAGATACGAGCCGAGATAAATCATTTAGAGAAAATGCTTCAAGCGGATAGGCGGTCACGCTCCCCGAAAATTCAAGACGAAGCGGAGTTCATGGCTGAAATTAAGAAAAAAAAAGATATTTTAGAAAAACATGCCCCTCGACAATTGAGGGGCAAGTCTAAAGACAAGGCATGGAAACGGGTGAAAGAACTTGACTCTTTTATCCAAGAGCATATGCCCCGGAAACGGGATTACTATATGCGACCCACTGACGGCGGTGTTAACGATTTTGAGAGGGCGGTTCAGCAGCAGATGGCCTTCCAAAAGAATCCCCAAATACAGAAAGCGGTTCAAGAACGCAAATATTGGATGGGAAGGCTTGAACCACAAGACCCGACAGTCAGGAATATTGAAAATCTCAGGAGATAATCAGTGACAACCAGCACCATCAAGGAAAATATCCTTTATGGACTCGGTGAAGGGTCCAGTGTGGGTAATGCGACCTATCTTGAGTATGCTCTCAGGTGGGCAAATAGCGCATACAGAGAGGTTTTTCTAAAGGGCGGGTACAAGTTCAAGACCATTCGGAAAAGGTCTGTATTTCGCACCTCTAACGGGCAGCAGACGTATCAAGCCCCAAGCGACTTTATTGGGTTTTTGACGCTGAAGGATGAGTCTAATGATGGTGTTATTGATCAGATCACACCGGAGGAATTTGCCAGGGATGTAAGTTCAAAGAGTGTTAGCGCTGAAAGCTTTACGTCCGACCATGATGTCGCTGTCGATTTGGATAACAAGGCTATCCTTCAGTATTCTGAGACGGTTTATTCGGGAGACACTACATACACGCGGGACACAGACTATACCATGTCGTATGCAGACGGTCAAATAACGGTTCTGTCAACGGGATCGATGTCTGATGCAACAAGCTATTCCATTGATTACCTGAGATACAATACAGGCAAGCCGACACAATTCTGCCTTGAGTACGACACGACAAACAAAAAGTATGTTTTCAGACTTGACCCTGTTCCTGATGCAACGTATGCCGCGAGCCTTGTATACCCTCACAATCCCTCTGATTTGAGTGGTTCTGTGGATGCTGTATGGAATTATATGGAGTTCGCCATAGAGCGAGGGGGTATTTATTACGGTTCGATGGAAATCACGATAGACCCACAGATGAGGGCCGAATACAAACAGAACTACATGGATGCAGTCGCCGACCTTATAAAGTTAGACCAGGATCTTTTACCAAAACACGACCGGATACCAATTGTTACAAGGCATTCTGATTACACCAACAGAAAAATCAACTATATAACAAGGAACAGTCGTGCCTAAGACCCAATATGGATATTGTAAATTAGGTGTAGATTTTTCGACACCACCTCACGAACTGCCGTTTGGTGCGCTTGCCGATGCAAAGAATATTGTTCCGACCCGGAAGGGACTACCAACCGGGCGAGGTGGTCAGGTAAAGTTTAATAATACATCGTTGGCATCAAGAGTTACTTCTTTTCATGAGTTCAAAAGCGGTTCCACGAGAAGTCAGATAGCATCTTATTCAACCAAAGTAGCAGAGTATAATTCCGGTACGGGCGAATTTGTTGATAAAATCACCGGGCTAACATCCGATAAAATGTTTCAGTGGGTGAACTTCGCCGGTAAAGCCATCGGTGTGAATGAGGGTTCTGATGTCCCGCAGTATTGGGATGGCACAACTGGCGGTAACTTGGCAGGCAGTCCACCAACCGGTAAAAGTGTCGCGCAATGGGCCAACCGGATATGGTTTTTGGGTGATGCAAGCAATGTTGCCACGTTATCAGGTAGTGCGTTAAATGACCCGACTGATTACACGGGTGCCGGAACTGCCACGGGTGCTGTTTCGCAAGCAGTAGGTGACTCCGGCGATCCGATCACTGGCGGTTTTCCGTATTTCAACTGGTTGCTTGTTGGAAAACAAAACACTATTTACAAAGTTTATGGCGACACACCAACAGACGCGACCACGCTGAAAATAGAGCCTCTTTATTCAAGGTCTTCAAGTGATAATGTCGGGTTCACATCCAAATGGGCCATAACTCAGGTCGGTAATGACGTTATTTTTCTTGATGGTTTTGATATCCGGTCGCTGACAGGTATTCAGGAGTTTGGTGATGTTCAGTACAACTCAATAATACCAGGTTTCAGAGACTACCTTGAGTCGATATGTGACAAAGACTATCTGCAATACACACATTTCTTCCATTACAAAAAAGAGCAGCAGATATGGGTTTCAATGCCGACAAGTGTGAACACGCACTTTGTTTTTGTCCTAGATTATAAATTCAGAAACGAGACGGGAATTTATTCAGTATTTCCAATGGGTGAAATTGTAGCAAGCGTGTTTGGTGGTGTCGAGGACGGTGTTAACGACAATCTGTATTACGGGGATGAAACCGGATACGTTCGACAACTTGACGTTGGCGACAATGATGATGGGTCAGCGATTGAAAGGTATTTCGTAAATTCGTTTGCCGGTAATATACCGGGCCAAGTGATGGGGATGGAAGAAAACCGTAAACAGTTCATGAATTCTGAGACTTTCATATACCCGAATGAATCTACATTGACGATAACACCATCCTACGCAGTGAATTTAATGGACGATGCTTCTATCCGGGAAGGTTCGTATACATCCGCAGGTTCGCAGGACATAATTACATGGGCAGGCACAGGCACGAAAAGGAGTCGGGTAACATTTTTTGGTGTCAACGGCTATTCACTTGCTTTGAAGTGGACGCATAACGCAACAAACGAGAATTTTGTATTTTACCCAAGTAAGTTGAATTACAAATGGAAAACATCAAATCTGGTGGCATAGGTGAATTATGGGATTAGGTGGATTTAACGACCGTGGTGGATTTAACGACCCTGGTGGGAATGATATTTCAAGTGGGAAGGCTTTTGTCAACGACAGTTCGCTTAGTGATAGTGGCTCCTGGTCTGCCGATAGGGTATCGTCTGGTGATCCAACAAGCAGGGGATACGGCGGGACAATTCCGGGGCATTTAGACAGGTTTGGTGCTGATAATCTATCATCCTTGAGCAATGAACAATTCAGTGCATTGAAAAATGCGATTGTATCAGCTGGCAACGCAACACAGTCGAAAGACTGGGGTAGCCTTATGGCCGAGTCAAAAAAACGCGGCGTTTCAACTGGTCAAATGGCCAAAGAAAGCTTTGATTTTTATTCAAACAAATTTGGGAATTCCGGTAAGGCAGTGACTGCGGCTTTGAATTTCATAGTACCGGGTGCCAGTGCGGTTGTTTTTTCCGGGATGGCGCTCAATTCCATTTTAGCGGCTATGGGGGTCACCGGTAATGGCAAATCTGCGGACCTGTTGCAGATGGGAGATGTTAACGATGGGGGATTATACACTATTACTGAGAATGGTATTTTCCCGGCGACTCAAGGGCAGATAGCATCAAACAGGGTTATAAACGACATGGGCGACTTAGATGGTCAGAATTTCCGGGCAATGATAGAGAAGTACAACACCACAGCATTAGAACAGGCAATTAAAGCAATATCAGATGTGGACACTGATATTCAATACAACCATACATTAGCTGAACTGTCCGGTATCGGCTTAGATGACCAGGAAAAAGAGTATTACACAACTCAAAAGAATTTAGCCATTAACAGGGCTTTGGACGAAATCGAAGACGTATACATACCTGAAGGTGAATCCATTGTAGCGCAGCAGGTTTACAATCTTGGTGAAAACGCTTTGGGTGGCACGATAGGCCGCGAGTTCATAAACAGATGGCAGGAGCGTTACGGAAAAGCAAAAACAACTGCGCTCAACGAAATTGAATCCACTTTTCTTGCAGCAGAACAATCCGCCATCGACCGCAACAAACAGAACCAAATTAACATTTGGGATAAGCAGTTTGACGCTGATGTTAAAGAAGCTGAACTCGGTCTTGAAAAAGCAAAATCAAATGCATTGATTCAGTACGATTGGGATTCGAAAAACCTTGACCGGTATGTGACTATGAGGGGCCAGGACGTCAGTGCTGAACAAGCGGAACTTGATCGCATATTAAAAGAACGTCTTGGGGATCAGGAATATTCAGCCTGGAAGGATTCCAATAAATGGAATGCTGTGGGTAGCATAGGCAGCAGCATTATCAGCAGTTGGTTCTAAGGAGAAGATATGAGCAGATTTGGGTCACCTCACGGTTATGGTATCCCAGCCATACTCAATTCGTGGAGAGAAAAGAAAGAGCAGGAAAAGCAGGAACAGTTCTATAATAAAAAACTTGACCTCGACCGGGACGAACTTGAGTTTAAGAAAAACCAATTCCAAGCTCAGATGGACGAAAAAAAAGCCATGCGTCAGGCTAAGGTCACGGCAGATGGTTTCAAATTAATGGATAGTGCATTTAAAATGTACGACCGTGATGGGATGTTTGAAACCGCTCAAAGCATGATGAAGGAAGGTTTGGGCCGGGTGAAGGCCGCATATCCAGAGATGGGCGATATTGATATTTCCGGTGTCGCCGACGCAAACGAATTGCGTAAAAATCTCACAAAACAAATAGATAAAAAATTTAACGATGCGTGGGTGGCATATACAAACGGTGATGAATCCGTCTTAACGACATTAAAAGTTCTATTACCAAAGGCTATGGATCATAATATTGTTTCAAAAGGGGCTGCTGAATTTTATATAAAACAGATTGAGTCTGGCAAAAAAGATAAGAAACCACTATCCCCTGAAGGAAAACTCCAGCAAGATATTGAGGAAGGATTTGTAACACAAGAACAGGTTGATAAACAAAACGAATCATCCGATGACAAAGAACCGATGTTCCAGCAAAAAATTAAACAGTTGATGGACGCTTATGGTGTAGACGAAAAAGAGGCGACCGGACTTGTCCAAGGGGTTATTTCGGTAGTTGCCGATCCAGTTTCCGGTACGCGATATTTGGTGAATAAAATAGATGGTTCCGAAAAAAAAATATCGAGTAATCCCGTAGAACAACCGAAACCTGAACCGCAATCGCAACCAGAACAGACGTTATTCGAATTGGCTGATTTGGTGGCAGGCCCTGTGTCAGCAGCTAAAGCTGGTGGTTCTAAGGTTTCTGGTATGTTTGGTGGTCCTGTAGCAACACAGGTTGAGCAAGCAAGACAGTATGTTGTTACTTCCAAAAATGATCTTATTCGGTCTTTGTCTATAAATCCAAAATATCCTGTTAGCGAAATCAAAAGGATCGAAAAAGAAATAAATATTGAACCACAGCTATTCGATAACCCACAGTCACTAAAAAACAGGATGATTGCTATAGATAGGTCATTATCAGAGAGAATCAGAAAAGAAGAAAAAATCCAAAGTGATGATAATATGCCGGTGGTAGACAGAAGGAACGCAGCAAAAGCAATCGCCGATATCACACATTTTAGAAATATAATGGGTGTACCAACACAGATTGCAACAGCGGAAGACTATTACGCCCTACCAAACGGCGAAACCTATATAGATCCAGAAGGCAATGTGAGGGTCAAAGGTGAATAATCCTTGGGAAAAAGATAAAAAAGTCGGTGCTAATAATTCAGGAAGAACTCCTTGGGGAAAAGACAAGCAGTTGAACGAACATCCTGAATCCAAAGGTCATTATGTGAGAGAGTTCTCCGGTGGTTTTAACACTGGTTTAGCTAATACTGTTGGAGCCCCTGTTGACATCACTAATATGGTTCTTTCTAAATTTGGTCTTGAAACTAAAGAACCTGTTGGTGGTAGTGAGTGGGTAAAAAAACAAATGTCTAAAGTTGGTGATATGTGGTTTAAACCTGGCTCGACTGATGGGTTGAGCAAGGGCATCCGGCGTATTGGTGAAGAGGTCGGTATGGCGACAGTCCCGGCTGCCGGGATCACAAGGGTCGCGACCAAAGCAGTCCCGGCTTATAAATCATCCACTGGTATGGTTAGAAAAATATTCTTAGACCCCATAAAGAACGCACCTGGGAAAGCGACTACTGGTGAATTGATTGCCACCGTGGGTGCTGGTACTGGTGCCGCTGTTGCTGAATCCCAATTGCCAGGCAATAAGACTGCGGAAACAACGGGGCAAGTTGTTGGGTCAGTGTTACCGTCTCTTGTAAATTTATCACCCGTTGTAGTGGCTAATAAAATTTCAAAAAGTTTTACAAGTAGGTTTGGTAAAAAGGCCCAAAAAGAAGCAGCAGAAAGGATTATCAGGAAAGCCTTAAACGACGAGATGACACAAGAGGCAAAAGACTCATTAAAACAGGCGACAAGAATAAGTGAGAAAGCATCTGAATACGGTGTTGATTGGCAACCGTCTGTTGCTGAGTCCACAGGTAGTCCATCATTGTTAAAACAACAACAGCAGATTGAGAATGAGGCAAGCGGCGTTTTCTTAGACAAGGTAATAAAACGGCGAAAGATCAATGAAGATGCTGTAGATAAATTTTCAGGAAAAATTGCACCTGAGTCTGATTTGGATGCTGGTTACGTTATTGACTCTGCGTATAATAAAATCGACAATGTTAGTTCTTCTTTTGATTCAACAATCAAGTCGTTGGACGACAAATATAAAAAGTTATCGGATTCTGTTCCCAATATAGACCGGATGCAAAGTGGAAAATATTTACGCGACAGTATTGAAAAGGCTAAGGCTGAAGCAAGCGTGAATATGTCATTAAGGGCGAAAGAGATTGGAATTGCCGATTTTGATTTAACTCTTCCGTTTCAGGACTTCAAAAAACAGATAAAACAAAAGTATATGCCGAAAAGTCGGTTTGAGGATATCAAATCGATGCCTGGGATATATAAGGAAATTATATCCGATGGTAAAAAAAGCGTTTCTGGTGTTCTGGACGCTACTGGCCAACCAATTAAACAAACCCCAAAGACAAATTTTAATGATGTAAAGGCTGTAAGGGAACGTATCTCAGACGACATAATAAACGAATTAAGCACGGCGACCCCCAATCGAAAAAAATTGCGGGTTTTAATAAGGATGCGTGGTGATATTGACAACTTTATTGAAACTCAAACAGGTGAACTTGGTGACCAATATCGACAGTTTAGAAGAGAATACTTTGAAAACTATATCAAACCGTTTGAGAGTGGTGCTGTGTTTAAAGCGAGAAACAAAGATGGGACTGGCTTTTACAGGACAAATGACGAACATTTAGCGTCCCTATTTTTAGATAATCCATCTGCAACAAAACAGTTTGGTGAAATTTTCAAGGATAATCCAGAGGTTTTAGAGTCTTTCAAACAATCAACATTAGATGACATGAAAAGGTATGCATCCGATGATGGTGTTTTGAATCCCAAAAAATTAAAAACCTGGGTCAAAAAACGGGGCGAAGCCCTGTCTCAAATGCCAGAACTCCAATCCGTTGTCAATAATATAGATACCGCACAACAGGCTTTAAACGATCGCATGGTGACCCTCGCCAACAGGAAAAAGAAAATT
>Ga0180431_10008268_pt1 | contig 11973 bp, 8 predicted proteins | sample SS_ome_11_FD_132459 | JGI IMG/M metagenome (GOLD analysis project Ga0180431, IMG submission 132459) | Hypersaline lake sediment archaeal communities from the Salton Sea, California, USA - SS_1_MS_1 metaG | ecosystem: Environmental > Aquatic > Non-marine Saline and Alkaline > Hypersaline >... | reverse complement strand
GCTTGACCGGCTTGGCCGGCTTGGCCGGCTTGGCCGGCTTGGCCGACTTGGGCGATTTGGTCGGCTTGGGCGACTTGGGCGACTTGGCCGGAGCGCTGCTGCCCGGACGGGAGCGCAGTCGGTCCCGCAGCGCCTCCGTCCGGCTGGGCAGGTAGGGCTCGGGCAGCGGCAACCTCAGCAGCCGGTTCATCCGGTCCTCGCGGCCGGCCCGCAGAGCGGCCACCGCATCGGGCTCGTGCCGGGCCGCGTTGGCCATCAAGCCGATCATGAACAGAGTGGTAGCCGTGGATGTTCCGCCCGCCGAGATCAGAGGCAGTTGGATACCGGTAACCGGCAGCAAGCCGACCACATAGCCGACGTTGATGAACACCTGGCCGATCACCCAGGCTGTCGCGGTGGCCGTCAGCAGGCGCAGGAACGGATCCACCGAACGCCGGGCGATGCGCATTCCGGTATAGGCGAACATGCCGAACAGGCAGAGCAGACCGAATGCCCCGATGAACCCGAGTTCCTCACCGACGATCGCGAAAATGAAGTCATTGTGGGCGTTGGGCAGGTAGTTGTACTTCGCCGTTCCCTGGCCCAGTCCGTCACCGAAAACCCCCCCGTTGGCCAGCGCGAACTTTGCCTGCCGGGCCTGATAACCGACGCCCTGGGCGTCGGCGCCGGGGTCCAGCCAGGAACGCACCCGGTCGGAGCGATAGCCCTCCGACACCGCGAGGACGGCAGCCGTCGCCACCGCCGCGAGCAGCGAACTGACGAACACCTTCAGCGGCAGCCCGGCGAACCAGAGCAGGGCCAGCAGGATGATGCCCAACGACACGGTCTGGCCGAGGTCGGGCTGAGCCACGATCAGGGCCAGCGCGATGACGGCGGCCGGGATGAGCGGGATCAGCATCTCCCGCAGGCTTGCCCGCTCCATCCGCCGGGTGGCCAGCAGATGCGCCCCCCAGACCACGAAGGCAATCTTGGTCAGTTCGGAGGGCTGCATGGACAGGCCGCCGAAGACGAACCAGCCGCGGGTGCCGTTGGCGACGCGGCCGATTCCCGGGATCAACACCAGCACCAGCATCACGATGGACACCGCGAAGACCGGAAATGCCATCCGGCGAATGAGCCGGACGGGTAGGCGTAGGGCGAACCAGCAGGCGAACAATCCCAGCCCCGCCCACATCACCTGACGGGCGAAGATTGTCCACGGGGAGCCGTCGGTGTCATAGGAATGCACCCCGGAGGCGGACAGCACCATGATCAGGCCCAGTGTGGTCAGCAGCGTGGCCACCGACACCATCAGGTGGAAAGACGTCATCGGCCGTGCCAGCCAAGCGCCGAACCGCTTCCGCGGGTCGAACCCGGATACCTTCGCGCTGTCGCCCGCGTTCCCATCCCGGCGGGTCAGCCGGGACCACACCGTGCCCACCGCGCTACCGCGTCCCGCGATCAACCCGGGCCCGGACCGCCTCCGCGAACGCGTCACCACGGTCGGCGTAGCCGCTGAACTGGTCGAACGATGCACCTGCCGGGGCGAGCAGGACTGTGTCACCCGGGCGTGCCAGCCCGGCGGCCGCGGCGACGGCCTCGGCCATCACCCGCCGGCCGGCACCTGACCCGTGGGTGTCCAGCGTCCGAGTACCAGTAGCCACACCTGACTCATTGGACTCATGCACCTCAGCATCGTCCCTCGTCATGACGTGGATGACGGGGACATCGCGTGCGTGTCGCGATAACGCCTCCGCAAAGACCGCACGATCACGGCCGATCAGCACCACGCCGGCCAGCCGGTCAGCGATCCGGACGACGGTGTCGTCCACCGACGCGCCCTTCAGCATGCCGCCCGCCACCCACACCACCCGCGGATAGGCCAGGATCGATGTCTGGGCCGCATGCGGGTTGGTGGCTTTCGAGTCGTCGATATAGGGCACGCCGTCGAGGGAACCCACCGGTTCTGCGCGATGCCGCCCGACCCGAAATCCGGCCAACGCCGTAGCGATCGCGCCCGGGGCGACATCCACCGACCTCGCCAGGGCGGCGGCCCCGAGGGCGTCGAGCACCCCGACCGGTCCGGACACCGGGATCGAGTCGACCGGGGCCAGTATCAGGTCTCCGCCGCACTCATCGGCGAAAGCGCGGTCAACCAGGGCGCCGTCGCGCACGCCAAGTTCCCCGGCGGCGGGTTCGCCCAACCGGAAACCGGCCTTCACCGATGCCGCCGCACCCGGCAGCAGTGCACTCGCGGCCGGGTCATCCAGACCCACGACCGCCACCCGGCCGGTCAGCGCGCGGGCCTTGGCCGCCGCATAGGCCTCGAAATTGCCGTGCCAGTCAAGGTGATCCTCGGCGATGTTGAGCACCACACCGGCTTCGGGCCGCAACGACGGGGCCCAGAACAGCTGGAAACTGGACAATTCCACCGCGAGCACCTCGGCCGGTTCGGACAGCACGTCCAGGACGGGTTCGCCGATGTTGCCGCACAGTGCCACCCGGCGCCGGTCGACCCGCAGCATCTCGTACAGCATCGACGTGGTCGTGGTCTTGCCATTGGTTCCGGTCACCACCAGCCAGCGCCGGGGCTCGCCATAGTGGCCGGCGGTATCCAGTCGCCAGGCCAACTCGATATCGCCCCAGATCGGAACACCGGCCGCCGCGGCCGCCGCCAGCACCGGAGCCGTCGGCGGGAACCCGGGACTGGTGACAACCAGATCGAACTCGCCGGCTGCGGCGGCGGCCTGGTCAGGTCCGACGAACTGCACATCGCCGAGGGCGCGCACGGCGGCGGCGTCGTCATCACACACCGACAGCCGGACGTCCCAGGACGACAATGCCGTCACCACCGCCCGACCGGTGACCCGCGCCCCGGTCACCAGCACCCTGGCCCCCGGAATCAGCGGTGACAGATCAGCGGCCATCAACCCGGCCATCAGTTCCCGATCGCACCGAGCCACTCGCCGTAGAACAGCGACACCCCCAGCCCACAGGCGATCGCGGTAAGCAGCCAGAAGCGGATGATCACCGTCGTCTCGGCCCAGCCGACCAGCTCGAAGTGGTGATGAAAGGGGGCCATCCGAAACACCCTTCGCCCGGTGGACCGGAACGCGATGATCTGCACCACCACCGAGGCCACCTCGGCGACGAACAGCGCGCCCAGCACGACCGCGAGCACCTCGGTACGGCTGGTGACGGACAACCCGGCGATGATCCCGCCCAGCGCCAGCGATCCGGTATCGCCCATGAAGATTTTCGCCGGAGCGGCGTTCCACCACAGAAACCCGATGCAGGCCCCGGCGGTGGCAGCGGAGATCAATGCCAGATCCAGGGGGTCACGGACGTTGTAGCAACCGATTCCCGGGGCCGTGGCGCAGGCATTGCGGTACTGCCAGAACGTGATCAGCACGTAGGCGACACTGACCATGGCCATGCTGCCCGCCGCCAGTCCGTCCAGTCCGTCGGTGAAGTTCACCGCGTTGGACCAAGCACTGACCAGGACGATGACGAGCAGTACGAACACTATCGGGGGCAGGGTCACCGTGGAGATCTCACGCACGTAGGACAGTTGGGTACTGCCCGGGGTGAGACCGTCGGCGTTGGCGAATTGCAGCACCAGCACGCCGAACAACACCGCGGCCACGATCTGGCCCACGGTCTTGGCAGTCTTGTTCAGGCCGAGGTTGCGGGACCAGCGGATCTTGATCAGGTCGTCGAGGAAACCCACCCCGCCGAGGGCGGTGGCCAGGCCGAGCACCAGCAGTCCCGACGCCGTCGGACCCACCCCGTCAACGGTCAGACCCACCAGATGAGCCCCCAGATAACCGGCCCAGATCCCGGCCAGTATCGCCACCCCGCCCATCGATGGGGTACCCCGTTTGGCCTGATGACTGGGCGGGCCGTCGGCGCGGATCTCTTGGCCGAAGCCCTGTCGGGTGAACAGCCGAATCAGCACGGGAGTCAGCAGGATCGACACCGCCAGCGCAATGCCGACCGCGATGAGAATCTGTCTCATGGATGCCCCGCCTCGTCCACCAGCCGGTCGGCCATCGGCCCAAGACCCGCCGAGTTGGACGCTTTGACCAGGACCACGTCACCGGGACCGAGGTCGGCCCGCAGCAGATCCAACGCGGTCTCGACGTCGGGCACCATGATCGACTCCGACCCCCAGGAACCCTCCATCACCGCCCCGTGGTGCATGGCGCTCATGGGCCTCCCGGTTCCGACGACGACGAGCCGACTGATATCCAAGCGCACAGCGAGCCGGCCGATCCGGTCGTGCTCGGTGACTGAATCCTCCCCCAGCTCCGCCATCTCGCCGAGGACCGCCCAGCTTCGCTGCCCGCCGCTGCGTGCCATCACCGCCAGGGCCTGCAGTCCGGCCCGCATCGAATCGGGGTTGGCGTTATAGGCATCGTTGATGATCGTCACACCGTCGGATCGGGTCCGTACCTCCATCCGGCGTCTGGACTCCGGGGCGGCCCCGGCCAGCGCCACCGCCACCTGCTGGAGACTTGCCCCGCATTCCAGCGCGATGGCCGCCGCACTGAGTGCGTTGCCGACCTGATGCTCGCCGTGCACCGCCAGCCGGATCCCCACCGCACCGCCGGGCGCATGCAGGGTGAAGCTCGGCCGCGCCAGTCCATCGAGTACGACGTCCTCGGCCCTGACGTCGGCAGTCGACGCACGCCCGACGGTGACCACCCGCGCCGTCGTCTGGGCCGCCATCGACGCGACCACCGGATCGTCGGCGTTGAGAATCACCACCCCGGCATTCGGAACGGCCTGCACCAGTTCGGCTTTCGTACTTGCAATGGTCTCCCGTGAACCGAACTCGCCCAGGTGGGCAGTGCCGACGTTGAGTACCGTCGCGATCGACGGCGATGCGATCGCGGCCAGTGCGGCGATGTTCCCGGGATGGCGTGCAGACATCTCCAGCACCAGGAAATCGGTGCTCTCGGTTGCCTGCAGCACCGTCCACGGAAGGCCGAGTTCGTTGTTGAACGACCCGGGTGGGGCGACCACCTCGCCGAGCGGCCGCAGCACAGCGGCGATCAGATCCTTGGTGGAGGTCTTTCCGGAGGACCCGGTAATACCCACCGTCCGCATCCCGCGCGCCGTCAGGTCGGCGGCAACCACGGCAGCGAGCCTGGCCAACGCGGCCAGCACTGCCGCACCGGATCCGTCGGCGTCGTGCTCCAGCACCCCGGCCTGGGCGTCGGCGGCCGGAGCCGGCGGCGCGATCACCGCAGGCACCCCGACGGGACGGGCGGCGAGGACCGCCGCGGCCCCGGCCGCCACCGCAGCCGGGGCGAAGTCATGACCGTCGGCCCGGACGCCCGGCAGGGCCAGAAACAATCCGCCGGGTCGCAGCGCCCGGGAGTCGAACTCCACCGGCGCGGTGACATGGCTCATCTCCGCCTCGGCCGCGCTGATATCGGCGAGGCGACCCCCGACGATCTCGGCGATCCGCGCGACTGTGAGATCAATCACCGTGTCTTCACCGCATCTCCTCCAAGGCCAGAGTCAATTCGGCGCGATCATCAAACGGCCTGGTCAGCCCTGCCCCGGTCTGGCCGGTCTCGTGCCCCTTCCCGGCGATCAGCACCACGTCACCGCGGCGGGCCCAGCCGACGACGTGCGCGATCGCGGCGCGCCGGTCGCCGATCTCCACCACCTCACCGGGGACGGTCCGGGCGTGAGTGTCCGCGGGCCGCGCCGCACCGTTCAGGATGGCCGCCCGGATCGCCGCCGGATCCTCACCTCTGGGATTGTCGTCGGTGACGACCACCAGGTCGGCCAGTTCGGCGGCCACCCGGCCCATCGCCGCCCGTTTGCCCGGATCACGGTCCCCGCCCGCACCGAACACGACGGCCAAGCGACCGTCGCGGCGCCGCAGCGCCTCCAGCACCGCACGCAACGCGCCGGGTTTGTGCGCGTAGTCGACAACAGCCAGGAAGTCCTGACCGCAGTCGATCAGCTCGAGGCGTCCGGGCACGGTGGCTGTTCGGAGTCCCGGCGCCGCCTGCTCGGGCGAGACGCCGATCCCGTCCAGCATGGCCAGCGCCAGCAGCGCGTTGGCAACGTTGTACCGGCCGGGCAGACCGATCCGGAGGCGGTGGTGCACCCCGGCCGGATCGACCGCGGTGAACTCCTGCATGCCGCTGTTCAGGACGACCAGGTCTGCCACCCCCCAGTCCGCCGGGTTGCCCTCCGCACTCACCGTCACCGCGTCGAGGGCCCGCGCCGCCATCAGCCGGCCGGCATCGTCATCGACGCAGACCACTGCGCGCCGAGCGTGCAGCGGCGAGGCCGGATCGAACAACTTCGCCTTGGCCTCGAAGTAGGCCTCCATGGAGGGGTGGAAGTCGAGGTGATCGCGGGAGAGATTGGTGAAACCGCCTATCGCGAAGTGGATTCCGTCCACCCGGCCGAGTTCGAGAGCGTGGCTCGACACCTCCATCACCGCGGTGTCGACACCACGCTCGACCATCACCGCCAGCAGTGCCTGCAGCGCCGGCGCCTCCGGGGTGGTGAGCGCGCTGGGAACTTCCGACCCGTCGATGGTGACCCCGACAGTGCCGACCATCCCGGGGACGCGTCCCGCCGCGCGCAGTCCGGACTCGATCAGGTGCGCCACGGTGGTCTTGCCGGAAGTACCGGTCACGCCCAGCATGACGACCTGGTCGGACGGATGGCCATAGACATCGGCGGCCAGCGCGCCGAGCACTGATCGGGGATCAGGATGCACCAGCAATGGCACCGGCGCCGGCTCACCGAGGAGGTCCCGGATGACCGCGACTCCGCCAGGGTCAGTTACTACGGCCGCCGCCCCGCCCGCGACGGCGACCCCGGCGAACTGAGCTCCGTGCGCCGACCGCCCGGGCAGTGCCGCGAACAGATCTCCGGGCCCGGCGTCCTGGGCACGCAGCGTGACCCCACCGATCCGGATATCGGGGACGACTGCACCATCGGCCGGGACGGCATGAATCCCGTCCGCCAGCGTCCGCAGGGAGAGCCCCGGGGTGTCGCGGGGCCGAAGGGCAGTGCTCGCCACCGCACACCTCCTCCCAAACCGGCCCCATCTGGAACCGCACCGGCCGCCCGATCGGCTAGTTACCCTACCGAGGTCAGCGAGCCTCAGGACGCCTGCAGCGTCAGCGGCGGTCCGGGGTCGGGTGAGAGCGGGACGTTTTCTCGCTGCAGGAGCCAACTGGCGATGTCGTGGAACAGCGGCGCGGCCGAATGGCCGGCACTGCCGTCGGCGTTGCGCGTCGGGGCATTCATCATGATCCCGATCACGTATCGCGGGTCCTCGACCGGCGCCAGTCCCGCGAAGGTGATCCAGTAAACATCGTCGTAATAGCAGCCGCAGGCCTGATTGATCTGCTGGGCGGTGCCGGTCTTACCGGCCACCTGGTAGCCCTCGACGGCGGCGGCCACGCCGGTGCCCTGCTGCGCGCCCATCGGGTCGTGTTGCACGACCGAGCGCAGCATATTGCGGACAGTGCGTGCGGTCTCCGGCCAGACCACCTGAACTCCGGCCGGCCGTTGCTCCTCAGTGCGGGATCCGTCCGGGGCGATGGTCGCCTTCACGATGCGCGGCGGGATTCGCACGCCATCATTGGCGATGGCCTGGTACATGCCGGCCATCTGCAGCAGGGTCATCGAAAGCCCCTGCCCGATAGGCAGATTGGAGAACGTGCTACCCGACCATTGATCTACGGGGGGCACGATGCCCGCACTCTCCCCCGGCAGTCCGACGTTCGTACGCTGACCGAGACCGAATCTTTCGAGCATCTCGTAAAACCGCTCCGGACCAACCCGCTGGGCCAGCATGAGGGTGCCGACGTTGGATGACTTGCCGAACACACCGGTCGTTGTGTACGGCATCACACCGTGGCTCCAGGCGTCCTTGATGTTGACCCCACCCATATTGATCGAGCCGGGTACCGCCAGCACTTCATCGGGGTTGGACAGCCCGTCCTCGATCACCGAGGAGGCGACGATGATCTTGTTCACCGATCCCGGTTCGAAGGGTGAGGTGACCGCCAGGTTGCCGATCTGCCGGTCGGACTGGCGGCCGATGTCCTGGCTAGGATCGAAGGTGTTGTCGTTGGACATCGCCAGCACTTCGCCACTCTTCGCATCCAGCACCACCGCCGACACATCCCGGGCGCCGGAGGCGTTCTTAGCCAGCTGGACCTGCTGCTGAACATAAAATTGGATATCGTCATCTAGCGTTAATTGCACCGTTGCGCCGTTGACCGCCCGGTGCCGGTTGCGGTAGCTGCCCGGGATCACCACCCCGTCGGACCCGCGGTCGTAGGTGATCGACCCGTCGGAGCCGGCCAGCACCGCATCCATCGAATCCTCCAGACCAAGAAGGCCGTGGCCGTCCCAGTCGATCCCGCCGATCACGTTAGCGGCCAGCGAACCGCCGGGATACTGACGCAGATCCTGACGTTCGGCGCCCACCTCGGGGAACTTTTTGGTGATCGCGCTCGCGATACCGGGGTCAACGGCGCGGGCCAGGTAAACGAAGGTCTCGTTACTGCGCAGCTTTTTGAGCACGGTCGAGTAATCCGGCTTGTTATCGAGCTTGGCGGCGACATTCTTGGCGATCTCGGCGAGCCGCTGATCCGGATCCGGAGCGCCCGGTGTGTCCCGCTTGGCATCGGCAAGCTGCTTGCGGATTTTGGTCGGCTGGAAGGTCAGTGCCCGAGCCTCGATGGTGAAGGCCAGCTTGTCGAAGTTCCGGTCGACGATGGTGCCCCGTACTGCCTGCTCGATATCGGTCACCTTCAGCTGACCCGCGGCCTCCGTGCGCAGTCCGGACGCGCGCGGCACCTGCAGGGTGAACAACTGCGCCGCGACCACCAGCAGGGCGAGCGCGATAACGCTGTTGCCGACGCGGTAGCGGTAGACGAACGATGAACTGTCCCGTCCCGACTCGGTGGCCGTCCGGGTGCGACGGGCGTCGGCGGACCGCCCCCGGCCGCCCGCAGTCGCCGTAGCGGCTGTAGCGGCTTTAGCGCGGGACAGAGGTTTTCGACCGGCGGTGGGCCGCGAACCTGGTTTCTTGGGGCGACTCAACGGGCCCCCCCGAGAGGCGCAACCACCGGAGCCGCATCTAACGCAGGTGCCACAGGAACCACAGGTGCCACAGGACTAACTGTAGGTACCGGAGCACCCACAACGGCGGCAGGCGGAACCACCAGCGTGTCGCCGGCCGGGCCCGGCAGCGCGGTTCCCGGCAGCGCGGTTCCCGGCAGCGTCGTTCCCGGCAGCGTCGTTCCCGGCAGCGTCGTTCCCGGCAGCGTCGCCCCGGGCGCAAGCGCGGGGCCGGGAGGCGTTGCCCCTGCCGGGGCGTGCACGTTGACGTCTGTGCCCGATGGAGTCAGCGCCGGCACGCGTTGGCCGCCGGCGGCGGGCATGCCGGGAAGCGACGGCGTCAGCCGGATCGGCACCTCGCTCTCGGCTCCCGGCATCGGCAACGATGACGGTGGGGTCAACGGCTTCGGGGCCGTCGGCAATTCCTCGGGCAACTTGGTGTTCAGCGGCGGCGGCGGGACACCCTCGGCGGGCTTGGGCTCGCCGACGACCACCCAGTTGCCGCCCGGGTCCTGGACCAGGTGGGCGGTGTCTTTCGACGGGATCATGCCCAGCTCCCGGGCGGCGTCAGCCAGCGCCGGAGCGGATTGCGCCTCCAGTACGTCGCGCTCGAGGGCTTCTTTCTGCTGGGTCAGTGCATCGTTGAGTTCGCGGGCGCTGCCGAGTTGGTAGGACCGCTGGGCGGCGTCGGTTGACAACCACAGCGTGATCGCCAATCCGATAGCGAGCGAGCCGATGATCAACACCACGAACGGAACCCTGGCAAGCAGGGTCTGGGGCCTCAGGTCGACGTTCGCCAGCCTGGCCAGTAGCCGCTCGCGAAGCGGTGGGCGGACTAACTTCGGCGCTTTGGCCTTGCGGGCTTTGGCACGCGCCTTGGCCTGACTGGCCGTCTTGGCGCGGGCCGGACGCTCGGCAGGCCGCGGCGCCGGCGCGGTCTGAGGCCCCTGGCGTGGGCCGCGGGGCTCATGGGGACGACGCGCCCGGGTAGCGGCACGCGCCCGTGTGTCGCGTGCCGGACCGTCGGTCGGACGACGTTTGCGGGCTGCGGCCTCGGCTCCGCGTCGCGGCGCGGCCGCACGCTGACGAACGCTCCCGCGGGACGATTGCTCGGCCTCCGCTGCCTTCATGCGACTCGCTGAACTGCGCCGGACCTTCATCTGATGCCCTCTCCGTAGGCACGTTCGACGGCGCGCAACCGAACCGGCGCGCTACGCGGATTAACTTCGATCTCATCGGCGCCCGCGCGTTCGGCGCCCCGGGTGAGCGTCACGAACTCCGGTCCATGGCCCGGCAGCTCGACCGGCAGTCCCGCGGGACTCCGGGAGGCCGTCGCCGCGGCCAAGGCCGTCTTGACAAGACGGTCCTCGAGCGATTGGTAAGCCATCGTGACCATCCGCCCACCCGGCCGAAGGGCATCGAGTGCGGCCGGCAACGCCGCAGTCAACGATTCGAGTTCGGCGTTGACGGCGATCCTCAGCGCCTGAAACGTGCGCTTCGCCGGATGGCCACCGGTTCTGCGAGCCGGGATCGGAATCGCGTCGTAGAGCGTCTCGACGAGTTCGCCGGTGCGGGTGAACGGCCGGTCCGCACGCCGGGAGACGATGAAGTCGGCAATCCGCGAGGCGAACTTCTCCTCCCCGAAACGGCGCAGGATGTCGGTGAGCCGGCGGCGGTCATAGGTGTTGAGAATCTCAGCGGCCGTGAGATCAGCCTCCGGATCCATTCGCATATCCAGCGGTGCGTCCTTGGCATAGGAGAAACCCCGCTCCGGGCGGTCCAGTTGCATCGATGAGACCCCGAGGTCGAACAGCACGCCGTCCACCGATCCCGTTGGCGCCATCCCGCTTTCACCTAGCGCGCCCGGAATTCCGTCGTAGCGGGTGCGTACCAGGGTGAGGCGGTCGCCGAATCGGGCCAGCCGCCGTTCGGCGATCCCGAGCGCATCCGGGTCGCGATCCAGCCCGATGAGTCGCAAACCGGCGAAGCGGTCCAGGAACCGTTCGGCGTGGCCCCCAGCCCCCAGCGTGGCATCGACAAGCACCGCGCCGGTTCCATCTGGGGCCGTGCGGGTCAAGGCCGGGGCGAGCAGTTCGACACAGCGGTCGAGTAGAACCGGAATGTGCGGAACGTCGCCGCGGTCCCCGCCGTCCTGTCCGGCCACCCGATAACCTCCGGCCTGGTGGGGTGACGTCCCTGCACCGAGGTCCCTGTCCGTCTCGAACCTGGCGTCGGGGAAGTACGTCAGGGTCGGTTCGGGCAGAGGCCACGGCGCACGCACGTGCCGCGGTTTCTCCGCAGGCTCAGATAATGTCGCTGAGTGCGTCATCGCTGGCCGCGGAGAAGTTCTCTTCGTGGGTCTGCTGGTATTCCTGCCAGGCTTGTGAGTCCCAGATCTCCAGAAAATCAACCGCACCGATCACCACACAGTCCTTGGTGAGATCGGCGTATCGGCGGTGGTCGGCCGACAAGGTGATCCGACCCTGGGCGTCCGGATGCTGCTCGTCGGTGCCCGCGGCCAGGTTGCGCAGGAACGCGCGAGCCTCCGGATTACTACGCGAGGTCGCCGCGGCCCGCCGGGCCAACTGTTCGAATTGCCCTCGGGGGTAGACAGCGAGGCTGTGGTCCTGACTTTTGGTGACCATGAGCCCTCCTGCCAGCGCATCCCGGAACTTGGCGGGCAGCGTCAGGCGGCCCTTGTCGTCCAGCTTGGGCGTGTAGGTGCCGAGAAACATGCTGTGCGCATCTCCTCTTACCGCGGCCCCGGAGTGCCTATCACCCCGCTGCCGCCACGATACCCCACAGTCCCCCACTTTGCTCCACTTAGTGACACAAATGTGTCTGGTTTTGCCCACTCTGCTCCCCCAACGACCCACT
>Ga0180431_10008267_pt1 | contig 11973 bp, 30 predicted proteins | sample SS_ome_11_FD_132459 | JGI IMG/M metagenome (GOLD analysis project Ga0180431, IMG submission 132459) | Hypersaline lake sediment archaeal communities from the Salton Sea, California, USA - SS_1_MS_1 metaG | ecosystem: Environmental > Aquatic > Non-marine Saline and Alkaline > Hypersaline >... | reverse complement strand
TATTAATGTTGGTTAATACTTTATTTAATCCTTTTAATTTCATTGTAAATAAACTCATTTAATCCTCTCTAAAAATAATTCTAAATGGTGTATTGAATCTTCATCATATACCTTATAGACTCTTTTAACAATATATTCTTCTGAACTATTTACTAATTTATCACCTGCTAATATATCTACATTTGCTCCGATTGCTTTATGTGTTGAATTTTCTGTTTTTCCTATATCTGACACTTGTGATTCACCTTTAGTTTGGTATATACGACAAGAATAAGAAGCTATATGGGTAGACCAAGTATTATCCTCTCCCCCATAATCATTCTCGGAATGAGACAACCTTTTAATTTCTGCTGTGATTGCTAAAAAATCAGTAATAGCCATATACATTAATAAAGAAAATATTATTAATGTATTTTTTTAAAGGTAGGATTTTATTTTTTTGTAGATTTCTTCTGGTTCTATTGAGGTAAGGTTTCTACAGAAATCGAGGTTATTAGTAGCAAATCTATCAGGATTCGGACATTTTTCATACCAATCTTGTGTGGTATACCAACATCCTTTACAAGTCATAACTCCTTCTATATTTATATTTTCTTGATATCCAAAATTATCTACAGTTGTTGGCCCAAATAAAATAGCTCCTTTTGTTTGTAATCCTTTACATAAATGCCCAAACAATCCTTCTTGAGCTAATACTAATGTTGCATTATTTACTAGTGCAAATAATTCTTCTAATGTTGTTCTTCCTCTCAAATCTAATTCGTCATTATCTATTAAAGACTCTTTTAAAGTGCCGACTTGTATTATTCTATATTCAGGATGTTGTTCATAAATCAAATCTAATAGTTCAAACCAGTAAGGATAAAATTTAGTTTTTCTTAATTCATCATCTCCCTTATTAACTAATATATATGGATAGTCAATTAAGTCTATTAATTTGTTGCCTTCTATTAATGGAAATAAATTATAATCTTCTTCTATTAATTCTACCTCTGCAAACTCTGCTGATGTCTTTAAAAGATTTCCTTTAAATGTTTGTAATGAATTGAAGAAGTTAAAATATACCTCCTGTAATCCTTTGTCTAAGTTTGTTAGTTTTCCTTTTTCCCATATTCCTACTATATATCTATCATCAAATAATAAATCATATCTTTTTGATTCTCTTTCTATTAATTTATTCCAATCAGTGTAGCCTGTATATATTACTCTATCAACTGTTGGGTCTTTTTTCCATAGTGGTATTTTATCCCTTACATATAATGTAATTGTAGAATCTGGATATTTTCTTTTAATAGCGTGAGTCAAGAATAAAAGACAAATTGTATCTCCTATACCACCGAGCTTTGTTAATGCTATGTTCTTTTTTGTTTGTTTGAATAGAAATTCCATACAATAATTAATATTATGCTTATTATTATCATTTGTTTACTATAGTAATGAAAAAGATAAACAATTTGATAGAATAAAATTAAAAAAACAAGGATGCCTGTAACGATTTTTGCTGCTTTCTTTTTATGTTCTTCTATGTAATCTATTAAATCTTGATTGTTTTTATGTTTCATCTTCCTTGCCACCTTTTCATCTCCCCTCCTTTGTTATTTAGTCTTGCTTTCTTCTTTTCCACATCAAATAATGCTCTGCACCTAATACAATATTACTTAACAAGCATACATCTTCGTATTTACCTCCCTCTTTATTTGTTGCTTCAAAACGCTTACCACCTGCTGTTATGGTTACTTTAATATCTTTAGCAAGGGTATGACTATTTGCAAACTTTTCAAGCTCTTTATACATTTGATTGTCTGTCATCTCCACTCCTTTGTTATTTGGTTCATCCTTCCTCTCTAATTTTAGTCCCACTAATATTTTCCGTTTCTTTATCTAACCTTATTTCTCTTATTCCCCATCCTACTTTTCTCCCGTGGACAACCTCTTTTATATCAGGTAATACAACATAAGTTAATTTACCGATATTCATCTCTCTTTTAAATTCTCTACAAATCATATCTATCCGTTCTTCTACTGAATAAGGGTTTTTATCATCCACTTTAGAATCTCTAATGCCTATACAAACTTTGTTTCCTTCGTTTAATACTGTTCTTATCAGCTTAATATGCCCTCTATGAAGTGGTTGCCATCTTCCGATAAAAAGACTAGTATCTCCTGTGAATCCGATTGATTTACTATTCTCTTGGTAGTTTTCAGCCACATTTATTATTTTGTTTATTAGGTTTTCCTCGTTTATTTCACCCTTATTACAATTGACATTAACTGCTCTATCATCTACTATTGCGTGATAAACAGGTTTTATCTTATTTGTAAATTCTGGGTCGTCTTTTCTTCCGTAGCTATGATACTTGACATCGTTATCTTTCAACCATTTTTTCATAGTAGGTGTAAACTGTCTTGTTGTAAAAATTATAATATAATAACCCTTATCGTATAACTTGTTTAGCACATTGATTACATTTCTATTGGGTTTGCCTAAAACATCAAAACCTTTCCAGCCATTATAAGTTGCAAGGACTCCATCAAAATCAAATGCTATTGTTTTCATATTACCTTTTCCTCCCTTAAATATGTTAGTATTTTATCAACACTTTCTTCTAATGTATCTATTTCTGTATTACAAACAATTTCAGGTTTGATAGGTTTTTCGTAGGGGTCATCGTATCCTGTGAATCCTTTTATTTTTCCTTCTTTTGCTTTCTTCCACATACCCTTGGTATCTCTTTTGGCACATTCTTCTGGAGTTGCCTGAATAAACACCTCGATAAAATTAGAAACATTATTTCTTATACTTTCTCTTGTTTTTCTATAAGGACTAACAAAAGAAGCAATAGCTATGGTATTATTTCTTGAAAGCAATCGACTTACAAAATTTATTCTGTTTATATTCTTATCTCTATCTTCCTTGCTAAAACCCAAATCATCTGAAAGTTTACCTTTTCGCACAATGTCACCATCTAGTCTCTCTGCATTTTTCCCTCTTTTTCTTAGTTCTTTAGCTAGTAAGTCCCCTATTGTTGTTTTGCCACTACAAGGTAAACCTGTTAGCCAAATAACAGCTCCTTTTGTTTGGACATCTAAAGAAAAAAGTTTTAAAAAACAACCGTGATATAAAAAATACAGAGCCATATTTATAGAGTTCCAGATTAAAGAAGCACCTAAAGCTCCAAATTGTTGCATAGTTTGTTTAGCTCCAATTTTAAAAAACAAAGCATTAACTATAATCACAAATGCTCTATAAGTTATACCTTGCCAACTAAATACTTTTTTATTTATTCTCCTTTTTATCATACTACTCCTTCTCTTGTTTATAAAAGCACCCTCTTATGTGTTGGGAGAGGGCGGTTGATAATTCACTCAAATGTTTCTCATACCCTGCTTTTGTGAGCACAATATATCCACTATCATCTTGTGGCATACGGTTAAGTAACATTATGCTTTCTATTTTTCCCTCATCACACGCCTCATCTACTGCTTTTTTGAGGGCTTGTTCACAGAGGTCTATTGCTTGGTTGTGTCCCATTACCCTTACCTCCCTTTTACCAGCTCCTGCTCCCAATAATCCTATGGGTTTATTATAATCTCTTTTCTCCGGCAATATTGACTTCATTTTTATTTCAGCCCCTCCTTCTTCTTCCTTGCCTTGATTAAGGCTTGGATTAAAGCATTAAGTTCTCTCTCAATTTCCAGCCAATAAAAATGTTTATTTACTATTTTTTTTATCTCCCCCTCCGTCAATTGGAGGGCTTTGATTTCATCAGCAGTTTGCTTTGCCAATGAGCTATAATCAGTTATGTTTCCCATCATTGATACTTCCATAAACTTATTTTTCAATATACTCTCAAGGCTCATTTAGACCTCCTTTATCTCTTTGACGATTATTTTACGAGGAAATACCCTTACAAAATTAACTTTAGAAAGTGGAAATAATACATCATACATTATTGCTTCTGTTAATTCATCTTCGTTTATCCACTCTTTTATTTCTATCCCTTTCACACTATCCAGTTGGGATTGGAGTTGTTCGATTTTCTTCTCTTTTTCTTTCAATTTAAAAAAGTGATTCCAATACTCTTTATCATCTACCATAATTTCTTTATTTCTCATCAAAACTTTATTATGTTTTTCCAACTCCTTCACCTTCTCTTTGAGGGAGAGATTTTCTTTATTAAATATACTTAAAATTGCCTCAAGAGCCTTATCGTTTTCTCTTGCGTGTTCACTTTGTCTATCCTTGCCCTTTCTACAATAAGGAGAAACATAATTAAGATTATCCAGTATTTCTCTAATCTCCTGTTTCATAACAACCACTCTACATTAACTAATTGGTTATCCTTTCTCAATATTCCCCATAACAATTATCATATTGAGTTGTAAACTCTGCTTCATCTCTATTGTCTTTACATTTTTGACACAAAGCTATCTTCCCATATACATTTTTATTATTGTAATCAGTTTCTATCGCTTTGCCACAATCTGCACATTTATAATATTTCTTACTTTTCATCTCCCCTCCAGTTACTATATATCCATTCCCTTTTCAATTTGTTTTTGCAATTTAGTTTTATTTCTGCTTTCTTCACTGACAGAACGTGCTAATAAAAGTGAAATCATTATCCAAGTTACTAACATAAAATCAATCATATCATATCGGGGTTTATTTCTATTTAATAATGTCATTACTGCTATTAAAAATGATAAATATAATATCCAATAAAGTATTATCTTTCTTCTCCTTTATTCCTTAATTCATTAATCTCTTCATTTAAATCATCTATCTGTGATTTTAAATCATTTATTTCTGATTCCAATTCACCTATTTTTTCATTTTTCTCATCATAACAATCTTTACAAAAACATTCATCCCCTCCCCAAATATCTACTTTACAATTATCACATTTTGTTTCTGATGGCATTTTAATTACCCTCCTCTTTTTCTAAAACAACCTGGTTTATTAACAAATTGACATATAGGTAAACCATGTCTTTTTGCTTCCTTTAAAATTTTTTTAGTTAATGCTCTACCACACCTTCTTGATAATTTACAATCTTTATGAAAGCCACAATATGTTCTATCATGATAACAAATCATATATTTAAAGATTTTTTTGCTTCTGTTATTACTTTATCTTCACACTTCTTTCTTCTACATCTATATAAATTTTGTCCTAAATAAATTGCTTTTCCACTTTTTAACATAACTTCAGTTATATCTCTTTTACAAATTCTACAAATTCCTAATGTTTTATTTTCCTTTTTCATTCCAAGTATCAGTATCATGTTCTTTTATTTTTCCAAAATTTAAATCCCAAACATGAAATGTTAATCTATATATTCTTAATACTTCATGTCTAGAAATCTCTCCCCAATTTATTGAAGACCATCTTTTTAAAATTTCTGATATCCAATCTAATTGTCCATCTTCAGAAAAAGTAAATTTATTAATATTACTATTATTAATATAATCAGTTACTTGTTTAGTAAAATAAGTAAATTGTTCATCTTTTATTTTCAAGTTTGTATCAATAGAATCATTAACTCCTCTTTTCTGCAGAAAAAATCCTCTTTTTAACCAAAGTATATACATATAAGTTGCTATCTTTAAAAGGTCTCTTTCCCTTTTTAAATTTTTAAACCTATAAGTATATTTGTCAATAGTCCCGAATAACCAATTCTTCCCATGTGCATCAAAGAGAACATCAGTGCTTTCTCTTTGTTCATTTAATCCATATTTCTTCCCACCGTATAGAAATTGGTCTTTAGTTAAATCAAAAAATGTTTCTAAGTTTTTCATATTTACTTCCCTTATTTTTATTATATAATATTTCCTTTAAAATCTTAAAAGTTATTATTCTTCAGTTTCCCCATACTCAGAATATAATATAGTCAAAAAGATATTTGAAAATGATTGTCCACTCGGACAAATGTCAGAAGCTTGTGATTGAACTATATATAATATATCTTTTATTTTTTTATCCATTTCTATCAACCACTCATTTACTTTTTTCTCTAAATTTATTCCATTATAACCAGAAAATACTTTTACCTTTCTCATTTTATATCCTCCACTATTACTGGAACCTCTTTCTTAAATATTTCTAAAGCCATATTAGCTACTTCTTGCATTTGTGGGTGAGCAGTTTTAGCACATCTTAATTTAAAGAAGTGCCTCCACTCACGAAAATTCATAGTTACTACTATTTCAGTTTTTAAACTGTTAGGTAATACACTTCTAGCTTCTTGAGGAGTTGCTCCTTGTTCAATTAAATAATTATATGCTTTTTCACTATCTTCCATTGCTGCTTCCCAAAAAGCATACTTATCGTTAATATAAGTTAAACCATGTTCAGAACCTTCTCTCATTTCATCTGACCAAAATATTGGTTTAATAAACTCAATATCTTTTCCTGAATAATTACAATACCTAGTAGATTCTTGACTATAAGAAGCAATTCTATGCCTCACTAATTCATGCGTCACCCCTCTATCACAAATAAATCTCATAGAAGCTACTGCATGTTCCAATACTGATTCATGCCCACGCTTTAAAATCATTCTAACAAATTTTTCAGCACTATCTTTAGTAATTCTTGACTCTGATTTGTAGCAAGTCCTTCCAGCTTCTTCTATTCTTTGAAGAGGGTTAGGAGTTATCCAAATTAATTTTACTGATGGTTTAATTATTTTCATCAAAATTCCTTGCCATGTTTATAAGGTCTTTTTTTATTTTTATTTATTTTGCTTATTATCTCTCTTTCTAAATCAATATTTCTAGCAGCACAGTAATCAAAAATTCTGATACAACAGTCTGCTAACTCCTCACCAACATTATTTTTTTCTCTATTAATTTGTCTTAAACCTTCAAGAGCTTCTGAAAGCTCAGAGTGCATAAGAGCTATTAACTCTCCATCATTTCTCTCTTTATCCCAGAATCCCTTTTCTTTAGCTATTTTATGAGATAATTCACATAATTCTTTAATTGTCATAAATGTGCTCCTCTTATGCTCATATTTTTCTATTTTTTTATTGTCTTCTAATATTGCATTTTTTATTTCTCTTGCTACAGTTCTACATTCTCTCCATTCTAAATGAACTAATCTTCTTCTATCAGATAATACCTTTACTATTGCTAATACACTTATATTCATTGTAAATCTAACTTAAAACCTCTTACTATTGAATTCTTTGGTATGTATATATCTGATTTAAAATGTTTATCTGGAAAAGAAAAAAGTTTCCAATATTTATTTCCAAATTCTGATTTATAACTTACTATACAAGGAGATACTTCATCTGTTTCATTTATTACACAACGATAAGAACTAATCTTTCCAGATATATATCTCCCATCTCCTACTTCTTTATAATAATAGTAATATAAATCTCCCTCTATACTACCCGTTCCCAAAAAGAAACTACCAGAAATATTATTATTATCTTTAAATGTTACTAGTTTTTCTCTACTTTCTTCTATAGGGATTTGTTTTGCTTTATAAGATATGGGCATTCCTATAATTGCAAATAGAAGAAATCCTATAGCAATAGAAGTAACTGAAGTAAGACAAATGCCAAAAACCTTATCCTCTTTATCAGAAGATACCCAATCAGGTAGAACTACTTTTTTCATCATTATAACAAATGCTATTATTGTTCCTAATATGAATTGTATCATTTGATTTCTCCTTTTATTATATTATATATTATCTTTGAGCTTTTGTTAAATTTAAAATCACTTAATCTTTTATTCAACATCCTCTTTATTGTAGGTAAATATAGTTATTCCTGATTCTTTAAGAATAAATTCTGAATAGTTATCGTATGGTTTTCCTTTTAAATAAACTAGTCTTTCAACACCTGCATTTACTATCTCTATTGCACAATCTTTACATACCTGCCCACAATAACAATATAAAGTAGTTCCTTTTGTAGATATTCCATTTCTAGCTGCTTGAATTAGAGCATTTCTTTCTGCATGTCCTGCTTGACATAAATGAAGTCCTTCTCCTGATTTATATCCTAATTCTATTCTGGGACATTTTGTATACTTCTTCCATGTAATATGTTCTCTACCTAAATAATCTTTATCTAATTTATTATCTAATCTTAAATAAAATGAAGTATTCCTTTCATTACAATGCTGAACTCCCCTTGCTGGCCCATTATATCCTGTTGATATTATTGCTTTATCTTTTACTAAAACTGCCCCGATTTGTCTACTTAAACATTTACTGTTCTTACTTACTTCTTTAGCTATATGTAGGAAATATAAGTCCCATTTTCTCATAACTTATAATTATTTATATTGTTTTATAATTTGATTCTTAATTAACTTATTCCCTTTCATTACTTTATAAATTTTATAATGTTATCTATTTATAAAAATTTCTTTAATAATATATATAATATTAGAGAATTATAAATTTACATTTATATTTATCTCTTTTAGTATTAATCCTCTTTTTAAAGCCTCTTTTTTAAGATTATAATAATCAAAATGTTTCTTCACTTCTCTCCCTTCTAAATATATTTCATCATACCACATTTCATCCGGGAAACAACCACCACCAGTCAAAAGTGTAAATCCGTCCTTAGATTTCTTTTCAATCCATTTTAAAATATTAAGTAAATGGTCATCCTCTAAATCCTTATATAATATTCTATGTCCATTTTTAGTTATCCATCTTTTGTCTGACATTTTGCTTTTTCTCCATTTATCTTTTTATATGTGCAAGTTTTTAAGAAGTCATTGGTTATTTTCTCAAAGTCTTTGCACATTTTTTTATTCCCTATTAACAATACTTTTATCATTGAGCTTTCTGGATGATGTTCAGGTCGTAAGAGTTTGAATGTAATTTCTCTCTTTTGTTTATTACTCATCTTTTTTCTCTTTCTTTAATAAAGTCATTTTAAAGAATCCTATTCCATTCAATATAGCAATAATTATTATTATAAATCCATACCAACTCAATATAGAAAATGCCATTGATTGAAATATATCTATTACAACCACCTTCCCTGAAGCTTCATAAGTATAGTATAGATATAATATACCAGCTATTATTGAACCTGTAATGTAAATTAATAATCCTGTCATATTATTTATTACTATAAATTAATCGCCCTTCATATATATTATATATTATTTCGAAGAAAGTTTGAAATCTTTTTCAAGCTTTTGAAGTATTGATTTTATTGCTATTTTTCTCTTTAAAAATATGTAATCTAGTATCTGTTTACATTTTTGGCATATTTCTTTCTTATCAGCACTTATCTTTTTAGATGCTGCAAATGAAGCTAAGTTGTTATATTTATTAGCATCCTCTTCACTAACCATAATTAGTATTGTTAGTTTTCCGTCTTTAATTGGAGCATCACATAAATCACAAATTAAGCCCATAATTTACCTCCCAACACATTTCTTAAGAAAGTTTACAAACTTTGATTCATTTTTTATTACCTGTCCACAAGTGCATTTAGTATCATTATTAGTATTTAAAATTATTTTTCTTTTACATTTTGGGCATTTTCGGACCAAATGTCGCATAAATCAACCTCCATTCCTTCATAACAATTTATAATTTCTTCTATATCAATTTCCTCATTTATATCAGATGAAAAATAAGTATATTTTTTAGGATTCTGCCCCTTATCTGAGCAACAACTCAAAGTCAATAACACTACTATAACTGGAAATAATCTCATTCTATCCTGCCCTCCCATATTTTTTCAAAATGTTTGAAGATAAAAAAATGTGCTGGCATTATCTTATCAGCTGGAGTATTACCTAAAGTTTTTGGCAACTCTACCCGAATAGCTGTAATACAATGCTCAGAACAAAAGTATAACCTATTGTTTTGTCTTATCCAACTAATAGCAAATGCTAATATCCCTCTTTTATCATAAGCTAAGTTATTCAATCTAGCCGAAGCATAAGCAACATGCCGTCTTATCTCATCAGTATATTCCTTATGTTTTAACACTGTTACATATCTTCCTTTATGGTCTTTTGTTAAATCTATCCATCTAGATTTAGGAGGAGCTACATTAATGCTTTGATACCCAACTATATTATTCCCTTCTCTGATTCTCCCACCACAGATTTCAGCATGAGTATATTGAGCATGCTTATCAATAAAACCCAATTGTTTTTGTTTAGCAACTATTCTATTACTAAACCATCCTTTTAACCAATGAGTCTCTTCATGTTTGTAAAGGATAATATAACCCTGTTTAAATATATCTTCAAATTTCTTTAAATTCATTTGTTTAATTCCTCTTTCAATTTAGCCTCTACTGCTTTCTCAGCTGCAGTTATTACCAATTTCTGTATCTGTTCATTACTAAGAATTTTACCTAACAATCCTGTTAATTTTTCAATTATTTTTAATTCCATTTTATTCACCCCCCATATTTAATTCTTCACTAAATATTTTAAACATTATCTCAAAAGATTTTGAATGATTTTTCACCCATTCTTTTGCCTCTGTCATCGTCCATTTATCCTTATCAAAAAGATAAGTAACTACTACTTTACAATTTACACAATATAATCCTTTTATTCCTTTTTCTGCTGAAATAGTAATTGTTCTTATTTTATGTCCAGAATGTTTACCACTCTCTTTTGAAACTGGAACTCGATGATAATTTTGTGTAGTCTCTGGCATTAATTACCTCCTATACTTTGTCATCAGCAAAAACTTTATCACATCTACAATCTACATGCAAAGGAACTTGAGGAGCTTTATCTATTTCAAATATAGCCCCATCTAAATCAAGACAATCTGAGCATACCCTACTATCCCCTGCAGTTATCCATTCAACATATTGGACATTATGTCTTCTATAAATATCCATTCTCCCCTCAGTTATTGCTCTTGATGACTCTGTTCTTGCTACCATTTCTGCATACCTATTAACTGGTATTTTATACTTATAAGCTTTTCTTACAACTTTTCCATCTTTAATCTTAGCAGGAACCTTTACCAATTTGGGTTTATTCTTTACTTCTCTAATTCTTCTTGCAATATCATAGGGATGTAAACCTTCAGCAACACCTGCAGAAATTATACCTTTAATATGAACTCCTAAATCGTCTGTTATATATTGTAAAGTTCCAAATAATTTTTCTCTAAATGCAATTGTTTCCCTGTAATTTTGCCAAGAAACTTCTTCAGGTGGTATTCCTAAATCAGATGCACCCCTCTCTACTCCTTGGCCGTAAGCAACTCCTATTGAATGCCAAAATCTAGGATGATTCTGTTTAGCTAATAATATTAATTCCTGGTCAAATATTCTTTCATATAAAATATAATCAGCTTCACTAAATTGTTTAACAATATTTTCTGGATTAACATATTTATATTCTTCATAAATTAATATTTCTATTGCTCTTTCTACAACTAATCTAATATATCCACCTAAAAATCTAATAGTTTCATTAATAGTTTCAGAATCATTTACTAATCTGTCTTTCTGTTTACAAATTAGTCTTCTAAACCAATCTCTATGATTTGGGTATAATAATCTATCTCTAAAATTATCTAAATTAATATCTAGTTTTATTAATCCAACCAATCTTTTTTTACTAAGATTCTTTAATTTTACCATTACCATTTTCCTTTTTAATGAACTCTTTCAGATTCTCTATTTTAATATCGAAATGTTCTTTTGTATCTTCAATCTTTTCACTTACAAATGTTTTAAAATCATTAAATCTTCTATCAGTTACTGCATGGATATTTTTGCACTCATCTCTATTAACCTTAGATGTTAATCTTCCATTAGTTAATTTATACATCCCAAAACAAAATGTCAAAATACCAATACCTGTAAGTCCATTAACTAAGGCTAAATTAGTCATTTGTATCAACTCCTTCATTTTTTATTTTATCTTTTGATTCTTGATTTCTATTTTTTTCTTCTTCCAAACCTAATTTTTATTCTTTCCTGACTAAATAGGAATTA
>Ga0180431_10008265_pt1 | contig 11975 bp, 9 predicted proteins | sample SS_ome_11_FD_132459 | JGI IMG/M metagenome (GOLD analysis project Ga0180431, IMG submission 132459) | Hypersaline lake sediment archaeal communities from the Salton Sea, California, USA - SS_1_MS_1 metaG | ecosystem: Environmental > Aquatic > Non-marine Saline and Alkaline > Hypersaline >... | reverse complement strand
TATGCTATCGAGGTTTTGGATAAAGAGCTTCAATTCCCTGACACGCTCTTCCTCAGTTGTGGGTATCCACCGCTTCTCCTCCATTGCCTCGAAGAGGGGGGTCCCCGGAATAGGAACGGTGCTCCTGATTCTGATGAAGGTTGGATTGATGCTATTGAGAACTCGTGCGGATTCATTCGCGTTTTCTTCAATGAGCTCTTTCCCGCCGAGACCCGGCATGTAGTATTCGGAGAGATCAAACCCGGCTTTCATAATGTTTTGACCGGCCCTGATGTGCTCTTCAGCGGTCACCCCTTTCTTCACGAATTCCAGTACTTTATCTGAACCCGACTCAAGACCTATGTGAATTCTAGTAAGTCCAGCTTCTCTCAGTTGTTTGAGCTCTTCCAGTGTTTTTTTACTTGCCGTTTTTGATCTCGCATAGGTGGTTATTCTTTCGAGCGTTGGGAATTTCGTTTTGACGTACCTGATAATTTCCGAGAGATCAGCGGTATTAAGGATAAGTGAGTTGGCATCCTGAAGGAAGAGTGACTTCATACCGTGGTGCAGCCAGAAGGCCACCTGACGATAGTAGTAGTCGGGTGTATCATCGAGCCCCTTTGCGTTTCGTATGACTGTTTCACTGATGAGTCCGTTGAATTGGGGTTTTTGAGCTTCCTGTACTATTCGCTGCGCTATTTCGTGGATTGCGTCGACATCCTCCAGAATCTCTGATTTTTCACGACGAGAAAATCGCTCATTCTTATACGTATGACAGAAAGTGCACTTGTTCCAGGGGCAGTTCCTCGTTACGCGGAGCAGGATGCTTTTCGCTTCACTGGGCGGTCGGATCGGTCCTAATTCGAAGGTGTAACTCATTCACTACTCCTTATCTGTTCATTTCGTATTTTGGTAGAATCTACTTATTAATACATGATTCATTTCTCATGTTATTGATGAAGAGGATGAATGATGTCACCTCTTCCTCCCTTTTGAGATATTACACTGGAATTATATCATTACCATACCTCTCTATTTAATGTATCATTGAAGTGGAATATTTTCATGATGTTATGAAATTTTTTCATTGCAAATACATCAATAAAAAAATTCTATTTCTGCCTTGCAATTCCGATTCATTTCTCCAGTGAGCGAGCAACGGAATGCATAAAGTGTTTGACATCGTGATGGAAGCGATATGAACTCTACTCTTCTCGACCTCACGATATCTGGAGAATTCTATGTATGAGGAAGCTTCTGAATTGATCAAGCAGCGAATTGAAAAAGTTAAGCTCTTACGGGAGCGTGGCATCAATCCATATCCGATACGGTATGGCAGAACGCATAGTGCCCAGGAGGTGAGAGATTCATACATTGATGGCGAGTCATCTGAAGTTTCAATAGCCGGGAGGGTCAGGTCAAAGCGGATGATGGGGAAGGCATCCTTTACCCATGTTGAAGATCAGTCGGGCACTATTCAGATTTATGCACGGAGAGATGTTATTGGTGAAGATTCATACGAGCTGTTTTCGACCCTTGATATTGGAGATATTATCGGGGTTTCCGGAACGACTTTCAGGACAAAAACCGGTGAGATTACCATACAGGTCAGGGACTTTGCGTTTCTGTCAAAGTGTATACGGCCATTGCCTGTTGTTAAGGAGAAGGATGGAAAGCTCTTTGACGAGTTCACCGATCGAGAGCAGCGGTATCGGCAGCGCTATGTTGATCTGATCGTCAATCAGAAGGTGAGGGATGATTTTATTCTTCGGAGCAGGATTGTCAGCGGTGTCCGGAATTTTCTCGAAAAACGGGATTTTATCGAGGTAGAAACGCCGATGATGCAGCCTATCCCCGGTGGTGCATCGGCAAAGCCCTTTATCACCCATCACAATACTCTTGATATTGATCTCTATCTCAGAATTGCTCCCGAACTCTACTTGAAGCGTTTGCTCGTTGGAGGATTCGAAAAGGTCTTTGAGGTGAACAGGAATTTCAGGAATGAGGGCATCTCGACGAAGCACAATCCAGAATTCACTATGGTTGAACTCTATGAGGCGTACTCCGATTACACCGGCATGATGCGCATTGCGGAGGAGATGATAGCAACTCTTGCAAAGGATATTCTGGGAACTTATGTTATTCACTATCAGGGTAGCAGTATTGATCTCGAACCACCATGGGAGCGGATTTCATACGTCGATATCATAAAAAAGTATACCGGCCTTGATTTCAATTCAATCGGCTCGGCCCGAGAAGCAGGTGATGCCGCTGCATCTCTGGGAATTGAGATTGAAGGCGATCTCAGTAAATGGAAGATTGCCGATGAAATATTTGGGGAGCGGGTCGAGGAGAACCTGATTCAGCCAATTTTCATTACTGATTACCCAAAGGAGTTATCACCGCTTGCCAAGGCGAGGGATGATAATCCGGAATTCGTTGAACGGTTTGAGCCCTATATCGGTGGGAGGGAGATCGGGAATGCCTTCTCTGAATTGAATGATCCCTTTGAGCAGCGAGCACGATTCGAGGAGCAGGTGAGAATGAGAGAAGCAGGGGATGATGAAGCTCAGATGATGGATTATGATTATATCATGGCTCTCGAATACGGCATGCCACCGGCCGGTGGCATGGGTATTGGATTGGACAGGGTTATTATGCTCTTTGTTGATACTTCGTCGATAAAGGACACGATACTCTTTCCACTCATGAAACCTGAAAGATAGACGCATGTAAGAGCTTCGTACGAAATGGAGAAATCCAGTGCTTGTAAAATATGACAGAAATACCTATGGATGGCATTTACACCGGTACCTCTATGATTGGGTTCTCTCCTGGGCGGATACCCGAGTCGGTGGATGGGCACTCGGTATACTCTCATTTGCCGAATCGTCATTCTTTCCTATTCCGCCGGATGTTCTCCTCATTGCGCTCGTTCTTTCGGCACGGGATAGAGCCTTCAGGTTCGCAAGCATCTGTTCGGGAGCATCAATTATTGGCGGTTTGTTCGGATATCTCATCGGTTATACACTCTGGTATTCAGGGAATGCCTATTCGGGTATTGCTGAGTTTTTCTTTACGTACATTCCGGGATTTAATGTTGAATCTTTTCTACGGGCGAAGATATGGTATGATGCCTATTCTTTCTGGATTGTTTTCACGGCAGGATTTACCCCAATACCCTACAAGATTATAACCATTACGGCCGGTGTAGCAGAAATTAATATTTACATGTTTATGATTGCATCAACCGTGAGCAGAACATTACGGTTTTTTCTGGTAGCGGGGCTTATCTGGAAATATGGTTCTCCCATCAGGGAATTTATTGAAAAGAGATTTAACCTGCTCACAATACTGTTTGTCATTCTGCTCGTTTTGGGATTCATCGCGATAAAATATGTTTAAGGAGGCCTCGCCGTGCTACAGTTTCGTTGTCTTCGCGAACAATATGACTGATCACTTTTTCTCCTCTTATGTTTTTCCATACAATCGGTGAAGGTTAGGAATCGATTCTGTAGAATCACATTTAATTGGACATTTTCCCACATCAAGAGTGCAAATTTTCCAGAGTACCTGATGCCAGAATACCGGAAAATACTCCATGGAATTAATTCCTTGAAAAACGTGAAAGAATTTTTTATTCTCAATGAGCTCGAATGTATTGAATACGGCCAGTTGGCATGTCTGCGAACGATCTCATCTGTTTCATGGTGTTCTTAGGATGCCTTTTCTCAGGCGGAGAGGTGGATCACCGATTTCATCACCCCTGTATCAATTGTTCCCTGTAAGCGGGGAGGTGCTCCTCATAGTATTGATTTCAGGTGGTATGCATTTCATCTGCGAGCGTTTCATCATGTTTTGTACGGGTACAATTTTTTTTGAAGAGAAGTAATTATTACATTTGAAAGGAGAAGCGCATGGAGACTTTTGGAATTATTGGTGCAGGAGTTATGGGTACCGATATTGCACACCTTGCGGCGGATTCCGGATATAATGTCATTCTCTATGATGCTGATGAAAATCAGATTAAAATCGCTTATGAGAAGATTCGAGAGAGATTGAGTAGATATTTAAAAGAGGGTAGAATTGAGCAGAAGAGAATCAGCGAAGTTTTGTCGAAAATTAAGCTTCATTATGCATTGGAGGATCTCGTGAATGCTGATATTGTGCTTGAGTCAGTAACAGAGAATCTTCAGATCAAGCAGGATATCTTTCGGGAGCTTGACAGGATATGCAAAGGAGGAGCAGTTCTTGCAACCAATACATCCTCAATATCTATCACCGCAATAGCGTCGGTGACAAAACGGCCGGAGTCAGTTATCGGGATGCATTTTATGAATCCTGCACGATCAATTAAGCTGGTTGAGCTCGTTTGTGGTCTTGCAACTACACGAGAAACATTTGAGATGGCTAAAGAGGTGGTAAAGAGATTTGGTAAGGCCTATGTTGAATCTCGAGACTTTCCCGGCTTTCTCCTGAATAGAATTTTCATGCCTATGATAAACGAAGCGATGTTTGCGCTCTATGAGGGAGCAGGTACCGCAGAGGCAATAGATACAGCGATGAAACTTGGTGTAAATATACCGATGGGTCCCCTGGAGTTGGCCGATATGATCGGTCTTGACGTTGTTCTTGCAATAATGGAGGTACTCTACATCGGTTTTTCAGATCCGAAATATCGGCCATGTCCCCTTCTGAAAAAGTACGTTGCGGCAGGTTATCTCGGGAGGAAATCAGGCAGGGGTTTTTATACCTATTGATCGGGATGATAATTATTCGATAGCGATATGCTTATTGATGCTATCAGTTAATAGGATTGTATTGTGAGGGCCGATTGATACCTTTTCTCTTTAATGACTGTATACTTATAATGAAAATTTAGCGTTCTCGGTGTAATGCATTCTACCAGCCGCCGCCACCGCCACCTCCTCCACCACCGCCGGAGGAGCCTCCACTTCCACTTCCGCTTCCGGAGCTGGAAGTGGTTGATGATGATATGGCATTCGTAAGGGAGCTGCTCAGTGAAGTTGAGAAATCGGTAAGACCGCTGCTGAGAGAGCCGTGGTACCAGGAAGGGGAGTATGATGATGCTATTTCGGCATTCTGTAAAATCTCTGAAAACTGCTCTGCCCATTCCTGTTCGACGTCGAGCGCCAGTGCATAGGGGAGGTATTTTTCAAAAACCTCGGGTGTTTTATCCATCGGTGCCCTAAATTGTAGTCTGTCCTTCTCTGCGACGGAGAGGAACATCTTGAATCCCTCGATGCTGTCGAGTATTCTCCTCCCGGCGCGCGTCGGTGCTTTCAGCAGACGATAGAAGAGGTAATCAGTTGCAATGAGAGTGATCATGATGGCAATGAACCAGAGTGACGATTTATTCGCAAAGAAGAACATGACGAAGAACTCGGCTGCAAGAAAGGGGAGCGAAAAGAGCGTTAGGAAGATAGCGACAAAGAGCGATACTTTGAACACTGTTTTATGTTTTCTCCCGCTCAAATAGTCTCTCCACGCTTGTATAACCCTTGCAATGAGAAATGCCACACCGATGGTCCAGAAGGTGAGCCAGATACTTATGAAATTGTCAAAGCCGGATTTACCCGCATAGTATATAACGATTACTATGATAAGTATGGAGAAAATAAAACCGGGGATAAAGTATCCCTTATTGGTGATAAAGTATATTTTTTCAAAGCTCATCTTCAGGATATTTTTAATCGAGCGTATTCCATCTCTGATCGTACTGCTGTTCGATCTCGAAAGAGTGAGCTCGTCCTTTGAAACGAATAGTTTTTTGGCGATTTTTTTCTCCTCTCGGGAGAGAACTGTATCGTCAGTCTGTTCCCTGACAATAACGTATTCGTTTTCATCTTCTCTTATTGAAATGAAGCCTTTTACCGCCATATTAATGAGCGCCGCTGCAAAAGCCTTAATATCATATCCCATTTCCTTAATATACCGCACGGCAGCAGGCGATAGATTTTCAGGTGGATTGAAGAGAGGAATAATTGTCCCCCTTTTCGGATCAATTCCCGCTATAAACCAGGCAACAATGTAGTACAGCAACAGCAGTATAAGACCGCCGAGGCCTATCACTATTTCCATATTATCACGGATAAGAGAAATTAGCTTTTTTCGCTCATCCGGTTCATAAACATATCCCTTGGGCCATGAAACAGAAATGGTCAATCCCTCGTAAGCATCGAACGGTTTTGTGGTGGTAAAGGATATCTTCTTCTTCTCTATCGATGAAGTATAGTCTTCATCACGAGAACCCTCCGGCCCGGTGTATGCTTTCAGCGAAATCCCGCTCCTCGGTATTTTTTTTGGTAGAGCAACAATTGCCGTCGCTCTGTCGATGGGGAATTCCCACTCCGTACCGGTGACATTCCAGTACAGCTCATCGTATTCCTGAAAGTATCTGAGCTGTCTATCAGTGCTATAGACGATGGTATAGCTATATACTCCCTCTGGGAGAAAAACATCCTCCTGTCCGATGTAAATTCTCAGTCCGTTGTCGAGTGCACTGATATGATACGGCTCCGGTTTACCGTCACGCAGCACGGAAATCAGCCTGTATCCGACGGTTTTTCTCAACCCGTACATTCCCGTGTACAGAGTTGGGAGATCACGGTAAATTCCCCGTTTAATTTGTATATTCTCGCATTGGACAGTAATTGTTTCTGTGACCGTTATACGCGCATCCTGCAACACCTCTATATGACTGGTAAATGAGAGAATTCTTTCGGTTGCTACAGCGTGCGTTCTCGGTGTGATTATCACAAAAGCAGTGAAGAGTATTACTAAACTTTTCGTGTTCATCGCTCATATCCTGGTGCAGCTGTTTTCATTGGACCAATTACGCATCTTTACGAAATTGACCGCATTTTTGCTATCGCTATAGCTTCACTGCAGGGACCTCTCGTTCACCGGTGACTTCGATTTCAAAATAATCCCGAATAGCGAAATTAAAAAGACGGGCGACGATATTGCTCGGTACTGATTCAACAAGGATGTTAAAATCGCGGGTTGTTCCATTATAATATCTTCGTGCCATCTGTATCTCTTCTTCAATGTCAGTGAGTTTCTTCTGGAGATCCATGAAATTCTGATTTGCTTTGAGATCCGGATACGCTTCGGCAACGGCGAAGAGATTGCGTAATGACTCAGTGAGCGACTTCTCTGATTGTGCTTTCTCCTTGACTGAATCGACGCTCATTGATTGACTTCGAATTCGAGTTATATCCTCAAATATTTTCTTCTCGTGTTTTGCATACCCCTTTACGGCTTCAATGAGATTTGGAATTAAATCATGTCGGCGTTTTAGTTGTACGTCAACATTGCTCCACGCTTCCTGAAGCATATTCCTTTTTTGTATCAGCCTGTTGTAGGTGATAGCGATGTAGATGATTATGAGTAAACCGATTGTTGTTGAAATGATAATACCCATTTCAGTTCCTCCTGAAAGTAGATAGTTTCTCAGTGGGGAGTTCGTCAACTCCATTTTCAATTGTACATTCATAGATTGCTGGAGTTCGGGAAAACCTCTTATAGAATAACTCGGACATGCTCTCTTTGAACTGGGTAACGGAATCGGTTCCTACCATATTTATGGTACAGCCGCCGAATCCACCTCCCATCATCCTTGAGCCATACACGCCCTTAAGGCTCTTTGTCCACTCCACCATCTCATCTATTTCAGGTATGCTCACCTCGTATAACTCCTTGAGGCTTTTATGAGAAGCGTACAAAATTGTACCGGCGCCTCTTAGATTATTACTCTCAAGCTCTTTGCGGAAATTGAGTGTTCGCTGGTTTTCATCGATGACATGGTGAGCTCTCTTTTTTTCTATCGAAGGGAGATGATTTTTGAACCGTTGAAATTGTTCGCTATCGAGATCACAGAGATACTTAATATTCACTCCACTATTTTGAAGGATAGAGAGCGCTGATTCACATTCTTTTCTCCGTATGTTGTACTCACTGTCTTTCAGGCGATGGCTGATCCCGCTGTTTATGAGAACAAACCGTGAAATTTCTGCATCGTGCTTAACATAGTGATAGCGCAGGTCCCTTGTATCGAGTATTATTGCATGATTTTTTTTCCCATGGATTATTGCAAACTGATCCATAATGCCACATCGTACACCAATGATCTCTCTCTCGACTCTCTGAGCGAGAAGTGCCATTTCATCTGATGACATTGCAATATTTTCTGATTGGGTGAGAGTAAAAAGAGTCACGACAATAATTGCAGCAGAGCTCGACATGCCGGCACCGATAGGTATGTCGCTCATAAAGGTCATGTCATAGCCTTTCGTCCATTTTCTGTTTAAGATCACTATGGCTCCAAAAGGATATAACCACCAGTTTTCACTTTCCCGTGTATATGTATTAATTCCATCGATGGGAATTTCCGTATACTCATCAAAATCTTGAGAGCTCAATCTGAATTTACTCACCTCATTTGGTGATATACAGAGATACATTCTCCGGTCAATCGCTGCGGGGAGTACATGACCACCATTGTAATCAACGTGTTCGCCTATGAGATTAATTCTTCCAGGACAGGAGAATAAGCGGAGACTTCCGGTAGGAGAAAATTGTGCTCGGTGATGAGAGAGAACAGTTTCAGGGTCTATCATAACTCTCTCCTCTATCTCTTGTGAGAGTGTTTCAACACAGTAATTCTGTAATCGGTTCTCCACCTGAGTATATACTATCGTGCTGTGGAATAAGCACAATCCTACCTTTGTGAAATGAACCTGCTGAATTCTGGGTGAATATGTATATACGTGAGAAGCCTTCTCCCCTGCGCTGTGATTTGCGCCTGGACGGGATCATCACTGTTGCCCTTAAGGTATTGGAAGATGCCGAAGTGCTTCATCCAGGTGAAGATGGAAAAATCGAGAAAAGAAACAAGAATGAGGTTTGCTGGATCACCCAGTTTGAGGTGTTTTATAATGTGACTTGCAATGGAGGCGATGCGGAATGTTTCGTAGCATTCTGATATGAACTTGATCAGAAATATCCGGTTTTTGTTCAACTGCATGGCAATAGCAGGCATGGAGGGGAAAAGTTTATCCCATTGAACCTTATGCCAGAATGAATGAAGCAGGCTCAGATATATGTTTTGTCTCGAATCTACGTTGAAGACAGTGTTAACATGTGTCCCCTGTTTATGAAGGAGAACGCTATTTCTTAATAGTATTGCATACTGTTTCAGATAAATTATGATGAGATCGTGGTCATCAATCTCACTGAAGATGTCTTCGCTCATATTTGCTACACATGAGGTATAGAAATCTTCTTCGAGGTGTTTACCCGAGAAAAATTTAGCCGGGTGACGATTGATTACAGGTAGTATCGAATCTGTTAATCGCATAATAAATGAGGTGCTGATGAAAGTATCCGCTGAGGTATCCTTTTCATTTACCGGTAGGTGAGCGGTATGTTCATTGAGTAGAAAACCGGATATCACGTCATTACCTGTCGATATCGTCTCGCTGAACTGTTGAGCATACTTCTCTAATGGTAATTCCTTTTTTATTGAAGATTGCGAGATGCTACGCTCCTTCCTGGTATGATATATTTTGTTCATTGTGCTATTTTTCTTAAAAAATCCTTTTGTTTCAGGTAATTCTTGAATGAGCCTGTATTCTGGGGTTTCATTATAGCCTTTCATATTTGCGAGCACCTTATACAATTTGTATATATCTTCTATATATAGCAGTGAAGTGAATGTAATTGATGGAATTGAGAAAATCTCTTTCTGTATGTTTGTACCGTTTATATTTAAAGTCAATGATAATTCGGAAATGAAAAAAAATATTGTTTACCTCTAAGCTTTTTTTTGTCGTTTAATTGTTATCTCTGGTATCTATTGATACTTTATAGTTTCGGTAGGATAGTTTACGTAAATCTCTCTCTGGAGCACTGATATGGCGAAAAGGGTTCAATTGGCGATCGAGGAGGCTCATAGAATAATCAATCCCGGTTCTGTCATTCTGGTTACAACAAGATGTAGTGGCGCACATACGATAACAACGGTTGCCTGGCATATGCCGGTAAGCAGCTGGCCAAAGCTTGTGGCAATATCGCTCGCGAATACCAGGTATTCACTGGAATTAATAGATAAGTCGGGAGAATTCTGCATTAATCTTCCCGATTATTCACTTCTCGATAAGGTTATTTTCTGTGGGACCTATTCGGGAAGGGATGTTGATAAATTTTCGGAAACCGGTTTTACGCAAATGAGCTGCACGTCGATATCAACCTGCTATATCGAGGAGTGTGTTGCTCATATGGAATGTACGGTCTATAATGTCTTTGAGGCTGGGGATCACAAAATTGTCGTTGGAACAGTGAACGCAGCTTTTGCTAATGAAAGTTTACTGAATAGTGATGGTGTAATCAATGTAGGAAAAGTTTCATTAATACATCATCTTGGTGGTTCACATTTCTGTGTTTTAAAGAGAGATGAATAGTGGTGTTTCTTGAAGAAGAATCGTGTATAGGAAATAGTATGTTGAAGGGTGAACTATGGAATGTAAGAGGGAGATAAATCTTAAGATGTGTCCGTGTACGTACGAGCCCTGTTCGAGAAAGGGTATTTGCTGTGAATGTATTGCCTATCACCTGAAATTGCGGGAGCTTCCGGGATGTTGCTTTCCGGAAGATGCCGAAAGAAGCTATGATCGTACTTTTGAGCATTTTGCACGACTGGTAAACACCGGAAAGATGTGAAGAGGAGTCGTTCATATGCCTTGGGGAATACGGTTCCGCAAGGGGGTGAGCGAAAAATGTGAAGTCACGATTTTGGGAGAAGACGAAGGGGATCCTGCGGTTTCCCTGAATAGTTGATTTGAAAGTGAAGCTCATTATCGGAGGTGTGTATTCTCCCGATGTGCTCACCTCTTTTAATTGTATCACCCTCCACAACGGTGATGGAATCGAGATTTGAATATACTGTCATGTATTCTTTACTGTGTTTGATAACGATGTAGTTCCCGAATCCTCTCATATGGCCGATTTTTTTTACTACACCGGTGGCTGATGAGAGGACATGTTCCCCTGGCTTCCCGGTGATAACTATACCGATGGATTTTACCCCCTTCTGACCGTCTCTTCTTATTTTACTTTTATTATGAAGAGGCCAACTGAAATGGAGGTTCCTTTTTGAAGCTCTTTTGTGTTCTGGCGCCGTGATGGAATTTCTCTGAGGGATTTTCAGTTTTGTACCGATTTTAATATTTCGTGTGTTTCTAATTCTGTTTACGCTGATAATCTTTTTAACAGGGGTATTGAATCTTTTTGAGATTCTGTAAAGAGTATCGCCCTTCCTGATTCGGTAAATAATATATGGATCTCTGCTTTTCCCTTCTCTGTTTTCCGTGCGGAACGCTCTGTTTGTTCTCTGCACATTTTCAGTTTCTCGATATCGTATCTCTTTTTGATACGGGTTATTTGTATTGTTCGGGATAAGGCGGTCAGGAGTACTTCTCTCTCTGAAGGTGTAGTGAGCTGTGGAGTCTTCATAGTTGGTATCGTGCCAGGAGAAATGTTCAACACGGAGCTCGGTTCTATCATTTCTCTCTGTTTGTCTGTGAAAATTCTTCCTCCCTGTAATTCTGTTTCTACTGGGAGCACATGAGAGATAGAGGAATACAATGCAGAGAAGGAAGAGAGCGGTGCCCGTGCGAGCGGAAGAGGGGAATCGGATACTACTTCCCCTTCTGGAGTTTTTCGTCAACATCCCTGTTGGTACCACGGAACATCTCCCTACGTTCCTGTTTAATTGGTAATTTACTGTCTCAAATCACTGAAAGAGAACGACCCGATGAGCAGTTCATACTATCTCATAACTAAGGAAAAGCTCATGAATGGGCATTATATTCCCTAATCTATTTAACGGAAGAAATATCTTTAAAGTTTAGTATTTTTCATTATTCCTTCAGTCCTTCGTTGTGATATTCAACTTTCCATGTTTGACATTTTTT
>Ga0180431_10008264_pt1 | contig 11975 bp, 7 predicted proteins | sample SS_ome_11_FD_132459 | JGI IMG/M metagenome (GOLD analysis project Ga0180431, IMG submission 132459) | Hypersaline lake sediment archaeal communities from the Salton Sea, California, USA - SS_1_MS_1 metaG | ecosystem: Environmental > Aquatic > Non-marine Saline and Alkaline > Hypersaline >... | reverse complement strand
CGATGTTACGGTTCATCTGATTCTCCTTTTCCGGCGATGTTTGATTTGCTATCAGGTGACTGGTGTCGTATCCATATTTGCCTGATACTCCCAAAAGGAATATATCGGGCCAGCTGGGCGTTACATGCATTCTATCACAGATGTACGCATTGCAGTCAACATGTTATTGCCCGTGTTCGGCAAAGTTGAATCTTGACAACCTTCGGAAGAAAGACCAATCCAAAAATCAATCGTGCATATATATTTAAGGTTGTCGTTGGGCCAATCGGGCTGTTTCTTATCGGACCATCAACCCGTCTTCATTTAACAGTTCGGCGAGTTGCTGTTGCAGCTCTGGGCAGTAGCTGACCGGATGTTCGGGCAGGGCCAGGGTAACCGTCCCGTTTTCATTGGCAATCATAAGCTGCACCGCGTCCTTGCCGGGGAATTCGCCCAGTATTGCGAATAGCTGTTGCAATCGGGATGAGTCGGCTTCACTGTCATCGGTCTCAGAGATGCTGATGGTGATTTGACGCGTTTGGGGAGGAAGGGGAGGGGAGGGCTCAGAGACAGTCCATGGGATCTGCATGCCAGTCTCATAACGGATAACATTCTTGCAGGTGAGTTGTACCCGGTTCCCGCGCAAATTGATTTTGCCCAGCAGGAGGAGGGTGTTTCCTTCCTCCCATAATTCCGCTGTTCTTTTGAGCACTTCTGACCAGGCAGTGACATCAATTTTACCGCTGAGGTCTTCCAGCACCGCACTGACAAAGGGCTTGTTATTCCGGGTAGTCCCCCGGCGCAGCGAATCTATCATCCCCATAATTGTTACTTCCAGCCCATCCATTTCATCGCTGATCTGTCCGCACAAAGCGGTAACTTTGTTGCCAATGTCTTTTGTTGCCGATACGAGAGGATGAGCGGAGACATAAACTCCCAGCAGCTCTTTTTCCCATCCTACGGCTTCACTTTCCGGTATTTCGATATCCGGCAGTTGAAGAACCGGCAAAGGTGCGGCGGCGGTTTCTCCCCAGAGGTCAAACATGGTTGCCTGCCCGCTCTCTTTGATTTGTTGTTCCTGACCGGAGAGTTTCAGAATTCGATCCGCCCCTCCCAGGAATGCCCCCCGGCTTCCCATCGCATCCAGAGCGCCCACTTTGATGAGGCATTCAAGCGCACGTTTGTTGAGTCCGCGCAGATCGGATCGGCGGCAGAAATCTTCAATCGATTTGAACGGGCCGTCATTTTGCCGGGCTGCGATAATCGATTCAACTGCACTTTCCCCGACGTTCTTGATGACTGCCAGCCCGAAACGGATCGCCAGCGCGCCATCCTCATTCTTTTCGATGCTGAAGCTCCTGTGGCTGTTATTTATGCTGGGGGGCAAAATCTGAATCCCCAGACGCCGACATTCGGCTATGGCGCTGGTGACCTTTTCCTGATTGCCCATGTAGGTGGCAAGCCAGGCGGTCATAAATTCCACCGGGTAGTGTGCTTTTAGGTAAGCGGTCTGGTAGGCGATCATCGCATAACTGGTAGCATGAGCTTTGTTGAAGGCGTACCCGGCAAAGGGTTCGATGAGCTTGAACACATCCTCGGCCAATCCTTTTGGAAAGCCCTTCTTTTCCATCGCCCCGGCAATGAAGCCTTCACGTTCTTTTTCCATGATCTCGGCCTTTTTCTTTCCCATAGCCTTGCGCACGATGTCTGCTTCTCCGAGGGTGTAACCGGCAAAGGTTTGAACTATCTTCAGAACCTGATCCTGATAGACGATTATGCCGTAGGTTTCTTCGAGAATCTGTTCCAGAGCAGGATGGGGGAATTCAACGGGAATCTTCTTGTGTTTTGACCCGATGAATGTAGGGATGTGTTCTTTAGGCCCCGGACGGTAGAGTGCCACCATGGAAGCAATATCGCTGAAATTGGTCGGTTTGAGTTCCTTGATATAACGCCGCATGCCGGAACCTTCCAACTGGAACACCCCGGCGGTTTCCCCGGCGGAAAGGAGTTCGTATGTTTCAGGGTCATCGAGTGGTATTTGCTGGAGATCGATTTCAATCCCCTGGGTTTCAGCAATAATCTCTCTGGCTTTGCCCAGAATGCTAAGGTTGGCCAGACCCAGGAAATCCAGCTTGAGCAACCCGATCTTGCCCACTTCATCCATAGCCAGCTGGGTGGTGGGAAGAGCTTGCTCGTTGGTGCCCGTAGGCCGCTGTAAAGCGACGTTGTCCATAAGAGGCTCTTTGGAGATGACCACTCCGGCAGCATGGGTGGAAGCATGACGGGCTATTCCTTCAAGTTTGATGGCCATATCGACGAGTTTTGTTGTCTCCGGATCACCATAGTACACGGCGCTGAATTCAGGATTTTCTTTGATGGCAGAGGTGAGGTTGCCGCCAACCGCAGGTGCCAGCCGGGCCACCGTATCGACCTGCCCGTAAGGCATACCCAGAGCCCGCCCTACATCACGCAACGCCGCTCTGGCCCCCAGAGTTCCAAAGGTAATAATCTGGGCCACCCTCTCAGCCCCATACTTTTGTGCCATGTATTGAATCGCCTCTTCCCGGCGATCATCCTGAAAATCGAGATCGATATCCGGCATCTCCTTGCGTTCCACATTGAGGAACCGCTCAAAAACCAGGTTGTGAGCCAGAGGATCGATATCGGTGATGCCAAGACAATAGAGAACTATGCTGGCAGCGGCGCTCCCCCGAACACCGAAAAGTATCTTCTGTTGCCTGACGAAGAAAATAAGTTCCCAGACAATGAGAAAATAGTTGGGAAATTCAGTTTGCCTGATAACGTCAAGTTCGTAAATCAGGCGTTCCTTAACCTCATCGGAGGCGTCCGGATAACGTTTCGTCAGCCCCTCCCAGCAGAGATCGGCCAGATATTCATCGGGGGTTTTGCCTGCTGGTATCTCGATTTCCGGCAGGTGAAGTCGGCCAAATTCCAGAGTGAGATTGCACATATCGGCAATGCGGCCCGTATTTTCGATAGCCTCAGGGCAATCGGCAAAGGCATCAGCCATATTCTGAGGACTGCGTAAATAGAAGGAATCATCTGCCATCTTCATCCGTTTTTTGTCGTGGATAGTGGCCTGTGTCTGGATGCAAAGAAGAACATCATGCCCGGCCGCATCCTCTTGTTCAATGTAATGGGTATCATTGGTAGCTACCAGGGGAATATCCAGCTTTTTGCTCATGGCGATGAGCGCTTTGTTGACTGTGGTTTGTTCCGGTATGTTGTGATCCTGAATCTCGAGATAGAAATCCCCGAAGACTTCTTTGTACCATTTGGCCGCATCTTCAGCATCCTTCTTTCGCCGTTCCACGATCAGTCTGGCCACTTCACCCTGAAGGCAGGCCGAAAGGGCGATAAGCCCTTCGCTGTGTTGAGCCAGCAACTCTTTGTCCACCCTGGGCTTGTAATAGAATCCCTCTAGAAATCCTTTGCTGCTCAACCGGAGCAGGTTGTGATAGCCGACCTCATTCTTCGCCAGAACTACCAGGTGATAGGGTTTCTTATCCGCCGGTGTGCGAGAGGTGCGTCCATTCGGGGCCACATACAGTTCACACCCCAGGATGGGTTTAATGCCGGCCTCTCTGGCTTTGGTGTAAAACTGAATAATGCCATAGAGAGAGCCGTGATCGGTGATAGCCAGGCTATCCAGTCCCATCTCTTTGGCCTTCTGGATCAACTGGGGAATGCGGCACATGCCATCAAGCAAGCTGTATTCGGTGTGAACGTGAAGATGAGTGAACGGCATTAGGAAATTCCTTAAATATCAAAAATCCCAAATGTTAAAAATGACATAATCTTGTCAGTATTCCTGCTGTCCAATATCGGGAATCCTGCGATTATTGCATTGAATCTATTATCCAAGCAGTGCTGCCACGAAATCCCCGGCATCGAAGGGGGAAAGGTCTTCGGGTTCCTGCCCCGTGCCGAAGAACGCTATCGGGATTTGCAATTCATCGACGATCCCCAGAACAACTCCCCCTTTGGATGAGCTGTCCAGCTTGGCTAGGATGGCGGCATCCACATTGACTGCCTCGGTGAAATACCTTGCTTGGCTCAGCCCGTTCTGGCCGGTGTTGGCATCGAGAACCAGCAATACCTGCGGCTCAATTTCAGACCTTTCTATCACCCTCCTGACTTTCTTAAGTTCCTCCATCAGGTTCGACTTGGTCTGAATTCGTCCGGCGGTATCGATAATCAGGAAATCAACTTTCCGCTTTTTGGCTGCTTCCAGAGCATCGAATACTACTGCCCCGGGATCACCATCGGGCTGGCTGGAGATTACTTCGATTCCCAGTCGATTCCCCCAGTATTTAAGCTGATCAATAGCTGCTGCCCGAAAGGTATCGCCGGCTGCCAGCATAACCTGTTTGTTTTCCTGCTTCAGGCTGTGAGCCAGTTTGGCAATTGAGGTTGTCTTGCCAGTGCCGTTGACGCCAACCATCAGCAAAACTGCCGGTTGCCCGGTCTTGAAAGCAAATGCCTCATCCGATGGTGATTTCAAAATGGCCACCATCTCTTCACTCAGCACTCGTTGGGCTGCGGATGCTTCCAGAATTTTCTCTTTTTTCACTCTTGCTTTCGTTCTTTCGACGAGTTTCAGTGAAGCGCCCACCCCTACATCAGCGGCTATGAGCACCTCCTCCAGATCGTCCCAGAGGCTGTCATCGAATTCGGCCCGATCAAATATTCCGGTTATTTTCCCGGTCCAAGTGTCACGTGTGCGCTCCAAACTTTCTTTAGTTTTCTTGAAAATATTTAGCAAAGTTGCGCTCCTGTTTTTACCATAGCGTAGTGGCACAATGCTTTGTGCCAATTTATCAGCTGTCAGTTTCCCTCTTCCTTCAGTTTTTCCAGCGCGGCCCGGGCCGCTTCCTGCTCCGCCCTTTGTTTGCTTGTGCCTGCGCCTTGCCCCAGCACGATGTCATTGGCGAGCACTTCAACTGTAAATACCTTATCGTGATCCGGGCCGAAGGAGTCGATTGTCCGGTATGCCGGGGTGATTTGATCCCGGGCTTGAATTAGCTCCTGCAGCTTTGACTTAGGGTCACTTTCCAGATTTCCCTCGATGGCCGTTTCAAATTCACTATCCAGTATTCGCAGGATGAACTCTTTGCTCATATCAAATCCCTGATCGATAAAAACGGCGCCGATGACCGCTTCCAGAACGCAGGCGAGATTCCTCTGTTTGTTTCTTCCCCCGGTCTCCTCCTCGCCCCTTCCCAGCTGAAGATAATCCCCGAGTTGCAATGAGCGGGCAACACCTGCCAGAGTTTCCGTCCGAACCAGTGCGGAACGTAGTCTGGTCAGGTCGCCTTCCTGAAAATCGGGAAACCTCCGATAGAGTTCTTCGGCGATTACTAATCCCAGCAGAGCATCCCCCAGAAATTCCAGCCGCTCGTTCGATTCCAGAGCGGAACCGGAGGCCTCATTGAGATGAGATCGATGAACCAGCGCTCTTTGAAGATGCGAAATATCTTCAAAAGAAAAACCCAGAATTTCCTGCAGGGAATCTAGTTCTTTCAAAGTTAAAATCCAGCCAAGAGGTGATTCAAAATCATCGTAATCGCAACTATTCTAGGTTTCGAGATGATCCGGCCCCATCCCTATTGAATACTGTAGCAGCCGTCCGCAACCATCGCATGGCCAGTCACAAACGAAGCCTTATCAGAGCAAAGCCAGACAACTGCATTGGCGATCTCCTCCGGTTCGGCCAGCCGACCAATTGGAGTGGCTGCCATAAGGCTTTCATATATCTCGGGTCTTTCTTTCATCACATGGTCCAGAATGGCAGTGCGAGTATTGCCCGGACAGACAGCATTGACCCGGATGTTTTCCTTGACATAACCCAGCGCTGTTGATTTAGTCAGCCCTAATACCCCGTGCTTGCTGGCAACATAAGCGGGAACATTCTGATGGGCCACTACTCCCATAGTAGATGCGATGTTTACAATAGCGCCCCCACCCTGTTTGAGCATCTGGGAAACCTGATATTTAACGCCCAGGAACACACCGGTGAGATTGATGCCGATGACGCGGTCCCAGTTATCTTTTGTGCAATCGGCCGTGCGGCCGGTATCGCCATCGATACCGGCGTTGTTGACCGCACAATCCAGCTGGCCGTATGTCTCAACACTCTTGTTTACCAGCATCTGCGCATCAGCTTCCTGCGAAACATCCGCTTTGAAAAAAATGGCATCGCCGCCGGCATCTCTAATTTGCCTGACAGTTGCTTCGCCACCTTCGGACATGATATCGGCAGCCACAATCGTGGCGCCTTCCTGCGCCATGACAATCGCAACCGCTCGCCCGATGCCTGAGCCGGCTCCCGTAACCAGAGCTACTTTTCCATCAACTAATCCAGCCATTGTTAATTTTCCTCTCAAATTCAAAATCTGCGGCGTTCGGAAAATATTCTACCCGCTTTTAGCAGGGCAATCAACTGGCAGTTACCCTGCCTGTCAAATTGAAAAGGCGAAGGAAGCTGAGTATAATGGAGCAGGTTAGCAACATGGGAAATATGTTTGAAAGACTGGATGCCATCGAGCAACGTTATGAGGAAATTAATACCCTCATGGGTCAGGAAGAGATAGTTGCTGATCTGGACCAGTTGCAAAAACTGGCTCAGGAGCAATCATCCATCAGGGATGCGGTTTCGCAGTACCAGGAGTACAGGGAAGTAACGAAGAGCATCGGGGAGACCAGGGCAATGAGTAATGAAGGTAGCCTTGATAGCGATATGGCGGAACTGATCGATGGCGAGCTTGCAGAGCTTGAAAAGCGGCAGGAAAACCTGGTGCGATCACTGAAGATTGCGATTCGTCCCAGAGACCCGGCTGATGCCAAAGATGCCATTATGGAAATCCGTGCCGGTACTGGGGGGGATGAGGCGGCTCTCTTTGCCGGTGTTCTGTATAACATGTATGGCCGTTACGCGCTTGCCAAAGGCTGGCAAGTGGATATCATGAGTTCCAGCGAGACCGGGATCGGCGGATATAAGGAAATCATTTTCGAGGTCAAAGGCAAGGGGGCGTTCGGTAAACTCAAATATGAGCGGGGGGTGCATCGGGTTCAGCGGGTACCGGTTACTGAGTCGCAGGGAAGGATTCATACCTCGGCGGCTACGGTTGCTGTCCTTGCCGAAGCGGATGAGGTTGAGGTTAGCATTAATCCCGAAGACCTGCGGATAGATACCTACCGTGCCAGCGGGGCAGGCGGGCAGCACGTGAACAAGACCGACAGCGCCATCCGCATTACTCACATTCCCACCGGTATGGTGGTCACCTGTCAGGATGAGCGGTCCCAGCACAAGAACAGGGCCAGAGCTCTTTCGGTTCTCCGGGCCCGGCTGTATGATGAAGAGCGTGAAAGGCAGTTTCAGGAGGTATCAGCGGATCGGCGTTCGCAGGTGGGTAGCGGAGACAGATCGGAGAAGATTCGCACCTACAATTATCCCCAGACCCGCATCACCGATCACCGTATTGGATTGAGCGTGCACAATTTGAAGAATGTTCTCGAAGGGGAACTGGATGAGATAATCGATGCTCTTGCTGTTGCTGACGAGCCCGCTGAAGAATGATGACCCGCACCAACCTGATATTGGTCAGGCAAGCACTCCACAATGCTGTAGAATCCCTTTTAGAGAATGACTTTGAAGAAGGACGACTGGAAGCCGAGTTGCTCCTTGCCAGCGTGATGGGGCTCAATCGGACCGAACTTCTCCTTCGTCTGGATGACGATCTTTCCACTGATCAAACGGAGGAACTGGAGCGACTGCTTCGGCGGCGACTGAACCACGAACCGATTGCATATATCATCGGGCACAAAGAATTCTTCGGGCTCGATTTTCATGTTACTCCGGCTACACTCATTCCTCGTCCTGAGACCGAACTGCTGGTGGAAAAGGCACTGGAACTGGCTCGCGGCCAGGCGATTTCGATTGCTGACATTGGCACCGGATGCGGGGCTATTGCTGTGACTCTGGCGGCTCACCTGCCTGAAGCTGAGGTTTATGCCGTTGACGTCTCGGCTGCCGCCCTCAAGATTGCGGAGTCAAACGCCCAAATTCATGGAGTCGCCGAAAGGGTTCATTTCATGCAGGGTGATCTGCTTCAACCTCTCACCAAGTCAGTTGACATAATATTGGCCAATTTGCCATATGTAAGTGATCGGGAGATGGGGAAACTGGATGAAGGTGTTTTCAGGCACGAGCCCGAGACGGCGCTGGCTGGTGGAACTGAGGGGATGGATCAGATTGAACGGCTTCTCTTGCAGGCTGGGGATAAGATCCGTTCCGGGGGAATTATCCTGCTGGAGATTGGCTGTGAGCAGGGTGCTTCTGTATTAGAATTGGCAGCCCGCTATTTCCCGCTGGCTGAGAGCGAATTATGCACTGATCTGAGTAGAAATGACAGGGTGGTGGTGATCGATACCGAAAGTATCGGCTGACTGGATAGTGGCGGGAGCGAGGGGAGTCGAACCACCAAGAGCATCGCAGGATACCCTCCAACGGTTTTGAAGACCGCGACCCTGACCGCAGAGCATTCGCTCCCAGCTACAGATTCTACCCCTTTTGAGCCCTGAAGTCCAGAATTGGAGACAAATTGGAGACACCTTTTTTACTATTCTCCAAGGAACTATAAGTAACAGCCGGGTTGTGTTTGGAATGTGTAAAAGCGTATAATGACGGCAAGAAGAGAACAAGGATGATTTTCTGTAAAAATCTATTTTGGCAAGGATTATTGGAATATTAAGAATTCCGTATAATACTTGTTGGGTGGATAGGCCCTTATTTGGAGTAACAGGTTATATTGACATAACTGGTAAAACAATATAACATGCATTTTCAATAATGCAAACAGGTGTTGTTAATTACGGCTATTTCTACGTGTATTCTATGCAACAATTTACAAATGCGTTTTGTAATACTGCATTTTAAGGGGTCGGGATTTGCAGTATAATACTTGTTGGGTTGCCTAATAAGAAACTCCTCTTCAAATCCCCTAAAGAGTTTATCATACAGATCATGGTCCCACTTAGTTATACCAATTCACATAGATAAGTTCATTATTTTCATGATAAAATGAATCAATTATGAAAATTTCATGGAGGCAAATCATGACAAACATTTATAAGGGAATTCTGACACTACTGATAATCGGAATTTTGATGATTCCCACAATACCCGCCCTGGCCTTCTATCTTGATATGGACCTCTCAGATGCGGATGCATCCTTCTGGGGTGAGGACACTGATGACCGGGCCGGCCTCTCTGTCTCGGGTGCCGGGGATGTCAACGGCGACGGTTTTGACGACTTCCTAATAGGGGCTCATTTTGATGATGACGGCGGCAACAACGCCGGGCAGACCTATCTCATCTTTGGCAAAGCCTCCGGCTGGAACATGGATACTGACCTCTCAAACGCCGATGCCTCCTTCCGGGGTGAAGATGGTGGTGACGAGTCCGGTTTCTCCGTCTCTGGAGCCGGAGATGTCAACGGCGACGGTTTTGACGACTTCCTCATCGGGGCTTATGGGGACGATGACGGCGGTGACAACGCCGGGCAGACCTATCTTATCCTTGGCAAAGCCTCCGGCTGGAACATGGATATTGACCTTTCAGCAACCGATGCCTCCTTCCGGGGTGAGGACGCTGGTGACTGGGCTGGTCGCTCTGTCTCGGGTGCCGGGGATGTCAACGGCGATGGCTATGACGATATCCTCATAGGGGCTTATTATAACAATGACGGCGGCCCAGACGCCGGGCAGACCTATCTCATCCTGGGGAATGCTGCCGCTGATTGGGGAATGTATTACAGCCTGGGTAGCGCCAATGCTTCCTTCCGTGGTGAACACGCTATGGACTGGTCCGGCATCTCCGTCTCAGGTGCCGGGGATGTTAACGGCGATGGGTTTGACGATTTCCTCATCGGGGCTCTAGCGAACAAGGACGGCGGCTCCATAACCTTTGGTGCCGGGCAGACCTACCTCATCTTCGGCAAAGCTTCCGGCTGGAACATGGATACTGACCTCTCAAACGCCGACGCATCCTTCTGGGGCGAAGACGCTGATGATATGTCAGGCTCCGTCTCAGGAGCCGGGGATGTAAATGGTGATGGTTTCGACGATTTCCTCATCGGGGCTTATGGGGACGATGATGGGGGTGGTGATGCCGGGCAGACCTATCTTATCCTTGGCAAAGCCTCCGGCTGGAATATGGATACCGACCTCTCAGCATCTGACGCCTCCTTCCGAGGGGAGGAAGCTCTTGATGGGACCGGCGCATTCATCTCAGGAGCCGGGGACGTCAATGGAGACGGTTATGACGATTTCCTCATTGGAGCCCCTCTTAACGAGGAGGGCGGCGGCGGTTACACCGGGCAGACCTATCTCATCTTGGGCAAAGCCTTCGGTTGGAACATGGATACCGACCTCTCAAACGCCGACGCATCCTTCTGGGGCGAAGGTATAGGGGACATGTCCGGCTGCCAAGTCTCCGCAGCCAGGGATGTCAACGGCGACGGCTACGATGATATCCTCATCGGGGCATGGGGGGACGATGACGGCGGCATGGCCGCCGGGCAGACCTATCTCATCCTCTCTGATTATGCCAGGCGCGGATACAAAGAATATGTTCCAAGCGGCGACTCACTGCCCATAGAGTTTTCTTCCGCCGATGTGACCATAGATTTCTCTGCCTGCACCGGCAATGGTTTCGTAACAGTTAAAGAAATTGATGGTAAACCTCATCGAAACATTTCCGCCGGACGCTACTGGTCTCTGAACAGCAGTGGTATCTCTGGTTTTACGTATGATGTCACCATTAAATACAATGCCGCACAAATATCCGAGGCTGGTTGCGGCGAAGCCGATCTGAGGCTCTTTATCAACGATGGCACCGGCTGGAAGAAACATCCCTTCACCCCTGATTTAGCCACCAACAGGATCACTGCAACCGGCTTAACAACCATGTGTGATATTGCTTTTGGGGATGGCAACAGCTCTTTCATTCCCCCTGTCTCGGAGATTCTTACCATCGTGTTTGTTGCAATGGGGTTGATAGCTTTGGGAGTCTTTTTCTATTACAGAAGGAGGCGGAAGTTGGTGGTGGCCGTCTGATAATACTTATTGAGTAGAACGTTACTGAAATACTTGATACTGAGGCTTTCGGGCAACCCAACAAAGCAATCAACCCGACAAAAAGGGGCGGTTTCCTCTGGGCCTGATTCCGCTTCCGAAATCAGTAAGAATTCAGCTTTGTGCCACGAGGGGAATAACATGTTTGTGCATTGTTTGAGAATATCTGATACAATCGGGTCAATCAAAGGTGTGGCACAAAGTCAGTCTGGCATAAATCCTTTTTGCTGGTTATTGCCGTGTTATGCGTGTTAGAATTATGTTAGGTCATTTTATTCCCAATACTTTGTTGTAGTGGATGTGACGATGTTTTTATTAGCATTATCTATACTAGCAGTAGCTGTTTTCCTAATAGGTATTATTGTACTAGCAATCGTTTCGGGGAAATCCAGCAGAGGAAATGCTTTGCGCCTAACATATTGTCTCTTGGGAGGAGCTACATTGGGTGCAATTTCAGCAGGGAGCATACTAGCGATTGTATTATTCATCGGAGGGGGTATCGAAGGAATAGTCGATGGAGCGAAATTGGGTGCCATAGGAGGATCATTCTACGGAGGAATTGCGGGCTTACTGGTTTATTGTGTAACCGTAGTGATAAGGCATCTTGCATCAAGAAAGTCTCCCAAATAATGGATCACAGGTGACCTACTCTCAATAAAGGCATCGTTATGCATTTAAAGAAATTCAAATATATCGCTGATCAGTATAACTTTTGTATATGCTACAACCACAAACCTTCGAACCGACTTTCATCGCCGTTCTAACGTTGTGAGTAGTGCAACAACGAAGGATAGGACAGGATTGGTGTATTGTTTATGGATTTCGTTACCATTATATCT
>Ga0180431_10008263_pt1 | contig 11976 bp, 9 predicted proteins | sample SS_ome_11_FD_132459 | JGI IMG/M metagenome (GOLD analysis project Ga0180431, IMG submission 132459) | Hypersaline lake sediment archaeal communities from the Salton Sea, California, USA - SS_1_MS_1 metaG | ecosystem: Environmental > Aquatic > Non-marine Saline and Alkaline > Hypersaline >... | reverse complement strand
GCCTTCCTGACGGCCGGCTCGCTGCTGGCCGACCATCCCGGCGCGGATCTGAAGATTTACAATCGCGGCATCAGCGGACACAAAGTCTTCCAGCTTGCCGACCGCTGGGACAAGGATTGCATCGATCTGAAGCCCGACCTTGTGAGCATTCTCATCGGCGTCAACGATATCTGGCACGCACTCAACGGCAAGTACGACGGCACCGTGGAAGTTTATGAGCGCGACTACGTGGCTCTCCTGGAGCGCACACGCCGGGCGCTGCCCGAAGTGAAGCTTGTCGTTTGCGAGCCGTTCGTGCTGCGCTGCGGCGCCGTCAACGACAAGTGGTTTCCCGAGTTCGACGGCTACCGGGCCGCGGCCAAGAGAGTCGCCGACGAGTTCGACACCGTGTTCGTGCCCTTCCAGTCGATGTTCGACGAGGCCGTCAAGCAGGCGCCGCCGAACTACTGGGCCGGAGACGGCGTCCACCCCACCATCGCCGGAGCCGCCCTGATGGCCAAAACCTGGCTCGCCACCGTCGCCAAAGCATGAACGGCGCGAGGGGGCACCCCCGTGTCAATCACGGAAAACCTTGAGGCGGCAAGCGATTGTCATCCTGAGCCGCAGGCGAAGGATCCGGCCGGCGAACAAGAGGCGTGCCTGGTCGCAGCCCGGATCCTTCCCTTCGCTGCGCTCCGCTCAGGATGACAGGTTGTCCCGGGCTGCGGTCAGGATGACGAGTTGTGCCGGGCTGCGGTCAGGATGACGAACTGTGCGGCGCGGCGCTCAGGGGGATGGACTGCGGGTCAGGGCCAATCCTGATCCGCACGAGACGTTGTGGACGAGAGTCTCCCTGAATTCCTGTGGCTGCCTACTCGACCTTTTTGCCGGTCAGGGTCATGCCGGCCTGTTTCAGGGTCAGGCTCGTGACGCGGCCGTCCGGGTCCTTGTTGAAAACGATCTCGGCCTGGACGATCTTGAGGAAGAACTCGGTCTCGGAGCGCGGGAACAGTTCGACTTTGGGCTGCCCGCCCAGCTTTCCGTAGAGGCGGCCGTCCTCTTTCGTGATCTTCATCGTCCCGACCTTCTCCAGTTCGTACGGGCCCACATAGGCGTCGTAGACCGCCGGGTCGATCTGAGCGACCGCTTCGTCCTTGAGCCTGCGAACCTCCAGTCTGGCCCCGCCCTGCCGGTGGATCGCGCCGGTCACCGTCCCCGTTTCGTCCCGGACGAACGTGATCTGCGCATCGGCGCCCTTCCAGAAGAACTCCGTCTCGGAGCGGGGAAAGATCTCGGCCTGGCTCTGACCCGTTAGCTGCGCCAGCAGCCGGTGGCCTTGGCGGGTTACCGTCATGACCATGCTGTTACCGTAGTCATACCGGCCCACGTAGTCGTCGTACACGTTGGCATCCACCGTCGTGTCCGTGACGAAAGACTTCTGCTCGTCCATCTCTTCGAACAGGTAAATCTCGGCGATATGGCGGCCCATACTCGACGTACTCAGCTCGGGCAGGGTGGGCAGACAGTTGGCCAGCACCGCCACGGTGAGTTCTTCTTCGGGCAGGCGCATCAGCTGCTGAAGCCGTGCAGTCCGCCGCTGTGTGCGATCTGGCCCAGCCCGCGCAGCGCGCCGACGCCCCAGCCGTAGCCATAGCCTTCGCTTCCCACACCCGTTCCTTTGCCGACCTCCCCGCTGTTGAGCGTGGCCGGTGTGAAGGCCGCTTTCAAGCTGGCTTCGCTGAGAATCTTGCCGTTGAACACGGCTTCGTTCCAGCGATACAGATCCTCCACGGTGGAGTACAAGGCCCCGGCGCCTCCGGCCCGGGACATGTCCCAGTCCAGGGCCTTTTGCACCTTGCCGTCCCGGTAGGAGTAGCCCACCGCCTCATGGTCCAGGACCAGGCTCCAGTGATAGACCCCCGTGTCGGCCATACCCAGCGGATCGAAAAAGGTCTCCTGGAGGTACTCGCCCAAGGACTTGCCGTTGACCTTCGCGACGATGTGGCCCAGCAGGAAATAGCCGGAGTTGCAGTAGCTCTGGCTCTCGCCCGGCTCGAAGTCGAACTTGTCGTTCTTGAACGAGTCGATCAGCTCTTCGGGACTGATCTCGGCCGCGACCGTCTTCAGGAAATTCGGATCGTTCGTGTAGCTGTGAATCCCCGAGGTATGTGTCAGCAGGTGATGCAGCGTGACCTCGTCGCCGCGCGGGAAGTCGGGCAGAAATTTGGACAGCTTGTCGTCGGTGCTGAGCTTGCCCTGCTCCTGCAGCTTCAGGATGGCGGCGGCGGTGAACTGCTTGCTGACCGAGCCGATGCGGAACTTCGTCTCGGGCGCAATCTCCACGCGATCTCCGATATTCGCGCACCCGTACCCGTTCCGGTAGAGGATATCGCCGTCCCGGGCGATGAGGACCGCCGCCCCGGGATAATCCTCCTCGATCAGGCGCTCGAAGAGCCAGTCGACAATTCTCTCCTTCGGCGGCATCGGGATGCCGGCGTCCGCACCCTTTTCCAGCAGCAGCCTGGCGGCCTCGGTTCGCCCCGTAATCCGCGCCATGTGCAGAGCGGTAAGACCCGGACCAATTCGCACGTTCACGTCGACACCGTGCTCCAGCAGGGTCTGTACGGGATCGAGACGTCCCGATCCAGCCGAAGAGACCAGCTTCTCGCCCAGGGCCTTTACCCCCAGGACCCGGCAGGAGAATCCCCAGTCGCTGGTTCCGTTCTGGATCTTCAGGACGAGGTGGTTGCGACCCTTGCGAAACGTCACGCCAACGAGATCGCTGTCTTTGGCGCAGGGACGCTGGGCCCAGTTTTCATGAACCAGCTCGCCGTTGAGCCAGACCTTCACGGCGTCGTCGCTGCCGATGCCGAGCAGGGCTTCCCTTTCGCTTGCCACGTTGATCCGGGCTCAGGCATAGGCGATGGCATAGTCCTTCGCTCCCAGCGCCTCGACCAGATTCACGCTGTCGCCTTCGCAGGCCAGCGGTCTCCACTCGTGCTGCCGACCTTCGATCTTGATCTTCGCCCGGAAGCGCTCGACCGAAAACGGATCGGCGTCGAAGGCCTTCCTCTGGTCCTGTGGGTCTTTGCCGGCGGCCTCGTCGGCGAAGACCGGGACCGGGCCCAGGATGAGCCATCGGGTCATGAACTTGCCCGGGCGCAAGCCTCGGTACGAGGCCTCGCTCAAAACGCCCTTTGTACGTTGGGCGGCCTTCTTGTGGTCCGCCGCCGGCGCAGGCAGGGACAATGCGACCGCGACCAGCAACATCAATGCAGATTCCTTCGAGAACATGTTCTTGCTCACCATCTTCTACCTCCCGATACAGGTTCGCGTCATGCGGGGCCCCTTCGGGCTACGCGACGGTGTCGAGTGCCCGATGGAATAGCAGATTCCTGCGAAGGGGGCAAGCCGCCTTTTTGCCCTCCCTCGCGTCGCAAACAAACACCTGTCGTACTTTCGGGGATTCGAGGCGCGCGTCGCTACGAGCTTCACTGTTGCGGCAAATTGTCCAGAGAAGTGTTGAGGCCGCGACCGGGGCGGCTATAATGGTCCGGCTAATGTAGCAGCACGAAAACAATGGGGCAGGCTTGTAGGGAGGATGCACAATGACGAGGATTCGACGAGGCACGACCGTTGCGCTGGTGGTCCTGGTGGTTTCGGCGGCGGCTGCCGGACCGGCGGCCGGGGCCGACTGGCCGAATTACCGGGGACCCAATCACAACGGCATTACGGCCGAGACCGACTGGAGCTGCGACTGGGGTGACGCGGGGCCCAAGAAACTCTGGACCAAATCGGTCGGCATCGGTTTTACCTGCACCGCCGTAGCCGACGGGCGCGTCTACACCATGGGCAACACCGGCAAGCCGACCAATACCGACGTGGTCTACTGCTTCGACGCCCAAACCGGCGCCGAGCTCTGGAAGCATTCCTATCCCTGTCCGCTGCAACCGAAGTACTACGAGGGCGGCACGCTCTCGTCGCCCACCGTGGACGCGGCCAAGGTCTACACGCTCAGCAAGATGGGCGACCTGTTCTGCCTGGACGCCAAGACCGGCAACGTGGTCTGGCACAAGCAGCTCAACAAGGAGATGGGCTTTGCGCTGCCGACGTGGCATTTCTCCAGTTCGCCGCTGATCGTCGGCGACAGGCTGTACCTCAACGTCGGCTCGACCGGGGTGGCGCTGAACAAGAAAACCGGAGACCTCGTCTGGGACAACGGCAAGGGCAAGTGCGGGTACGCCACACCCGTGCATTTCACGATGGACGGGCAGGACAGCCTGGCGATCTTCGGCGAGGTCACGCTCTTTGCGGTCAAGCCGTCCGACGGCAGGAAGCTCTGGCAATTCCCGTGGAAGACCAAGTACGAGGTCAACGCCCCCGATCCGGTCGTCACCGGCAACCGGGTCTTCATCTGCTCGGGCTACGGCCGGGGCTGCGCCTTGCTCGAAGTCAATGCCGGCGACGTCAAAAAGGTCTGGGAAAACAAGGCCATGGCCATGCAACTCAACTGCCCCATCCTGCGCGACGGCTACCTTTATGGCTTCGATGAGAAGATCTTCACGTGCATCAAGCTCGACGACGGCAGCGAGCAGTGGCAGGACAAGAGCATCGGCAAGGGCTCGCTGATCATGAGCGCCGACGGACGCATGATCCTGATGAGCGACAAGGGCGAGCTGGTGGTGGCCAAGGCCGATCCGCAGAAGTTCAACGTTCTGGCGCGGGCCCAAATCCTGCCCAAGGGCAAGTGCTGGACCGCGCCGGTCCTGGCCCACGGCAGAATCTATGCCCGCAACGCCAAAGGCGACTTCGTCTGTGTGGACGTCGGCGGCGCCGGCCGGTAAAATACCCTTTCACAGGGACGTTTCTCGGGTATAGAATGGGGCGTCAAGGGTGCTGGCCTGCGCCGGGTGGGGGGTGTTTTTTCGTGACGATGGGATAGAGCATGAAGACGTACGAACAGATCAACGATCGCATCGCCTCGGGGCAGGCGGTGGTGCTGAGCGCCGATGAGATCGCCGACTACGTAGACAAGAAAGGCCTCGAAGCGGCGGCCGAAGAAGTGGACGTCGTGACCACCGCCACGTTCGGGGCCATGTGCTCGTCCGGGTGTTTCCTGAACTTCGGACATTCCCAGCCCAAGATTCGCATGTCGGAAGCATGGATCGAGGACGTTCTGGTCTACACCGGGATCGCGGCGGTGGACGTCTACCTGGGCGCGACGCAACTGCGTCACGGCGACCCGGCCAACATGTACTATCCGGGCGAGTTCCGCTACGGCGGCGGGCACGTCATCGAGGACCTCGTCGCCGGCAAAACGCTGCAACTCTTCGCCCTGTCCTACGGGACGGACGATTATCCGCGCCGCGAGATGCGCACGTACTTCACGATCGACGACCTGAACCAGGCGGTCATGGTCAATCCGCGCAATTGCTACCAGAACTACAACGTGGCGGTCAACGATTCGGATCGTACGATCTACACCTACATGGGCGTTCTGGAGCCCCAGCGCCAAAACGCCAGCTACAGCTCGGCCGGGCAGTTGTCCCCGCTGCTGAACGATCCGTATTACGACACGCTCGGCGTGGGAAGCGCGGTGTGGCTGGCGGGCGCGCCCGGGCACGTCTACGCCGAGGGGACCCAGCACGCCGGCGTTTGCGAGCGAACCGAGGCGGGCGTTCCCACCGAAGGCGCCGGCACGCTGGCGCTGACCGCCGATATGAAGCAGATGCGTCCGGAGTTCGTACGCGGTGTGAGCCTGCGCGGATACGGGGTGTCGCTGGCGCTGGGCGTCGGCGTTCCCATCCCCATCCTCAGCGCCGACGTGCTGCAGCGCACCTGCGTCCGCGACCGTGACATTTTCGCCCCCGTGGTGGACTACGGCTCGGATTATCCGCAGAAGACGGGCCGGGTCCTTTGCCACGTCAGCTACGAACAGTTGCGCCGCGGCGAAATCGAGGTCGACGGCCGCAACGTGCCCGTCGGCTCCCTGTCGTCCTACTACAAGGCCGTGGAGGTCGCTCACCTGCTGGCCGACGAGATCAAACGCGGCGATTTCCCGTTGAGCCGGCCCATCGCGCCGCTGCCGAAGGATACGAGCATGAAATCGCTCGAGATAAGAGAGAAGCCGTCATGAGCGAAACCGTTACCAAGAAGCTGATGCTGTTCTTTCCGCGCTGCGAGTGCGAGAAGCCGATCATCTATCATCTGGTGAAAGACTACAATCTCGTCGTCAACGTGTACCGCGCCAAGGTCACGCCCGAGGAGGAAGGCTACCTCGTGCTGGACGTGACCGGCGCCGAGGCGGACATCGAGCGCGGGATGGACTTCGTCAAGACGTTCAACGTCACGATCAACACGACGGGCAAGGGCGTCACGCGCGACGAGGAACGTTGCACGCATTGCGGTCAGTGCGTGCCCCATTGTCCGACCGGGGCCCTGCACATCGGCGACGCGACCACGCGCGAGGTGATCTACGAGGAGGCTAAGTGCATCGAGTGTCTGGCGTGCATCCGCGTCTGCCCGTTCGGCGCCTGCGCGTCGGCCTTCTAATTTGCTATTTCAGATTGACGATTTGCTATTTTCCGCTCGCGCGGCCGGAAAGTGGCAGACTGCGGGTCGGGAGGCCGTGGATTCCGCTGTTGCGAATCCGCAATGCTGCCGACAGAATCCGAAATCCTGAGCATGAAATCCGAAGGAGGTACGAATCACTCAAATTCGAAATTCAAGACGGTTGCCAATCGCAGCGCTACAAGGTTTTGGTCATTGGGGTTTCGTGTTTTGAATTTGTTTCGTGTTTTGGATTTCGTACTTCGGATTTGATACGACTTGCTATGGCTGGCAATCGAACGTATCAGGCCTTTACGTATCGCGAGGCGGCTTTCCGCATCTGTTGCGAGAAGTTCGACGCCGTTACGGACGAGATCATTCGGCAGCGGCGGCTCCTCGAGCAGTACATCGAGCGCCATCCGGCTTTTGGCTCGGCGCTGGAACCGATAGAGTTGCTCGCCGATGCGCCCGCGGTGGCGCGCCGCATGGCCCGGGCCGCGGCGCGGGTCGGCATCGGCCCCATGGCGGCCGTCGCCGGCGCCATGGCGCAATGCGGAGCCGAAGCGGGCCTGGCCGCCGGCGCCCGCGAGGTCATCGTGGACAACGGCGGAGACATCTACCTCCAGGCCGTCAAACCGGTGGTCGTCGGTCTCTACGCCGGTCGGGCCAGGCTCGGCGAGAAGCTGGCCTTTTCGTTGCAGCCGGAAGATACGCCGATTGCCGTCTGCTCCTCGTCGGGCAAGATGGGACACTCGCTGAGCCTGGGTTGCTGCGACCTGGCCACCGTCGTAGCGAAGGACGCCGCCTTAGCCGACGCCGCCGCCACCCGGGCCGCCAACCTCGTCCAAACGCCCGACGACGTCACCAGCGCCCTCAACCTCATCGCCGCCATCGAAGGCGTCGCCGGCGTCCTCATCGCCCAGGACGACCGCGTCGGCCTCGCCGGCCGCCTGCCCAGCCTGATCAAGGCCCGCTAACCATAGCGCGCACCTCCGCTGCCGGATACAGCACATCCCGCCGGCTTCCCCATATCTCTCTCGCGCCCGGGCGCGTGCCCGCGAGCTTCGGGTAGGGTGGGGCTTGTCCCACCGTCGGCCCCGTCTCGTGCGGACGGCGGTCATCAAAATTGACGACGCCAAATACGTAGTCACCACAATTGACGGGCTTTCTTCCGGGCTCGTAGAATCTGCTGCCGCGAGCAGGAACGGGGCGGCACGCAATGCAGTGTGTGCCGCCTCTTATGTTCGCGTGCCAGGGGAATGTCGTCATGAACGGCCAACGAAGCCCGCCTCCACCGTGAAAATCCGCCACACGTTGAATGTCTCTCCACCAATGTGACGCAGCGATTTGATGAAGGAGATGCGATGATGTACGCGAAACGAAATCTCGTTGCGCTTGGCGCCATGGGATTGATGGCGCTGCTGTTGATCGCGGTTTTCGGCGCCGGCGCGAATGTGCCGGTGCCGACGGCCTCGACGCTCGACGGCACCTGGATCGCCGTCGTGCCCACGCCGAGCGGCGTCCTCCGGAGCCTCTGGACCGCGACCCGCCAGGATGCCGACGGTACGCGTTACGCCGCGACGGTTTCGGAAGGAAGGTGGAGTCCGACGCTTTTCGGCGCGTTTTCGGAGGTGGTCTTCGAGACCACCCATATCGGGCACAGCGTGCGCGCCGACGACGGTGCCTACGAGAGCAGCATGGTGGGCTACGGGCTCGCGGCGCCGACCTCGCCCGAGCTGTTAGGGGAGATTGTGTATATCTCCGTGCTCACCTCCCGCATGACCTTTACCGGCGACAACACGATGGAAGGTGAAGGCACGCACGCCTTTTACCTTCCCTTCGCCGACGGCGACGGTGACGGGCTGCCCGACGAGGGCCAGGAGCCGGGGATATGTTTGCCGTACACGATGACAGCGACGCGCGTGCCCATGCTGGCGCCGTGCGCGCCGAGCCCCGGCTTCCCGGTCGTAGGTATGGGATCCTCCACCGGGATCAGCGAGACCGAGTTCGCCGGTCAGGCCACGCTCATGGTCGGCGCGGACATGCTTGAGACGACGGTCGCCGTCACTGTCTCGGAGATCGTCGAGGACCCCGACGGGACGCAGCACGTCACCGCCAGCCACACGTTCACGTTCGCCGACGGGACCAGCTTCACCACCGCCGACGAGGAGACCGCCGTACCCACGGCCACGCCCGGGCTCTATACGCTTTCGGGCACGCTGACCATCACCGCAGGCGACTACGGCGGCAGGCTCCAGGTCGTCGGCACGATGAACTTCGCCGCCGAGCCTCCGGAAGCAACCTACAAGCTCTACGGTTACATGTACCCCGTAGAGGGCCCATGACAGCGCGTCGGGTGGGGCTTGCCCCGCCATTTCACGTAGACGGCGAAATGCAAACAGGGGCTGTGGGCAAGGAGGCCTGCGGCCCTCTTGACGGCCGCAGGGACTGTTGACGTGCAGCGACCGATCCCGGTCGGACGGGCCTTTCACCGGGGAAGGGCAATGCCAGTGGGGGCAGACGTCTAATTGCACGGAGGTACCTTATGAAGAAGTACATGTTGCGCCTGTCAAGCGCCAACAGGACCAGCCCGGACACCACCCTATCCTCTTCCCTCACAGACACTTACACTGGCGAGCTCCGCGCTGGCATTTTGTTCCCACAGAGGCCCTAATGCCTTGCGCATTGGCTCCCGCTGCTCCGGAGGACTTGGAAAGGCACCATGGCAGAGAACCTCGACATCCTCAATGCTGCGGTCTCTCTCCTCGTCCGAGCTGCCCTGCCGGCCGCTCGGTTCTCCGGACGGGATCGCAGACGAAGCCTGAAGCGATTGGCCACCATGGGTACCGAAGCCGAAGCCAGGGAAATCCTCTTCCTCCAGGACCCCGTCTACCCGCTTGAAATGCAGGTTTCGATTTCTTAGAAACACCTCGCCAAGAAGAGGAAGAAGCCGCCCTATGGATTCCGCGATGCGCCTTGAACATGGCGGGTCGGGCTGATAGCATGAGCGACGAATCCCGTAGAGAGACAATCAGGAGTATGTTGGATGAGTAGTCGCGTGGTTTTGGGTCATACGGAATTGAAGGTGTCGCCCGTGTGCTTCGGCACATGGCAGCTCAGCCCCAGGTTCTGGGGCGAGGTACCCAAGGAGTCGGTTCTGGCCGCCATGAACAGGGCCTTCGACGGCGGAGTCAACTTCTTCGACACAGCGGACGCCTACGGCGACGGCTACGGTGAGACAGTCCTCGGGGAGTTCCTCGCGGGCAAGCCGCGAGATGAATTGGTGATCTGCACGAAGGTCTTCAACCATTTTAACCCGGATGCCTCACGCTATCCGGACCTTTCGCCTGAGCACATCAGGCAGCGCTGCGAGGTGGAACTGGGGCGGATGGGGATCGAGACGATTGACCTGTACCTGCTGCACATGTTCGATCCGCTCACGCCACTGGGAGAAGTCGCCGAAACCCTCGATCTGCTAAAGAAACAGGGGAAGATTCGACACTACGGAGTCAGCAACCACACGATGGAGCAGTTTCGGGCGCAGCGGCGCTTTGGCAACTACGATGTGGTCCAACCTCGTTACAGCCTCATCGAGACTGACATCGAGAACGATCTGCTCCCGTACTGCCAGGCGGAAAACGTCGGCGTCATGGTCTACTCACCCCTTGCCAAAGGGCTGTTGACGGGCAAGTACACCGGCGGCGAGACCTTCACGGATTTTCGCAAGCATCATGCGGATTTCCAGGGCAGCCGCTTTAGGAGAATCGCCGCAGCGGTGCGGGAACTCGAGCCACTCGCGAAGAAGTACGAGCTATCGATATATCAACTGGTCCTGAGCGCCACGCTGATGCATCCGGCCATCCACGTTGCGGTGGTCGGGATCAAGGCCGAGGCCCAGATCGTCGAAGCCCTGGGCGTGATGGGAAAGACGCTGTCGCGCGAGGACTACTTCGCCGTCCGAAAGACCCTGGCGATCGACGGCATCGCGAAGCTTCAGGATGCCTCGGCCGAAAGGAAATAGCGTCTTCATGGCGACAGGCCGCGTGCCCAGCCCAAACGGACTGTCACTTTGTAGACGCTGCATATCTGTCGTTCCTTGTGTTCTCGGCGGGTCTGCGTGAAATGATTCGCGGTGATCGGCATCTTCCGCGGTGGTCGGCAGGTTGCGGTTCATCAGCGGCTCATCGAACGGGCGTTGGGGGGGGGCGGTGAAATGGACTTGTGGGAGAAGGACCGATGAACACCCGCCGATCAACGACCCTTCCGGCTGGCTTGCGCACCGCGTGTCGGCAGTTCGATCGCTGGCGCAGCCGACACCGCAGTCGAACCGGGCGAGGACGGGCATTCCGCCTGGATGGGTCAGACGTGCAGAATGCCAAGGGATTCGAACCGTTCACCAAGTACCACTCGGCTATCGAACCCGAGCCACTGGTCCAGCACAGTCGCATAGACCCTGCGAAAGTCGATCTTGAACTTCAAGGCCGCGTTGTCCAAATCTGTGAGGCTTGGCGGTGATCCAATCAGGCCGCCCTTGAGCCTGCCGCCGGCCAGGAAGATCGGCGCAGCAGCGCCGTGCCCCGTGCCGCGCCGGCCGTTTTCTTTGAGGGTCCGGCCGAACTCCGAGAACGTCATCAGCAGAACCCGGTTCAGAGTGTTGTCGCGCTTCAAATCATCCACGAAAGCCGCCACAGACTGAGACAACTGGCCCAACAGAGCGCAATGGTTGCCCAATTGGTCCGCATGATTGTCAAAGCCGCCGATGCCACCGCCACCGATTTCGACGAAGAATATCCGAATGCCGACATCGGCCCGAATCAGTTGCGCGGCGATGTGAAGATGCTCGGCAAGTCGCAGCGATGGATACTCGGCAGTGTCTGTTGATGCGCCCGCCGCCGCCTCGATTCGTTGGCTTGTGGCCAACGCTCTCGATGTACAGCATCGCACGAAACACAACAGGTCATCTTGACTGCTGGCATGTTTCGACGGCTGTCCTCCTTGACGAATCGTTACGTCTTCAAGCGATGTAACGGACGGCACAATCACACCTTCAGCGTTCAAAGCGAACGGCTGTGCAATAGGCCCCACAAACACAGCCGGCGCATCAGTATCACGCGCATCCCATGTACTGTCGAGCGTCCTGCCTAACCAGCCTGTCTGTCGATCGGGTTGCTCTGGGGCAGCCGTGTGCCAGATGCGCATCGCTCGCTCATGGGAGCGGTCTGAATTGGGATAGCCCACCGCCCGGATGACACTCAGATGTCCGTCCTTGAACAGACGCGCGAAGCCCTTCATCCGCGGGTGAAAGCCCGCGTAGGAATCGATCTTATGGAGGTCTTTGACGGGTAGAGCCAGCGTAGGCCGATTTCTGTGGTACTCATCGTCACCATAGGGAACGAGGGCATTCAACCCGTCATTGCCGCCGGAGAGTTGAACTACAACCAGGATGCT
>Ga0180431_10008261_pt1 | contig 11977 bp, 11 predicted proteins | sample SS_ome_11_FD_132459 | JGI IMG/M metagenome (GOLD analysis project Ga0180431, IMG submission 132459) | Hypersaline lake sediment archaeal communities from the Salton Sea, California, USA - SS_1_MS_1 metaG | ecosystem: Environmental > Aquatic > Non-marine Saline and Alkaline > Hypersaline >... | reverse complement strand
GCCTTAGGCTGCGGAATCGGCACAGAGGGTTTTGATCTCAGCAAACTGCGCTATCATAAGATCATTATCATGACCGACGCCGACGTCGATGGATCACACATCAGGACGCTGCTTCTGACTTTTTTCTATCGGCATATGCCCGCTCTCGTTGAAAACAACCATATTTACATCGCTCAGCCCCCCTTGTATTTGGTTTCCCGCAAGAAAAGCAAACAGTACATTCATTCCGAAAAAGAGATGGATGAATACTTGTTAAAGCTTGGTCTATCCGATATCGACCTTAAGAAATCGGGAGAGGAGCAGCCGATGGGTGAGGAATCTGTAGAGTCCTTATTGACTGCTGTCGTGGACCTGGAGTCTTTCATTACCCGTATCGAGAAGAAAGGAATGAGCTTTCGCGAATTCCTCGAAGCAAAAAATGAGCAGGGGCAGTATCCACGCTATCAGATAGAGACTGTGGACGGATTCCGCTTTGCCTATTCTTACGATGAGTTCGAGGCATTGAAAATCGCTGATGAAGAAGCGCAAAAACAACAGCATGAAGAAAAGCTCGAGTCAATGCCTGAATCAGAAGTCACTGATGATATGCGCGTATTCAAAGCCAAACGGCTCCACTTTATCGAGCTTTATGAGCCGGAAAATCTGGAAAAGCTGCTCAATCGGATCAAACCGTATGGTTACACATTAGAAAACTATCTGTTGGTCAACGGGCCTCTTTTAACGGTTCACAGCGAAGGAGGGGATGAAGTCGTTTGTCATACGCTGAAGGAAGTGATCGATTTTGTCAGAGTCAATGGTCGAAAAGGGATCGAGATCCAACGCTATAAGGGTTTGGGTGAAATGAATGCCGATCAGCTATGGGAAACAACAATGGATCCCCAAAAACGGACGTTGATCAAAGTGACTCTGCCGGATGCAGTTGCTGCAGACCATATGTTTACCATGTTGATGGGGGATGAAGTGCCGCCAAGACGGGCTTTTATCGAGCAGCACGCATTATCAGTCAAAGACCTGGACATCTAAGAGGAATTAAAACATGAGCTATACGGAAAACGAATTAATTATCCCTCGCAATGTCGAAGATGAAATGAAGGACAGTTACCTTCGTTATTCGATGTCTGTGATTATCTCGCGGGCGCTTCCCGATGCGCGCGATGGACTGAAACCTTCGCAGCGACGGATTTTATACGCGATGCGCCTGTTGAATTTGAGCCCGGGAGGCAAACATCGTAAATGCGCGAAAATTTCCGGTGATACCTCGGGTGATTTCCACCCTCATGGTGAGCAGGTGATCTATCCGACACTTGTCAGGATGGCCCAGCCTTGGGTGATGCGTTACCGATTGGTGGACGGTCAAGGGAACTTCGGATCTGTCGATGGTGACCCGCCGGCCGCCATGCGTTATACCGAAGCCCGGCTGACCCACGCTTCCATCCAGCTCATGGACGATCTCGACAAAAATACTGTCGATATGGTTCCAAACTATGACGAAACCCGAAGCGAGCCCACGGTTTTTCCTGCTAAATTTCCCAATTTGCTTTGCAATGGGTCTTCAGGTATTGCCGTCGGGATGGCGACGAACATCCCCCCTCACAATCTCAATGAGCTGATCGAGGCGACCAAGCTTGTGCTGGACAATCCGGAAACTTCCATACACGAAATCATGCAAGTGATGCCCGCACCCGATTTCCCCACAGGAGGGGTGATCTGCGGTTATCGCGGGGTGAAAGAAGCGTACCATACCGGCAGAGGCAAGGTTATTCTTCGCGGCGTCATTCATATCGAAGAGAAAGGGGACAGGGAAACGCTGGTGATCGACCAGATCCCATACAACGTCAACAAATCCCGTCTGATCGAACAGGTCGCCGATCTGACGACCAATAAGTCGATTACAGGAATTTCCGATCTGCGAGATGAATCCGACAAAAGCGGAATGCGGATCGTGATCGAACTGAAGAGAGGGGAAATTCCTGACGTCATTATTAACCAGCTCTACAAGTTCACAGACCTCCAGGTCACCTTTGGCTGCAATATGCTTGCTCTGGACAAGGGACTTCCGCGAACGATGAACATCAAACAGCTGATCGGCTCCTGGGTTGATCACAGAATCGATGTCGTTCGTCGACGTACGCGTTATGAACTTCAAAAGGCTGAGGCGCGCCTCCATATTCTCGAAGGGTATTTGAAGGCGATCGACAATCTTGATGAAGTTGTGAAAATCATCCGTGCGAGCGATAACAGGGAAGAGGCGAAGGTTGCCTTGATCGAACGTTTCGAATTCACTGTCAAACAAGCCAATGCCGTCCTCGACCTTAAACTTTACCAGTTAACAGGTTTGGAAAGGGACAAGATCCAATCCGAATACGACGAGCTCTTGAAAAAGATCGAATATTTAAGGGCAGTTCTGGCAAGCGAGCAAATGGTGCGCGATATCATTAAAGAAGAACTGGACGAGATTCAACTCAAACATAAATCTGAACGTCAGACCCATATTGTTGAAGCGGAAGGGGATATGGATATTGAAGACCTGATCGCCAATGAACCGGCGATTATCACCATTTCCCAGGACGATTATATCAAGCGGATGCCGATGGACACTTTCCGTGAACAGCGTCGGGGCGGTACCGGGGTCGTCGGTTTCAACCAGAGAAAGGAAGAGGATGTCCTCAAGGGACTGTATGTCGCAAATACTCATGACCACCTCCTTATCTTTACAAACCTCGGACGTTGCTACTGGCTGAAAGTGTGGCAGATTCCCGAGGCAAGCCGCCGTTCGAAAGGAAAGCCGTTAATCAACCTGCTTTCTGATATCAGATCTGAGGAGTCAATTGCGACCGTGCTCCAGACATCAAGTTTTGAAGGGGAGCAATTTGTCCTGATGGCTACGCGCAATGGAATTGTCAAGAAGACTCCATTGAACGCATTCAGCAATCCAAGAAGAAATGGTATTTGGGCAATTGACATTGTTGAAGGAGACGAACTCGAAGGTGCGCGCCTGGTGGAAGGCGAACAGCAAGTGATGCTTTTTACACGCAATGGCATGGCTGTGCGGTTCGATCATACCAAAGTAAGGGCGATGGGTCGAATGGCACGCGGCGTAAAAGGAGTGACCATGAAGGGTAGCGATGACCGCGTCGTCGGCTGCGAAGTGGTCTCTGGTGAAGAATCCGTCCTGATCGTTTGCGAGAACGGATTCGGGAAACGGTCGCCTGTCACCGATTTCAGACAGACCAACCGGGGCGGAGTAGGCGTTCGTTCGATCATCACCAGTCAGCGTAATGGAAAAGTTGTCGGAGCTGTCTGTGTCACAGATGATGACGGCCTTTTGATGATGTCTTCCCTAGGACAAACGGTGAGGATCAGTATGAAGGACCTTCGCGTCATGGGTAGGAATACACAAGGAGTAAAGCTTGCCAACTTGCGTGAGGACGATATCCTGGTTGCTATCCAAAAGGTTGAAGCTGATGAAGATGAAGTGGAATCTGACGAAAATGAGAAAGTAGAAGAAGAGACATGTTCATCACAGTAGAAGGAGGCGAGGGCTCCGGCAAGACAACATTGATCGCGAACCTCGCCAACCATCTTAAGGCTGAAGGAAAAAAGGTGCTGGTCACCAGAGAACCTGGAGGAACAGGATTCGGAGAGTCTATTCGCGATGTTTTGCTAGATCCTGACTTACCCTTTGCCTTTGGCCCTCGGGCTGAAATGCTCCTTTTTTTAGCGGCGCGTGTCCAGCATATGGAAGAGGTGATCCAGCCGGCGCTTGATGAAGGATATATCGTGATCTGCGATCGGTTCAACGATTCGACAATTGCCTATCAGGGGGGTGGACGTCAGCTCGGCATTGATCAGGTCGAACGCCTATGCGAGGAAGCTTGCCTGGGATTTCATCCTGACCACACATTTTTTTTGGATATCTCGCCCGAAAAAGCTTTTAAAAGGCTGGAAAGATCGAAAGACCGCCTTGAAAAAGAGTCCTTAGAATTTCATTCACGCGTAAAAGATGCTTTTCACGTCTTGAAAAACAAGCATCCAGAAAGGATTCATGTGATCAATGCTGACCAGTCTCCGGAAAATGTCTTAAATGATGTCATAAAAATTCTCAAATGAATGAATTCGATGCAATCCCAGGTTTTGATGCGACGAAAGATAAGCTTGTAAAGCTTATCCAGTCAGACCGAATCCCGCATGCGCTTTTATTTTCGGGCTCTGAAGATACTCCAAAGAAAGAGATCGTTCTCAGTTTTGCGCGTATGATAATAGGCACCGACAAAAAAGAACATCCTGATATTCGCACTTATGTTCCAGAGGGAAAAGTGGGACTTCACTCGATTTCGGCGATGAGAAGGCTGACCGAAGACGTTTATCTTTCGCCGTTCGAAGCGCAAAAAAAAGTGTTCATTCTTTATGAGGCTGAGAGAATGCTGCCAACGAGCGCAAATGCCTTGCTTAAGACATTCGAAGAGCCGGCACAAGACTCTGTCATTATTCTTGTAACCTCACATCCTTCACAAATCATATCCACAGTTTTGTCCCGGTGTCAAAAAATTTCGATCGATGAAGAACACCGAAATGCTCACAAATCCTGTCCTCTCAAACAGCTGGTACTGGATTCCGTTGCAAATGGTTCGCTCTACTCCTATTCGCATATTCTGGACCTTTCGAATCAACTCGCAACGCAGATAGAAGAAGAGAGCAAGGAGATGGAGTCAGCGCTTAAAAATGACCTGATAGATCAACGCTCCGATATGCTGACCTCCGCACAAAAAGAGTCATTGTTAAAGGAAGTCCAGGGCACAGTGTCTCTGCGTAAAAAATCGCGGGTGAAGGAATTGTTGCTGGCTTTGCAGATGTGGTATCGAGATCTGCATTTGCTTAAAGTAAAAGGCAATCATGATCTTTTGTTCAATCCTGATAAAATTACAGAATTGTCCAAATCGGTTGCGAACAAAGATCCTCTCCCCCTGGACATGGTGGAGCTGGCCGTTAAGGAAACGTTGATTTCGCTTGACCGGTCAACATCTCCGAAAATATGTTTTGAGAACTTCTTTTTACGGTTGATTTAGAACTCAAGTGAGAATAATCTTGCGGTTATGAACGCATCGTTTCTTCGTCAAGGGTCAATCATTTCGACAACTGTCGGTCATGCAGCCGTTGGATATGGTGAGTATCAGGCTTTTCCCCTGCCGCCTGAAAGTGATAGACCCTCCTTTTATTTTCCTGATTTTTTTCTCGATGAAAGTGAACCCTGGTATCAGTTTGAACAGTCTAAGCAGATACAAATTGATCAATTCTCACAAACGCCTTCTGCACAATTATACCAATGTGATTGGCAGATAGAAGGAACAGAGGCTTATGAAGAGGCTTTCAAGGAATTAATGAACGCGTTCAAACGGGGAGATCTGAAAAAGGCTGTACCCTATCTCTTTTATAAGGCCGAGAAGACGTTCAACCTTTCTCATTCATTATCACATCTAGTTCAACATTCTTTGAAACACCCGACACACATCTATGGGCTTTGGAACGATGAGTGTGGAATATTGGGAGGAACCCCTGAACAACTGTTTGAAATCGATTCTTCAGGAATATTAAAAACTTCTGCCGTAGCCGGCACTGTTGAATCCGGTCGTGAAGACGAGCTCATCCAAAATCCCAAACTTCGTTTAGAGCACAACCTGGTCATAGAAGGTATTTATGAGTCACTTGCTCCTTTTGGAGTTGTTAAAGTAGGGGAAACGGAAATTTTACGTTTGTCTCATTTCAGCCATACAAAAACGCCAATCTCCGTTCAACTGAACAGTACAGATTGTATCGAATCGCTTGTCCGTTCTTTACATCCCACGCCAGCCCTTGGAGCTTTTCCAAAGCAAAATGGGGGTAAATGGCTTTCAAACTATGCCAAACGGGTGCCAAGAGGTCGATATGGCTCTCCAGTAGGTGTCAAAATCGGGGATGCTTTCTATTGTTATGTAGCGATACGAAATATTCAGTGGAATAATGGAACTATTCGCATTGGTGTCGGCGGCGGTCTTGTTGAAGGATCTGAAAAAAAAGATGAGCAAAGGGAATTAGCTTTGAAGTTTGAAGCCACAAGAGCAATGTTGAATATATGAGATAACAAATGTCTTTGAATAGAATTTTAGCCAACAGTCTGATCAATGAATTAAAGCGGTATGGTGTAAGGGACATCATCGTTTGTCCGGGCGGACGAAATATCCCATTGGTCTTTCAAATTGAGGAACAAGAACATTGGCAAACCTACTATTGGTATGAAGAGCGCTCTGCAGGATTTTTTGCGTTGGGAAGGAGTCGAGTTTCAGGTTGTCCCACAGCAGTTGTGACAACGTCAGGCACAGCTGCAGCAGAACTTCTTCCATCAGTGATGGAGGCCTATTATTCCGGGGTGCCGCTGATCATGATCACAGCTGACAGGCCAAGAGTCATGAGAGGGACCGGAGCTCCTCAAACGGCAGACCAGACAGGGCTATTTCATAAACATGTCGCTTTTGAGATCGACATAGAAAAAGAGGAATCCCCTTCATTAAAGGGGTGGAAGATGAACGGACCGGCACACGTGAACATCAGTTTCGAGGAACCTTTGCTATGAAATCCATCGCCGGTTTTTTCACTCAGGTCAAAAGGCCATTGATCATTGTCAGCACAATTCCTCATTCGGCAAAAGAGCCAGTTGTCGATTTTTTGACAACTCTCAATGCACCCGTCTACCTTGAAGGTGTTTCAGGATTACGGGAACATCCCCTTCTGCAGTGCATGCGGATCACTCACCTCAAAAATATTTGGGATTTATCGGTCGATGGAATTTTCCGGATTGGCGGAGTTCCGACCCACCGCATATGGAGGGATTTGGAAAAGAAGGAAGGGGAGTTGGCATTATGTTCATTCAGTCACCTGCCCTGGCCAGGTTTAAGTTGGGGCGCGGTGATTCAGGATGATTATGAAAAACTATTCGAAGAGTCCGTCCATTACCCTGAGCTATGGTATCGTGAACCTCCCGAATTAAAAGAGATGACGATTGAGCTATTTGAACGTTTTCCGAAATCTGAGCCCGCTTTGATGAGAAGAATCTCATCGTCAATTCCAGACATGAGTCTTGTGTATCTGGGAAACAGCATGCCGATACGTGAGTGGGACCTGGCTGCTGTAGATGAAAACAAAGATCTCGATATTTACGCATCAAGAGGAATGAACGGCATTGACGGCCAATTGTCGACTTTTTTAGGAATGGCGCACCCTTCCAATCCATCGAATTGGTGTATTCTTGGAGACCTGACTGCTTTATATGATTTAGCGGCGCCCTGGATATTGCAACAGGTAGAACCGATGCAGATATCGATTGTCGTGATCAATAACGGTGGGGGGATGATATTTTCCCGGATGAGCGATCGTACCTGCTTGCAAAACAATCACGGGATCGGTTTTGAGCACTTCGCTAAGATGTGGAATATCGACTATTATCGTGATGAGGGCCTTGAATTGAACCATGACGGCGTGCGCTTGATTGAAGCTGTTCCCTGTAACAGGCAGACGGCAGACTTTTGGGAGCACTATTCCAGAATTGACCAACTTATTAAGATATAAAGCATTAATAATAGGATGTCTAATGCATTTTGTCGCTCCAAGTGCGAATAATTTTTAAATGCATGAGTAAATTGGTAAACAAATCTTTCTAGTGCTATGGTGGGAAGTATGAGGAACTGGTTACTAGGAATTATCGACCGTTTGTTAGTTGTCACTGGAGCCTTGCTGTTTTCGCAAGCGCCTCAGTTTCTCTCCCAGTATACCCATCGTCTTGCAGGACATGCGGAAGAATTGAAGCTACATATTCGAGCAATTCAACAGGCTGCCATCAAAAGTGGTCTGGAGCTCCCTGAATATTTAATGAAATTCACGAGCCATCAGGATCCGGATATCAGCATGCATGGCCAGATGATGCAGGGGATGCTTGATCGCTATGCAGAGCTGAGCCAAGGGCTCGCCGCATTGCAGGATTCCACGCCTTTCAATCGACCATTTGCCTTTATCCAACATCTCAACTGGGACATCGTCAAAGCAACGGTCCATAGCTTTCAGCCCGGCTTGCTGCTAACGATGGAAGGTGCCGTCTATGCTGTTGTTGGAATGGGGTTAGGTTATGCCGCCTTCCGCATGATCTGCGGTGTTTTTTCTCTATTTGGAAAAAAAATCTATTCATGAAAAAGGGAACGATTCGCTAGACTCCTCTTCTTTGAAATTACAGTGTAAGGAGAGATAAATGACAACAGCGACAGCAGCACAGTGGGAATCGGTTAAATCATATCAGGATATTCTCTTTGAAAAAACACCGGACGGAATCGCGAAAATAACGATCAACCGCCCGGATGTCCGCAACGCTTTCCGCCCGGAAACCGTGTTGGAAATGCAGGATGCATTCCAACATTGCAGAAATGACGAGTCCATCGGATGCGTGGTGCTCACTGGACAAGGCGAGATGGCCTTTTGTTCCGGAGGAGACCAACGCGTGCGAGGTGACGAAGGTTACGTTGGCGGTGACGGAGTTCCCCGTTTAAATGTTTTAGACCTTCAAAAGCAGATCAGGCAACTTCCAAAGCCTGTTGTCGCAATGGTCGCAGGATATGCGATCGGTGGCGGCCACGTGCTGCATCTTGTCTGCGACCTGACAATATCAGCAGATAATGCGATCTACGGTCAAGTAGGACCAAAAGTGGGATCGTTCGATGGAGGGCTTGGAAGCAGTTATCTGGCGCGTATCGTCGGCCAGAAAAAAGCGCGTGAAATCTGGTTTCTGTGCCGTCAATACAATGCGCAGAAAGCGTTAGAGATGGGATTGGTGAATACTGTTGTCCCTCTGGCTGAGCTGGAAGAAGAGACTATCAGGTGGTGCCGCGAGATGCTGGGACATTCTCCATTGGCGCTCCGCTGTTTGAAAACAGCAATGAATGCAGACTGCGACGGCCAGATCGGTCTATTGGACCTGGCAGGAAACGCGACACTTCTCTATTACATGAGTGAAGAAGCTCAAGAGGGGAGGCAAGCGTTTCTTGAGAAGCGTGAACCTGACTTTAAAAAATTCAAGCGGTTGCCATAAAACGATGATCTATAGAGTGAAACCTTGGCTGATGGCCTCAAGGCCGAAGACGCTCACGGCTGCGTTTATTCCCGTGTTTCTGGCCACGATGTTAGCCAAAAATGATGGTGCAACGATCAATTGGGAAATTTCTCTATACGCCCTTCTGGCCGCGATCTGTGTACAGCTGGGAACAAATCTGGTTAACGATGCTCTGGATTTTAAAAAAGGAGCGGACACAGAAGAAAGATTGGGACCGGTAAGGGTTACTCAGTCAGGAATGTTAAGCTTTCAACAGGTGATGGCAGGGGGAATGATGTGTTTTGCTCTTGCGCTGTTGTTTGGCATCCCCTTGATGATTGCTGGAGGTCTTCCGCTAACGGTCATCCTGCTGATTTCAGTTGGTTGTGGGTATCTTTATACGGGAGGCCCTTATCCTCTTGCCTACACAGGATTGGGAGACATCTTTGTTTTGATCTTTTTCGGCTTTGTTGCTACTTGTTCAGTGTACTACCTACAGATGGGGTCTGTCACCCCGCAATCGCTGGTCGCCGGAGCTCAGGCTGGTCTTCTGGCAACTGTATTGATCGCAGTCAATAACATGCGAGATGTCGAAGGGGATGAAAAAGCTAAGAAATACACGCTGCCTGTCCGTTTCGGCCTCCTCTTCGCGCGATGGGAGGTGACACTGTTGTTGGTGATCGCTTATGGACTTAATGTGTACTGGTTGTTTAGAGGGGAAGTATGGGCCGCCCTTCTGCCTCTATTGGCGGCGCCGATAGCACTAACGTTAGTCAGAGGCGTGTGGAAGCAGCCTCCCGGTATGATTTATAACAGATTCCTTGGAATGGCTGCCTTGGTTCATGTACTGGTCGGATCTCTTGTTGGCATTGGATTGATGGTTCCATGAGAATACGTTTTTCCCCTTATCAATTGATCGGTCAAGAAGGCTTTACAAACAGGGAAGGGGCCCTATTAGAGTTTACTTTTGAGGATGATACCGTCGGGTACGCAGATTGCCATCCCTGGGAAGAGTTGGGGGATCTCTCTTTGGAACAACAGCTATCCTTTCTTCGAGAGGGGCAGCTTACCCCAATGACGACCCGCTCCCTCGATTTTGCTCTAATCGACTCTCAGGCCCGTTCCAAAAAGATCAACCTTTTTGAAAATCTCGAACTTCCTGAATCCCACTGTCTCATCGGTTCAGATATCTTTCCTGAGGAGTTTCAGATCTATAAATGCAAAGATCCCCGCTTATGTCTTGAACTTCTGCCAAAGTTGCCAGAGGATAAAAAAATCCGGATGGACTTTAATTTCAAGCTTACAAAGGGGCAATTTATTGAATTTCTTGGCCGCGCAAGACCGTATTTCAAGAGCTTTGATTTTATTGAAGATCCCTTTGCATTTGATCCGCAAACCTGGAAAGAGTTTGAGACGGAGTACGGCATCCCTTTCGCCCTCGACCGGGCTAAAGAAGGTGAGGAGCACACCCTTCGCGTGATCAAACCAGCAGTTGACGCGCCCAGACAAGATGAGACGTCATCCAGATGTCTCTTTACTTCCTATCTTGACCATCCGCTTGGTCAGGCTGCTGCTGCTTATACGGCAGCTGTTTCTGGTTGCCGTAATGTGTGCGGGCTGGCATCTCATCTGGTCTACCAGCCCAACGCTTTTAGTCAACGGTTTCAAATGAACAAGGCAAGGCTTGTCATCCCGCCTTTAGGCTATGGCTTTGGATTTGACGATTGCCTGGAAGAGCTGCACTGGCGTCACTTATGATCGATTGGAACTCGGCCGAAACTCTGACTCTTCTTAATCCCAGAATGCCGGTTGATGAATCAAATAAAATCAGACAACAGCTCAGCGAGTTCAGTCTTAAAGGCCACATATGGCTGACAACATCAGGGACGACAGGAAGATATAAATGTGTCGCTCTTTCCAAGGAGGCGATGCTAGCTTCCGCAGATGCGGTCAATCATCATTTCGAGTTGACCAAAGATGATCGATGGCTTCACTGTCTTCCCGATTTCCATGTTGGGGGTCTGGGCATTTATGCCAGAGCTTTTCTTAGTGGAGCTGAGATTGTCAAAATTGATTCATGGGATCCCTCTCATTTTTATCTGACCGCTGTCGCCTGTTCAGCGACCATTACTGCCATGGTACCTGCACAGCTCTACGATATTGTTCATCTAAACAAACAGGCTCCTGAGTCATACCGCTTCACCATCATTGGAGGAGGAGTGATCTCAAAGCAGATGTTTGTCCGGTCTTGGGAGTTGGGGTGGAATGCTGTTCCAAGCTATGGGATGACAGAATGCGCTTCACAAGTGGCAACCGCTTTGCCAGGTTCCTATGATTGCTATCAACCTCTGCGTCATGTCGATCTAAGAATCGGTCCCGACCAAAAGATTATCATCAAAAGCGCTTCATTACTGACAGGCTATGCTTTTCCCGGAGACGAGAATGCGGAGTGGCAGGATCCTAAAGTTGAAGGCTGGTTTGAAGCTGAGGACAAGGGAGCGTTTGAACAAGGAATACTGCAAGTCTTTGGAAGAGGGTCTGATACGATCAAAATCAATGGTGAACTAGTCAATGTAATGCAGCTGCAATTAAAGATAGAAGATTTAAGATCACAGATGAACTTGAACTGTCCACTGTTCATTATTCCCGTTCCTCATGATCGTTCAGGATATGCGCTAACATTAGCAGTTGAAGGTAAAGCCAGTGAAATTGGCAAGCTGATAGATGGATATAATGCTTCAGTCCTCCCTTTTGAAAGAATTTCAGATGTCAAAACTGTTAAAAAAATCCCATTTTCTCCTCTTGGAAAAGTTAAAGTTGATGAACTTTTTCATCTGATTAATTAATTTAATATTTAAAATTTTTACATTC
>Ga0180431_10008257_pt1 | contig 11981 bp, 11 predicted proteins | sample SS_ome_11_FD_132459 | JGI IMG/M metagenome (GOLD analysis project Ga0180431, IMG submission 132459) | Hypersaline lake sediment archaeal communities from the Salton Sea, California, USA - SS_1_MS_1 metaG | ecosystem: Environmental > Aquatic > Non-marine Saline and Alkaline > Hypersaline >... | reverse complement strand
TGACAAGGTCACCGAGGAGGCGCAGCCGCCTTCGACGGATGAGAGTGAAGCAAGCGACGAGGTCACCGAGGAGGCGCAGCCGCCTTCGACGGATGAGAGTGAAGCAAGCGACGAGGTCACCGAGAAGGCGCAGCCGCCTTCGACGGATGAGAGTGAAGCAAGCGACGAGGTCACCGAGGAGGCGCAGCCGCCTTCGACGGATGAGAGTGAAACAAGCGACGAGGACAATGGCGAAACGGTCCCCGAGGAAAAAACCGAAGAAAAAGCGGAGGAGGCCTCTCTATCTGAAACAGAAGGAGACGAGATCGAGAAAAACGACTCGGCCGAAGAGTCAAAGCCGGAAGAAAAGTAGTCCAATAAAACTGAAATTCATGTTATGAAACGTCATCCTATTCTAGCGGGTTGCGCAGTCATCATCGGCATACTGCTGGTGTTTGTACTGGCGGCGGTACTGTTTGGGCCGAGTTCGCGAGAAGGCACCGGATTTCTCTCGGGCAGAAAAATCGCGGTGGTGGATATAAAAGGTGTAATCCTCGAAAACCGCGAGATACTCCGGGAGTTGGAAAGACGCCGCAAGAACGAGGACATCCTGGCCGTGGTGGTACGAATAGACTCTCCGGGGGGAGCAGTGGGGCCGTGTCAGGAAATCTATTCGACCTTGAAACGACTCGACAAGAAAAAACCCGTTATCGCATCCATGGGTGCGGTGGCCGCGAGTGGCGGATATTATATAGCACTGGGGGCACGGAAAATAGTCGCCAACCCGGGAACCGTCACGGGAAGCATTGGAGTTATCATCGAGGTATCGAACATCGAGGGGTTGATGGAATGGGCAAAAATTCAGCAGGAAATTATAAAGAGCGGGCCGTATAAGGATATCGGCTCCCCATTCAGGAAAATCACAAGCGAGGAGCGCGACAAGTTGCAGAATCTTGTTGACGATATGTTCGACCAGTTCGTAAGTGTTGTTGAAAAAAACAGGAAAATGAAAAAAGACGAAGCGTTGAAACTTGCTGATGGAAGTATATATACCGGCAGGCAGGCCTTTGAGCTGGGATTGGTCGACGAACTGGGGCCCATGGAAGACGCCATTATGATAGCCGCTGCAGAAGCAGGTATGGAAGGCGAACCCGGCGTCGACTATCCTCCCCACCCGACGCTTTGGCGTCAACTGTTCGGTGGCGAAATAAAAACGTTTAACGGTTTAATCGCCTGGGAAGGGATCAGGGCAATGTACCTGATGCGTATGTAACCTGAATAAACTCGGTGGCCCCATGGGGCCGCAACCACCCCGAGGAGGAAACATGACCAAACGCGATCTGATGGAAATATTGGCTGAAAGGTGTAAGAACCTGAGTCAGAAAGAGGCTGAGATGGTCGTCAACACCGTCTTCAATAGCATGACGGAGGCGCTCGCGCGGGGTGAGCGAATAGAAATTCGTGGCTTCGGCAGCTTCCAGGTAAAACACCGTAACGCTCGAGAGGGCCGTAATCCTCGCAGTGGCGAGAAGGTAACTGTGGCAGCGAAAAAAGTGCCCTTCTTCAAAGTCGGAAAAGAACTGAAAAAACGGATCGATAAATGAAACGACTCTGGGCGCCCTGGAGAATCGAGTATATAACGGGGGAACCGGAAGAAGGATGCCTGTTTTGTAACGCTATGGCGGAAAAAGACGATCGAAAGCGATTCATTGTAAACCGGGGAGAAACGGCATTTGCCATGTTAAACAAGTACCCATACATCGGAGGACACCTGCTGATAGTCCCCGCCCGGCACGTCTCGCAACTAAAAAAGCTTAAGGCGAACGAACGAGCCGAGATTTTTGACATGACCATAGATGCCGTGGACGCGCTGAAGCGAGCCATAAGGCCGCACGGTTTCAACATCGGTATAAACATCGGCAGGGTTGCGGGAGCGGGAGTTCCGGGTCACTTACATGTCCATGTAGTGCCCCGGTGGGACGGCGACAATAATTTCATGGCGGTGCTCGGAGACACTCGAATGATCAACGAACACCTCGAGCATATATACGATAAGCTCCGGGCGAATTGGAGGGAAAATGCTTCGCATTCTTAGTGCTATCCTGTTTTTTTTAGCCCTTATTCTGTTTCTTATTTTCTGGATGGAAAACTACGAGGGATTCGGTCAGGTGATAAAAATACGATATGAAGCCGGGATAACCATATTGGAACCGGTGGAAATACCGGTTTGGGTTCTCATGATATTAAGCTTTATTGCCGGGATCCTTATAACTTTTCTGCTCGAGTTAACAGCGTGGTTCAAGACACGCTCGAAAATATCTGAGCAAAACAAAACCATACGGCGTATGGAGAAAGAACTTCAGGATCTGCGCACCCTGCCCTTCACGGACGCCGGCGCCGGTGGTGAAACTGTTACCAGCGAATGATATATTCTTTATATGGCCCTGAATTGGTTCAAGTGGAAAAAACGCGACCGTAAAAGCCCCGAGGGTACGTATCTCAAGGGAATAGACTCGCTCATCGAACGAGATACCGACCGTGCCATCGAGGAATTGGTAAAATTCGCCAAAATCAATCCCGATACCGCCGAAACATATCTTACTCTTGGCAATCTTTTCCGCGCCAAGGGCGACATGGAACGCGCCATTCAAGTCCATCGCTCATTGATACATCGAAGCGGCATCGACCCCTCATTGAAAATACAGGCACAATTCAATCTCGCTCTTGACTTTCGCAAGGCAGGATTTATAGAAAGAGCCATTGCGGCTTTCGAGGAAGTGCTCGCTAAACGTGCGGATCATTTGCTCACCCTCGAAGCGCTCGTTGAACTGTACGAAGAAGCGCGCGATTGGACCAAGGCAATGGCCGTCCAGGAAAAGATAGTAAAGCAACGAAAAGAAGATTTTCGCAATATCATCGCTCACCACCTTACCGAATCGGGTAAGCAACTTGAAGCCGAGGAAAAAACCAATGCCGCAATAAAGTCCTATAGAAAGGCTATATCGAAAGACCCCAACTGTCTTGATGCGTACTTGCATCTGGGAGACTTGTTGCTCGATCAGGGCAAGCCCGAACGCGCTATCGAGCAATGGCGCAAGGCACTGGAAATTCAACCGGAATTGGGGCACCTCACCTACCCACGACTCGAAAAGGCGTTCCGCAGCCTTGATAAAGAAAACGAATTTGAAAAATTCATCGAGAGCTTACGTAACGAAGAGCAACCAAACTTGTACGCCAGGCTGGCACTGTCGCGACTGTGGTTAAGAAAAGGGGACGTTGATCGTGCACTCTCGGAACTTGAAGACATCCTGAGCAAACAACCTCGATTCTGGGAAGCTCGATTGCTGCTCGGAAAAATAATCGTCGAAAGTGAAGACAGCGACAAGGCAGTTAAACAATACAGTGAAATCCTCGAAGTAATTACACCTTCTGAGACAAATTTCCAGTGCCAGCGCTGCGGATATGAGGCGCAGGAACTCGCGTGGAAATGCCCGCGTTGCAGGGCGTGGGATACCATCATGTTGAAACCCTTCCTCGATAGTTCAACCAGCGAGGAATAGTCTCGAATGCATCCCGATTATCTTGATATAATTAACCGGAGGCTTGAGCCGGCCGATGTGGAAGGCCCGTCGAAAGTCATGCCGCTTGATGAGGCCGTTCGGAGATTTATTCGGCCCGGAATGACCCTGCACATGAACGTGTCGCACTGCCGGGCAAACGGAGCCGGCGATGAGATAGTTCGCCAATTCTGGGGCAAAAAGCCGGACTTTACCCTGGTCATGCTGGGTATTGTGACCAACCAGATTGTTCTTGTGTATGGGGGATTGCTTAAAAAGATCATCGGCACTTTTATCGGCGATTCTTACCCGACACCCGGCCCACAACGCATTATACAAAAAGCGTATCGAGAAAAAACTGTCGAGTTCGAGAACTGGAGTATTTTAAGTTTGCCGTTGAGGCTAATGGCCGGGGCGATGGGTGTAAAATGGATGCCTACCCGATCCATTGCAGGCAGCAGCATGGCACGTGAAAATAAGGATACCTTCCTTGAAATCGAAGATCCCTCGGGATCGGGCGAAAAGACGGGCATTGTCCGTGCCCTTGAACCGGACGTAAGTATTATCCACGGCCCGTGCGCGGATGAGGCCGGCAACATATTGGTCACGCCACCCTACGGCGAAAATATCTTCGGAGCTTTAGCCTCGAAAAAAGGCGTTATCGCCACTGTCGAGCGTATCGTGTCTACGGCCTTTATAAGAAAACACGCATGGATGGTGAAAATACCGGGTTACATCGTAAAAAGCGTCAGTGTTGTACCCATGGGTGCGCACCCTTCGGGATTGACCAACATCGGCGTGTCCGACCTCCCGGCCTATGCCGAGGATTACCGGTTCATCGAAGATATCCGTAATGCCTCGCGCCGCGACGACACTTACGACGCATGGATCAAACATTGGATACTCGAATGCCCCGACCGGGACGAATACCTGGCCAGGCTCGGGCACCGGCGCATTTTTTACCTTCGCGGGAAAGCGGAGCCGGATAGCTGGAAAAGTGAAATCGAAGATCATTCACCCGATCTAAGTACTTCCGAACAATCCAACCCGACCGAAAGGATGATAGTCACAGCGGGACGACGGTTAACCAAATCGATAAAAAATCACGGGCACAAGACCATCCTTGCCGGTGTCGGCGCATCGAACCACGCCGCATGGCTCGCCACTACAACGTGCAAGGAAAAAAACATCGAGATCGAGTGTATGGCCGAGACGGGCTTTTACGGCTACCTCCCCCGCCCCTCCGACCCCTGGATATTCAATCACCGCAACATACACACATGTAAGATGCTTGCAGGCGTCGATACCGTCATGGGCATTTTGATGGGTGGAGCACGAAATCGCTGCATCGGCGTGCTCGGCGCCGCGCAAGTGGACAAATTCGGAAACGTTAACACTACCTTCATACCGGAGGCAGAGGTCTTCCTCGTCGGATCGGGCGGCGCAAACGACGTAGCAAGCGCCGCGTCGGAGGTATTGGTGTGCATCGAGCAAAGCACCGACCGGCTCGTCGAAAACGTCCCCTACATCACCAGCCCGGGAAAATCCGTCCGGACTATTGTCACGGATCTGGGCGTTTGGGAAAGGGAAACACAGGATGAGCCGTTTATCTTGACGGCCATACTCAATGATAATTCGGGAGAATCTCTCGATGAGCACATTGAAAAGATAAAAAGCCGTACGGGATGGACCGTCGAAACCGCTGAAAATGTCGAGATCGAACCTTTGCCTACGCGGGAGGAATTATTCACGCTGCGGTTGTTCGACCCGAAGCGGCAGTTCATCGGGCCGGCGCCGGAAGAAAGAACGGAATAAAAGAAAAAAAATGACTCTGCCGCTCGAAGGAATTCGGATACTCGATCTTTCCCGGCTGCTTCCGGGACCGTTCGCCACGATGCATCTTGCAGACTTGGGCGCGGAGATCATCAAGGTCGAGGAACCCGGAAAAGGAGATTACAGCCGTCATTACCGCGTCAAGCTGGGTGACGTAGGGGCAAGCTTTGCAACGCTCAACCGCAACAAAAAAAGCGTCACTCTCAACCTGAAACACCCACGCGGCCCTGAAATATTGAAAGCTCTTGTAAAAGATTCCGACGCTCTGATCGAAAGCTTTCGACCGGGCGTTATGGAGCGGCTTGGCGTCGGCTATGCCGAGCTATCGGAGATAAATCCCCGATTGATATATTGTGCCCTGACGGGCTATGGTCAATCCGGCCCTTATCGCGACAGACCCGGCCATGACCTCAATTATCTCGGTTTTGCCGGAGTCGTTTCTCTGACCGGTCGCAGAGATGGCGACCCGATGCCTCTGGGTATCCAGGTAGCGGACATCGGCGGGGGAGCGCTCTGCGCGGCATTAGCCTTGCTCACCGGCATCATCGCAAGGGAGCGTACAGGCAGGGGCCAGTTAATCGATGTATCCATGACCGAAGGCGCGCTCTCATGGCTGACAACACAATTCGCATCGCTCGCCGCAGGGACTGAACCGCCGCGCGCGGGAGAAATGAGGTTAAACGGCGGGCAAATCAACTACAATGTTTACCCCACACGCGACGGGCGGTTCGTAACTTTGGGGGCACTCGAGAAAAAATTCTGGAAAAATTTCTGCAAAATGGTGGATCGACCGGACCTCGAGGACAAGGCTTTTTCCATAGGGGAAGAACGCGACCGCCTGGAGAAAGAACTCAGCGAAATTTTCAAGCAGCGTACTCGCGATGAGTGGGTCGATTTGCTGGCCGGGGAAGACATTTGCTTCGGGCCGGTGTATAATATTGAAGAAACCGGCGACGACCCACATTTAAAAGAGAGGGGGGCTTTCGCCGATATACCTGCTCCGGGCGGCGGTAACGTGAAGGTGCCGGCGTATCCTATCCGATTTCTCGACACGCCGGCCATAACTCGCGGGGCGGACGTAGAATCCAAACCGGCTCCCTTGCTGGGTCAACATAACGAGGAAGTTTACGCATCTATCGGTTTAAACGTCGAGGAGCTTCATAAAGACGGAGTAATCTGATTATGAATAAAAATCTAATTCAGCTTGCCGATGAGTACCGTAGACTGGATCGGAAACGGAAAATACGTGGGGGTAAGTTATCGCCCCAGGAAGAAAAAAGGCTGGCTCAACTTAAGGACTACCTCTCTCAATCACTCCATGAAAGCTCACCCGGCACTGATAGACGTGGGGATCTGCGGGTGCCGGTGAGCATGCGCGTGCGGTACCACACCGGGAATGTCTTTACAAATAACTACATTAGCAACCTCAGCAGTGGCGGAGTTTTCATATCTACGCCCAAACCGCTACCCCTGGATACCAAAGTAAAATTACAACTTATCTTCGAGGACAGAAACATCGAAATCGATATCGAGGGAAAGGTCGTATGGGAAAACACTCAAGGAAGAACTTTCGGAGACATCACCAAACCGGGAATGGGGATAAAATTCACCAAAGTGGGGAAAGAAGCCCAGGAAGTGATCGACGACCTTGTGCATGATCTCCTCGATGAGCAAGCGCGCATCAAGCAGGAACGACAAGAGAGAAAAAAATAATCCCTTTATAATGCCTCCGTGCAATATTCCTCTTACTTGGGAAAAGGATAGCGGAGCAACAGGCCGCTGTTTGCGTCTGTATTTCTCCCAACGGCATATCCCCACCCATCGGTTGCAAAATCCACGCTGTATATTTTCCACCCGGTCAGCGCATCGTCGGGAGTGACTATCGACCACTCGCCACCTTCACGATGAAGCACCAGCGGCCTTGTGTCGCTCGAACCCACCGCCCATGCTTCGCCTGAACCGTTTGCCCAGATGCCGCCCAGCGCCCAATTTTCGTCGGTAACAACGGGGCTTTCAACTATAATCGCTCCGTTGTAATGCATAACGATTCCATATTCGTCGGTGCATGTTGCGGCCGCCCACCAATCGTTCGGTGATAACGCATAAACATCCTGCACCTCCCACGGCGAACCGCCGCAAGCCTCGAAGGTGGCGGTCGGGTACTCATATGCAGAGCCATTCCAGTAAGCCGGCAAGCCCGCCTCAGGTGTGGTGCCATCAAACCCGCCCATCAATGCTTCGCCGCCGTCCAACGCAAAAACATCACTAAGACTTACCGACCCGGCCGGCACGTCGGTTTCGACCCATGTTCCCGACGAATAACGCAACACCACCGGCTCATGCGCCCCGCCGACGGTATCCGTTTCGCCTACCGCCCATCCGCCGCCGTCCGTGGCAAAGCTGACCCCCTTAAGCCGCCACGGGTCGGATATTGTCGGTTCATCATCATCGTCATACCAGAATTCGCCGTTATAACGTAAAATCAATCCCGCGCCGCCTCCGGCGTCTTCGCCCACAGCCCATGCCGTCGACCCGGAACCGCCGTCAATCGAGTCGAGGCGCCAATTCGCCGGCGCCGCATCAGGTAACTGAAGACCCCATGTGTTTTCGATACCTCTATAGATCACACCCCGACCGGCCTCCGTATCCCATCCGGCTATCCATCCTTGCCCTTCTCCGACCATGCGGACGCTTTTGAGGCCCCAGTCGACGCTCGGCTGATTCAGAACAACCTCATACCACCCGCGCGGATACAACGTTATCGTCTCAGGATCGTTAGTAACATCCGCTGTAACCGGGACATGCTCGGCGACACCATGATAAATAGCCCCGGTCTCCTTGGTCGAACCGGTCGATTCCGTCACCCACACAATAACTTCCTGGTCGCTTCCGGCCAAAACATCCTCCAAAGTTACTCCACCGAACTCGAAAAGATACGGGCCGTAATCATAATCTTCCTTGGGAGTTCGGACCGTGGCGTACACCGAGTAACACTCAGGGCAATCCGTACGCCCGTCGTGCCAGGCAAACTCAATCGGTAAATCGCCGACGATGACTACATAAGTTGTTTCGGTCGTTATGGTGTCGTCACATGTAACAACCGCAATCGAGAAAATTGCCGCAATAAGAAACGCCATTAAAGCATATTTCAATCTTTTCATTAACCATCTCCTCCGTGCCGGAGTCTACCCCAAAAGACCGCAATTTTCAACGCAAGATTGAGGGAAACACCATTATGGAATATTCTCCCATATCAGAGGAGCATTTCATGGAGCTTGTGGGTGTGGATTCTTTTCCCCTGGTTGTGAAGGTGAAACGCGATTTCCCCGACCTTTCACTGAAGGACGTTTCAGCATCGATTAACGAAGCAATGCGCTCGAGCGGTATACCGGAACTGATTCAACCGGGAGAGCAAATCGCCGTTACGGCGGGCAGCCGTGGAATCGACCGTATCGGCGATGTAATACGTGTTATAGGGGAGGTTATTCGAGAGCAAGGCGCCGAACCTTTTGTGGTACCCGCCATGGGTTCTCACGGCGGCGCCACCGCCGACGGGCAGAAGGCAATGGTCGAAGAACTCGGCGCCGCCGAGGAAGTCACAGGCGTGCCGATCCGGTCGAGCATGAAAACCGTAGAAATCGGCTCGATACCGTCCGGGGCAAAAGTATTTATAGACCGCACTGCCTTCGAGTCGAACGGTATAATCGCGGTAAACCGTGTAAAACCGCATACTTCGCTAATAGGAAAATACGGTAGCGGGCTTTGCAAGATGCTGGTGGTGGGGCTCGGTAAATCAGAAGGTGCGGCGGCTTTTCATCGCCTGGGCCCGCTCGAACTCGAACGACTGCTGCCGGAAATGGCCCGCATGGTTATGGAAAAAGCACCGGTGATAGGCGGTGTCAGTCTTGTCGAAGATGCGCGGGATAAATTGGCAATCGTAAAGGCAGTGACGTCCAATGATATACCGCATTTGGATGCCGAACTTCTCGAAGAGGCCGGTCGCATGATGCCAAGGTTGCCTTTTGACGAGCTTGACGTGCTCGTTGTCGAAGAAATGGGCAAAAACATCAGCGGAACGGGCATGGACGCTAACGTTATCGGCCGGAGGGGAATAAGGCTGGTACCCGATCCACCATCGCCTCGAATACGCCGCATCGCAGTGCTCGGGCTGAGCGAAAAAGCTCACGGCAACGCACACGGGATAGGAATGGCCGACGTTGTCACTCAACGGATCGCGCAAGCTATCGACTGGGAAGCCACCCACGCAAACGCTCTAGCAAGCTCTTTTCCGGAAAAAGGCATGCTGCCTCTTACTTTTCCGACCGACCGCGATGCCGTATCCGCAGCACTGACCACCTCATGGGCGCCCGACACCCGTCGCGCACGCATGGTCGTTATAAAAAACACGCTTGCCCTGGAAAAAATGCTGGTTTCCGAATCGCTCATCGAGGAAGCCAAGAAAATGGAAGACATCGAACAAAAAGGAGAACTCGGCCCCCTGCCCTTCTCAGCGGATGGGCAACTCGCAGTGGAATGGTAACAAACAAGGCGATTTAGATTTGCCCACCGAATACCACGTAAAAACGACCCAAAGAAAACAAGAAAAATAAGAGGTAAACGTGAGAAACTGGGATGAGTTTGACCGGGAACTTCACGAGGGTTATGACGTGGTGGGTATCCGGCTAAAAAGTTTCCATACCTCACCTCTAAAATTGCCCGAATAAGGTCATTTTTTCTTAGTTTGTTTTGCCTTGGCTAAAAAGTCATCCAGGTTTTTCTTGATTGTCAATTTATCGAATTTCCCAACACTGGTCTTGGGTATCTCATCGGTGACGGTTATGTAATCCGGTAGCATCCATTTGGTAATTTTGCCCTTTTCGATGCCGTGGGTTTCGAGGAATTTGATAATGTCTTCTTCAGTTTCAGTGGCATCGGGCACGAGTTTGACGATGGCCATGGGCCTTTCTCCCCATTTGGTGTCCGGAACACCCACGTATGTCGCTTCAAGGACGAAGTCTGCCGTTGCAGTCAGGTTTTCAAGCAAAACGGTGGGGACCATCTCCGAACCGCTTCTGATCACATCCGTTATTCTGTCCGCGATTGTGATGTAACTCTCTTCGTCGACTTTGGCCGCATCCCCCGTGTGGAACCACCCGCCGCGCCACACTTCGGCGGTCCTTTCGGGATCCTTATAATACTGCTCCATCACCCAGGGCCCCCTGATGACTATTTCACCGATGGTCTCATTGTCGCGAGGCACAGGTTTGCCGTCATCGCCGATAACTTCCACCTCCAGACCCGGAAGAGGCAAACCCGTCTTGACCCTGATCTCGTCGAGTTTGTCCTTAGACCAGTCTATCATGAATTTCTTGACGGAAGCGGAGATGGTAGACGGGGCGGTCTCCGTCATACCGTACCCGGATTTTACGCAAAATCCCGGGATCAGTTTTTCGGCCTTTGTTTTCAACCCCAGCGGCAATGCGGCGCCACCGACCGTGATATTCTTCAGAGTGCTCAGGTCGTATTCGCCCAGATATTCATACTCGACAAGCATGGCTACCATCGTCGGGACTACGCCCGAATTTGTCACCTTTTCGGTCTGAGTCAGTTCGCAGAAGGCTTGAGGGGAGAAACCGCCCGGAAGCACTATCTTGTTTGCTCCGAAGAGGTACATGAAGGGATATCCCCACGCGTGGATGTGGTATAACGGGATGTTGAGCATTAGAACGATAGACTCCCCAAGGTACGCAAGCGCGGGATCTGAATTGTATACCTCGCGGAGTATGATATGCAGGGACATCAAATAGAGTTGCCGGTGAGAGAACATCGCCCCTTTCGGCAACCCGGTGGTGCCCGTGGTGTAACATAATGTGGCATACGTGTCCTCTTGTAGATGCGGCCATTCGAACCGGGGCGGTTGCTCATTGACCAACTCCTCATATTCATAAAGCGGCTCTATCTTCGTATCCGGCAGGCCCGGCTTATCTGACATATACACGAACTTCTCTACCGTAGGTTTAATTTTATCGTAAATTCTCTCGAGTAAAGGCAGAATGAAGTCGTCGAAGAAAATGATTTTATCTTCGGCATGGTTTATCGTGTGGACAATGTGATCCGGTGAGAGTCTTATGTTTATAGGATGCAGCACGGCTCCCTGGCATGGTACGGCGTAGTATAGTTCCAGATGTCTGTGGTGGTTGAGTGCCATGGTGGCGATTCTATCGCCGGGCTCACCCGGCTTTCCGGGCTTCACTCCCAGTGCTTCCTTTAAGGCATTAGCCATGCGGCTCGTACGCTCATACCACTCACGCCATGTAAATCTGAAGTATCGGCCGGTATCGGGGTTTCTATATACTACTCCGATTTCATCCGGATATAGAGCAACCGGCCTTTTCATAAAAGTCGTAAGGAGCAGCGGGTAGCGAAGACTGAATTCAGGGTACGTCTTGATTTCCATTTCCTTATTCCTCTTTTTTGATCGGATCAAGCAGAACGGAATTGTCCGACGCTGTAAGTTTAGTGGAAAATTTGGATATAATCGAGTTAAAATAGCTGAATCATTTCCGAATTGATTCTAAAATATAGTGACCTGCCCCCAAAAAGTGCTCCAAG
>Ga0180431_10008255_pt1 | contig 11982 bp, 8 predicted proteins | sample SS_ome_11_FD_132459 | JGI IMG/M metagenome (GOLD analysis project Ga0180431, IMG submission 132459) | Hypersaline lake sediment archaeal communities from the Salton Sea, California, USA - SS_1_MS_1 metaG | ecosystem: Environmental > Aquatic > Non-marine Saline and Alkaline > Hypersaline >... | reverse complement strand
GTAGAATACATGGGGACATTGGATATACAAATTCACCCGATATATCCAGGTGATAAAGTGGAAGATAAAGATGGACATGGAGAGAAGAAGGCCAGCTAATAAATAATGGCACAACTGCCTCCCTCTCTTCTGGAAGACTAAAAATAAGGAAACAAGGATAAACTGAAAGACAGTAATCAAACTTACGATTTCATAGAATTTCAGCATCGTTTGACGACCGCTTCGCTTTGATAACTCGATCGAGTTCCTGCTTGGCTTCCTCAATAGTAAATACGTCTGTCCTAACGGGATACCCTCTCTTTTTTACCTCTTGCATGAACTGGCACACATGGGGTAAAATCAAGCCCGCCTGATTCACAATCACATCATCGCGAAACAAATCCACTTTCGATCCCTGGAACAGGAGCCGACCTCCACTCAGAACAAGGACATGTTCTGCCAGCCTGGCTACAAGATCCATATCGTGCGTTACAAAAATGACGGATCTTCCCTGCCGATGATACGAGCGCATGACATCCTCCACCATCTGTGCAGATCGCCGGTCCAGGCCGACGGTAGGTTCATCCATGACTAAAACTTCAGGATTCATGGCAAGCACACCTGCAATGGCGACCCGCCGTTTCTCACCACCACTCAGGCGTAGGGGCGAGATGCTTCTGAACCGTTCAAAGTTCAATCCGACCAGCGCCAGGGATTGCCGGACGCGCTCCTCTACGTCGTTGCCCGTAAGTCCCATGTTCCGGGGACCGAAAGCTATATCGTCGAACACGTTTTCTTCGAAAAGCTGAAATTCTGGAAACTGGAATACCAGTCCGACTTTCTTTCTGGCCCATGCCAGGTGGGATTTGGAAGCTGAGAGATCCCTGGAATCGATAAAAATTTTACCTGCTATCGGCTGGAGTAGGGCATTCAAATGCTGTACCAGCGTTGTCTTCCCCGAACCCGTCGCTCCCACGATGGCCGTAATCAGACGCGATTCGATGCTAAAAGACACGTCGGACAATGCGGTTCGCACGGGTGAAAACGGAGAACGGTATTCATAGGTCAGGTTTTGAACATCGATCTGCATTGGAAGTTACTAATCCGATATGTGTATAGATGACGGTCGGTTTAAATGTATCCACTCTGTGTTTACTGACTAGACCTTCGAAGCTATATAATTTGAAAGTTCGATTTTCACAGGTATCTCTAATCCCAACCGTCGAAGATCGTCTTGATGACGAAAAACAGCCAGAGGAGAATCGTCATAAACGATGGTGCCGCCATCCATCAACAAAAGGCGATCACACATCAAAGCCTCGTCGGGAAACTGGGTCACCAGTAATACACCTTTTCTGTGTTTGACATCATCCTCGTCCAAGAACCGGAAAATATCTTGCCTACCTCGTGGATCGAGGAGTGACGTGGGCTCGTCCAGCACGAGATAGTCGGGCTGCATCACCCAAACCGAGGCCAGGGCCAGCCTCTGCCTTTCTCCGCCCGACAGCAGATGGGGCGACGTGTGTCGGTATTCTCCGAGACCGAACAGCATCACCGCGTCTTCCACACGACTCCGTATCTCTGCCGTCGGGACGCCCATATTTTCCAGCCCGAAGGCAATTTCTCGTAAGACGGTTGTCGTCACGATTTGATTGTCCGGATTCTGGAATACCATCCCTACTCGTCGTCGTATCTCATACAGGCTTCCCGAATCCTCAGCATGGAGTCCATCGACTACGACACGGCCAGAAACCGGTTTTAACAACCCGTTGAGGCACAGGACCAGTGTTGTTTTGCCGGAACCGTTGGCCCCCATCAGAGCCACCCGTTCCCCCGGCTTCAGCGTAAAATAAACGCCCCGAAGAGCGAACATTCCCTCGCTTCCGGGGTATTGGAATGTCAGATCCATCACTTCGATCATGACACTGGAACCATTGCTTCCAAATGGTCGACGATTCGTCGGGTCGCACCGGCATTTTCTTGCACTACCTGCGTCGCCTTCGCCTCTATCTCCTTCAGTCTGCCTGCATTATTCAACAGGGAAAAAAGATGCTGATAAAGAGTCTCCCCGTCCCTTATAACAAATCCGACTCCCCGATTCTGGAGCAGACCTGCTTCGTAGGAGTTCTGGCATCTGGGTCCGAAAAAGACAGCCTTCCCCAGGGCAGCTGGTTCCAGGACGTTATGAATCCCCGCGCCGAAACCTCCTCCGACAAAGCTCAAGTCGCCCAAGGCATATAAACTGGCCAGAATACCCACGCGATTGACGATGAGCACATCACAGTCCCTGGCCTTTCCTGAATCGATCTCGGAAATAAGGCCTGCCCGCAAGCCCAAGGCCGAAACACGCTGTTTAATCTGAGCCACATGTTCTTCCAAGGGCTCATGGGGAACGATGACATACCAAACACGCTTGACCTTCTGACGGAGACGGGCCATGGCATCCAGCAGGACGATCTCATCCGAGGGCCAAGTACTGCCCATCACGAATGTTTTCCGGTTACCCTTCAATTTCCTCAGGGGCGCCACCCTCTTCTCAGCCTCCTGGGCCCGGTGTATGACCTGATCGTACCGCGTATCTCCTACAATCTCGATAGGGCCGGTTGCCAACCGGTGGGATTCACAGATATCTTTGGTTTCCTGTGAGACTGTGAGAATCAGGTCAAAACACTGGTAAAGAAACCGATAAAACGGTACGAGGAATCGGAATCGCCAACCGTGGGTAGAACGGATCGAGCCGTTGATCAAGACTGCAGGGATGCCCTTTTCCTTGAGTTGATAAAGATGATTGGGCCATAGATCGTGACGGACCATCACGGCCACATCGGGACGGATGGTATCGATGAACCGCCGTGACTGCCGCCTCGAGTCGAAGGGCATGTAACAGATGGCGTCAGCCCCGGGGAAATCATCCACATGGTCGAACACCGATGGAGAGAACAGACTCACAACGACGACGCTCTGAGGGAATTTTTCCTTTATCCGTTGAATGACCGGCTTGGCTTGCTCGAATTCACCCATGGAACTGCTGTGTATCCAAAACCGCGGACCGCCTTTTTCTACATCCTCCATCCGCCTCCTCAACTCGCCGAGAAGCTGTCGGCGGCCGCGAAGGCCCCGTCTTATTTTCCTGCTAACCACACTTCCCAGTAAAAAACCCACCCACAGGAGGGGAACACCGATGAGATTGTAGATGTAGTATCCAATGCGTGCCATGTTCAGTTCCTCTCCAGCAGTATTTTTGCAGCCCGGATGACATCACTGCTATGTATCTGCTTCATACACTGAAAATGATTCTGGGGACACCGTTCCGTTCCATGGAATGAGCACGGCCGGCAATGAACAGGTCTCTCGACGACAATAGAGGACGTTCTGAAGGGGAAAAAACCCAGATGATGCGTCGTGGGTCCGAATACAGCCACCACGGGTTTACCCAACGCTGCCTCCATGTGCATCACACCTGTATCATTGGTGACGAGCAGAGTCGATGCCTCCAGAAGAGCCGCCGTTTCCTGGATAGAAAGCCTGCCTGCCAGGTTCAGCACAGGCGAGGTCATCGACCGTTCCACCCGCTCGCAGACCTCTCGGTCCATCTCCCCACCCACGAGAACAACGTGCTTCTGCATACGACTGAAGCCATCGCCAACCTCGGCAAAATGGTCGGCCGGCCAACGCTTCGTCCAATGCATCGCTCCTGGTGCCAAGACAATGAGCTGTTCATTATCGTCTATTCCCGCTTCGGCCAGGCGCGACAACACCGACTGTTTCGCATCTTCATCCACGATATATTCCAGACCCGATCCATCGTCCTCAATGCCCAGTGACGAAACCGTTGCCAGATATCGCAGGGGAATGGGTGCGTAGGCCGCGTTCCGGTGCATACCGAACCGAACCAGGAAATACCGGCGTCCCCGCCCCAATCGATACCGGAATTTCCTTCGTGCTCCCGAGAAAGTGCGTAATAACCAACTCCGGATATTCGATTGCAGGTCCACCACCGCATCGTAGCCTCCAGACCGTATGCGGCGGATATGCCTCCAAATCTCGGAAAAGCCCCGCTCTGGGGAGAACATCCAAACCCGGTCGATGTGGGGATTGGATTGGATGAGGGGTGCGAACTGTGCCTTGACGATATAATCGATGGTTGCTCCAGGAAAACGTTTATTCAGCATACGTATCAGGGGCGTTGTTAATAATACATCCCCCATCGCACTCAGGCGAATGATTAATATGCGTTTCAATCCCTTGTTCTTTTGTTTTATATTCCAAATCTCAATGCTATAAAATTTTGCACACGTACAAATTCAAGCGTGCAAATCGCATAACAAACGGTTCTTATGGACTCGTAGGATGGATTCTTGAGGCTTCCATGATGTCCGCGACTTTCAAATTCAGGTCTTCTTGTGCATCACTGGCTTTATGCCAGCTGGCTTGTCTCATGACAAATTTCTCTTCCATCACACCCTGGCCTCCATCCTCAGATCCCATGTTGGTCAGGATGACTCCTTCAACCTTTTCTTAAACCAATCGACGGTAATCTTCAGTCCTTCTTCCAGGCTGACGTTAGGCTTCCAATCCAATTGTTGATTCGCCTTGGTGATATCGGGCTGACGGACCTTGGGATCGTCCTCCGGCAAGGGACGATGGACAATCTCACTCTTACTACTGGTAATCCGAAGAATTGTCTGGGTCAACTCCAGAATCGACTTTTCGTCCGGATTCCCGATATTCACCGGTTCGTTTATATCGGACAACAATAGACGATAAATGCCCTCCACCTGATCCGACACATAACAGAAGCTCCGAGTCTGACTGCCGTCCCCGAACACGGTAATGGATTCACCCCGGATTGCCTGGGGTATGAATGTGGGGATGGCCCTTCCATCCTGGGGCCGCATCCGCGGCCCGTAGGTGTTAAAAATGCGCACGATACGTGTATCCACACCGTGATATCGGTGGTACGCCATGGTCAGAGCCTCGGCAAAGCGCTTGGCCTCATCGTACACACCCCGGGGACCCACAGGATTCACAAATCCCCAGTACGATTCGGGCTGAGGATGAATCTGAGGATCGCCATACACCTCCGAGGTCGAGGCCAGAAGAAACGTGGCCTTTTTATGCAAAGCCAGACCCAGCGCCTTGTGCGTGCCCAACGAACCCACCTTCAACGTCTGGATGGGCAGTTCCAAATAATCCCTGGGGCTAGCCGGCGAGGCGAAATGAAGGATATAGTCGATAGGGCCGTCCACATAAATATAGTTGGTCACGTCATGGTGTATGAATTGAAATCGATCACCCTGGAGATGAACGATATTGTCCACCGTTCCCGTAATCAGGTTATCCATGGCAATAACGTGGTGTCCCTGCGTCAGTAAGTATTCACACAAATGAGAACCCAAAAAACCGGCTCCGCCGGTGACCAGTGTTCGAGGCATGAACGACCTCCTAATCTATCACTATGATATCTGTGCGCTAACGCAAAATTATGCTATCGAACGTGTATCTCGAAGCGACGATAAAACATGAAAATTAAAAGGATACTTTCCGTGAGCACCGTCATCGCTCAACCAAGCTTTCGACTTTTTCAGTGAATTGTACTCTATCCTGGAGTCCTGTAGATACGAGGTAGTCTAGGACATTCTCCTTTTCAAAGACGATCAATCCTTCCAGATCGTCCCGGCGTTCGATCAATGCCATGCCATCGTCGGGCCCCAGGACGAATACCGCCGTCGCATACGCATCTGCAAGGACCGCGCTCTCGGCCACGATGGTCACGCTGATACAGCCATCTGCCGGGTATCCAGTCTTCGGATTCAGGATATGGTGGTAACGTTTCCCATCCTGAATAAAATACCGTTCGTAATCGCCCGACGTGGCGATGCTGGACGCTTCGGTCTCCAGCACACCCATGAGTTCACCTTCATGACTCCGGGGATGCCGTATCCCAATTTTCCACCTGTCCCGGTAGGGATGCTGACCAAATATCCGCAAGTCGCCGCCGGCATCGACGAGACCCGCTCGAATACCGGCTTCCCTTAAGACTCCGACGCCCCGGTCGATGACGAATCCCTTGGCGACCCCTCCCATATCGATGCGCATCCCCCTCTCGGCTAACAAAACGTTATCCTTGCCCAACAGGATGTTACGAAAATTTACCTTAGGGAGTAAGGATTCAATCTCAGATGCCTCGGGCACGTGTGGATGATTGGCCTCAAATTGCCATGCCGATTTAATCGCGCCCACGGTGATGTCGAACGCCCCTCCAGTTGCTTCCGAGACTTCCATGGACTGTTTTAGGAGAGAGAACATCTCCGGAAGAATAGGAACCCGACAACGGCCCGATGCCTTGTTAATACGTATCACTTCGCTGGAATCCACATACACCGACGTCCTGGCCTCCACCTCCTCCATGATCTGGAACGCCCGGTCGATGGCCATCTCGATCTCTTCCTTGGACAATGTCTCCTCGTACACAGCAACGCGGACGACCGTGTCCATCAGAAAGCGTGTCTGCTCCACCGGTTGTTTACCGCTTGGGTTCTGGCACGACAACAGGCACAGGATGATTATTCCAACGATGGTACCGCCACGCCTCATCCTGACCTCTCCAACTCGTGCGTTACAAGTTCCCCCCAGGCCGTCCGGTACACGGATGCGTTGAACGTAGCAAGGATTTCCTCCGCTTCCTTGGCGAACATCCTCGCTTTTTCGTGGGCCCGTTCTATACCCTGATGCTCCTTCACAAATCGACCAATCCACTCGGCTTCGGCTTTCGAATCCTTACTGAGCCTTTGGACAATACCTTGCTTTACTTCCTCCGAAATGCCTTCCATGGCCAGTATGAGGGGTAGCGTCATCTTGCCGTTGGAAACATCCTGTCCGATCGGCTTGCCCATATGCCGGGCATGCCCTGCAAAATCGAGAATATCATCACGAATCTGAAATGCCATGCCGAAAGCTTCACCCAACCGGCAAAGCCGATTCCTCTGGTCAACACCGGCCTGGACTACCAGCCCCCCCAACTCTGCGGCTGCCCTGAATAGTCCTGCCGTCTTTCCTTGAATAATCTGAAAATAAGCGTCCATGCTGATTTTTTTATCCGCATCCTCCAGTATCTGCCGTAGTTCCCCCCTGCCCATATCTGTGACCGCGGTGGAGATGATTCGTAAAATTCCTTCCCACGGCGCTGCCACTCCCAGGGCCAGTACCTTGGCCATCAGGTAGTCTCCCAGGAGCACGGAAACACGATTTCCCCAGATGGCGTTCATCGACTGCCTGCCACGCCGTTCCGCCGATCCATCGACCACATCATCATGAATGAGTGTAGCGGTATGGAGCAGTTCTAAAAGCACGGCGATAGGCGTACTTTTTCGATTCGGGCGAGAGATAAGCCCCTGGGAGAGGAAAAAAACCAGGGGACGCAGTCGTTTACCCCTTCCTTTACCGACATGATCCAGGAGGGGCTGTAAAAAATCAGCATCGGAACGGAGATGGTCGAGGTATTCTTTTTCAAACAAATCGAGTTCGTCGGATACTGGACCCGCTATCTTCTCCAGCGTCTGGGATTCAAATACGCACATGGCATAAAAGGTAAAAAAAAAGTGGTTTATTGTCAAATTAAAAGAAATAAATTAAGTGGAGAAGAAACGGGAATTACAATGAATGGGCTATTTCAAAAATGTGCGTGCATACTTATAGAAAATTTGGCCGAACTCTCATAGTATACTTATAAGTCTTTATGAGAAGTCTCCATGTTTCATCCATTAGGCAAATGCGAGGTATGATTGCTTCGGTTTTTCACGATGTCGTTCTATACTGAAAAAAAGCTGAAATTCTTCGATATGTTCAGATTATAAATAATGTCATTCTTGATAATAAAAACTCGGCGAGAGAACATATCTCCCGCCGAGTCGCATAGCCGGAAGTGCCCATGTCATGGTTACCTTCCATTCATCTCATCAGCATCATCTTCCGGCTCTCAACAATTCCGTCCGCCTCAATTCGCAGCACATAAATGCCCGATGCATGGCCTCTTGCATCCCATGGTATCCGGTGCAGGCCCGGGACGGCATAACCCTCCTTTAAAACGGCTACTTCCCGCCCCAGGGCATCATACACAGCCAATTTGATGCGACATGGTCTGGCAATCTCAAAACGGATCACCGTGCACGGATTGAACGGATTGGGAACATTGGGATAAAGACAGAACTTACTGGGCTTTAGGCCTGTACTCGAGATTCCTGTTAAAACGCCTTCCCCCTCTCGGACAACCACATACTGATTCGACGAAACATCCTTCCTGGAATCCCTCACACCACTGGGCCAGAGGATTTCCACCGAATCGACGAGGACGGCAGTATCCAGCCCGATTTGAACATGGGAATCCACGTTTGGCACGCGAACCGATCCGGCCGTCAACTCTCGTGCAACCGTCATATCGCCCGCGTACACCTTGACTTTCGTACCGATGGTATTCCCGCTGGCCTCACCGGCCAAGAGACGTAATCCCAACCACTGTTCTTCTGTGTCGTTCCGGAATAGCCGGTTTGTCGTGGGATCGTCATCCAGGGCGCCAAAGAGTACATCCACATCTCCATCACCGTCGTAGTCCCCCCAGGTGGCATACGGCCCCAGAGGTTCCTCCCGTAAACTACTCTCTTCCATCACATCCGTGAACGTGCCGTCCCAGTTATTCTTGAACAGGCGGTGTACAGGCATGCCCCGGGGGTCGGGATTTCGGTCGATCACGTGGAGGTCCAGATACCCGTCATTGTCGAAATCGACCCAGATGCCCTGTATTGTAGATGTCATCGCCGCAAGACCTGCCTGATCAGCCACGGATGAGAATGTTCCATCACCGTTATTACGGAATAAACTATTATACCAACCCCATTCGAGATATGGCCCCTCATTAGCTACAAAAATATCAGGGTAGCCGTCATTATTATAATCTCCCCATGTAACTGTACTTGCATTAGCAGTATCTGTTGTTCCAGATTCCCATGCCAATTTAAAGGTACCATCACCTTCATTATGAAATAAATCAGTAAATAAAAATAATGAGGATACATAAAAATCCATATAACCATCCAGGTCGTAATCGGCGACGGCCACTCCTCTAGGATAGAAAGTCCACATATCGAATAAACTTGGCTCATTAGTAACCATCCGGAAATGATTGTTACCCACATTCTGGAAAAGATGCAGCGTGTCGTACTCACCTGTCGTACAAATCAAATCCAGCAGGCGGTCGCCGTTGTAATCGAACCAGGCTGCATCCAGCGTTATTCCCCAGTACTCCAGTCCACTCCCCGGATTTAGATTCACAAAACGCCCGTCGCCCTGGTTTAAGTACAGAGGCTTTCGTGTATACTCTTCGACAAAGGGGATAAAGAGGTCTTTATCGCCGTCGTTATCGATATCTGCCCATGCCGACGATTTAAACACATGACCCGATTCCTCAATTCCAGAACCCTTGATGGTGTTTATAAACCTTCCATCACCCAAGTTCTCGAACAAACCGTTCTGTGCCGAAGAGCTGGTGGCGAAAACGTCCAAATCGGCATCATTATCATAATCCACCCATGTTGCGTAACTGATGGGATACTGAAAGGAACTCAGGTTTGCTTCCTGGGTGACATCGGTAAATATATACCTCACATCCTTCTGGCCGTAAACGAGCGCGTGAAAACAGCAGTACAAAAAAACGACAACGATAAAAACAAAGCTCCTGCAATCTCGATAGTGAATCATGCCTTTCATGGTGAATGCCTCCTCTCTTTCGATGGTCTTGGTATGGCGGTCCCGATACAGGCTTATCGCAATAAAAACATCTTTCTTACCTGCATTCCTCCCTCTGTGCATAGCTTATACAGATACACCCCACTGGCCGCATCCCGACCCCACGCATCCCTGCCGTCCCATTCGGCAGAATGGGTGCCGGCCGGCTGTACTCCGTCCAAAAGCGTTCGGATTTCTTGACCCAGGACGTTGAAGACGGTTAAATTAAGCTGGATTGATTCCGGAAGGTCGAAACGGATCAACGTGGACGGGTTGAACGGATTGGGTGTATTCTGGTACAGACAGAATGAAGAGGGGAGCGACTCGCATGGCGGTTCAACAATATGTGTATAAATCTCACCAGCGAGCGCTCTCCCCTCTTCCATTTTGTGTCCGTCTTTATCGGCCAGATACACGTTTACCCAGTCGGGACGGGGCGGAACGTCATCATTAGTAACCATGTCCTTCCACTGTTCGTCGTTCAGTCTTTGGAAATTTTCCGTAACCTTTTCATAGTAAGAGAATACGGGACCCACGTATGCCATGGGCCGAAACCCGTCAGTGGGTGCATCGGATAAAAAGATACCGAGATTCACTTTACCCACTCCAGTATGCAAAACATGCCCGATCCTGCCACCGTCTATATCTGTGGGCTGGGTATGAACGTCGGCAATAAGAAAATCATCCTCATCAACATCGTATCGATTATAAAAAAGATCGGTATACCATCCCGTATAGTCAGGCCCGCCACATCCACCACCATCGATCATACGTTCCAAGAATTCCCTCTCATCCTGAGTAAATAGCTCACCATTCAACTCTTTTTGGGCAAGCGTCTCTAACATATCCATCGTGCTTTTTAGGTGGTTAAAATAATCATGCTGTAAGAGAGAGCCGGCTTTCTCTGCAAATCGAGCGATCTGACGATAAAATTCTGGATAGGGCTCAACATAACTATGGGGGAAACCACATTCCCAAGCTCCTGTGAAAGATTGTTTTGTATATAATATGTTATTATGCCTGAGCTGAGTCCACGAAGCAAGTTGTGTATTCAGTTTTTCCTGCTGCCAGGCCACAGTTTTCATAAAAAAAGGCAATTGCTCCTGTTTTTCGGAAGGATTTAGTGTCCGGATCGTCTGCAGCCAACTGTTGTAGAGAGACTGATTCCAGAATCCGGTTTCATAGGCATCCACCAGGTATCTGAGTGCAGATAACTGAGGCCCATAATGGTAATAATCGAGTTCCTCCCTTAATAACGGGCCTGTATTGTTGTTCCCGAGGACAAACACGGCATCCAAGGGATCGGGCAAAGGACGCCATATCTTCTGATTATTATAAATAATCCTGTCGTAGACAACATTGGAAAAGATATACGAATCCACAGTGAAACGCTGACCCAAGACCCGAAAAGATACATGAAGATTGGCTGGCTCAGATTCAAATGGATGTACGACGATCACGTTGGTAAGTATATGCTGTGCTGCTTCTGAGGATGTCAATAGTGCTTCCTGGAGGATATCGTATTTAGGGTCGAAGAGTAATAAATCGGCACTATGAATATTTAAATCCACCGTCATCTTCTTCAGCTCTGACGGTGTCAGATTATCACTCTCGTTGATAATTTCTCTTAAAATTCCATCTATTTCCTCCAACAACTCTCGCCCGTACGCCAAGTCGATGAGTTCATTCAAGAGGAGGGCTCCGATATTCATACGGCGTATCTCTTCCTTCGTCCACGGTGGATGCCAAATATTCTCTGGTGGAGGCGTCATAAAAAATTCCGCCCAACCGAGCCATGTCATGGCTTTAAAATACGGACAGAGTGTCGTCCATTCTTCATCATCCCAATATTCTTTAACATAATGACCTCTCGGAGTAAAAACACTAAAATCCAGAAGACGCTCTCTTTCAGAAAAGAGAGGTATCTCAAAATACCTTTCTGCCTGTATGCACTCCCAAATACACACAACCTGGTTTTCATCTACAAAACGTGAACCCATTCTCTCATCTGCCAGAAGAGACTTCGCGATGGTAATATACAGGTCGACATCGGCCAAAGATGTCTGAAGGGCATATATGTATTCATACTTCTTCAGCAATGCCGGATACGTGGTATATAGCCGATGTAGAAAATCATCTAGCTTAGGAAGCAATAAATTCTTCTCAAAATCCATCAATATTTTTCTATACGACGCGTGTAGAGCTTGGAGAATGGCATCCGTC
>Ga0180431_10008254_pt1 | contig 11983 bp, 11 predicted proteins | sample SS_ome_11_FD_132459 | JGI IMG/M metagenome (GOLD analysis project Ga0180431, IMG submission 132459) | Hypersaline lake sediment archaeal communities from the Salton Sea, California, USA - SS_1_MS_1 metaG | ecosystem: Environmental > Aquatic > Non-marine Saline and Alkaline > Hypersaline >... | reverse complement strand
CCACCCTTTTCATGCCATCCCGATACCAAAGAGACCCGAGCACTGCCGGTTAGCACCGGTGCACTCCGGCCTCTCGCCATGCACGTAAATGATGAGTGAACTCCGCAGAAGAGCGCCACCAAACTCCCCGAGGTCGCGCTCTCTCCTTACCGGCTCGGTCCGCACCCAGTGCTGGAGACGGTCGACTTCACCTGCCTAGTGGCTCTTCGTGTACGTTAGCCCATACGTCAGCTTGCTCATATCCGCGATCCCGAAAAACAATACCACATTACTGGTGCTCTTGTATTTAGGCGGCAGCCAATCTGCCTGATGTTTCAGCCCGTAGGTGACGCACGCATTGACACCGAGACTGTCGTACTCCGCCGAGAATGCCAGCCTGTCATCGAACCGGTAGCAGGCGCCCCCGAACAGACCATCGAACCGATCCGTACCCACTCCCGCGCTCACATACAGCGGATGCTCTGCACTACCCAACTGCTTGGTGCCCACTACGTAGTAGCTACGGGCGTCACCCGCCAGCGGCCTGGCCAGCGAGGCGGCCCGCTGATTCGTCAGGTCCATCCCGCCAATCGCCACGGCCGGCCATTTGTCGTCTTCCTCGTGCAGTTGCCATTGCAAATTATACACCGGCTCCCAATCCTCACTCGTCGGCATATAGCTGACGTACAGGCCGCGACCCGGTTGCAGCAGCCCGGCGCCGAAGTTCAAATTACCGTTGACATCATCACCGCGATAGTCAAACGCGAGGCCGTCATCCACCATTCCCACATTTGCGCTCACCACATAGTTCCCTTTACATGGCGTGTACGCCACCGGCATCGCCAGCTGCACCGCTCCTGCTGCGCCGACGCGCCCATCCGGTGTGACCCCCGAGTTATTCCCCGGCAGGCCCGAATGAAACCGGAATTCATAATACTCCCGCAGTCTGTCCGCGCTCACAAGTGACACCGCGCTGAGCATTGCCACAATCAGCAACCATCTCAGTAGGTACTTCACTCCTCCGCCGGCTGCATCGCTCATTTTCAGTTCAGCCTCCTGCCCACTGAATTCATTTTACCTCTTCGCCATCCCGATATTCTATTCGCCCTCGCCCGCACCCTGACCTTCTCGCCTCCCCGGCTCATCAGCCTACACCCCCGATGCTGTCCAGCATTTCGCGGTGTCGCCGACATATCTTGCTCTCCGAACCGACCTGCGCCGCCATCAATTCCTCCTGCGTCTCGGCCGCATAAAGCGGACATGTCGGATGCGTGCACGGCCCATCTCCGCTGACCCGGAACACCACCGCCATCAGCAGATAGCCCTTCAGCAGTTCGTTCAGACGCGGATCGCCATACCCCGCCGTACGATCGGCGAACTCCTCCGTGAGTTCCAGCAGGTACTCATCGGCTCCCGCCATCACATACTGTGCCTTCTTGAAGTAGTACTCCCGCGGCCGTCGCGGTGCCTCGATCAGACCGCTCGTTGAGACAATCGTCGGCGCTCCCAGCGCGGCAACTCCCAAGCGCAGACCGTCTGCCACACCCAACTCAACCACCAGCTCTGACACGAACACGATGTGCAGATGACTCAGCTCCGCCTCCTCCTCGGGTACGAGCAATCGCAGCGCCGCCTGGAGCGGCCGAGCCACGAGCATTTCCCCCAGCTCCGCCTCCCGCACCAGACCCTCGACTAGCGGGTCATCGCTACCCTTCAGCGCCTCCGTCTTCGCCCCCTCCAACTGACGCGATAGCTCGGGTATAAGCATCTCCCGCTCTTCGTCGCTGAAGCGCCCCAGATGGTGAGTCAGAAAATCCCTCCGCACTCCCACCTCAACCGCCGGCAGTTCCGACGCCAGATAGCCCGCCAGGTAGTCAATGTCCAGGCCCTGGCTATCGGGGTCGTCATAAAGGTATATCCTGCCCAGTCGTGTCATTACCCCAACGCCTTCTTCAGCCTCTGCAGTAACTCCTTGCGCGAGTAGCCCCGAATCGCCGCCACCTTATCCCGTCCACTGTGCCCACTGACTATACTGATATCGCCGGCTCGTACGCCCAAAGCTTTCGCGAGCAGCTTGAGCACCGCCTCATTAGCTGCCCCCTCTACCGGTGCCGCCGTCACTTTCACCGCGATCCGCTTCCCTTGCCACCCGCCCACTTCATTCCTTGAGGCTCGCGGCGTCACCCGGATTGGCAGCCTCACATCCGCCACGATTATCTAGCCCTCCGCATCTCTTGCCCTTGCTCTCCGCTGCTACTGATTCGCGAGCAGTATCAACCCGAACGCGAGCAAATTGTTCATCGCGTGGCAGACGATACACGGGATCACTGACCGCGTCCGTTCGTACAGCGCTGCAAGCACTATCCCGATGACCACAATCTGGAGCAGTGCCGTGCCGCCGGGGTGCATCAGCCCGAACACCACCGCGCTCACAACCACGGCCGGCAACGCGCTGACATACCGACGCAGCGAAGAGTAAATAAAGCCCCGGAAGATAAGCTCCTCGGCGACTGGAGCCAACAATCCAAGCAGCACCACATAGATAATCAACGACGCTGCGCTCTGCTCGCCAAGCAGTTTCATACCTAATTGCGCCACTTGCAGATTCAGCACAGGCATCTGCTGAACCGTCAGACCTTGCAGCGTCAAAAACAGCACATAAACACTGTAGCCGCCTACACCGCTCAGCACCAGCGGCCGCAGGCCATCTCTCACACGCAGGCCCAGTACGCCCAGCTTCTCCGCATCTGCAGAACTCACCCGCCGCATCATCACCGCGAAACCTGCCATGATGAAAAGCACATACTGCGTACCGATCAGTGCCGCCTGCGTCGTCGGATCGCTGGCAGCCTCGCCCAACTGTTTGACGGCCAAACCCCCCAGCACTCCCAACACCACCAGACCGAAGCGCAGCACCACCAGCACCTCGACCGCATCAAGCAGATGCCACGGCACCAAAAACGGTATCTGCTCCCGCCCACTGTATTGCCGAGCTACCGTCCCGAACGCCCCCCGCCACAATGCCCTCCCGATCAGCCACAGGCTCACACACAGCAGCACAAACACCGTTATCGCCGGCAGCAGCGCCCACATCCCGAACCGCAATTGATGCGCTTCTGCTGCCTCCTTCGCGGCTGCCAGCGCCCTCTCCGCCTCGCTCAGCCTCTCGTCTTGTGGCCCTCGCACATACAGCGGCCAGGCCCGCGGATTCGCCCCCTTAGCAGCCTCACCTGTAGGTGCATCCTCCAACTCCACCGCTACTGACTGTGATTCCCACTCATTCTCCACCAGCATCTCATAGTAGTATGGCACGGTCAGGTCCTGCAGCCAGCGCGGAAGCCTCCTCAACTGCGGCAGTACACCCTCGATGTCCGCCGCCTCCTCCACATCCGGGGAGAACAGCCGGGCCAGCGCCAGGTAAACCGCCTCGTGATCCGGATCGTGCGCCGAGGCTTTCAGAAACAGTGCCTGCGCCTGCTCGGGGTAGTCGTCCAGCGCGTACATGATCCCCAGACGCGCCTTCGCATACGGATTCTCATTGCCGCTCGTCAGCACCAGCCGCTCGTATCCGGCCACCGCCATGTTGTATAGATGCTCCGACTGCACTGGTCGCGGCAGCTCGCACCGCAGCCGCGATTGAACTTCCTCGCTGAACAGCGACAGCCGCAGCACCATGTCCGGCCGTATCAACTGCTGGTACGCGCCCTCGCGCCACACCGAGCGCGGCAACGGACGGGTTGCATTTGCCTCCGCCTTCTGATAGCCACGATATATCGCGACGCTGGCGCCAAAGAGCACGGCGATCAGAATGATACGCAGCAGCGTCGCTCTCTCCAGTGCCGGTATTTCCAGCCCTGGCAATCGTGTCAACCGCACTATATCCGCCTCTCTATCAGCGCCCTCATCCTGTCCCGTATTCTCTACTAACCCGCAACTCGCCTGCCCGGCGTGGCCCTTCCGCCGGCGACCCCTCTATCTGCCTATAGCCGGCTTCCCGAACAATTCTGTCGGCTGTCCCATTTCACTAATGAAGCAGCAGCCGTGGCAGCAGCCGGCGCACGACCTCGATAGCCACCAGCACAAGCAGAACTGAGAAGTCAAGAGGGGAGTTGCGTTGATACGGGGCCAGCCATCTACGCACAGGTGTCAGCACTGGATCAGTCAACTGGTACAGCGTCAGCACTATCTTCATTGCCAGCGGGCTGCGCGGCGGATTCGGCAGCCAGCTTACCAGCGCACGTCCTATCAGGATAAACCAGTAAATCCCCAGGAGCAGGTCTAATAGCCGTAGCAGTTGCACCGGAGCACTTCCTATGGTGCGTCAGGCTCCCAGTTCTCGGGAGCGTTTCGTCGCCGCCACCACCGCAGCCATCAGACCGGCACGCACGCCGCCGTCCTCAAGCGCTCTGATACCGGCGATCGTTGTCCCTCCCGGCGAAGTTACCATATCCTTCAACGCGCTCGGCGATTCCCCGCTCTCCTGCAGCCAGCGCGCAGTCCCAAGCACGGTCTGCACCGCCAGCTCTCTCGCCTGCTCGCGTGGTAGCCCCGCAAGAACCCCTCCATCTATCAGCGCCTCAATCACGAGTGCAACAAACGCCGGCCCACTCCCCGAAAGACCCGTCACCGCATCCAGCAGCGGCTCTGCCACCGCCACGCCGACACCTACGCTGTCCAGCAATGCCTTGACCAGCTCCACTTGGTCGCCACTGCATGACTCATTCGCACAGTAGGCGCTTGACGCGGCCCCCACCGTGCACAATATGTTCGGCATCACTCGCACTATTGCCGTATCCTTGCCCAGGGCGGCCTCGTACTTGGCGATCGGTACACCCGCAGCTATCGAGATTACCAGCCGGCCTTCAATCGCCGGTCTCAGGGCCGCCAGCACCGCGTCGAGAACCTGCGGCTTAACTGCTAAAAGCACGTTCTCCGCACGCCTCACCGCCTCGGCAGCATCGCGGCTCGTTTGCACTCCCAGCTCATCCAGCGCAGCGCGCCGTGAATCATCCACGTCAGCCCCGATGATATCTTCCTTGCCATAGACGGTTCCCGACGCGATCAGGCTCTTAACCAGCCCGAAGCCCATCTCGCCGCACCCGATCACTGCCAGCTTATATGTCTCGCTACCCACCATGAGAAGTCCACATTCCCGTGTCCAAGCCGTTACTCTTGCCGTTCCTCAATGCTGTTTGTAGGACAGGCATCCTTGCCTGTCAATGCCGTTGCCTTCCGCCGTCGCGTTTCTCTGTCTGGCCTTGCTGAGATACGGAGGGCATGCCCTGCGCCTACTCCCCGCTCCCATGCGCTGCACCCAACGCCGAAGCGAACCTGAGCGGAAGCATAGCCTCCGCCACTGCTGGCCGCGCTCTCAGTCCATCGCATCTCGGCCCGCGGTACTCAGAAGTCCTCGGGGACCTCGAGAATACTATCCCGGTCGCGACTCCCCATGTTCGTCCCGCTGAGCACGAGTTTCTCCACCGGCATATCAAAGGGCGAGCAGATGTAAACCCATTCCGCGATCCGCCGCATATAGCCGTTGAGCCCGTAGGTCACTCCGCCCAGAAAGTCGCGGATACGGGTCGCCTCATGCTCCGGCACCGCTTGCAGGTTCAGCACCACCGGCAGCCGATGTTTGATTTCATCCGCCACCGCCGCCGCCTCTTCCATGTCCGACGGCTCCGCCCGGATGATCGTCACACCGGCGAACTCACTTCGCTCGGCACGCAGCGGAATCACTCCCGAATCCCGCTCCCGTCGAGTCTCTTCTGCATGCCCGGGATCACCGTAGGGGTCGTCGTAGGGGGGTTGCGAGGGCAGACCGAGGAAATCCAGCGCACGTGCAATAAGTCCATTCGACATCGAGATGCCTCCCATTCATTCCTGTGATGTGTGCTTTGACTGTTGTCTCGTCATGTGGGATGTCGAAGCGCCTATGTCGTTGATGCCTTCGCATCTACGGCGAAGCGCTGCGCAACTCCCCTGTCTAACTACCTCTGTCAATCAAGCTCTCTATTTGTGATACTCGCGCGGGCCGAAAATCGCTTGCCCAACCCGCACTATTGTCGCACCCTCTGCTATCGCCACCTGGTAGTCCGAAGTCATACCCATGGACAGGTGCCGCAAATTCTCCGCCGCTACACCTTCCTCCGCAAGCCCGTCTCGCAGCTCCCGCAGACGTCTGTAGTACTGCCGACCGCTCTCCGGGTCCTCGCTATACGGCGCTATGCACATCAGGCCCTGCCAGTCGAGATAATCGGCGCCCTCGACCGCCTCCACCAACTCCCCAAGCTCATCCTCCGCAGCCCCGAACTTCGTCTCCTCACCGGCCAGGTCTATCTGCAGAAGTACCGGCTGCCTCCGTTCAATCTGTTCCGCACGCCGGTCCAATTCATCTATCAGTCGCACGCTATCCACCGAGTGTATCAGCGCGCAAAATGTAACCAGATACTTCGCCTTATTCCGCTGCAGGTGTCCGATGTAGTGCCAGCGCGGATCTTCGCTAAGCTCCGCACTCGCAATCTCGTCATGCTTCGCCATCATCTCCTGCGCATAATTCTCGCCCAGGTCCAGCGCACCCGCACTTACCGCCTCCATTATCTCCGCCACGCTGCGGGTCTTACTCACCGCCACAAGTGTCACGCTGCCCGGCTCCCGGCCCGACTCCGCGACCGCTTGCGCTACTTCCTCCTCTACCTGACGCAACCTCTCGGCTATCTGCAACTCAGACATGGCGCAACACTTCGCGCCCCCTTATTTCTCGTCATCGAAGTCAAGCGCCCAATCGCCCAGGTCATCATCTTCCGATTCTTCCTCATCATCCCCGGACGCGGCCTCCGCACTCTCTTCCACCGCCACTTCCTCGTCATCAAGCGACAACTCGGATTCAGCCGCCTCTGTTATCTCTTCCGCCGGCGCCTCGATTTCATCCGCTACGGCTGCCGTCCCCGCAACACTGGGCGTTGTCACCTCATCATCGAACCCTGGCAAGTCATCGGGTATCGGCGGGATCAGGTCATCTGCGCTCAGTTCTCCCTCCGGTAGCGGTGCCGCAACGGCCCGGTCGGATGGCGATATTGCGGCCTCCACGCCGACTGCCGGCTCCACCCCCGCAGCCACCGGCTCCTCGTCAAAGGCCAACTCCTCCTCGGCCGCTACCGGCGCTGGAGGCTCCTCATCAAAGGCCAACTCTTCCTCAGCCGGCACTGGCGCTGGCGGCTCCTCATCAAAGGCCAACTCTTCCTCGGCCGGCATCGGCGCTGGCGGCTCCTCGTCAAATGCCAACTCTTCCTCGGCTGGCGCTGGCGGCGTCAGTTCCTGCTCGGCCTCCTGCTCCAGGTCCAGCGCTGACGGTGGCGCCAACTCCTCCTCTTCATCCTCTAACGTCTCCCCGCGCATTTCCGCCTGTTCCCGCTTGAACTCCTCAAATGCGGCGGCATCCTCTTCGCTCATCTCCTCCTGCTCTTCGAAGTCATCCGAGATGCCGCCTGTCAGCGCATTCGAGATACTCAATGCCATTTCCATTATCCCTGGAATCGCTACCTCTTCCTCGACCAAGGCCGTACCGCAGTACTTGCAGAAGCTGGCCTCCTTGCCGTTTTCCAGACCGCATTCCGGATTCGGGCACGTAACACCACGCCCCTCGACATCGAGGTAGTTCAAGCACATCAAACATGCGCCACGACTTGGCGGGTTCGGGTACCCACATCGCGTACAGTGTTTATCCGCCAAAAGAATTACCGCCCTTCCGGCACATTCCCAGCCGCTCGCCGGCTCATAATATCTCGTAGGCGAGTATAACTCAGCGCGGGGGCCATGTCAAGCTGACCAAACTCCACCCCTCTACCCGCTGCGACTTACAGTTAGCGCCACCTCGCGCAGGCCTTAAGCAACCCTTACCTCCCAGCTTGCTGCCCGCCTTTGCCGTTTGTACTGCCCGCCATCGAGTTCGCCCGGCGACCCCACATGCAGGCTTGCCGCCACCAAGGCCCTTCCCTTACCCCTCCGCCTGCCTCCAGCTACTACGCACGCGGCAGGTGCCGCGCCAGCGAAGTCAGACACACTATCAGAAACACTATCCCCTCCGACCTCAGCAATTCCGCCGGAGCGTCGGCCAGATACGTCTCGATGGCATACGCAGCACGCTCGCTAACTTCCGGCAGGTCCTCTGCGCAACGTATCAGCATCGCCAGATGACCGCACTGCTGGGCGAATTCCTCCTCACGGTCGCCGGCCAGCGCACTTGCTGCCTCCCGCACCGTCTCCATCAACTCCGGGTGCCGTTCCCAGCCCTGCAGGTCGGCCGTCCGCAGCAGCCGCCGGATCCGCGTCATCATCGCTGCCCGCAGCGCCGCTCGTTGCAGTTTATTCGCCGTCGCAATCCGGTAAAAGTGGTTCTTCTCACCAAGCAGCCGGCAGATCCCGTTAATAACCTGCAGCCGCACCACCGGCGTCCTCACCTGCTTCAGACCCGCAAGCGCAGGCTCGATAATGCGCAGGTCATTGGTCCGCGCCCCCGCATCAACCAGTGCCGGGAACAGGTCCAGGTCGAACGGCCCCTCCAGCATCTCCATTAGCGCCTCCGTCGCCGCCGAGCTGTGTACATGCCCCAGTGCATGGACTGCCGCCGTACGCACGCGCACGTCGTCGTCCCCTAGTGCCCTCAGCAGCGGACCGATACTCGCCTCCGCACCGATCTTCCCTAGCGCCTGCGCAGCTTCCGGACGAATGTCGGATTCCTCATCCTCCAGGGCCGCGATCAGCGGGTCCACAGCCTCCTCGAACTTCCCGTCTCCTATACCCAGCGCCGCCTCCGACCGGACTTCATGCGAAACATGCCCTAATGCCGCCAGCAGCCGTTCCACTGCCAGCGGACTCCGCGACCGACCCAGACCACGTATCGCACTAGCACGCGTCTCATCCTCCCGCGCAGACATGTACACCACCGAGTTGTACGCCAGCGACAACAGATTCCCCCGAAACTGACCCAGCACATACCCCGGCGAAGCCGCCGCATCCTCCTTCAGCAGCGCCGCAGTGATCAGCGCTACCCCGAACGCACCCGCCGACAGCAAAAATATCATCTGAATGCTATTGAAGCTAAGACCCCAAAGCACCGTCTCCGTCGCCAGAGCATCCCGCAGAAACCCCGCGATGAACGCTCCGGCAGCAGCACCGATCGCCGCTACCGCCATGAACACACCGAAGTACGCGCTATTTTCCTTTCCCTTCGGCGCTATCTTAAAAAGCATATTGCTGGTTGACACGAATATCCCCGAAAAAGCGCTCCCATTGATGACAAAGATTACCGGCAGCAGCCAGCCGGCATTCTCCTGTGTCGTCAGCGCCCACATCACCGGCGTCGCGATCACCGGAACTCCCAGAAGCTGCATCAGCGGCTTCGAACCGTACCGTTGCGCTAGCGCACCGAAACCCAGGTACCCTATCATCATGCAGAACAGCGCCATATTCGTATAGATCGCTATCAGGCTGTACGGTATCTCCAAGTACTTGATCATGTACACGCCCGAGAACGCCCCACCCATCTGCATCGGCACCAGTCTCGCCACCAGATACACGCACAGCCTCCGGAAAGATGAGTTATGCAGCGGCTCACGCAGACTCCGCCCATAGGCGGCATCCTGAGGCCCCGCCTCCACCGCTGGGTAGTTACTTCTGCACAGTACCACGTAGCCCCCGATACCTGCCAGCCAGCCCACAATGAAGATCGCCAAAAAACCCGCATAGCTCTCCGAGTTGTAATCTATCCACAGCCCGGCCAGGTACAGATGAACCATTGCCACGATCGTCGTCGCACTCATCTGCTTACCTATGAACGGGCCCTGTTCCTCCGTCGGCAACACATGGCTCAGCCACGCGCTGTACATCGGACTCAGCGTGTGACCGATCAGATACGCTACCACCAGACAGCAGGCGATACCCACAAAGCGGTACTGTTGCGGCACGAATGCCATCAGAATTGCCGCACTGGCTATCGTGATTTCTACCGGCCCCAGCGTCAGCAGAAACCGGGGCTTATTCGTCACCCGCCGACCGATGTGGAAGCTGAACGCCTGCCACATTCCAATTAGCCCGCTCAGACCCACCAGAAATGCTATCTGCGCCTCCTTAATTCCGATGGAAAGCGCGTAGCCGGTGAATATCGCCGTCGCCGGCATCGCAATCGGGTTATACAGCGTCCACAGAGCCGGCCCTGCGATGAAGTTCCGCAGTGCTTGCGCGGTAGCTTGCTGGGGGAGAGGTTGCTGTTCAGACATTGCTCTTCAGACTCGTCGCTCAGGTCTCAGTAGTGTACCCGCAGGCTAGCCCTGAGCCGTACTATTCACAAATGGTAGCTCAGCACACCTTCAATATGGTGCCTCGCCATCCGGCTTGCTGTGGCCGTTGCGCCTTTGCCGTAAGGGGGGCCTGTAGCTGCACAGTATTCGCATTGCGCGTACGGTGCCGGGCGGAAAGTTTCCCCGTCTGCGCATCCGACAATGCACACTCGCATGGCGCGTGCGGTGCCGGGCGGCTACCGTGATGAGATGATATTAGTAGCGTGCCCCAGGGAACTTACCGGAGAGCACAAGGAGGACGCGCAGCGCCCTCCTCTTCTCCCCATCCAATACCGAGCCCGCTTTTTGTTGCCCTTGGGTGATTCTGCTCTACTCGTTTGCGTGGTATATCAATAAGCGCACCGCAAGTCAATAGCCCGCAGCGGATTTCTTCCTCACCGGTTCCTCGGCCCTGCCGGGGGCTGCTTGCACGGCGCGCCCCCCTGCCGTTGCCTTCGCCGTCCGCCGTTGCCCCCCATTCCCCGAATCCTTTCCTCACCTGTAGGCGAAGCTCCTTTCTCCACCGAGTGGAGAGGGGGAAAAGTTGGCGGGGATTTCCCCGCCAACTACGGGGTGAGGCCGCAGTTTGCTCTTCTTGCCGCTCCGCGCGCGGAGCGGGGGGTCTGGGGTTTGTGACCCCAGCGGGGAGTGGGGCAGAGCCCCACGACGTTGCCGTCTGCCGTCGGGAGTTGTCGTTGCCGTTGGCCGTTGCCGTTCGCCGTTGCCTCCCATTCCCCCAGTCCTTTCCTCACCTGTAGGCGAAGTTCCCCTCTTCCCGAGGAGAAGAAACTATCGGGGAGCAGCAGTGCCACCGCGCCCGGCGGCAAGGCGAGGATGCCTCGGCATTGTAGGCACGGGCGGAGGAGTGTCCGGAGGTCGCGGCGAACTTGCGGATACTGAGGGCGCGATGAATGGCGCGGAGCCCCATGACGTTGCCGTTTGCCTTCCGCTCCCAGACAGCAATGCGTGCAACTGCATGACTACAAGGACACGACTTCAGGAGGCCACACGATGGGCAAGGCGTTAGTCGTTTGGGGCGGCTGGGAGGGCCATGAGCCCAAGCAGTGCGTGGACATCTTCATCCCGTTCCTGGAGAGCGAGGGCTTCGATGTCCGCCTCGAGAACACTATGGATGTGTACCTCGAAGCCGACTACATGAGCTCCCTGAGTCTGGTCGTGCCGGTCTGGACGATGGGCGACATAACTCGCGAGCAGGAGGCGGGGCTGTTGACTGCGGTGAAGAGCGGCGTCGGCATAGCCGGATGGCACGGCGGCATGGGCGATGCCTTCCGCAATCACACCGAGTACCAATTCATGTGCGGCGGGCAGTGGGTCGCTCATCCCGGCGGCGTAATTGACTATCAGGTCAACATCATCAGGCCGGATGACCCGATTATGGCGGGCCTCTCCGATTTCCACATGCACTCGGAGCAGTACTACATGCACGTGGACCCCGGCAATGAGGTCCTCGCCACCACTACCTTCGGTGGTGAGCACGCGCCCTGGATCGGTGGTACGGTGATGCCTGCGGTATGGAAGCGGCACTTCGGTGCGGGCCGCGTCTTCTACACTTCTCTGGGCCACGTCGCCGCCGACTTCGAGGTCCCCGAGGCCCGCACCATCGTCCAGCGCGGGATGATGTGGGCCAGCGGGTAGCTCGCAGAGAT
>Ga0180431_10008250_pt1 | contig 11987 bp, 10 predicted proteins | sample SS_ome_11_FD_132459 | JGI IMG/M metagenome (GOLD analysis project Ga0180431, IMG submission 132459) | Hypersaline lake sediment archaeal communities from the Salton Sea, California, USA - SS_1_MS_1 metaG | ecosystem: Environmental > Aquatic > Non-marine Saline and Alkaline > Hypersaline >... | reverse complement strand
TGCTGCGTGATACCGCCGGCTTCTCCGGAAACGACACTGGTCTTGCGGAGCGCGTCGAGCAGCGACGTCTTGCCGTGGTCGACGTGACCCATGACGGTCACGACAGGCGGCCGCGGCTCGAGATCCTCCTCGACGTCAGCGGGGGCGAACAGGCCCTCCTCGACGTCGGCTTCCGAAACGCGGCGCACCGAGTGGCCCATTTCCTCGACGATGAGCTGCGCCGTGTCGGCGTCGATCACGTCGTTCATTTTGACCAGCTGTCCCTGCTGCATGAGCAGCTTGATGACGTCGGCGGCACGCTCGGCCATGCGGTTGGCGAGCTCCTGGATGGTGATCGTCTCGGGGACGGTGACCTCGCGGACGACCTTCTCGCGCGGGCCCTGCTGGACAGTACGCTGGCGCTCACGCTCGCGGCGGCGCTTGATCGAGGCGAGCGATCGCTCGCGCTCCGAATCCTCCAGCGCGTTGCTCAGCGTGAGCTTGCCGCGGCGCCGGTCCTCGGTGCGCTTGACCGGCTTGGGCTCGGCCGGCTTCGCGACCTTGAGGCGTCCGCGGGCGGAACGCTCCTCGCTCTCGGCTTCCTGCTCGCGCGGCGGGGCGGCGGGGGCAGCCGGCGCCTCGTCGCCGAGACGCTCCTTCGCCTTTTCTTCGGCCCGGCGCTTGTTGTCCTCTTCGACGCGAAGGCGTTCTTCTTCCTCGACACGGCGGCGCTCTGCCTCGGCGCGCTCGCGCTCGAGGGTCTCGTTCTCTTCGGCCCGGCGCTTCTCTTCCTGTTCGGCAAGAACGCGCTCCTCGGCCTCGCGCACCTTGGCGTCGGCCAGCGCCTTCGCCCGGGCGTCGATCTCGTCTTCGGAGAGCGTCTTCAGCACCATGCCGCTGCGCCGACCGCCTTCGGCCCGCTTCGGCGGCGCCTTGGCTTCAGCGGGCGCCGGCTTGGGCTCTTCGGCCGGCTTCGGCGCAGCAGGTTTCGGGGTGGCGGGCGCCTCGGCCTTCTGCTCGCCCGGCATCACGACACGGCGTTTCTTGCGCTCCACCTGAACGGTGTTCGTGCGGCCATGCGAGAAGCTCTGGCGCACCGTGTCTCGTTCGGTACGCGGCTTAAGCCCGAGCGTCTTCTTCGGCGCCACGGTGATCGTCTTGTCGCCGGGATTGTTCGTTTCGCTCATATACTCTCGGTCCAGCGGTCGGTTCCGCTCGTTTCGTCAAGGTGTGGTGTCGCGTCGCCTGGTTCGTTGCCGAAGAACCTGGCGAGCCGTTCGATCTCTTCAAGGGCGTGGCGGCTTGCTCGCCCGGCGAGCAGCGCAGCATGTATCACATTTGGGCGCCCGAATGCCAAACTCAATTCCGGCTCGGTTAAGTCCCGGACCACCGGAACCGCCTCATCGCCCATCTTGCGTGCAAGCGCCGCGCCGAGTTTGGCAACACCGTCGCGCCCGGCTTCGGCGGCGTGGACCAGCGCAGCGACGCGCCCTTCGCGGATGGCGGCCTCGACCTTGTCGAAGCCGGTGACGAGGGCGCCGGCTTTGCGCGCCATCGACAGCGCCGATAATGCGGATCGCCTGACCTGCCCGCTCACTTGATCGGCGAAGCCTTCGTCGACTGTTCCACCGTCGAGGGCGCGGCGGAAGACGTTCTTCGCCGCCGCCTTGCGGATGACGGGCGCCTCGGCACTCACCCAGACGCCGCGCCCCGGGAGCTTGTGCTTGAGGTCAAGCACCACGGAGCCGTCTGGCGCGAGGACGAAGCGGAGCAGTTCCTTCACCGGCTTCGTCTCCCGTGTGACGGCGCACTGTCGGACAGTGGGCGCGTTGCTCCGCGGCATGGGCCCTACGAGTTCGCGCCCGCCTCCGCCGTTGCCGGTTCGCCTTCGGTCTCGCCTTCGCCTTCCTCCTCGTCCTCTTCCGGTCCGGCGAGGTCGGCCTCGGTGATCCAGCCGGCGCGGATGCGCGCGTCCATGATCATCGCTTCCGCCTCGGCCCGGGTCAGGCCGAAGCCGTCGAGCGTGCCGGGATGGAAGGTCGACTGACCCTCATGCCGCTCCGTGTAGCCGACGAGGTCGTCGGGAACGGAGCCGGCGAAATCCTCCATCGTCTTCATCTCGTCCTTGCCGAGCGCAACGAGCATTGCCGTGGTCATGCCGGGCACCTCGCGGAGTTCGTCGGCAACGCCGAGCTCGCGCCGTTCGGCGTCGAGTTCGGCCTCGCGGCGATCGAGATATTCGCGGGCGCGGATCTGCAGTTCCTCGGCCGTCTCCTCGTCGAAGCCCTCGATCGAGGCGATCTCGTCGGGCTCGACATAGGCGATCTCCTCGATCGAAGTGAAGCCTTCCGAGGCAAGCAGCTGGCCGACCATCTCGTCGACGTCGAGCGCGGTGATGAAGAGGTCCGAACGCTCCTGGAATTCCTTCTGGCGGCGCTCCGATTCTTCCTGCTCGGTGAGGATGTCGATGTCCCAGCCCGTCAGCTGCGAGGCGAGGCGGACATTCTGGCCGCGGCGACCGATGGCGAGCGACAGCTGCTCGTCCGGAACCACCACCTCGATCCGCTGCGCGTCCTCGTCGAGCACCACCTTGGCGACCTCGGCCGGCTGCAGCGCGTTGACGATGAACGTCGCCTGATCCTGGCCCCACGGGATGATGTCGATCTTCTCGCCCTGGAGCTCGTTGACGACGGCCTGAACGCGGCTGCCGCGCATGCCGACGCAGGCGCCGACCGGATCGATCGAGGAGTCGCGCGAGATCACGGCAATCTTGGCGCGGCTGCCCGGATCGCGGGCGACCGACTTCACCTCGATGATGCCGTCGTAGATTTCCGGCACTTCCTGGGCGAAGAGCTGCGCCATGAATTGCGGGTGCGTGCGCGACAGGAAGATCTGCGGCCCGCGCTGCTCGCGGCGGACGTCATAGACATAGGCGCGGACGCGGTCGCCATAGCGGAACATCTCGCGCGGGATCAGTTCGTCCCGGCGGATGATCGCCTCGCCGCGGCCGAGATCGACAATGACGTTGCCGTATTCGACGCGCTTGACCTGGCCGTTGACGATCTCGCCGATGCGATCCTTGTACTCCTCATACTGCCGGTCGCGCTCGGCCTCGCGCACCTTCTGCACGATCACCTGCTTTGCCGACTGGGCGGCGATGCGGCCGAAATCCATCGGCGGCAGCGGCTCGGAGATGAAGTCGCCGACCTGCGCGGCCGGGTTCCGCTCACGCGCTTCGGAGAGGGCGATCTGGGTGGCCGGCTCCTCGATCTCCTCGACGACCTGAAGCAGCCGCTGCAGCTTGATCTCGCCGGTCTTCGGATTGATCTCGGCGCGGACGTCGGTGTCGAGCCCGTAGCGCGAGCGCGCCGCCTTCTGGATGGCGTCCTCCATCGCGTCGATGACGATCGTCCGGTCGATCGACTTCTCGCGCGCGACCGCGTCGGCGATCTGTAGAAGCTCAAGTCTGTTGGCGCTGACGGCCATCTCAGTCTCCCGTTTCGATTGATTGCGAAGCGCCGTTGCGGCGGTTTGCCCTGGCCTGCTTCGCGCGTTCCTTCTTTGCCTTCTTCTCGGCCCTCAGCGATTCGGTGATGATCGCGTCGGTAAGCACCAGCTTGGCCTCCGCGATATCGCCGAGCGGCAGGACGACATCCTCCTCGGCATCTTCCTCGCGAAGCCGGACGCCGTTCTCCTCGAGCCCGGTCAGGGTGCCGCGGAACCGCTTGCGCCCATCCAGCGCCTGCGCCAGCTCGATCTTGGCGACATGCCCCATCGCGTTCTCGAAGTCCGCGCGCCTGACCAGCGGCCGATCCATTCCGGGCGAGGAGACTTCGAGCTGGTAGGCACGGTCGATCGGATCAGCGACGTCGAGCACCGGCGACAGGTTGCGCGAGAGTTCCTCGCAGTCCTCGATCGCCATCGTTCCGTCGGGACGCTCGGCCATGATCTGCAGCGTCAGCCCGTCCCGGCTCGACAGCCGGATGCGGACGAGACGGTAGCCGAGGCCTTCGACCGTCGGACCGATCGCCTGCGCGATCCGGGCCTCGAGCCCGGTCTCCTTGATGATGCGGTCGTCGCGGAACTGCTCGCTCACGCTGCGCTGGCGCTCCAGGCCTTAGGACGAAAAAAAAGAGCGGGTCCGGCGGGGCCCACTCTCGAACGAACCATTCGTTTGAGATTGATGTCCGCCATATAGGCCGAACGGGGCGTGTTTGCAAACCCGATCCTTGTCGTTCCGGACGGCCGAAGGCCGAGCCGGAACGACGCTGAGTGAAGGCGAACGAGGTTCCGGGTCTCTGCTGCGCTTCGCCGCGCAACGACGGATTGGGATGCGTCACACCCGCCGGAACGTCAGGTAGGCGGGCACTCTGCCCTCGCGCAGCGCCTTCGCCTCGTAGCGGGTGCTCGGCCAGCCCGGCCACGGCCGGCGCCAGTCGTCGGCGCGCTGCGCGGTCCAGGCGAAGTCACCGCGGGGGTTGAGCGTCAGCAACGTCCAGTCGGCATAGGCGGCAATGTCGGTTGCAACCCGGAGCGATCCATCCGGCCGAAGGGCCCGAGCGATCAGGTCGAGATTGGCGGCCGAGATGAACCGGCGCTTCCAGTGCCGACGTTTCGGCCACGGATCGGGATAAAGCACATCGACGCGGTCGAGCGATTGCGCCGGCAGCCAGTCGAGCAGTTCGGCGGCGTCGCCGTCATAGAGCCGGACATTGCGGCAGCCGGCTTCGTCGATCCCGGCGACGGTCTTGGCGAAGCCTTCCAGAAAGGGCTCGACGCCGATGAAGCCGCGGCTTGGCGAGGCGACGGCCTCATGGACGAGATGCTCGCCGCCCCCGCAGCCAACCTCCAGCACTACGCCCGCGGGCCGAGCCGGGAACAGCGCGGCGATGTCGGTCGGCGGTGATGTCGCGGGATCGAGGAGAAGCTCGGCTCGGCGCTGATCGAGCAGCGCCGAGCGGCGAGCGCTGAGTGGCCGCCCTTTGCGGCGGCCATGCAGCTTCTTGGGCCGTTCGCCGGGCCTTGTCGCGTCGGCCCTAGAGCTCGGACTTGAGCCGGTCGACGAGATCGGTGCGCTCCCAGGAGAAGCCGCCATCGGCCTCGGGCGGCCGACCGAAATGGCCATAGGATGACGTCCGGGCATAGATCGGCTTGTTGAGATCGAGCTGCTCGCGAATGCCGCGCGGCGAAAGGCTCATCGACTTGCGGATCGCCTTCTCGACCTCTTCCTCGCCCACCTGACCGGTGCCGTGGAGATCGACATAGACCGACAGCGGCTCCGACACGCCGATCGCATAGGCGAGCTGGATGGTGCACCGCTCGGCGATTTCCGCTGCCACGACGTTCTTGGCGAGGTAGCGCGCGGCGTATGCGGCCGAACGATCGACCTTCGTCGGATCCTTGCCGGAGAACGCGCCGCCGCCATGGGGCGCCGCGCCGCCATAGGTGTCGACGATGATCTTGCGGCCGGTGAGACCGGCGTCGCCGTCCGGGCCGCCGATCAGGAACTTGCCCGTCGGGTTGATGTGCCAGACGGTTTCGTCGTCGATCCACTCTTCCGGCAGCGCCTTGCGGATATAGGGCTCGACCACCTCGCGGACCTCGTCGGAGGTCATCTCGTTGGTGTGCTGGGTCGAGACGACGATCGCCGGCGCACGCACCGGCTTGCCGTTGCGATACTCGACCGTGACCTGGCTCTTGGAGTCCGGCTGAAGCTCCGGCGCCGTTCCGGCGTGACGGGCTTCGGCCATCAGCTGCAGCACCTTGTGGGCGTAGTAGATCGGCGCCGGCATCAGCTCCGGCGTCTCGCGGCAGGCATATCCGAACATGATGCCCTGGTCGCCGGCGCCCTCGTCCTTGTTGCCGGCGGCATCGACGCCCTGAGCGATGTCGGCCGACTGCGGATGCAGCAGCACCTCGACCTCGCAGTCACGCCAGTGGAAGCCCTCTTGCTCGTAGCCGATCTCGCGGATCGCCTGACGCGCGAGGTCGGCGAGACGTCCCTGGTTCTCCGCCAGTTCGGCAGGTCCGCGCACTTCGCCGGCTATGACGACGCGATTGGTGGTCGCGAGAGCCTCGCAGGCAACCCGTGCCTCGGGCATCGCTGAGATGAACGCATCGACAATGGTGTCGGAAATCCGGTCACAGACCTTGTCCGGATGACCCTCGGACACCGATTCGCTCGTGAAGATATAGCTCGACCGCAAGGGGCGCACTCCTCATCGTTGTTGGCAGGACCCTGCCGCTCCAGGGCGGCGCCCTATTGGCAGCGAATTGAGGAGGCGTCAAATTCAGCGGCCGCTAATTGTCGGCCCCATCGCCCGCAAGTGCACGTACCAAATCAACGATTCGGCGTCTGACCTTCGCGTCGGAGATTCGCACGAAGGCGCGGTTGAGCTGCAGACCTTCAGAGCTCGACAGGAAGTCGACGACGTAGCTGCCGCTCTTCGAATCGTTTGCGTCGGCTTCCTCGTGCCCGGGGGCGCCGTCGAAGAAGAACCCGACCGGCACCGAGAGGACAGAAGCGATGTTCTGGAGACGGCTGGCCCCGATACGGTTGGTGCCCTTCTCGTACTTCTGAATCTGCTGAAACGTGATGCCGAGTTGCTCGCCGAGCTTCTCCTGGCTCATGCCGAGCATCATCCGTCGCAGACGAACACGACCGCCGACATGAATGTCGATCGGGTTGGGCTTCTTGGTTCCGGCCATCAATTATCCTCGCGCACGAATGGTTCTTGGTGCTGACGCACGATTTCCTGAGATGTCGCCGGTTTTCGACGATACAACCTACAAGCAGCCGCAAGTTGTATTGTCAATTGTATCGACGAAGTCGGGCATGTCTGCCCACAAGTGCGGCCACGATCAGCAAAAGCGCCGATATTCCTACAAATACGTCGCCGAAGCGGGCGTAGATCGTCCGGGAGAGCGCCTGCGGCAAATCGCCATCTATGACGCCAACCTCGCCGAGATCGAGCCGTGAGATGGTCCGGCCGTAAGGATCGACGATGGCCGAGACGCCGGTGTTGGCGGCGCGGATCAGCGGCAGGCCTTCCTCGACCGACCGCACCAGGGCCTGCTGGAGATGTTGCCGCGGTCCCGGCGTATTGCCGAACCAGGCATCGTTGGTGACGTTGAGGAGCCAGCCCGGGCGGTCCCCGTCGGGGGTAACGGCTCCTGCGAAGATGATCTCGTAGCAGATGAGCGGCGAGAACCGCGGAATGCCGGGAGCCTCGAGGTTCCGCCTTTCTTCGCCCGCCGCGAAGCCGCCCTGCAGGGAGATGACCTCGCGAATTCCGAGACCTTCGAGGAAATCGGCGAACGGCAGATACTCGCCGAACGGCACCAGATGCACCTTGTCGTAGGAATCGGAGATCGTGCCATCGGCGCCGATGACGAGGACCCCGTTCGTCGTGTCGCCGCTGCCGGACGGATCGCGGCGCGGCGCTCCGGTGATCAGCGTCGTGCCGTCCGGCAGCATCTCGGCAATCGCGGCGAGGGCCGCCGGTTCCTCGGTGAGACGATAGGGAACGGCGGTTTCCGGCCAGATGATATGGGTCGGGCCGCCCGGCTGCGCCGGTGTCGGCGTTGTCAGGCTGAGCGACAGATGGCGCTGAAGATTGTTGCCGGCCTGCGAGCGGTCCTGCTTGACCTCCTGCGGGATCGCCGCCTGAACGATCCGCAGCCGCACGCCCTCGACGATGCCGGGGTCGGCGGCGCGGAGCCGCAGCGCGCCATAACCCGCATCGAGCGCCACCAGGGCGATGATGCCAAGCAGAACGGCCCATCGCCCGCGGCCGGTCTCGCCGGCGAGCAGCGTCGGCGCGGCGAAGACGAGAAACGCCAGCAGCGTCATGCCCCAGACGCCGACGATCGCCGCCGACTGCATCAGGATCGGCTCGGGCATGATCGTGTAGCCGACGGCGTTCCACGGGAAGCCGGTGAGCGCATGGCCGCGCACCCACTCCGCCGCGGTCATCGCCACGGCGAAGAGGAGGAGGCGAGGCCAGCCATCGGACCACAGGAGACGGCAGAGGGCGATGGCGATCGCCCAGATGATCGCGAGCCCGGCCGGCAGCGCGACCACGGCGAACGGCATCATCCAGCCGAAGGTGTCGGCTTCGACGAGAAACGAGGAGCCGATCCACCACAGGCCGGCGAGGAAATAGCCGAAGCCGAACCACCAGCCCACCGCGGCGGCCGGCAGGAGGCGTCGGATGAAGCCGGTCCCTTCCGGGGTTGCCGATCCGTCGATCAGCCAGATGAGGATGGGGATCGAGATCCAGCCGACCGGCACCGCCTTGAAGGGCGCCAGCGCCAGCACAAGCAGCGCGCCCGCGACGAACGCCAGGGCGAGGCGCCGCCATCCCCACATCAGGATGATTGAATCGGCCAGTCGGTTCATTGCCCCGCACGCAGGCGAATCGGCAGCGATTGCATCCGCTTGGGCGAGGATCAGGACGGCGTCAAGCGCCGGTGCTGGGCTGCGGGGATTGCCGGTGGGTTTCGTCGGCCTCGGCGTCCGATTGACCGCCGGGATCGACGACGATGCGCACGCGGCGAATGCGCCGCGTATCGGCGTCGAGGACCTCGATTCGCGGGCCCTCTGGGAGGTCGATCGATTCGCCGGTCAACGGAATCCGTCCGATATGCTGGAACACCACTCCGCCGACAGTGTCGGCCTCGTCGTCGCCCTCGGGAACGAGGCTCTGGCCGATGGCTTCGGCGACGTCGTCCAGTTCGGCCCGGGCGTCGGCGACGAAGACGCCGTTGCCCTCGGCGATGATCTCCGGCTCGCCCTCGTCGTGCTCGTCCTCGATTTCGCCGACGATCGTTTCGACGGCGTCCTCGAGCGAAACAAGGCCGTCGGTACCGCCATATTCGTCGATGACGAGTGCCATCTGCGTCCGCGAATTCTGCATCATCGTCAGCAGGGTCGCGACCGGCATCGACGGCGGAACGAAGAGGACGTCCCGCACCAGCTTGGCGTCGGCGATGGTGACCGACAGGTCGATGGTCGCGAGATCGACGGGCAGTTCGTCCTCGTCTTGCTCGACGGCCGCCAGCGAGCCGCCACGGGCGAGAAACCGCACCAAGTCCTTGATGTGGACCATGCCCGCCGGCTCATCCAGGGATTCGCGGAACACCGGCATCCGCGAGTGGCCGGACTTGCGGAACCGCGCGATCAGCTCCGCGACGGTCTGGCTAATCTCGATCGCTTCGACGTCGCCGCGCGGGACCATGATGTCCTCGACGCGGGTCGCGCGGAGATTGAGGATGTTGTTGAGGAGGAGGCGTTCCTCGGCGGTGAAGGCGCCGTTAGGCTCCTCGCTCTCGAGCGCTTCCTCAAGCTCCCGCCGGAACGACAGGTTGCGAAGGCCGACAGCCGCCCGCAACCGGTCGAACCAGGTCTCGCTCGGGCGGTCGGACTCGTCCGTCCGGCCGCCGGGACTACTGGGAGGTTCCGGAATGGGTTCCGGTTGGCCGCCGGTGGCGTCCGTCTTGTCGCTCATATCTCGCTGCTACCGGCTTCCAACAACTCGGGCTCGCTGCCGGCATAGGGGTTTGCGATGCCCAGTCCTGCCAGGATTCGTATTTCGGTCGCCTCCATGGCGGTCGCCTCGGCATCGTTTTCGTGATCGTAGCCGATCAGATGCAGAAGCCCATGAGCCACAAGATGGGTGATGTGATCGGCGAGCGTCAAGTCCGCCTCTGCCGCTTCTTTAGCCACGGTTTCGAAAGCGAGAACGATGTCGCCGATCACCGGTGGCTCTGCGGCATGCGGCGCAGGGGCTGGAAATGACAGCACATTGGTCGGGGCGTTCTTGCCGCGCCAGCGCTCGTTCAGCGCGCGGATCGTCGCGTCGTCGGTGAAGAGCAGCGATATCTCGCCGTGCTCGGGCAGCTCCGAAACCGCCTTCGCGGTGGCGGCGAGGACGTTGTCGGCGATGCGGCGAAGGTCGGCTTCGGCCGGCCAGTCGCCGGCCTCGATCGCTATCTCGGTGGCGATCATGACAGCGCTAGTCGCGGCCGTCGCCGTCGCGCGGCCCGTCATAGGCGCGGACGATCTTCGAGACCAGGGGATGGCGGACGACGTCGCGGTCGGTGAAGGTGATCTGCTTGATCTCGCGGATCTCGCGAAGCTTGGCGAGCGCCTCGATCAGGCCGGAATCGTGGCCGGTCGGGAGGTCCACCTGGGTCGGATCGCCGGTGACGATCATCTTCGAACCCTCGCCGAGCCGGGTCAGGAACATCTTCATCTGCATCGGCGTGGTGTTCTGCGCCTCGTCGAGAATGACCGCGGCGTCAGACAGCGTGCGGCCGCGCATGAAGGCGAGCGGCGCCACCTCGATCATCCCGGAGGCGAGACCGCGTTCGACCTTCTCCGCGGCGATCATGTCGTAGAGCGCGTCGTAGAGCGGCCGCAGATAGGGGTCGACCTTCTCGCGCATGTCGCCCGGCAGGAAGCCGAGCCGTTCGCCGGCCTCCACCGCAGGGCGCGACAGGATGAGCCTCGAGACCATGCCGCGCTCAAGCATCGCAGCGGCATAGGCAACCGCGAGATAGGTCTTGCCGGTGCCGGCCGGGCCGATGCCGAAGATAAGCTCGGCCGATTCCATCGCCCGGACATAGGCGTCCTGCGCCGGCGAGCGGGCCATGACGACGCGCCGCCGCGTCGCGATCTGCGCCATCGCCAGCCGGCTCTTCGGCTCCAGCGAGGGCAGGTTGAGCTGCGCCTCGGCGGCCTCCGCCATCCGGATCGCGCCATCGACGTCGCCGGGCTCGATATCCTGGCCCTGCTCGAGCCGGCCGTAGAGCATGTCGAGCGCCAGCCGCGCCTGCGCGCAGGCTTCCGGAACGCCGCGGATCAGTACTTGATTGCCATGCGCCACGACCTCGACGCCGAGGCGCTGCTCGATGAGCGCAAGGTTCTGATCGAACTCGCCAAACAGGGTTCCGGCGAGCCGGTTGTCATCGAACGCGACCATCACCTGGGTGGGGTCGGGGACCTCCGCCGCGGCCGGCGGGGTGTGCGGTCCGATTTCGCTCAAGCGATTGCCTCCGCTTGGGGCGCTTCGGCGATCGCGCCCGTGAGTTCGCCGTAGAGACTGTTGGTGCCGAGATCGGTGATCGCCACCGGCATGATCCGGCCGATCAGGCTTTCCGGTCCGTCGACCTGAACCGGTTGAAGCCAAGGCGAGCGGCCGACGATCTGCCCGGGCCAGCGGCCGGTCTTCTCCAAGAGGACATCCATGGTGGTACCGAGGCGCGAGCGGTTGAAGGCTTGCTGCTGCTCGGTGAGGAGCGCCTGCAGGCGTTGCAGACGCTCGTTCTTTGCCTTCTCGGGTACCTGCTCCATTTCGGCCGCCGGCGTGCCGGGACGGGGGCTGTATTTGAACGAGAAGGCCGAGGCATAGCCGACCTCGCGGACGACACGGAGCGTCTCCTCGAAATCGGCTTCGCTCTCGCCGGGGAAGCCGACGATGAAGTCGCCCGACATCGCGATATCCTGCCGCGCGCCGCGAATCCGCTCGATCAGCCGGAGATAGTCCGCCGCGCTGTGCTGGCGGTTCATCGCCTTCAAAATGCGGTCCGAGCCGGCCTGAACGGGAAGGTGGAGATAAGGCATCAGCGCCGGCAGGTCGCGATGCGCCGCCATCAGCGCATCGTCCATGTCGCGCGGATGGCTGGTCGTGTAGCGGAGCCGGTCGAGGCCCTCGATCTCGGCAAGGCGAAACTGGAGCTCGCCAAGGCCCCAGTCGCGGCCGTCCTCGCCGGCGCCATGCCAGGCGTTGACGTTCTGGCCGAGGAGCGTCACTTCGCGGATGCCGGCGGCGGCGAGCGCCTCCGCCTCGGCGACGATCGCCTCGACCGGCCGCGAATACTCGGCGCCGCGGGTGTAGGGCACGACGCAGAATGTGCAGAACTTGTCGCAGCCCTCCTGCACCGTCAGGAAGGCCGAGTAGCGCGCCGGCTTCTGCGGGCGCTCAAGGCCGAGGCCGCTGAACTTG
>Ga0180431_10008248_pt1 | contig 11988 bp, 15 predicted proteins | sample SS_ome_11_FD_132459 | JGI IMG/M metagenome (GOLD analysis project Ga0180431, IMG submission 132459) | Hypersaline lake sediment archaeal communities from the Salton Sea, California, USA - SS_1_MS_1 metaG | ecosystem: Environmental > Aquatic > Non-marine Saline and Alkaline > Hypersaline >... | reverse complement strand
TAATTTTTTTTATTCTTTTTTCTTATTTTATTATATAGATAAAGAGCAACATCAAACTAATTATCAGCGGCTGATGAATAAGGTATATCGCCAGTGAATTTCTTCCAAGATATGCAAGGCTACCGGCAACTCTGTTTTTTACTTTGAGCTCTGGCAGAACATTTCCAAGGAACATCCCTATCAGAACAACTCCGAACCATGGAATGAGCGGATAATGGTCAAGTGCAGTGTAAGTATGGGTTATCCATCCGAGCCAGAACAGGTATTCTGAGTCTGTGTAGTTGGTTGAAATTCCTGCAACTATCAGTATCACTCCAAGCGCAAGGCCTGTCCACTTAAACCTGAAAAAAAGCGGGGCGATCAATGTTGATAGTGCTATGCAGTGTATTATCCCGAATTTCACGAATTCGCTCGGGACAGCTGCCCATGTTGCTATTGTTATCAAAAGTGCAACAGCGCCCAGTTTCAAGGCCCTCTTCAGGTGCCTCACATATCCTTCTTTGTTCTTCTTCTGGCTCAGGACAAGCGATATCCCGACCAGGAGAAGGAACATTGTTCCAACAACCCTCTGTAACAATAATATACTCAAATCCTCAAAATTAATATGCATGATCTTGAGGAATTCAAGATCAAAAAGGAAATGAAAAATTATCATTAACACTATCGCAAATCCACGAAAAGCATCAATGTCAGCTCTCCTATCGTACATGCTCTGCCTTCTCCAAAATTTCTTTTGATTTGCGAACCGAGATTCCTGTTCTTCGCGCAAGCTTTTCATAACTCTCAGGCAGATCAAAGACAGTGACTATCTTTTTCTTGAGAAGCTGCCTGAGTGTCCGGTCACCCATCTTTATTACGCTGACGGGGTAGCACCTTGACCTGTCTATCCGGACTTCAAGGCTTTTCTTGAATGGGTATCTCCAGCCAAGAAGGTCCATCCCCTTGCAGTCTGCATATGTGATGACATCCTTGGAGAATTTTGCATTTGTGATGAGCCATGGCCTGTAGTATTTTCCGCATGTTCCCATTTTGTTTCCTTCTCTCAAGTCAAGAAACCTTGCATAGACATAAAGTGCTGTCTGTATCCTGCATTTGTAGCCTGGCTGGTTTCTGAATTTGCATTCGATCATGTATCTTCTGTTCTGCTTTTCTGCAACCACGTCTATCTCATGGCTCAGGCATCCCCCTTCAATTACCTGCCGCAATTCTGTATCATATCCTTCCATACTGAGAAGGGTCCCTATGAAATCCTCAAACTCGTATCCTGCAGGGCCGATGCGCTGAAGCGCTCTCTTGAGATTGTACTTATGGGAGACCTCAGGCCTCATCTGTTCGATCAGGTCATAGACCATGTGGTATATTGCCTTTGTGCTTATCCCATTGTAGAGGTGTGGTGAGAGCTGCCCAATTATCTCATCGCATTCCTTTGGGCTGAGGCCGCTTCTTCTGATTGCCTTCCTTACCTTAGTGCTTTCGAATCTCTCTTTTTCTCCATTTTCCTTGAGCACCCATGCAACAGACATCAGTATGTCTGGGAGAGCAAGCGTTTTATTATTTATTGATTTGCATATAATTATTTCTTGGTTGAAATGATCGATCTAATCAAATTAGAATCCGAAGCACAGACAAAAGTCAACAAATCAATTACTTCTATTGAAATTGCAATGGCAAGATGGGACAATACAAAAGAAAAACCGCCGCATCTGAGAGAGCGGATGGACTATCTGAAAATCTCACACAAGATGTTTTCAGAGTGGCAGAAGAAATCAGTTACAGGACAGAAGGATCTTCCCTCGGTAATCAAGAGGCTAAATGAATTTGGGGCCATCTGCAACTATCTGAAAAAAAACGAGGTTATATAAATGTCAGGAGGACCGATGCAACTTGAGCAAGGAGTTGAGGCTGCAGAAGAGACAGTGAGGCTTGCTACCGAACATCTCAGCCGCATCCCGCAGCCCCTGCAGCCTAATATCACAGGAGCAGTTCTGGCAGCGCTTGCTACTGTCCAGGCAACTGTTGCCTTTGGGTCAAGTGAAGTGCGCTCTGCACTTGATCAGTTTCCCCATGGAATTGCGCATGAGACTATGCAGGTCTTTCTTAGCGAGGATGAGGCGCGTGAGCATACTGAGCGGGAGCTGAGATATATAGAATCGCACCGCCTTCCGGATCGAAGGTCTGATGAAGAGCTTGAGGCAAGTGCCGCAAATTTTGAAACTTCTCTGAGGCAAGACCGCAGAGAACTTGCAAGGCTCGAGAGAATGCCGAATCCTGACCGTGGAGAGATAAGAAGACTGGATATAAGTATCCAGACAACCGAACTTGAACTTCGAAGAATACACTATGAGCTTGAGCGGCGATCCGGAGTAGATGTCCCTGAAGTCTTTGAAGAGGATGTCCAGGCCGCACGCCAGGCAGGAACTACTGCACTTGGCTGGATGACTGCAAGTTATCTTGGCGCAGACCTTTATGCCATAGTAAGTTCTGCTCCTCCGATACTCACAGTTGAATCAGAGAGGTTTTTTGATTCTCTGGATGCGCTTGAGGGCCACTATGGCTCTGGTGCCAGGTATTTCCCCGGAACAAACCATATTGCAGTGAGGTCTGTCCAGGATGACATTGTCAAGGATGCCCTTGAAGCGACTGTTGCACATGAAATGCTGCACTATATTGCATATCTCGGCGGTGGTCATAATATAAGGTGGACTTCTGATTCTGGCGATCTTGTAGAGCAGGGAGAGATAATGTGGCTTCATGAAGGGCTCACTGAACTGCACGCGCAGCAGCTGGCCCATTCCCATGACATACATCCAGACTCATCATCCTATGAGCATGAGGTTCGAACTGCATTCTACATGCAGAGAATAGTTGGAGAGCCTGTTCTTCGGCGTGCATATCTGACTGGCGACTTTAGTGAAGTTCGGACACTCTTAAATGCAAGACTTGGTGAAGGGACTTTTGAAACGCTTGCAAAGCAAAGAGAATATGTTCCAGATCCAAGACAGCCAGGCGCAACAGCATATGTGACCAGGGGCTCTGAGGCAGTGGCATTCCTGGTTGATCGGATGGATGCTGCTGGAGTTGACCGCTCTACATGGGATGAGGACCCTCTGATTGCTGATTCTGTCAGGGCCGAGAGATTGATTCAAGGTGGAGAAGATGGATCTGGTTAATACAAATGAATACAAAGGTGCCCAGGCAAAAATCGCTTTGCTGGCGCAAAGGCTCGATGCGGCAAAAAAAGCTGATGTGGCTGAAATAAGGGATGAAAAGGCAGAATTCTTTCAGAAAATGAGAGAGACAAACCCAAGGCTTTATTCTGCATTCCGGATCGATGATAATCAGCTGAGCAGAAAAATCCACAAAAAACTCACTGGGAAAGATGTAATAGTCGAATGATCTTTCCGCGGAAATGCGATGATTCTGCGGTAATTTTAAACTTTATCTGCATTATTCTGGCATGCCCAATTACTTTGATGGTTCTGCCGACGATTCTTCTATTATCAAGTTTGAGGAAGTTCTTCTTCCTGATCATATGCCAGATGAGCTTGGACACCGCGACAGGGAGCTCCAGGTCCTTGCAGATTCAATAAAGCCGCTGCTCTCAAAGAGAACTCCTGACAATCTTTTCATATATGGTCCTTCAGGATGCGGCAAAACAACCTGCGTGAAATATATCCTAAAACAGCTCACTGATCATTCCTCATCTGTTCTTCCAGTCTATGTAAACTGCTGGGAAAACCCGACGCAGATGGCAGTCTATAATAAGATTATCGAGGCAATGCGCCTTCCGCTTCCGCGCCGCGGTCTTGCTACTGATGAGATCTTCAATCGCATAACCGAATATGTGAAAAATTACAACAAGCCCATTCTCCTTATCCTTGATGAGATGGATGGCCTTCGCCATGACAAACTGCTCTATGTGGTCTCAAGAGCAAATGAGCAAAAGCTGAGCTTTGGCATAATCGGAATCACAAACAACAAGGAACTTCTATCCAAGCTCGATTCAAGAGTGCGAAGCTCACTTCGTTTTTCTGACCTTGAGTTCAAGGACTATACTGAGGAGCAGCTTCTCTCGATTCTTCGCATCCGCGCAGAGCATGCTCTTGTTCCTGGAAGCTATGATGAGCGGCTCCTTACCAAGGTTGCACGCTCTGTTGAATCAGGCTCTGCAAGGGTTGTGATCGAGCGCCTCTGGAAATCTGCAAAGCATGCAGAGAAAGCAGGAAGATCAAGGATAATGCTTCAGGATGTAGAGGATGTTGCATCAGCAGAGCCTTCATTCAAGGTTTCAGAATACAACCTGTCTTCAGAAGAACTCCTTATCCTTGAAATCCTCAAAGAAGGGGAGCTTCCTTCATCAAAGCTTTATGACAGGTTTATTGCAAAAATCCCGAAAACAAAGAGGCAGATAAGAAACTATCTGGAGCTTCTTGAGAAAAAGACACTGATTGAATCTGAGGATGTTGAGGCAGACGGCATGCTGAAGCCGAAGATATTCAGGCTGAGGTGACAATCATGAACGAGCTTGTCGTACTTGAGATGAACACCCGGGAAAAACTAAGCAGGTCCCTCTCCAAAATCGAGATTGCCCTGGCTGACTGGGACCAATCAGAAGAAAAGCCAAAGAAGTTTATGAAAAAAATTGCATATCTGAAAAAATCACATGCTCTCTTTTCCAACTGGATGAAAAAATCCCTCAAAGGAAAAAAAGATTCAACATCAAGCAGACTTAGGCTTCAGGAATTTACTGAAATCTGCAGGGAGCTCAATCCAAGGGTGGAATGATGGCCGGAAGAAGCCTGAGAGCGCCGGAAAATCTTGCTGATACTGTTGAAGATGCACATCAAAGTGTCAGAAGAGTAGTCGATACTCCGGCACCTGTGATCGTTCCAAGAGTGCTTGATGCTGCAAGATCTGTTTCGGCTGCACTTGAATCCGTAGAAGAAATTATTTCCTACAGTTTTGATGAGGTTGAGCCAGCACTAAGCACATCTCTTTCTCCTGTTTATTCCCGCGAGGCACCCCAGCTGATCTTGGCATCAGCAGAAGATGCCATAGCCCATAGCAGGGGAGTGGCAGATGAACATGCTGCTATTATATCAGAAAGAGGACCGGCTCCAACTCCAAGATCAAGAGAGCTTGCAGTGCGTCCTGTTGATCCGGAAGTTGCAGAAGCAAATGCCCAATTATCAAGAGAAATATCAGGCTCGTGGCTCACACCCTCCTATCTGGGCACATCAATTGGAGAGAGGTTTGCAAGGACTCCTCCTGTTTTGACCACAGAGCCGCAGGAATTTTTCAATCTTATTGACGAGGCTCTCTCATATTCTGATTCACGTGGATTCTATTTTCTTAACACAAGCCATGTTGTGATAAGGGAGGATGAGTCCAGTGAGGCGGACCGAAGAGTTGTGATCACTCACGAACAACTTCATTATGCTGCATGGCTTGGAGGCGGGCGCACAATAAGGTGGAGAAGGGACGAGGGCAGGGAAACTGTTCTTGGCTATGTAAGCTGGCTTCATGAAGGGCTCACTGAACTGCATGCGCAGCAGCTTACCCGGGCGCATGGATATGCCCCCAGCCGCGTGGCATACGGGCTTGAAACTGCTGCCAGCTATTATCTCCAGAGGCTTGTTGGCCAGAGAAGACTTCGGCAGGCTTATCTGTCTGGTGATTTTAGCGAGGTTAGAAGGATTGTCAATGCAAGGCTTGGGGGAGGAACCTTTGACAGGCTTGCCAGAATGGATGGAGGATATGAAGCATTAATTTATTTGAGAAGCCGCCTTGAAGCTGCCGGGATTGATTACAATGCATGGCAGGATCCGCTGTCTGATGTCCAGCTGATATCTGTTGAATCAGGAGGGCCTACAGGAAATTAGGTGATGAGTATGGAAATCCACAAGACCGAAGAATATCAATCTGCCATGAGGAAAATAAAATCCTGGAAGGAAAAAATTGGAAAGTCAGAGCGAGGTGCGCTGCTCCGGATCCTTGATGAAAAGAAGGCATTCTTTGCAAACATGAGAAAAACAAATCCTCCGCTATACCAAATATTCCAGATAAACGACAAGGAAATCAGCGAACTTGTGGCAGAGCAGCTCTCATCATCCAAACTTACCATCGACTGAACACATAAAAAAGTATACTGTTAATCTAGAAGTGTTTATCTATGCTGACCAGAGCAATCAGAAACCTCGGGAACTTTCTGTTCCTAAACATCCTGAATCGATGGGTTGCAGGAGCCAAGGCCGAGGATGCTATCAGGTACTGCCAGAATCTGAAAACACCATGCGTAATCCACTATCTTGGAGAAGCACATACGGAAATCTCGCATGTGAGGGATACTGCTCAGGAGTACAAGAGACTTATTGATCTTATTTCAAAAAACAGGCTCAAGGCACATATCAGCATCAAGCCAACACAGTTTGGCTTCAATGTCCTTCAAAAGAAAGATTCGGAAAAATTCTGCTCGCATCAGATGCTTGAAGTGATAAAGTATGCATCATCAAAGAAAATCCCGACCTGGCTTGATATGGAGTATTCAGAAGTCACTGATTTTACCATAAGGTTTTACCGCCGCTTTGCATCCAAATACAAGATTGGAATGACGCTTCAGGCAAACCTCAAGAGAACCGAGAAGGATCTGCTTGACCTGATTAAGTTCTCAAAAAAGACAAATGTCCGTGTCCGCCTGGTGAAAGGAGCATATCGTGAGAATGATGAGCTCGTCCTTCCAGATCCTCATGAAATCCATGTGAAATACCTCGGCCTGATATCAATTGCATTTGAGCAGACTGGCAGGGATTTTGGAATTGTCATTGCATCTCATCATACCCAAGCACTTGAGCTTGCGCAAAAACTCCAGAAGACATACAAGAAAAAGTTCTTTGAGCTTGAAATTCTCAAGGGAGTGATCCCAAACTACTCCAAAGAACTCAGGAAGAGCGGGGTTCCTCTGATTGAATATGTACCATATGGAGAGCACGTGTTTGCATATTCCATAAGGCGAGCAGATAAAAAGCCAAAGTATGCTAATTCTATATTCCTTGCGCCTTTCTTTGACGCATACAGGAAACTTTACAAGTGATGTGTTTTATGAAAAATTACAAGCCTCTTGACAGACAATACGATTATGTCAGCTCACAGAGCAGGCTGATGTTCTCGCAGGAATGCGGGCTTCTGGAGGATATGATTGCCTTTTCCTTTGCAAGGTATTTCCATCTTAAGAAAGACGGGCTCAGTGATCTTGAGCAGGAGCTCGCTGCCCTGTTTTACAGGAACTGCATCTACCTCTCTGCAACCTACCGCCTTGTCACCAGCGGACTTCTGGATCCTGCCGGAAACAACCTTCGAACTGTGTTTGAGACCATCATCTGGCAGTATGCATATCTCTGCGAGAATGAAATTTTTGAAAACCAGCGGGAGATAAGCCAGATGGAGGAGCAGAAGCTTGCAGGGGAGTGGTCTGGAACAAAAGAGAGAAAGCTCCAGAACCTGCGAAGGAAATACAGCTTCCAGAAAATGATGAAGAACATGTATTCAAAAGAAACATACGAGAATTTCTTCTTCAACCAGTATTGGGTACTGTCCCAGAAATCCCATGCAAGCGTATTTGGCGTTAACAATAACACTCCGTCAATGGAAGGAAAGACAACTCTGGAAAAGAACCCAAAGGAGCTTCAAAAGAATCTCTCTGCCGCGCTGTATTTCTGTGCAGAGAGCCTCATCTGCTTTCTCAACTGCTTTTCCAAAAGGCTTAGCCAGGATGAAATCGATCTGTCATTGAAAAAAATCAACCAGGTAAACCAGATCATCTCACCTACTGCCGGACTTGCGCCTGACAAAAAGAACCTTGAATTCACAGTCAAGTTTCGTGAGATTAATTAACCTATGCAGCCAAAAGGCTATTTATGGGCAAGCGAATTCTCATTGCAATAAATGCAGCAGTTTCCATATTCCTTGTTGCCCTGATCCTGCATTTTGTTGGCTTTGAGAATGTCCTCTCAGAGCTTGGAAGGATCAACCTTTGGTTTCTTTTGCTGAGCATTGCATCCCTCTTTGCCATGGATCTTGTGATGACATACAGGATACAGATTCTGCTTCGGGAAGCCGGGGAGAAGATCAAATTCCTCAATGTACTAAAATCCCATTTTGTCGGGATTCTTCTTGCTGATTTTTCCCCCTCAAGAACAGGGTATTTTGCAACTGCAGCTGCACTGAAATACAACTACAATGTTCCATCAGAAAAGGCTCTTTTGTCTATTTTCGGTCCGCAGATCTTTGATTTTGTCTTTAAGGTTATAACCGGCAGCATTGCAATCCTGTACATACTGTTTGTATTCATAGGTCCTGGGGACGGCCTCATACTGATCCTTGGAGCAGCTGTCATTTCTCTGCTCATTGCAGTGATGGTGCTGATATTATTTTCCAGGAGATTTCTCCTTCTCTTTTCATTTGCTGAAAAGCTTCCTATCATATCAAAGCTGTACAAGGTGGTCCTGCGTATGCAGGATGGCTCTCATGTAATAGTGAAAAAGACGCCGCATATCATTGCACTGATCCTGGTAAGCTGGAACTTCCGTGCCCTCTCATGGTATTTTGCTGCAAAAACAGTGGGCATCACTCTTGATACTGAATTTCCTGAATTTATTGTATATTACTTCCTCCAGCCCCTGATCACAATGCTGGAATTCATCCCCTCGCCGACAATTGCAGGGCTTGGACTTAGCGAAGGCGGGGCAACCCTTGTTTTCTCTTTGTTTGGTGTAGTTCCTGCCAAAGCAGCTCTCTTTGCACTGATTGCAAGATTCAAGAGCACGCTCCTGCATATGGTTGCTGTTCCGGAAGCGCTCAAGGTTCCAAAGGGAATGTCTGATGACCTTCGGCTATAGCCTGATAACAAAACTAGTCCGATAGAGCCTTTTCCCTTCTTCAAGGCCGACAAGCTTTCTTGTGATGGTTGCCTTTACCTTCATCTCACTGAGGAGCATGATCACTGCCTTGGAGCTTCCGACATAAAGGTCAAGCCCGCCATGCTTTTCCTCCTCTTTTGTGATAAATGTCTTTTTGCTGAGTTTCTTGATGAGCATGTCAGCATACTTCTCAACTTTCTTTTCAGGTCCCCTCAGCTGGATTATTCCCTGGAAGTATCCCCCGCTGATTCTTGAGCAGTACTTGCACAGTGTCGGGACTATCTCAAATAGGATGCTTCTTCTTATCGTGGCTTTCTTTCCGTCCTTGACTACCGTGAATTCTGCTATTTTGTTCTCAAGGTCGAAATTCCCATGATGGAAATCCCCCCTGCATTTTCCAATTACGAAATTGCTTATTTTCCTTTCACTGTATTTTGTCCACTCGCCGCTGATCTTGAGCTTCTCGCATGATTTGCACTGCTCTATCGTAAGCTTTGTCGGACATTTAAGCTTTAACGGATAGCAGTCAGTGCAGAATGCTTCTATGAACTCCTTTTCATCGCCCTTCTTGCCGCATTTTGGGCAAATCAGATCAGACATGACTTTAAAAGTGTTGATAATGTATTAAAAGCGATGACAAACATCAACAAGGCAGTAAGTCTGACTTCTTATCTCATAACACTTCCAAAATCAAGATATATTGTTGCTGCAATAATAGCCATTGGCCTGGTTTTCGGAATCCTGCTTAACCTGGACAAGCCAATTGACCAGGCTGCTGCAAACGGACTTCTTGTTCTTGCTCTTCCAGCTCTTCTCTCATCACTGGTGGTGAAGATTCTCATTAGAAAGATGCCATACCGGAGGATAGCTGCAACTGCCCTTGGAGGAGAGCTTGTCTATTCAATTGCATATGGAATCAGCTTCCTGCTCATTGGAGTGAATCCTCTCTGGGCCCAGCTCGTGGTGCTTGTCGGATCTGCACTTGTTTTTGTTTTATGGTATGTTATTGCAAGGTTTGTATTCATCCTCAAATACAGATCAATACTCTTTGCAATGATCCAGCTTTTGTTCTACCTCTTCTTCCTTGGAAGCAACCAGGCACTTTATTTTGAGGGAGAGGCTTTCATCGACCTTGCAGCAAAGTTCTACATATCATCATTTGTTCTTCTTGCCGCAATCGTCCTGTTTTTCTTTATCATAAATGCTCCGATGAAAAAGAACTTCGGGATAAGGAGCACTGATGCCATGTCATATTTCTTTGGCCAGTGGCTATATAGCAAAAAAGATATGGAAAAAGCCTTTATGCAGGTCGGAGAGCCGGTAAAGACCCTGGTCTGCCTCATGGCTTTCAAGAGAAAGAAGGACAGTGTTTTCTTTGTCACTCCATATGTGCACTTTGGTCCGTTTGGAAACCTTGGCGGAAGCGAGTTTTCCCATCTCATAACAAAGGCAATGGATGAAAAATACAAGTCAAGCACATTTGTCTTCCATGGAACAGTAACCCATGACCTGAATCCTGTCTCGACTTCTGAAATGGACAAGATCCTTGAAGTGGTTGACAGTTCCCTCAAGTCAGCAGTCTACAAGGATGCAAAGGTCTCGATCTCAACAGGCACAATGGATGAATGCCAGGCGCAGGCACTGCGGGTTAACAATTCATCAATGATAAGCCTCTCGCGGGCTCCAAAGCTCACAGAAGATATCAACTTTGGCCTTGGCCTTTCCCTGATGTTCCAAGCGCAGAAGCATGTCGAAGATGCAATGATCGTAGACCAGCACAATTCCGAGACCGGAGCTATTACGAGCTTTGAGCCAGGAAGCCTGGTTGGCTATGGATACCTCAATGCGCTCAAGAATTCACTTGCTGCAAAAGACCCAAAGAAACCGCTCAAGATAGGAGTTGCAACAAGGGATGTTGATTCCGAGGTCATTGGAGGCGCCGGAATTCGCGTTGCAGTATTCTCATCTTCACCTGAATATGTCATTGTCCTCATTGATTCAAACGGAGTTACTCCAAAGTTCAAGGATCAGATTGAAAAGGAAGTGAAAAAGATCGGAAAATCCCTTGGAAGGGAATTTGTTGTTGGAGTCTTTACTACTGACACCCACCAGACTAATATGGTCAAGGGAGTTCTCAATCCTCTTGATTCAGAAAGATCACTTATTTCTGCTATCAATAGCGCATGCAAAGAAGCAATAGAAGACATGCAAAGCGCAAAATTCTTCTCCAGCACAAAGTGGCTTGACATCAATGTTATTGGCGCAAAGCAGTCTATCGAGCTTATCTCCACAGTCAATTCTATAGTTGCTGTTGCAAAGATTACGCTGCCGCTTATTCTGCTTGGCGCGATATTCCTTCTGATTGCAATTGCAACCAAGCTCTGATTCCAATAGCTTTATATTTTTCTCCTATTATTACCACTACGTTTCGAACTAATCAGATTCACTCATAGGTGTTCATATGACTCAACAGATCAGGAGACTTTATGACGAGGTAAACCGACTTCGCAAAAAGGATGGCATGGAGCCAATAAGCCTGCTTCGCCTTGCCCATAGCCTATCAAGATTCCACGAGGATCGGAATCCAAGGGTTGCAAAGGCACTTGATAACCTTGGGATGTCAGTCCTTCCAATCAAGAAGTAGGCTCAGCACAGAATGCTTCAAGAGCTTCAATAACCGCATCTCTTGCATGGTCGTTTTTTTGCTGATCTCTACCAGCAAATGCCAGATCGACCAATCCTCTTCTCAGTAAAACCGAATAAAGACCGCTATCAGCATTCTCCAAGTCAATTCTTCTATTTATCTCCCTTTCCTCTATTACTTTTCTTGCAATCTCAATAACTTCCCTATCACTCAGCACAGCCCAGGATCTTTTTCCACGTTTAAACTCTATTTTTGTAAACAAATCTCTTTTTCTCAAAATAGCATATAATCCAGGATCTTCATGATGCAAATCCCGTCTCGTACATATGTCCTTCTCTTTCATTAACTTCCTTGCAAACCCAACAATTTCCTCATCACTCATCTCTTTCCATAATCTTGCCTTTCTTTGTTTTTTTCCAAATCCAACTT
>Ga0180431_10008247_pt1 | contig 11989 bp, 11 predicted proteins | sample SS_ome_11_FD_132459 | JGI IMG/M metagenome (GOLD analysis project Ga0180431, IMG submission 132459) | Hypersaline lake sediment archaeal communities from the Salton Sea, California, USA - SS_1_MS_1 metaG | ecosystem: Environmental > Aquatic > Non-marine Saline and Alkaline > Hypersaline >... | reverse complement strand
CGGCGGCATCGATCCCGAGGATTTCAGAAAAGTTCTCACGGGCGATGTGCGTCTGGCGGTGGTGAACCATGCCTCGAATGTGTGCGGGACGATCCTGCCGGTGGCGGAGTTTGGGAAGATCGCATCGGAGTGCGGCATTCCCCTGATGGTGGACGCCGCCCAGACGGCGGGCTGCTGGCCCCTGGATATGGGAAAGGATAACATCGACATCCTCGCCTTTACCGGCCACAAGGGACTATTGGGCCCAACGGGGACCGGCGGAGTGATCTTCGGCGCCCGGTTTGATCCCCGGGAAGTCACCCCGCTGATGTTCGGCGGCACCGGGAGTCGGTCGGAAAAGGAGGTGCAGCCGGACTTCATGCCGGATTGTTTCGAGAGCGGTACCGCCGACATCGGCGGCATCGCCGGGCTTCGGGCGGGGGTTCAGTGGGTACGGGAACGGGGGGTGGAGGTCATCGGAGAGCATGAGAGGAACATGACCCGGCGGCTGCTCGACGCCCTGGGAAATATCGACGGTGTGAGGATCTTCGGGCCACTGGACGAACAGAGGCAGACCGCCACCGTTTCCTTCACCGTTGAGGGGATGAGCGTATCGGAGGTGGGGATGCGTCTCTCCGATGAGCATAACGTCATGAGCCGGGTGGGACTTCATTGTGCACCGAGGGCTCACCGTACCTTGGGGACCTTCCCCGAGGGAACCATCAGGTTCAGCATGGGGCCGTTTACAACGGATGAGGACATCGACACCGCCGCCGGGGCCGTCGCACGCATTGTCCATGAAAAGTAGAAGGTTTTCGTTGCCCAGTCATCCCCGTCGGGATATAATGCAGTTCGCATGGGTTTTTTCATCACCAGTTGATTTTAAGAGCTATGAGCGACTACGCCGTCATCATCACCCACAGCACCAGCCACGCCATTCGGGCGGAGAAGATACTCTTATCGGCGGGACTGAAGGCGAAGATGATACCGGTGCCGAGGCACATCTCCTCGGACTGCGGCACGGCGGTGCGCATCCCGGCGGTACAGGTGGAGGAATCGAAGCGCCTCATGGATGAAAAGAAGGCCCCCTATGACCGGGTGGAATTATTGTAGGAACGATACACAATGACGGAAGAAATTCGACTGACGAGACTGGCCAAGGCCGCCGGTTGAGCCGCTAAGGCGGCGCCCGACGCCCTGGCGCAGGTCATGCGTCACATAAAAAACAGCTTTCCAAGGGACGCCTTTCCGGACCTGCTGGTGGGGATGGACGCCCTGGATGACGCCGCGGTCTGGCGGATATCGGACGATCTCGCGATCATCCTGACCCTCGACTTCTTCACCCCGGTGGTGGATGACCCCTACGAGTACGGCGCCATCGCCGCCGCCAACGCCCTGTCGGACGTGTACGCCATGGGCGGGGACGTAAGGCTGGCCCTCAATATCTGTGGATTTCCCCCAACGCTGCCGGCTGAAATTACAGCAGAGATACTTCGCGGCGGGGCGGACACGGTGCTTCGGGCCGGGGGCGTCATCGCTGGGGGACACACGGTGGATGACGACGAGCCGAAATACGGCTTGGTGGTCATGGGAACGGTCCACCCCGACCGCGTGCTTACCAATGCCGGCGCAAAACCTGGGGATATCCTTTTTCTCACAAAGCCGCTGGGTGTGGGCATCATCACCACGGTGCTGAAGGCCGGGGAGGCGAAGCCTTCCCACGTCACGGGCGCGTTGAATTCCATGCTTACCTTGAACAAAGACGCGGCGGACCTTTTCCGGGAGGTGAGTATCCACGGCCTGACCGACGTAACCGGCTATGGCATCCTGGGACACGGCATGGAGATGGCCGAAAACAGCGGCGTGCGGCTGCGATTATTCGCCGACGCCATCCCCTTTCTCCCCGGGGCGGAGGAATACGCGGACATGTGGCTTTTTCCCGGCGGCACCTGCAATAACGAGCGCTCCTTCCAGGATAGGATTACCTGCGACGACGACATCCCCGATGAGATCGTGCAGCTCTTCTACACGCCGGAGACGTCCGGGGGGCTTTTGGCGGCGGTCCCCGGGGAGAAGAAAGATGACGTACTCCGCCTCGCCCGGGAAAGAGGGGTCGATATGTGGGAGGTGGGGGAGGTCGTTTCCGGTACCGGCATCGAGGTCCTAAAAAGCCGCTGATCCACTGAGCTGCCGCTTCATGTTCCTTTCACTTTCCGTATCCGGCGGCGGCAGTCTCTGAAAAACTTCGATGAATATTTTATAGCCCGTCCGCTTCAGATTGAGTATGGATCAATCCCGAAACGGTCGGGCGTTCTAGTATAATCATCGTTATTGATACGGATGAGCGGTTCTCCCGTTCTTCCTTGTTTCGTCCGATTTGGGGACGAGGCAGACACTCCATTTCACCTCTTGATCCCAAAATAAGAAAAACCGAAAGCGTGAGGTGTCTCACAGTCTCATACTGCATGATATCGGACAATAGAATCAGAATCCTTACTATTTTTATCGGAATCATATACGGGAGGTTGCTATGAGAAAAGCACACGTGCTTCGCATGATGGTGAGGGGTACGACGCTGGCCCTCGGTGTTGTGATCCTGTGCGCCCTGGCCCCGGCGGCCCTGGCTGTGGATATCTCCGGCCACTGGTTCAGCAACATCGGGAACGAGTACGACATAGTCCAGATCGGCGACGGATTCGAGTGGATTGTGCCGGCGACGGGAGAAATCGGCGTGGGGAAGATCACAGGCAACACAGCGGATGCGGTGTGGCCCTTCGGACATGCCTCTGGGAATATCATCACCGATCCCTCAGGATGGGCCATCGAGATTGTCTGGAGTAACGGGGTGCTCTTTACCCGGGGCGGCGCACCGGGAACCCCTCCGGGAGGCCCGACGCCGGGCGGCGGCGGTGGTGCGGGGGATCCCAACTTCAGCTTCGGTCCGAATCCTGCCAGGGTCGGGGGCGAGCTGTGGATCGACCTGACCGAGCCGGTGGGGGGACAGATCCAGGTGTTTTTGAACAACATGAATCTTCCCATCATCAACAACAAGGGTGCGTCTTATGTGATTTGCGAGATTCCCCCCGGCGCCACCGGTGGAGTGTTGGAGATCGAGTACCAGGGTCGACGCATCCAGTCGAACCAGCCCAACAATTTTCTGGATATCGCCCCGGTGGATGTCGGCGGGAACTGGGTCAACCACGCTACGGGTTATACATACACCATGACCCAGAACGGCACCAAGCACGATGTGAAATGGACCAATCCGGGAGCGATTTTTATCATCGGTACCGATACCGGGAGCGGAGATGTCTACGGTGGTGATCAGATAAACGTACACTGGGGCTCAAAGCCCCCCAGCATGAATCTGAATGACGTGGGAACCATCACCGATATGACCCCGGAGGGCAGGGCGCTTCGCATCCAGTGGAACAGCGGAGATGTGTGGGAGCGGCCGTAGTGGCACAGGGAAAAACTGAAGACCTCAGGCCCCGGAGCGATCCGGGGCCTTTTTTATCCGGAATAATGTGAAATCAAAAATTATGTATGTGTGAGCGCACTCACAGAACAGATAAGAGCTTGTTGATATAAATAAACCATGCAATACTACAGGTGTTTGATAAGGTTTATTTTAGGGGATTCGCAATGAAAACAAAAAGAAGAAAGATGACACGTATCGGCCTTGCCGTGCTGTTTGCGACGGCGATGGTCATGATCGCCGCATCCGCCCTGGCGGCGCCGAATGTCTCCGGCCGCTGGGTTGCAAACAACGGACATGTGTACAACATCATGCAGCTAGGAAATGTCTTTACCTGGAACATGCCGGACACCGGCCAGACCGGGGTGGGGGATATCGATGGCACCTCAATCAGCGCCGTGTGGCCCTGGGGTCATGCCGAGGGAACCATCACCATGAACCCCTCGGGCTACGCCACGGAGATTGTCTGGGATAACGGCGTGATCTTCTCCCGTGAGGGATCGGGCAGCGGTTCCGGTGGTTCCGGTGGATCAGGTGGATCCGGCGGCAGCGGTGATCCCGCGCCGGCTCCCGCCTGGACATGGGATAATATCGGAAACAGCGGCAGAGAGCTGTACGCCGGCGGCGGCGAGCTGTTCGGCGTCCACGCCTCCTCGGGAGACATCTACCGTTACGATGGTTCTCCCGACAACTGGACCCGAGTGGGCGGCCCCGGCAGTACCTTCGCCGTGGACGACAACGGCGTGCTCTACGGCATCTCGCCCGACGGCAGCGGCGTCTGGTGGTACAGCGGCCATCCCAATGAGTGGACCCAGATCGGCGGCCCGGCTGCGGAGCTCTATGCCGGGGGTGACCGGATGTTCGCCACCAATCCAACCACCGGTGATATTTGGCAATACAACGGCAGGGTGGACGACTGGACTCGGGTGGGTGGTCCCGGCCGGACCTTCATCGTTGACGGCAACGGGGTGCTCTACGGCATCTCTCCCGATGGCAGTGGCGTCTATCGCTATAACGGCACTCCCAACGACTGGACCCGTATCGGCGGTCCCGCGGCGGAGCTCTATGCCGGCAGCGGCTCCCTGTTCGCCACCAATCCGGACACCGGGGATATCTACCGATACAACGGAAGCCCCATGGACTGGACCCGGGTAGGCGGCTCCGGCATGGATTTCGCCGTTGACGGTTTCGGGGCCCTCTACGGCCTGTCCCCCACCGGGGTATTCCGCTACGACGGCACCCCGGAGAACTGGACCCAGGTCGGCGGGCCGGGCACGATGATCGAGGCGGGTCGAAACGATCTCTACGGCCTCACCGGCGACGGAAACATCTGGTACTACAGACCGTAGACAACTTCGCACACAAGAACAAGAGAGCGCCCCGGTCGGAAACGGCCGGGGCGTTTCATTTCTCCGGGCAATATATTGTCGTAACCGACGTCATATGAATTATCGATACGAACTTCGAAGTGTGAGTCGCCCATCCCGGAATGCCGGGCGTCGGTGAGGACGGATGAGGGAACGGTGAGATGTGATAAATCAAGGGGGATTGCCGTTCGATGAGATCACACGAACCGATTGAAAGGAAGGGAAACACGGGCCGTATGTTTTACCCAGAAAAGAACGGAGAGTGAGGAGGGGGAGATGAATCGTTTGTGCAGGGAATTTCAGCTGGAGGTCGATGTGACCCGGGCGGACCTGGTGAAACAGGGATACACCCGGGAGATGACCGACGAGGACATGGAGCGACTTGCGGAAATCCTGGCTGAGCGATACTATGAGGGGACGTTCCTGGAGGATCTCACCCGGGCGATTGAGGATTTCGAGCAAGAGGCGGGCTGACGGTCGAAAAGGATATTCGAACGAGACCGGCGATGCTCCGGTCTCGTTCCCTGTATGTGTTGCATGAAAAACCCGGCCATCGAAACGGGGCCGGGTTTGCCATTTTTCATCTCTATATTATGAAGATGCTGTTTTCATGAACAACAAAACGGGATTTTCCTCCCCGCATCCGCGGCGGGAAAAATAACTCCCCCTCTACCACGTACACGACCATTTCCCCGCCCCGCCCTTTGAGTAGACCTTTATATAGTAGGTTTTTCCTCCCATAAGGCTGATGACCCTGTTGGTGTCGAGGTCGTAATCGCCAACCGTCCCGTACGTACTTTTCACTTCGACCCAGAAATCCACATACTCCTCCGGATACCTGAAGGTGAGATCAACATTGTATGTATTTACATCGACGGACCATGAGCACGCTTCGCCGGGACCGGTGAGATGCCCGGAAACTGTGTTTCCGCTGACGTCCACGTTCGGGCCCGGCTCCACGGTAACTTCCTCGATCCACGGATTGGACCCCGCATTCATCGGGTCGTCGGTGGCGCTCCAGTTGCCGCTGCCGCTTTTGGAATAGACGGTAATATAGAAGGTACCGCCGCCCATGAGCTGGACAAGATCGCCGGTATCCAGATCAGAATCTCCCAGGACTGTATATCCGTCCTGGCCCACCACCTTCACCCAGAAATCCACGGAACCGACGGGGTAGTAGAACAGCAATTCGACAAGGATGTTGTCACCAGCGTCCACCGTGAACGTGTTGGACGCCCCCGGGCCGCTGAGGTATCCGCTCTCTGTCAGCCCGAAGGCGGTGCCTGAAACCGATAGAATAAAAAGCGTAACCAGAAGAATCGCCGTAAGATGCTTTCGCCTTTTCATTGTAACCTCCCTATTGAACGGTATACCATCTCGATACAGAACATGGACCGACATTCCGCATTCCGTTCATGTACGGAATATATAGGACCGATAATGAGCGTTTAAAATATCATTGCTTGTTTTGATGTGGCAAGTGAAAAAAGAGTCTGTTTTTGAAGGGGAATGGTTTTCACTGTTCTTCCGTGGCCGTGTGGATGTGGGGGAGTTGATTTGCCCAGGGAAAATACATCAAACACAAAATAATAAAGGGCCGGCGATACGCCGGCCTTTGTGTATACGGACATGTTTTTTTCTCCCGGAAACCGGGATGGATTTCCGGATCGATGTCTCTTGTGGCTACTCCCTCGCCCGACACCGGAACAACCGCCTTGAGCTCTCTTATTCTGTCGTTACGATGAGCGGTTTCACCATGTAGTCAACCGGATCGATTCCCATTTCGTCCGGACTGACGACACGAATGTTTCCCGTCAAATCGTACGGAATCCCACCGATCGTTCCGGAGGCCCCGGTTATAAAGATCATATCCGGGGTGTTCTGACATGCGATCTCGCTGGTGACGACGGCGCCGTGGGTGGCGTGAGGATAGTGAAGCGTGTGTATCGAATCCCACCATCTCGTATCAATGGTCAGGTTTTCGACCGTGACGGGAGTATCGGAGATCACCCGCACCGCGAACACCATCCCGTTGGCGTGATCGAGGGGGATAAACCCGCCGTGACACACCTCGATGGTGACAGCACCGGCATCAACTGCGAAGGCGGCCGTTCCCGATACGAGAACGAATAGAACCGCAATCACGGCCGTCTTGAAAGATGAATGTTTCAATCGAGACCTCCTTCTCAAAGATGTCATTCGATGGCTTACCACGTGCACGACCAGTTGCCCGATCCCGATCTTGAGTAGATCCTCATGTAGAAGGTCCCGCCACCTGAAAGCTGGATGATTTCTCCGTTATCCAGATCGAAGTTCCCGAGGACCTGTCCGTTTTCCCCGGTAACCTCCACCCAGAAATCCACGGAACCCTTTGGATAACTGAAGGTGACCTCGAGGAAATCCTTGTAGACGTCAAAAGACCACATGCCGTCCCAGGCGCTTCCGTTCAGGTATCCGTATACGGAGTTGCCGCTTGTCTCCACGTCCGGACCGGCGTTCACAACAACATCTCTGCCTCCGGTTGTTGTCCCTCCACCGGTTGTCCCCCCGCCGGCGAGATTGTATGAGGCGCTCCAGTATCCGCTTCCCCGGTTGGAGTAGATGGTGAGGTAGAAGGTGCCGCCGCCCATGAGCTGGATGATTTCTCCGTTGTCAAGGTCGAAGTTCCCCAGGACCGTGGAGCCGTCCTGGCCCACCACCTTCACCCAGAAATCTACGGAGCCGACGGGATAGGTGAAGGGCACTTCTACAAGGGTATTGCCGCCCGCATTTACCGTGAACGTATAGGACGCCCCCGGGCCGTTGAGATAGCCGCTCTCCGTGACTGCAAGGGCGGTTCCGGACATTAACAGAACAATCGACGCGACCAGAAGAATCAACAGAAATGGTGTTCGCTTTGTCATTTTTTGCTCCTGTTCAAAATTGTGCAAGACCAGTTGAAGCTACAGAGAACATTCGCATCTCATATACAGGTGGAATATTCATGCATTGTTCTATACTTAAATTATCCATGATAGGCAGTTTATATATCAAGTAAAAAGAGACATCCTCGACGGAGTGACGGCGTTTTATACTCTCACGTATCGGGACATAATCGGATGAATTGATTCGGGGTGCGATCCTCAATCGAGCCGCAGAAAAACACCTGGGAGGTGCGGCACATACATACATATATACATTATCTCACAGGATGTACAGTATGTTCTGTTGTTATAGTCTGTTTATGTCCGTCGTCCCGAGGATCACGGCGGTTTCGAAAAACGGGGAAGTCGGGGCTGTTTCGGGGTAACGGCATGAAAACGCAGCGTGAAAAAAAACGGAAAGAGTTCAGCTCTTTCTTGCCGATGGGAGATATCCATGTTAATATCAAGAACCATTCTCATCAAGGAGCAGAGAGCTGTTATGGCATTCTTGGATTCACTGAACCGGGGCATCGCGAAGCGGTTGATTACTGATTTCGATAACGTGGGAGAGAGAAGCGTGCGGCTTCGCTACGGCCTGGTGGCGGGGCTGTCCTCCATCGTGGCCACGATCATCCTCTTCACCGTCAAGCTGGTCCTGGGGATCATGGCCGATTCCGTGTCGGTGATCGCCGACGCGTTCCACCTTTTGTCCCACCTGGCCAATTCCATCGTCCTGGTGGCGAGCTTCGTCATCGCCTCCCGACCCGCCACGGAAAAGACCCCCTTCGGCCACGGACGGATGGAGCATATCGCGCCGCTTTTGATGGCTATATTCCTCATCGTCACCGGCATACAGGTGGGGGAGTCGGCGGTGCACCAGATCGCCGAGCCCCACGAGGTGCACTACTGGCATGCGCTCCCCTGGATACTGGCGGCGACGATCGTCGTCAAGCAGTTTTTATATCAATTCTTCCGATACCTGGGAAAGAGGATTCACTCCCATGCCATCCTGACAAACGCCGACCACCAGTTCATCGAGGCGATCATCACCCTGGCGGTGATCGCGGGCCTCATTGCGGGGCATCTGTTCCATATCCCCGCCATAGACGGCTACCTGGGCGCGGGGGTGGCGCTGTGGCTGGTGTATCTGGGACTGGTCCACGCAAAATCTGCCCTGGTGCCGCTGTTGGGTCAGGCCCCGGAGCCCGAGATGATCGAGCGTATCAGGGAGATCGCTGTGGGTGTGGACGGGGTGGAGGGGGTGCACGAGATCATCGTGCACGACTACGGGTCGTTTTCCCTGGTGTCGCTCCATGCCGAGATGCCCGAGAAGCTCTCGACCCGGCAGATGCATGGCGCGGCGGAGCGGGTGGAGCGGCGGCTGACGAAGGAGTTCGGGGGGGACGCGGTGTGTCACGCAGATCCGCTGATGGAGCGGACGCCGGAGATCGAGGCGCTGGAGGGAGAGTTCGCCCGGGTCGTGGAGGAGACCGAGGGAGTCTCCGGCTTTCACGGCTTCCGGGTGGTGGGGACCGGCGATGACCAGATCATCATTGTGGCGGATATCAACGCCGACCTCTCGGTGCCCGAGGCGAAGTACGACGAGCTGGCGGAGTCTTTAGAGGAGCAGGTGATGAAACGGATGAAAAACGTGGAATACTGTACCTTCTATGTGACGCCGAAGTACGCGTTTTAACGGCAGGTGAAGAGGAGAGCCGGAGACGGGGAATCGTTATCGGCAGTCGGCGGGGGATTTGCCGCAGCCGTCCCGGGCGTAGGGGCAGTCCCGGCAGACGTCGTTCTCCTTCACCGCCCGCACCCTGAGGATGATGCGGCGGGCGAGATACGCCAGTGACAGGAGCAAAAGAGACCCGATGATGATGTACTCGACGACGGCTTCCATGTGTTTTCTCCCCCGAAGATGCAGTGTATATCGATGTTGTACCAATAATATAATGACTCATTTCGCATTATGCCATATTCTAGGGATTTTTTCCCGGAGGCGGGACGGCGCATCTTCGTCGTCCCGGCGGCCCAGATACGACGGACCCGGACGGGTATATCCTGACTCACGATCGATCAGAAACGGCATGGAGAAAGGATCGTTTTCTCTACATGAAGAAGATTAGACCATGAAAAAATCAGACGACGGAAAGATCGGCCTGTTGGCGGTGGTCTCCATCGGCGTCGGTGGGATGGTCGGCGGCGGTATTTTCGCGGTGCTGGGACTGGCGGTGGAGCTGGCGCACGGCGGGACGCCGGTGGCCTTTGCCCTCGCGGGGGTGGTGGCGTTGCTGACGACCTATTCATACGCGAAGCTTTCCGTGGCCTACCCGAGTCGCGGGGGGACGGTCACCTTCCTGGACCGTGTGTTCGGCGCCGGGATGTTCACCGGGAGTCTGAATCTACTGTTGTGGCTGAGCTACGTGGTAATGCTGTCGCTCTATGCGCTGGCGTTCGGCAGCTACGCTACAACGTTCCTCCCCCCGGCCTGGCAGGGGATCGGCACACACGTGCTGGTCAGCCTCAGCGTGATCCTTATCGCCGGATTGAACCTCCTCAGTGCCGAGCTGATCGGCAAGGCGGAGAACTGGATCGTGATATTGAAGTTAGCGATTCTGCTGACGTTCATCGGCGTCGGTCTCACCGGCGTCAAGACTTCCCGGATCGTCCTCGATACGTGGTCGCCTCCCCTGCAGCTGGTGGCGGGGGGGATGATCATCTTTCTCGCCTACGAGGGATTTGAGCTGATCGCCAACACGGCCGGCGATGTGCGGGACGCGAAACGGACGCTGCCCCGCGCCTATTACATCGCGGTGGGATCCGTGATCGTACTGTATGTGCTGGTTTCAATCGTCACCGTGGGCAATCTCCCGGTGGATAAGATCGTGGCGGCAAGAGACTACGCGCTGGCGGAGGCGGCCCGGCCGTTTCTCGGATCGGCGGGCTTTGTGCTGATCTCGATAGCGGCGATGCTGTCCACGGCGTCCGCCATAAACGCGACGCTCTACGGCTCGGCCCGCCTAAGCTACAGCATCGCCCGGGATGGTGAGCTGCCGGCGATACTCGAGCGCAAGGCCTGGAATCAGCCGGTGGCCGGGCTGTTGATCACCTCGGGGCTCACGCTCATCGTGGCCAATTTCTTCGATCTGTCGAGCATTGCGACGGTGGGCAGCGCCGGATTCCTGTTGATCTTCGCCGCCGTCAACACGGCTAACGCACTCTCCGCATCCCGTACGGACAGCCGCGGCTGGATTTCGCTGGTGGGGGCCGGCGCGTGCGTCGGGGCACTGGGCGCCCTCGTATGGCAAACGGCCCGGACCGCACCCTCCAAGCTGTGGGTGTTGGCGGTTTTGGTGGGCCTGGCGGTGATCATCGAGGGAGGCTTCCGGTTGGCCAAGCGGGAGATCCGGCTCCGGGAGTAACCGATGATCGTCGGCGAAGGGAATAAGCACCGATAAGCGGGGAAGGGGTGCCGTAGAGAAATAAAAAGGCCGGCGGGTATACCGGCCGTATATGTTTTGGGGAGGCTGAACGGGGTTGATACCTATGATCCCATGACCGCCGGGAGCCTACACGCGACGATGCTGTATCGACATCAGCGTGTTTCTCATCTCCCGGCTCATATTGTGTAAACGGGCCGTGGTGCTATTTCAGCCCGTAGAGAAACCCGTCGGCGCTTCCAAAGACCACAAGCCCGTCCCGGATCGCCGGGGACGAGCGGACGGCGTCTTCGGTGCGGTACGCCCACAGCGGGGCTCCGTCGCTGGTGGAGAAGGCGTAGAGCCGCCCGTCGTCACTGCCGACATATACAATCCCCTTCGTCACCGCAGGAGATGAAATGATCGCGTCCTCGGTGGACTGCTGCCAGGAGGAGACCCCGGTGGCGGCAACCACGGCGTAGAAGATTCCGTCATTGCCACCGAAGAACACGAGCCCCCCGGACACCGCCGGGGACGAGCGGATTTTATCCCCGGCGAGGAAGCGCCATTTGGATATGCCGGTCTTCGCATCCAGGGCGTAGAAATATCCGTCGTCGCTGCCTATATAGATGACATTGTCCACCACCGCCGGGGACGAGTAGACACTCCCCTCGGTTTCGAACCGCCATTTCTCCATCCCGGTGTCGGCGTCCACGGCGTAGATGTGGTCATCCATACTCCCGAAAAAGACGATGCCGCCGCTGATCGCCGGGGAGGACCTGACGTCTCCCTCGGTTGTAAACCGCCATTTTTCCATGCCGGTGGCCGCATCCACGGCGT